>ERZ795045.1642-NODE-1642-length-24190-cov-5.746965_pt1 | contig 24190 bp, 15 predicted proteins | sample MGYA00375129_ERZ795045 | MGnify/ENA primary metagenome ERZ795045 (study PRJEB30174, sample SAMN05720166) | activated sludge metagenome | isolation source: anaerobic digester from wastewater treatment plant | place: Japan | collected 2015-05-15 ...
CATCGAACGGATTCTTCCTCCAGAGCATGTGCAGGATTGGGTAATCTGATCCGTCTGTCTTAAATCCCGGTAAAAAAACGGGCGGCGCGTACCGCGCGCCGCCTCACTCATACCCACCATTATCGAACGGATAATCCGCTCTTCCCTGATACCGCTTAGAACAACATCCACGCTTCAACGTCCGTGAAAGCATCGATGGCGCTCAGGGTGAAATATTCATAGGCCGCTCCGACGAAGTCGTCGCCTCCGATGATTTTCGCGAACAGGCCGATCCGCGTGGGGGTGCGGGTTTCGGTTACCGGCGCGCCGACCAATTGCCATGTCCGGTTGGGCAATTGCGCGCTGAAGATCAATTCATTGCCGCGTTTGGTCACCGCGATCGTGGCTTGGATGCCTCCCGACAGCAAGAAGTCGATCCAGTCGTTTTCATCCGTGTAATTATGGTATTGCAGGATGCCGCGGGTACCTTTGTTGGTCAGTTCCACCCGCAAGTCGCCGCCGTAGAATCCGAACAGGTACTCATCTCCGGTGACATCCGTGTCGTTCCCCTGATTGTAGGCTATCACCAGGCCCACGTGGTAATTGGACCAGGTAAAGGCGTCTTTCAGGGAATACTTGGTTTCGATCCGCCAATCGCCCGCGGGAATATCCGTCCGCAGGATCATGGGCGCCCGCCGCCCATTGCTCCACTCGTTGAATTTGTTCGCCTGACCAAAGGGATCGGCCTGAAGGATTAAGGTTCCGTTTTCGACCGTGACGGTGACGCCTTCCCGGTAATTGGTACTCAAGGATGGATCGTTGCCATATTCCACGGTCCAGGGAGCGGCCAGCGCGGATCCCGTGAATTCGTCTCTTTTTTCTTCCAGGGTTTCTCCGAAGAGCCACCGCTGATTGGTTACGCTGGTGTCACCCCGTATGGCTTTCGCCAAGGGCAGACCCACATGACAGTACCCGTCGAAGAGAACAAACTTCGCGCCCGCCGGCGGGGTTACCTTGTAAGTCACCGTGCTCGACGTGCTGGTCGGATCCAACTGCCAGTAGATCTTGCCGCCGTCGATTTGTCCGCCGTGGCTGATTTCGCTGATCGTCCCCCGGGGAACGTTTTCCTCGATGATCGGCGTGTAGGTTCCATACTCCGCTTGCGCTTGGAGAGTCACCGTGAATGGCTGATCCGGATCGAAGAATCCGTCCGGGGTCAATAGGCGGGTCACGTGGCCAATGCCTTTGACCCGCACTACTTCCATGCGGCCGAGGCCGTCGGGGACAGCGGGACCCGGCAAGGCCAACACGATCGCGTGTTCCCCGCCGGTGACTTCGAACGGACCCACCGTGAAGAAATAAAACGCGTTGTGGTCCGTGCCGGGCGCTACCATTACGCCCTTGAACTTGTTGTCCACATACACATCGACCTGACATTCTCCCTGACCCCAGGTGTTGATGCTCAGATTCAACAACAGAACCTGATCGCCTTCACCCAGATCGAAGGTGTACCGGTACCAGTCTCCCGCCGCCATGGTTTCGCTGCCCACTCCCGCGTTGGTATCGCTGGCGCCATGCTCCAGCACGACTTCACCCTGGTCGCGGTAGTCCTCAAAAGTGTACGTCCCGCCACGGCCTCCCGTTCCCGTTGTGACGTAAAAGTCAGCATTGGCCGGGAAATTGAAAACCGTGTCAATGGCGGGGATTCCTCCTCCACCCGGCCGCACGTACGGTGTATCGCTGGGAATGCCATCCATGCCTTGCGCGTACCGGACTCCGAATTCGGTTCCGGTAGGGTATTTCTTGCCGTTCTGCGGACTGCCGGAAAAGTCGTAATCGATCGTTTCGCGGTACAGGTAAGGCAACTTAATGCTGATAGCCGTTTCACCCGCGATCCGCTCCTCGCCTTCGCCAGAATCCACACTGCCTGAAAATGCCGCCACGCGTTCACGGACCAGCCGGGGCGGAATGGCATTGTAGGTCAAATCGACGGATTGCGTCAGATTGCTTAGCGACCATACGATTTCTCCATTGCTCAGCACGCCGTTGTTGGAAATGGCGCTGGCTGACCAGCCGTCCGGAAGTCCTTCCCTCAGCGTCATGGAGGGCAGCGTGCCGGTCACGCGGACCTGCAACTTCACCGGAATCGGGGTGTTGGCCAAGAAATTGTCAGCCCCGATGTCCCGGCTCACTTCCGCCCGGTTTTCCGCCATGCCCTGGATGATGAGGTTGTCGATGTAATGAGTGCCGCCCGTTCCGCCGTCATGATTGTAACCCAGTTGGAAATACCGTGGCGGATCGATGGCCGGAAAGTCCCGCTCGTCCACTTTGATCCAGCCGCCCTCGCCGCGGTCTTTGAAAAGAAAGACGACATGGTTGCCCGTGATCTCGAATCGCAACCGGTGCGGCTTGGATCCGACCGGTAGAGTTAAATCCCGTGGTCCTTCACTGGGGACAGTATCCGCTCCGTTGAAATAATGCGTGTTTTTCCGCAGGAAATAATTGTGCCGTTCATAAATGCTGTCCCCTGGTTTACAGAAAGGCCATACCGAAAAACGCCCGTTGATGTTCTCCTGGTAGAAGAAATCAAACTCCACCGTGTAGTTCGTGGGCAACTCCTTGTCTAGCCGGATCCAATCGTCGTTCCCGCCGGAATCGTACCACTCGATCCGCCCGTTAACCGCCCGGGCCGTATTGCCGCCGAAATCCACCCATTCTGGATAGGCCTCATGCGGAATATTGCTGCTGGGATTGTCGAACGTATTACTGTAAAAGAACAAACCTTCTCCCACAACGTTCAACACAAAGTTGTCGATGTAGTGCACGCCGCCGGTCCCGCCATCATGGTTATAGCCTAATTGAATGTACCGGGGTTCGCTCAGCGTTGGGAAATCGCGCTCATCGACCTTGACCCAGGGGCCATCACCCTGGTGCTTGTACAAAAACACGACATGATCACCCGTCACTTCGATGCGGACCCGGTGGGGTTTGGCGCCGACAGGGACGGTCATGTCCCGGGGGCCTTCACTGGGGACGGTATCCGCTCCGTTGAAATAATGCGTGTTCTTCCGCAGGAAATAATTGTGCCGTTCATAAATGCTGTCTCCTGGTTTACAGAAAGGCCATACCGAAAAACGCCCGTTAATGTTCTCCTGGTAAAAGAAATCAAACTCGAAACTGTACCGCGGGCCCAACGGTATATCCAACCGGATCCAGTCGTCGTTGCCGCCGGAATCGTACCATTCGATCCGCCCGTTGACCGCCCGGGCCGTATTTCCCCCGAAATCGATCCATTCGGGGTACGCTTCGCTGACGATAGGGCTGCTGGGATTGTTGAAGTCATTGGTGTATTTCACCACAGCATGACTTATGGGGACTCCCGCAAGACTCAGCAGCACCATGGCTAGTAATCCCATATAAATCCGCTTCTTGATCATTAGATACCTCCTCCCACATCCCGATGGTATGTATGCATTCCGCAAATGCAGTTAACGTCACCACCTTATTCATAATCCATGGGAGGTTATTTTGTCAAGGTATATTCGATAGATCGGATGAATTATCCACGAAACCTGCTGGCCGGCGGATACTCTTCTGGCGGGAAGAATCGTCATTAAAAAAACCGGGCGGCGCGTACCGCGCGCCGCCCGATGCGAGTTGCTGTACTGAAATCCGCGCTTAGAACAACATCCACCCTTCCACATCCGTGAAGGGATTAATGCTGCTGAGCGTAAAATACTCATATGACGTTACCGTGAAGTTGTCCGACGAGGTTTTCGCGAACAGGCCGATCCGGGTGGGAGTCCGGTTCTCAGTCACCGGCGCGCCGACCAATTGCCAGGAACGGCCGGGCAATTTCGCGCTGAAGATCAACTCGTTGCCCCGTTTGGTCACGGCGATCGCCGCCTTGACATTGCCGGCCAATACGGCATCGATCCAGTCGTACTCATCCGTGTAATTGTGATACTGGAGAATGCCGCTGGCGCCCTTGTTGGTCAGTTCCACACGCAGATCGCCGCCGTAGAATCCGAACAGATACTCATCCCCGGTCACGTCCCTGTCAGCTCCGTCATTGTACGCCACCACGAGGCCCGACTGATAACCGGACCAGGTGAAAACGTCCTGGAGAGTGAACTGGGTTTCGATCCGCCAATCTCCCGCGGGAATATCCGTCCGCAGGATCATGGGCGCCCGCCGCCCGTTGGCCCATTCGTTGAATTTCTCCCCGTCACCGAACGGATCGACGTGCAGAGTCAACGCTCCGTCAGCTACCGTGACCGTGACGCCCTCCTGGTAGTTGGTGTTATAGGACGGATCGCTTCCGTATTCGATGATCCAGGGAGCGGCCAGCGCGGTTCCCGTGAATTCATCCTTTTTCTCTTCCGCGGTTTCGCCGAACAGCCAGAGTTCGTTGGTCACGCTGGTGTCGCCGCGGATCGCCTGCGCCAAGGAAAGGCCCACGTCGCAGTATCCACTGAACAGCAAGAACTTCGCGCCCGCCGGCGGGGTTACCTTGTAAGTCACCGTGCTCGACGTGCTGGTCGGATCCAACTGCCAGTAGATCTTGCCGCCGTCGATTTGTCCGCCGTGGCTGATTTCGCTGATCGTCCCCCGGGGAACGTTTTCCTCGATGATCGGCGTGTAGGTTCCATACTCCGCTTGCGCTTGGAGGGTCACCGTGAAAGGCTGATCCGGATCGAAGAATCCATCCGGGGTCAATTGGCGGGTCACGTGGCCAATGCCTTTCACCCGCACCACTTCCAGACGGCTGAACATTGCCGGAGGAGGCGCGATGGGGAACGCAACAACAATGGAATGTTCACCGCCGCTGACTTCGATCGGGCCCACCGAGTACATGCTGAATTGGTTGGCGGGGAAGACTTCCATCCCGATTTCGCCTTTAAACTTGTTGTCGACATAAATGTCGGTGTAAACCGTCGTCACGCCGGCGAAATTGTCCGCGGCGTGCCAGCTGTTGAGCCAGATATTCAAAATAATGACTTGGTCGCCTTCGCCCAGATCGAAGGTGTAACGGAACCAGTCGCCTGCGTCGATGCTCCCCAGGTTGCCCCGGGTGTCGCTCGCGCCGGTCTCCAGCCACGCTTCGCCTTCATCCCGGTAACCGGCCAGAGTATACGCGTCGCTCAAGAAGGTGCTCATCTCAGGCGAACCTTGGTGGAAATCGGCATTGGCCGGGAAATTAAATACCGTATCGATCGCGGGAGTCGTGACGCCATCCCCGGGCCGAGTATAGGCCACATCACTGGGAATGCCATCCATGCCTTGCGCGTACCGGACTCCATACTCCGCTCCGGTGGGGTATTTCTTCCCGTTCTGCGGACTGCCGGAGAAATCATAATCGATGGCTTCGCGGTACAGATAAGGCAACTTGATGCTGATGGCCGTTTCGCCCGCGATCCGGTCTTCGCCTTCCCCCGAATCCACACTGCCCGAAAAGCCGGCCACGCGCTCAAAGATCAACCGGGGCGGAACCGCGTTATACGTCAATTCCATGGATTGCGACACATTGCTGAGTGTCCAGACAATCTGGCCGTCCGTCACCACCCCGCCATGAGAAATATTGGCGGCGGACCATCCGTTCGGAATGCCTTCCGTCACCGTCAAGGAGGGCAGCGTGCCGGCCACGAGAACTTGCAGTTTCACGGGCACGGGAGTATTGGCCACGAAATTGTCCGCCCCGATGTCCCGGCTCACTTCCGCCCGGTTTTCCGCCATGCCCTGGATGATGAGGTTGTCGACGTAATGCACGCCCCCCGTTCCCCCGTCATGGTTATAACCCAGTTGGAAATACCGTGGGGGATCAACGGCCGGGAAGTCCCGCTCGTCCACTTTGATCCAGCCGCCCTCGCCTTGGTACTTGTATAAGAACACGACGTGGTTGCCGGTCACTTCGAACCGCAACCGGTGTGGCTTGGCCCCTACCGGCAGGGTCATGTCCACCGGCCCCTCGCTGGGGATCGTGTCCGCGCCATTGAAATAATGCGTGTTTTTCCGGAGGAAATAATTGTGCCGGTCGAAAATGCTGTCCCCAGGCTTGCAGAACGGCCAGATCGAGAAGCGGCCGTTGATGTTCTCCTGGTAGAAAAAATCAAGCTCGATGGTGTAATTTTCCGGCAATTCCATGTTCAGCCGGTACCAATCATCGTTGCCGCCGGAATCGTACCATTCGAAACGCCCATTCACCATCCGCGCCGCGTTGCCGCCGAAATCCACCCATTCCGGGTAAGCCTCTTGCGGAATATTGCTGCTAGGCGCATTGAAATTGTTGCTGTAGAAAAACAATCCTTCCCCAATGACGTTCAGCACGAAGTTGTCAATGTAATGCACACCGCCCGTGCCCCCGTCATGGTTGTAACCCAGCTGAATGTACCGGGGTTCATCCACCTTCGGGAAATCCCGCTCGTCCACCTTGATCCAGGGGCCCTCGCCTTGGTGCTTATACAAGAAGATGACGTGATCGCCCGTAACTTCGAACCGGAGCCGGTGGGGTTTCGATCCAACCGGCAGCGTCAAATCCCGGGGCCCTTCGCTGGGGATCGTGTCGGCGCCGTTGAAATAATGCGTGTTTTTCCGGAGAAAATAATTGTGCCGCTCGAAAATGCTGTCTCCCGGTTTGCAGAAGGGCCACACCGAAAACCGGCCGTTGATGTTTTCCTCATAAAAGAAATCAAACTCGAAACTGTACCGCGGGCCCAACGGTATATCCAACCGGATCCAGTCATTGTTGTCGCCGGAGCTATACCATTCGATCCGCCCGTTGACCGCCCGGGCCGTATTCCCCCCAAAATCGATCCACTCGGGATACGCTTCACTGACGATGGGGCTGCTGGGATTGTTGAAGTCATTGGTGTATTTCACCGCCCCGAACGCCGCGCCACCCCATCCACCACCGATAAACAGGATGGTGGTTACACCTAGCCAAATCCACCTGGTTTTCATGAGAGTTTTCCTCCCTCGAAAAAAGATTGATCCGCGCATTGACCGCATGGTCATGCCTTTTCATCAACATATAAGAAAGACGGGATTCGGAATCAAGGGGAATAACTTACTTGAAGAGAGTTTGCTGATGATTTCCCTGTCCAATGTATTATATACATTCGATCAATCAAATCAATTTACTGTAAATGGAGATTTGGGGGATCCGCCGGGGGAAAGAAATGTGTCCCAAGATCTGGGCTCACAGTTGAAAACCATGGATCATTGGAAAGCTGTCCTTCTGAAGAAGACTTCATTGACTTCGCGGGAGGGAAACAAAATTTGGTGGGTTATAACGCAGCGGAAAGGCTTTTCCTCACCCTTCCCTCTCCCAGAGGGAGGGACTAGGGAGATGGTTTAATCCAGTTGGCTCGATTGAATCGCGTACGATGTCTTCATGCCCAAAAGTGCTTTTGCTGGAAGGACTGCCAAACGAACCTCTCCCCACCATACACGAGAGTGGAAGAACGTTTTTCACCATTGTCCCCCGGTCGATTATCCCTCATGGCTTCCGTTTCCCTGAGAATCCAGGATAATGACAACGGACAGTAACGATGGCCGAGGCAAACCCTCTCCGCGCCAGCCAATCCAAAAGCGCGGAGGATCGAGTTTATTTTTTTGCCCCCGGGAACGGGTGCCGGCCGGCCGGTTCCGTATTCCAACCGGTTCATACTCCCACAATCAAGGAACGCAAGAATCATGAGAGATTACAAATCCGTACTGCCGGTATTGGTGTTTCTTAGCATCACGATCGGGTTGGCTTGCTGCGGGAGCAACACGCCGGACGCGGTTTTCAACCGGGGGGTACGGGCGTATCAGGAAGCCGATCCCATTGGGGCGTCCCTCTATTTCGAGGATTTCATTAAGAAATTCCCTGACGACGAAAACATCACCGCTGCCTACGAAATGCTGGCGCGGTGCTATTACGAGCTGCGGGATTTCGCCAACGCCCGCAAGGTGTTTCAAGAAATGAAGGAGAAATTCACCGAGCCCAACATTCAGATGCTGGCCGATTTCGAGATCGGCAGCACCTATTTTTATGAGGGATTTTTCGATAAATCCATTGCCCATTTCCAAGAGATCGCCGGCGCCACCACCAATCCCCATATTCAGGTGAGGGCCTTCAGTTACTTGGCGTCCATCTACGCGAAACAGACGCATACGGCGACCGCGGAAGAGTTTTTTGACCGGATTTTCCAGATCGCCGACTCGGAAGTGACCGATCCGACCGCGGCGCTGGAATATAAATTAATGGCGCTATCAGGCAAGGCGGAGGTTCTGAAAGCCAGCGGGGAGTTTGAAAAGGCGCGCGAAATCTACCAGAAAGAAATGGACGTGGTGAACAGTGCCACCGGGATCGTCGGCCTGGAGGCCGACCGTCAAAACGCTTTGATCAACTGGGCGCATACCTGGGCCTCGGCGGGCGATTATATCTCTTCCGCCACGATATATGATCAACTTCAAACCAATCCCGCCATCACCGAAGAAGTCAAGCCGCAATTGATCATCTGGAAAATCAAAAGTCTCGAAAATCTTTTCAAGAAGGAAGACAATTCCCCCTACACGGCCGAAGAGCTGAACGTGTTGGTTCTTGAAAACCAGCGGCTCATCAAGGATTACTCCGATACGGATTACGGGATTCAGGCCCGGCTGGCGATCGCCATGCTGATCCGGGAATCCACACCCGAAGAGTCGGAGGAATATTTCAACGAAGCCGTGGACATGCTCGAAAAAGCCATCCGGGAACCTTCTTCGCCCGAAAGACCCTTGCTGGCCTTATTTCAACTCGCCGACGCGTATATCCGTTATGACAAATTCGCGCAGGCCAAACAAACGATCGAGCGGATCCGGCAAAACTATTCCCATGTTCCCAACGCCATGCAACGGGCCATGGGGATGCTACAATATATCGAGAGGACCGAACAAGACCGCGCGAAAAAAGCGGCACAGGGTCCGGAAGCAGCGGCTCCGCCTACACCGGCCGGGACGGAACCGTCCGCCGCACCGGCCGGAGAACCAGTGGAGGCCCAACCCGCAGACCAATCCCCGGAATCCGTTTCCCCCGTGGAACTTCCGGCGGCGGATTCGGCCGTGGCTTCACCGACACAGGGATGAAAAAAGTATTCTTGTTCAATCCCCCGTCTGGTCTGTACCGGCGGGACAACCGGTGCCAAAACCGGGTGGAAGACCAAACCGTTAACGTTGTCTTCCCGCCCATGGAATTGCTCTATCCCGCCGCTGTGTTGGAACGGGCGGGCCACCGGGTTTGGGTGCGTGATTATCCCGCCAGCCATTCATCCTGGCGCGACCTGGAGCGGGACCTGCTCGAGATTCAGCCGGACGTGGCGCTTTTCACCGCCACCATTGCTACGCTGGAGAGTGATCTTTCCGCGGCGGAATTGATCAAACAGAATTGTCCCCAGGCCATTACCGCGGCCAAGGGCGAACCGCTGTTCTACCTGGATGAAGATATCATCCTCAAATGCCAAGACCTGGACATCATTTTGCGGGGCGAATCGGACGCCTACCTGCCGGATTTCGTGGAATCGGCGGACTGGTCCCGGCTGCCGGCCGTGACTTACCGGGAGGGGGATCGCGTGATCCGCACTCATCGGGAAGAGCCGCTGATGGATCTGGATACCCTGCCTTTTCCGGCCCGGCATCTGATCGACAATACCCTCTACCGCAGCCCGGAAACCCGGAATCCGCTGACTACCGTAGTCACCTCCCTGGGGTGTCCCTATAAATGCATCTTTTGCTCGGTTCCGGCGCTGACGGGAACGAGCGTGCGCTACCGTTCGCCGGAAAACGTGGTAGCCGAGCTGGAGGAGTGCATCAACCGCTACGGCATCCACGAATTTCTATTCCACGCGGATACGTTCACCCTCAACAAACGCTGGATCGTGCATCTGTGCCAAGAAATCGTGAAGCGCAAGCTGCCCATCCGCTGGGGATGCAACAGCCGCGTGGATTCCATCGATGAGGAACGGCTCATCTGGATGAAACGGGCCGGTTGCTGGGTGGTGGGCTTCGGCGTGGAAAGCGGGAACGATGAGCATCTCACCTTGATGCGGAAAAACGCCACAGCCGGTCAGGCACGGGAAGCAATCCGCCTGTGCCGGAAGCACGATGTCCGGTCCCATGCCTTCTTTGTATTCGGCTTTCCCTGGGACACAGAGGAATCCATCCGTGCCTTGATCGATTTCGCGGCTGGGTTGGATCCGGACTTTTTCGATTTCAACGTGGCGTTTCCCCTGCCTGGGACGGAGCTGGACCGCCTGGTGAACGACAAAGGCTTGATCATCCGGGAACGACTGCGGCACGGCGGTTACGCGGTAAGCGCGGTCTCCACCGAGAGTCTCGGCGCGGACGAATTGGAACGCTGGCGGAGGCGGGCTTTGTGGAGGATGTATTTCCGGCCACACTATATTTTGCGGACGTTCCGCAATGCCGGTTCACCTGCCGTGGCGTTGAATTACTTGTTGGCCGCGTGCCAACGGGTGCGCAACCTGTTGCAGCGGGGACACCGGCCGCAAGCAGAACCCGCGGCGTGAACGATGTTATGTTAATCCGGGAAATGCGTTTTCCGGGCGGACACCCAGGTCCGCCCCAACAAATTCCCTCACCCGGGCTCTCTCCTTGAGGAAGAAGGAATCGGGGAGGGATTTTCTCGATTTTATTCTCGATAAGTAAGACCTAGAGAAGGAAATAAAACGTATGTCCTTGTTTTCCGTGAACTTAAAGGTGGCCGCCCAACCGGAACGGGCGGAAGAGTTGAAACGGACGATTTCTCCCACGTTGTGCGATGGCTATGAACCCCTTCCCTCCTCTGCTTCGCTGCCCATCAACGAACTGCGCTGGAGTTCGTTCGACGATATCCTGCCCTACCTGCAAAATGATCATCCCATCACCGCCCGGAAGATCCTCTTGGATCTGCGGGGATTCGGGAATACTTTTCCCCGGCTGATCGTGTACTTATCCCCCATCCTGTACCGGTGGACCGGGCAGGAACTGAGCGTTATCCTCCCGGACGACGACTACAAGTACACCCTCCCGGCCCTCGGCGACCTGTTGCGTTCCTTGGAATTACGTTCCAAAGGCATCCGCATCATCTCGTGCCCCACTTGCGCCCGCTGCCGTACTGATTTTCCCGAGATGGTGCGATCGATCGAATCCCATCTGCATGCGATCGACAAGCCCCTGGATGTGGCCATCATGGGCTGCGAGGTGAACGGCCCGGGAGAGGCCAAGGCGGCGGATATCGGCATAGCTTTCGGCGATCAGAAGGGCATGTTGTTCAAGAACGGTGAAAAAGTACGGGTGGTTACGATCGAGGAAGCCGCTTCCGTGCTGTTGGATGAACTGGCGAAGATGTAATCACTGCCGGGTGGGCTGTCACCCCCCGGTTAGTCAAATCCAATCTCTCCAGGATCGCTTGCCTGTGAGTGAATGCGATTCACCCAAGGGCTCACCTTACCATCCTCATCCGTGCTCTTTCCCGAGGGAGTGAATATGGTATAGCATTCCATTCCCTATATCCCATATATCAGCATTGAAAATGTTCGGCATACGGGAAAGCAGTTTCAATCATTCTTTATCTCAATACAACATACCCACCGTTTTCCTTGATCTTTAAAAACTGATCCGCTTTCACATTGGTGAGCGTGTCCACCTGGCCGCTGGGCCAGAGCACCCGGATTTCTTCGATCGTATCTGAATTGCCGAGGCCGAAATGCAGACGCAGATCGTAATGGCTCTGGTAACTGCTGCCCGCCCGGACTTCGTTGATCTGCTTTTTCTCTCCCGCGGTCACTTCAACCCGCGCGCCGATCCCGTCCCGGTTGCTCTTCACGCCTTCCAATTGGATGTTGATCCAATGACGTCCGTTGCGCAGCACATTCTCCAGCACCGTCGGCCCCTCCCGCGAGTTGGAAAGCACAATGTCCAGATCGCCGTCATTGTCCAGATCGCCAAACGCGCCCCCCCGGGTTGTGCGCCGCACTTGAAATCCGGGGCCGGCCTGGGCCGAAACATCGGTGAAGGTTCCATCCCCGTTGTTGCGGAACAGTTGATTGGGCCATAAATACTTGGTTTGCGGTTCGATCTTTTCGATGTTGTCCTGCAGATGGCCGTAAGCGATGAATAAATCCATGCGGCTGTCGTTGTCGTAATCGAAGAAAAACGTGGCCCAGGTGACGTTCTCCATACTTCCCACGATCACCCGCGAAGGGATAGTGGCATCTTCAAACGTGCCATCCCGTAGATTGTGATAGAGGGTGTTAGGTTGATTCTGGTAACTGGTCACGATCAGGTCGAACCAGCCGTCCCCATCGTAATCGCCGAAATCGCAACCCATACTGCCCTGCTCGTGCCCATGAAGATCATAAGCGGTCCCTGAAAGCAGCGCGGTTTCCAGAAAAGTCCCGTCTCCCTGGTTCTGATAGAGAAAATTTTCGGTGACGTCGTTGGCGACATAAATGTCCATGTCTCCATCGTTGTCGTAATCCGTCGAGGTGACACCCATGCCCCGGCCCCGGAATTGGGCAATGCCCGATTCCACGCTGACATCGCGGAACGTGCCGTCTCCGTTGTTGAAATAAAGGCTGGCTTGCTGCGGTTCGTACATGTTCCAGGTGCTGGGATCGCAATAGACGGGAACGCCCAACCGCGTGCAGGGGGCGGGCGTGTCCAGGGGGCATTCGATATAATTGGCGACGAAAATATCCAGCCAGCCGTCCTGGTTGAAATCGGCCATGCACGCTCCCGCTCCCAAACGGGGATCCCCCAGGCCGGCGGACGCCGTGATGTCCGTGAAGGTTCCATCGCCGTTGTTGCGGTACAACACATCCTCGCGGAAATTGGATACGTAAATATCCAGGTATCCGTCGTTGTCGATATCGCCCATCACGCATCCCATGCCATACCCGGTGTCACCCACTCCTGCCTCACGGGTCACATTGGTGAAACGGAATCCCCCGTCATTACGCCATAATTCGTTGGTGGGGGGTGTCTCGGATGTCTGCCCCGGCAGATCCGCTCCGTTGACGAAATAGATGTCCAGATCGCCATCGTTGTCATAATCAAACAGGCCGAGGCCGGCGGTCACCGTCTCCACCAGGTAATGCCGTCCACTGCTGCCGTCCGTATGCACAAAGGTAATGCCTGTCGCGGCGGTAATGTCATAAAATCCCGGTTCCCGCTGATCCTGGACGGGCCGGCCGCACGCGAGGGACAATCCTACGCAACCCAGAACGGTCAAAACGATTTGGGGATTCCATCTCATGGCGTGCTTCATAATTCATCCGGTGTTTTTCTGAATAAATCCATCGCTTGATGGATTATCCTTATACTATACCGGATTCCCCATTCCACCGTTGAGGGATCCAGTGGCTATAATCGATTGAATTTTGCATCCGTTTTGGGAGTAGCGGGCAAGGATTCCTTAAAAAAATAGCGCATCCGCTAAATGGGTGCTGAACGAGATTTAAAAAGAAAAGGGGTCACCGCCGCTGCGTGGGCAACCCCATCGAACCATTCAAACACAATGCATAGCCCAGGAATGCAGGGGCAGGGACGATTCCGCTCAGGTGACCACCGTGGCCATGTAGGCCGCGTAGGTATTGTCGAAGATCTCATAGGAGATTTTGAGGGGCAATTCGTGGTAATGACAATAATCCACAATCCGGTCGGTGATGTCCCGGGGATCGCAAGCGCGGAGCATACGGTTGGGCTTGAGGTAATATTTTTCGATGATCGTGTCCAGGTCTACGGAGTTGTAGACCAGGTTTTTCTTGCGGCATTCCCAATCGAATATCAATTTGTACGTGTTCACCGTGATCTGGCCGACGTAGATTTTGTACCGGATACGCCGCAAGAAGGCCTCGTCCACCAACTGTTTGGGATTGAGGTTGGTGGCGAAAATCACGAACTGTTCGAACGGGATGGGAAACTTTTTGCCCGTGTGCAAGGTCAAGAAGTCAATCCGCTCCTCCAGCGGGAGAATCCAGCGGTTGAGCAGGTTGCGGGGATCGATCTGCTGACGCCCGAAGTCATCAATAATGAAGATTCCACCGTTCGATTTGAGATGCAACGGCGCCTCGTAATACTTGGTGATGGGATTGTACCGCAAATCGAGCATATCCAGGGTCAGTTCCCCGGCGGAGATCACCGAGGGCCGTTTGCAAATCAACCAGCGGCGGTCCTGATTCTCGGTCAGCAGGAAGCGGTCGCCGTACGACTTCGTGTTTTGCACCTGCTCGTGATACACCGGATCGTACACGCGGATGATACTTCCCCCCACAATGATCGCGTAGGGGATGGCGATGTACCCGCACCAATATTCAAGGTACCGGGCGATGGATTTGGCCAGGACGGTCTTTCCCGTTCCAGGAGGGCCGTACAAGAAACAAGAGGTCCCCGAACGGATGGCGGGCCCCAGGACTGGATAAAACGATTCGTCCAGGATGATGTCTTTCCAGGCGTCCCGCAGCATGGCTTCCCGCACGGTGATGCCTTTGAGATTGGTCTCCTGGATGTGCTTCGTGTATTGCTCCAGCGTGACCGGCGCCGGCCCGGTGTACGTGTCGAGTTCCAGGAGATCCTGCGCGTAGTTCCGCCCTTTCTCCACGAGGCTGAACAAATCGGTCGAATTGCCCAGCCCCCGGCTGCCCCGCTTCTCCGCCAGGTTGTTTTCCAGGATTTCGTCCAGAATGCGGTCGATCACCGGGAAGGGGAGGCAAATCTTTTCGGCGATCTCATACCCGCAAATCGTCCCATACCGGTAGATGTGCTTGATGATCAAGTCACTGATGAAAGAAGGCGACAAACCCGTCGCTAAAACGGTTTTGGGCGAGGGCGGTATATTCACCCGCTCCCGTTCCACGGTCATCACCGAATCCCCGTTGTCGAATGGCATGTTTTCGAGAGTTTCTGTATTCATTGCGTTCCCGGTCATGATCGTCGCTCCGGATCCAATCGGCCGGATCCGCCTTTTCCCTTGGATTATAGGAGTACCACCCGCATGCAACTCTCTCAGTTGGCTCCTGACATGATGAAATTAATGCCCCCCGCGCGCGATTCGGTGGATTTTTTCTCTTGCAAGGTTTTCTGATAGGCGCGCATCGCTTCCTTGGACGACATTCCGTCTCCCTGGGCGAACATTTTGATCACCACCTGGCGGTTCTTGGCCCGTTCGGAATCGATCCAATTGGTCGCCACCGGCCGCGCCTCGCCGAAACTGCGGATCACCAGCCGTTCGTCCCATACGCCGGCGCTCTTGAGATAATCCGCCACGTTGAGGGCCCGGCGGTATCCCAGCCGCAGGTTGTACTCGTCCGTGTTGAAATGGTCCGCGTGGCCTTCCACAATCACCAGCCCCTCCCGCTGGGCGATGTCCTGGGCGATCCAATCCAAGGCCGCCTTCGCTTCCGGGGTGAGGGAATCCCGGTCATACGCGAAATGGACATACCCCAACACGGTTTCCGGCTGGGCGGCGTTGCGCGCCATGGTCTGGAAAGCGGTCTCGACGCTCTGGCCGAAGGGGGCCGCGTCCGTGGTTTCCACCGGCGCTTGGCTTTTCATCGTTTCACATCCGACACACAGCAAACCCACCAGGATGATTCGAATTGTGCTTTTCACCGTCCTACTCCTTTTCATGAGCCTTGTTTGACGAAGAAGTCGTAAATGCGAATGATCGCCGGACCGGCAATGACCACGAAGATCGCCGGGAAGATGAACAACACCAACGGGAAGATCAACTTGACCGTCGTCTTGGCCGCCAGTTCCTCCGCCCGCTGCCGCCGCCGCGTGCGCATGTCCTCGGCGTGCACCCGCAGGGCCTGGGCCAGGCTGGTGCCGAACCGGTCCGCCTGAATCAAAACCGCCACGAACGATTTCAAGTCCACCACGCCGGTGCGTTCCCCCAGGTCGTGCAACGCCGCCTCCCGGCTTTGTCCCAGCCGGATGGAGGCCGCCGTCATCTGCAACTCCTGGCTCAACTCCTTGCTGCCGATGTGGATCTCACCGCTCACTTTTTGGAGGGCGGCGTCCAACCCCAAACCCGCCTCCACACAAACCACCAGCAAGTCCAGCATATCCGGCAAGCCCAAAAAAATGTTCTCCTGCCGTTTCTGCTTGACAAAAAACAGGAATACATCCGGTAAGAGAAATCCCAACAACGCCGCGCAAACGATACTGTACAAGCCTTCCATGGGCGGCATTTGCCGCCCGAGGTACACCAGCAAAATCAGGCTGGGCAACAGAGCGGTCAATAGGATTTTGATCCCCCAATACGTGTAGAACGCCGTATCGCTGTAATACCCGGCTTTCGCCAGCCACTTCTTGCTCATCGAGCGCCGTTCCACCTCGGTCGGCGCCACTTGCTTGCCCAACGCGGCCACGAGATTGCTTTTCTTGGGTGTGGTGATAAACGTCGGATTCTCCCGACGCCGCTTGTTGGGCTTCATCTCCTGGATACGCTTGTCCACGGGATGCTTCACCGCGCCGGAAATCACCGCCAGCGAAACGATCAGCAAGAAGGCCGAAACGAAACTGAAAACATCGATCCAGACATTCATGATCACACCTTGATATTCACGATTTTACGGATACACAGCATGCCCATGACCTGGAAGAAAACCGCCGTGTAGATCAATTTCAACCCGATATCCGTGCCGGTCAGGGTCCCGATGTATTCGGGGTTGATCAGCGACAGCATGAAGAAGATGAAGACAGGCAGGGCGCAGAGGATCCATCCCGACAAGCGCCCCTCGGCGGTCAGGGCTTTCACTTGGCCCAGGACACGGAAGCGGTCGCGGATGACCCGGGAGAGATTGTCCAACACTTCGCCCAAATCCCCGCCGATCTGCCGGTGGATGATGATGGCGATGACAAAAAAACGCAGATCGATCAACGGCACGCGGCGCGTCATGGCCAGGAGGGATTCCTCGATGGTCATCCCCACTTGCTGTTCCTGGCAGACCCGGCCGAACTCCGTGCTGATCGGATCGGGCATTTCCTGGTTGACCATCTGCAGCCCGGCCAGGAAGGGATGGCCCGCCCGCAGGGACCGCGCGATGATCTCCAACGACTGGGCCAGCTGGGTTTCGAACTGATGGACCCGCTGTTTCTTTTTATATAAAACATACAAGTAAGGCACCAGCAACAACACTCCGCCGCAAGCCGCCGACTGGGGGATCTTCCCCGTCATGAACCAGGCCAAAAATCCACCGGTGGCCGCCAGCGCCCCTACGGTCATCAGCCAGATCCCCAGGTTGCAGGTCATGCCCGCCTGTTCGAACAACAAGGGCAGATTGACAGGCGCGGGCAGTTTGTTGAATACCGTGAATTGTTTCCAGTCGTTTTGCTTGCGGATCAAGGCCCGCCGCTCACCCACGGGATTTTGGAATGCTTTGGGAATCGTGTCGAAACGCTTCTGGACCGAGGATCCGCCCTGGACCAGCACGTACCGCAGAAAGAACAGCACGCTGAACACGCACACCGCCGTGCTCAAAAAGAAGACCGCCATGCTCGGACTGAGATCGGGAAGTGGAAACGTCATGATACCGCTCCCGCCGGCAGAATTTCACCCGGCTCGAACAGACGGGGATCCAATTCGATGCCCGCCGCCTCGATGCGGTCCATCGCCTGCGGCCGCACGCCGGTCGCGATGTACTTGCCGATCACGTTGCCTTCCCGGTCCACGGTCACCTGTTGGAACTTGAAGATTTCCTGCATGGTGATCACGTCCCCCTCCATTCCGCTCACCTCGGAGATGCTGACCACCCGCCGGCGGCCGTCGATGAGCCGCGAGGTCTGCACCACCAGGTCGATGGCCGATCCGATCTGCTGCCGGATGACCTTCACCGGAAGGTCGAAACCCGCCATCGAGACCATGGTTTCCACCCGGCTGAGCGAATCGCGGGGCGAATTGGCGTGGATCGTCGTCAACGAGCCCTCGTGGCCCGTGTTCATGGCTTGCAGCATGTCCAGGGCCTCGCCGCCGCGCACCTCCCCCACGATGATCCGGTCGGGCCGCATGCGCAAGGCGTTGAACAGCAGGTCGCGCTGGGTGATCTGGCCTTGCCCCTCGATGTTGGGGGGCCGCGTTTCCAGGCGCACCACGTGCGGCTGCTGCATGATCAGTTCGGCCGAATCCTCGATGGTGATGATCCGCTCCGTCGGCGGGATGAAGGAGGAGAGAATGTTCAGAAGCGTCGTTTTCCCCGAACCGGTTCCGCCCGAGATCAGGATATTGAGTTTGGCCTGTACCGCGGCACGCAACAACTCCACAAATTCGGGCAGGATCGACTCGTATTCCAGCAGATCCTCCAGCGTCAGCGGGTTGACGCCAAACCGGCGGATGGAGAGGCAGGGGCCGTTCAGGGACAAGGGGGGAATGATGGCGTTCACGCGCGACCCGTCCGGCAAGCGGGCGTCCACCATGGGCGATTTTTCATCCACGCGCCGCCCCACCCGCGAGACGATCCGGTCGATGATCTGCAGCAGGTGCCGGTTATCCCGGAACTGGGCGTTGACCTTCTCCAGCCGGCCGTGCTTTTCAATATAGACATCCCGCGCGTTATTGACCAGGATGTCGGAGATGTCCGGATCCTTCAGCAAGGGTTCCAGAGGACCCAGGCCGAAGACCTCGTCCAGCACTTCTTCGATCAAGATCATCCGTTCGCTGCCGTTGAGGGGCACGGTTTGGGAGGCGATCAATTCGCTCACCGCCGGCCGGACCTCTTTTTTCACGTACGGAATGTTTTCCTCCGTGATCTCGCCCAAGTTGAGGATCTCGATCAGCTGCCGGTGGACATCGGCTTTCACCTTCTGATACAGTTCGTGCTGCTCCGCCGTCCGCTGCGTTCCGTTATTGGGTTTCAGGTAAATGGGTGATGTCGTCATCGCGCCTCACTCAAATGGATTCCCGCAACGTCTCGGGAAAAATGGCCTTTTCCAGCAAAGGTTTCAGCTCCAGCTGCCCGGGGGAAGGAGTATGGGGCATCACATGGTTTTGCTCGTGGATCATCTGCGCCAGGCCCGTGATGTCCTGGTTGGCCTTGCCCCGCCGGGAGATCTCCTGCAAGGGATATCCCCGGTTCATGGCCATCACGACGTTGGCCTCATCGTGCCGGATCGAGTACAGGTCCCGCACTTCCAAGGCCTTGGCGATGCGGCCCAGGGTCACCTCGCCGCGCCGGTTGTAGGCGTTCACCGCGACGAAGACGCTTTGTTTTTCAAAACCGGTGCTCCGCAAAAACCGCAGTTTGCGCACCGCCAGGTAAATGGAAGGCATGTTCTGCGTCACGATCAGCAGGATTTTATCGACATAAGGCAATATCTTGCCCGCCATCGATTCTTCATGACCGATATCCAGAACCACGTACTTGTACTTTTTCTGCAGGATCTTGAGCAGTTTGACGGTTTCCTCGTCCTTCAACTCCACCATGGGCGCGCGGACGGGCTGCACCAGCACCGACAGGCCGTTGGGCCGCTTGAGGGTGATGTTGTCGATCAGCGTTTCGTCCAGCCGGTCGGCCATCTGGCTGATGTCTTCCAGCGTGTAGGCCGGCTGCAGGTTGAAATACACCGACAGATCCCCCTGCGCGAAGTGGAAATCCACCAGGATCGTGGGCTGCTTCGCCTGCAGGGCGTTGGCCAGGTTGCAGGCCACCGTGGTGGTTCCGTTGCCCCCCCGGCTGCCCCAGACGGCGATCACCTTGCCGTGCGGCTGCTGGTCCTGCATCTGTTTGCGCAGGTGGGCCTTGAACCGCTCGACAACTTTGCTGACCTCCGCCGCCTGCACCGGCTTGACCAGGAACTCGTCCGCGCCGCTCCGGAAACAATCCAGGATCTTGTTCGCGTCGGTCTGCGTGCTCAGGGCCACGATCTTCAGGTTCGCGTTCCGCTCCCGGATCCGCTCGATCATCTCCAGCGCCAGCGGCCCTTCGTGCTCCACGGCCAGGAAGATGAAATCCGGCGCGTGCCGCTCGATGAGCGCCGGCGCCATCGCCAACTGCTGGGCCTCGCCTACGACCTCGATCTGGTGCGCGGCCAGCACGTTGCGCGAGGCTTTCACGTCGTCCGCGCTGCGGTCGATCATGACGGCCCGGAATTTGAGCGGTTCTTCCCAGGGTAAATTCATGGCTTCCGAATCCTTTGCGCCTGCCTCACTCCATACCTGTTTTGCAACACTACCTGAACCGGCTGGATTTGAATTGCGATGATCGGTTTACCGGGTCAAGCCGGTCATGTACAACGTGTCCGATGGCGGCATGTCCGGTAGAAATAAGGTAGTTCCCCCTGTTCCTGGTAAACCGGGATTGCAACATCCATCGCACATTTGAATGTAAACATATTTAGGATTTTTATGTAAATTGACATCAACAATCACAATACATTCCATTCCAGTAATGTGATATATCGTATTGTTTCCTACACTTTCAGCAGCTTCATGCACAAGAATTACCTTTGGCTGGCCAATTATAGACTTCAAAGCCGCTTCAAATCCGGCGCTGATTCCTGTATCCGCTTCCAAAGGAATAGATTCTATACTTTTATCCTCAAACAATGCTTTCCATAATGCACCGTCTTTGCCAAAAGACTGTTCGTAATCACTCTCATCAACTCCCCCGGTGATTTGATCACGAATATCAGGAACCGAATTGTTGGGATTGCCGATGTCTACGGTTCCGAAATTGCCCGCCGTCACATCGTGGGGATAAGCATCGACTTCACCGATACCATCATCCCCAGATTGGACATTACCAAAACCAACATATGTGTATTTGTCGATTGTTGATGTCTTCAATTCTTCCCAATAATCCTTCGAAATGGAAAACGGAATTAGATTAGGAATAGAGCCTTCCTCACCTCCCGGTGGTGAATCCGGAAGCATTACTACTTGCCGCGTATATACCGCCCGGCCTTTGGCCGCGATGTTCACCTCGTCCAGTCCCGTAAAGGCTCCCAGAAACAATTGCAACGGCCCGTTCACGTCTGTTGTCCGCCGGGTGACCGCTTCAACGGAGTTGGGATCGTCTTCGCTCTCGGTGTCGATCTCGGCATGGATGTCAAGGGGATTCTCCATATAGCCAACGATGACATCGCTTTCCGGCATCTCCGTCAACGCGACCTTGGCCGCCTCATTGTAGCCGCCATATTCTTGCGCCCGGCCCACTGGATCCGGCGCGGCCTCGGCCAGTTCGATCGCCCCCGCCAGAGCGGCCGCGTCGGCGGCATGCTGCAGTTCCGCCTTGGTGGCGTGCATATAGCCGATGTCGATGGCCACCGCCAGCAGAATGAAGAACAGCGACATGCAAATCGCCACTAACACCAACACCGCACCGCTTTCTACTTCGTGTTTCTTTCTCATCGCCCGTCCTCGCTTTCGCGTTTTCGCATCCGCTTCAGCGGTAGAATATGTTCTTGCCGGTAAACTTGTTTTTCTTTTCCATCTTGATGGTCTGTTCCATCAGTTCTTCCGTGCTGGTTTCCTGCACAGCCTGCCCGGCGCCGCCCGTGGACATCTGCTGCCGGTATTCCAGCGCGTTCGCCGGCGGAATGGCGTTCTGCCCGGCGGGAGAGGATTGCGGCTTGACCTCATACATGCTTTCGATGGTCCGCAGGTCCTTGGGGAACAGGTCCATCGCGTCCGAGTCCAGCGGCGCGACGATCTGCGGCGTGACCATGATCAACAACTCGGTGTCTTTCGCCGATTTCTGGCTGCCCCGGAACAGGTTGCCGAACATGGGGATGTCGCCCAAGAACGGCACTTTGCGGTTGGTGTCCTGGCGCGAGCGGCTCATCAGTCCGGCGAGGGCGAAGGTCTGCCCGTCGCGCAGTTTGACCACCGTATGCACCCGCCGCGTCACCAGGGCCGGAATGGTATACCCGCCGAAATTCACCCCGTTGGCGAAATCCAGGTCGCTCACCTCCGGCGAGATATCCAAATGGATCATCCCCACCGAGACGATCGTGGGCGTGAAGCTCAGCCGAACGCCGTATTCCTTGTATTCCACCGTCACCGAGTTCGACAGCCCTCCGCCCTGCACCACGGGAATCGGATATTCGCCGCCGGCCAGGAAGGTCGCCGTCTCGCCGCTCCGCGAGATCAGGTTCGGCTCCGCCAGCATGTGCATCAATCCCTTGGTTTTCATCGCCTGGATGAAGCCGTACACGTCGTCATTGGGAAGCCCGAAGAACAGCGACACCGCGTCGGTCAGCTCCACATCCGGAAAACCGGTCCCGTACGCGCCCGAGGTGAGACCATTCAGGATGCTGCCCCCGAAGCCGTCCTGGTTCGTGACCAAGAAATCGAACCCAACTCTTCCCGGAAGTTCTTGGCCACCTCGGCGACCTTCACCTTCAACATCACCTGCTGCTGGCCGGGCACATTGAGCAGGTTGATCACCTTCGGGGCGAAGGAGGTGGCGATTTCCACCGCCTTGTCCATGGATTCGATATCCTGAATCTGCCCCTTCAGCGCCACGCCGTCCGCCATCGGCACGACTTCAATGGCCTCGTCCGGCAGCATCATCAGCATCGCCGCCTGGATCGGCGCGATGTTCCACTTGACCACCAGGTCGATCGCCCGGTGTTCGCCGCCTTCCGTCCAGATGATCATCCCCGTCTCGCCCACGGATTTCGCGTTGACCAGGATTTGATTGGGATCGATGATCTGCACGTCGGCGATCTCCGGATTCACCACCGACACCCGTTCCGCCGCGCGTTCGAGTTGAATCAGATGCGATTTGTTGACCGCGATCTCCATTCTCTCGTTCGGCGGAAGAAGGGTCTCCAGCGTCTGCTCTCCCCACGCGTAACCCGCCGTCCATCCCACCATTCCCACTACCACGGCGGCCATCCCTGTTATCCACAGCATCCCTGCCTTGTTCATGGTTTTCCCCCATTGTTTTTGTTGAGGATTTCGCTGCCTTGTTGTCCGTTTTCCACGTGTGCGAGTCCTCTCCTCATCACAATCCTCTACCCATCGCAGAGGGAATATCAATGGCACATCGCTATTTTTGCGGGAGAGGGACCGGGACGACAACGCGGGCCGCACGTCGTCCCGGCCCGGTTCGGCTCCCTACTCCTGGAAGGTGAACTCCTTCACCGAGTTGCCGCTCAGCAGTTGCACCGTGCGAACGGGCCGGGGTTTGGGCGTGGGCGTAGGTGCCGGGGCTTCCACCACCGGAGCCGCCACGACTTCGCGCGGTGGTGAGGGATCCTCGTTGGCCATGGGGATCAGTTTCGACAGCGTCGCGCCCATCGTTTGTTCTTCCGAGGTGTCGGTCTGGTTGCGCAGCACCAGCCGCATCAAGCCCTGGGTGGTGGCCAGCGACAGCCGTTCCACCTGCTCGAGGGTCACCAGCACCGTCACTGTCGGCACCTTCCGGGATTGCTTGGCGTCTTGAGGATTGACTTCCACCTGCTCGCCCGTGGCGATGACCTTCACGTTCTGCAGGACCACCTTGCTGATGGCCCCTTCCTGCACCTCCGCCGAACGGATGGTGGTCACCACGTCCACGTAATTCCCCGGCTTGACGAAGCCCGCCACGCCCGTCGTGTCATCCACCTTCAGGGTGATGGCCCGCATGCCCTTGGGAATCAACGCCGAAAGGCCCGCCTGGGCCCCTTCCGGTTCCAGCCGGCTGCTCAAGACCACCTCGCCGGGGTAGATGTCGCTGTTCACCACCCGCCCCTCGAGTTTCTCCATGGTTTTGAAGGCGTTCATCGGGATGGCTTTGGCCGGCAATTCGGTCACGACCAGGTATTCCGGCTTGATGGCCGTGCCCGCCGGGATTTTGAATTTCGCGACCACCACCTGCGCCATCGGCGGGGCCGCGCCTGTCTGTTGCGCCGCTATATTGCTTTGGAGATAATTCCGCACGGCCGCGGTGGCCACCGCCCCCGAGATCACCGCCACCAGCAGTAAGAAAAACGCCGCTCCCTTCGACATGATCGCTCTCCTGTGTACTTAATTTGCATCTATTTGAAAAAAACGCTTGTTGAATTCGATTTTGGTTTTTTACCCGGCCTTGCCGGGCGGTTGCTTTCAAGCCGTCCCCTGAAGGAGACTCAAAATTACTTTTACCACTCAGAACAAGGGGTTTCCGGACTGAGAGCGCCCCTTTTAAGGGGCCGCCTACAGCAGCCCAGGGTTTAAACCCTGGGAAAACCTCCCTCCCGTGGAAGGCCGCCTCAGCCCGTCATA
>ERZ795045.1663-NODE-1663-length-23931-cov-4.845033_pt1 | contig 23931 bp, 16 predicted proteins | sample MGYA00375129_ERZ795045 | MGnify/ENA primary metagenome ERZ795045 (study PRJEB30174, sample SAMN05720166) | activated sludge metagenome | isolation source: anaerobic digester from wastewater treatment plant | place: Japan | collected 2015-05-15 ...
AATTCAGCCACTGGTCATCCGCCCACACGAAGGCAGGTATCAACTGGTGGCCGGCGAGCGCCGCTGGCGCGCTGCCAAGCTGGCGGGGCTCTCAGAGGTACCCGCAGTCATCCGGCCCATATCTGACGACCGGTTGCTCGAGGTCACGCTGGTCGAGAACATCCAGCGTGAAGACCTCAATCCCATCGAGGTCGCGCGCGCATTCGATCGCCTGATTCGCGAACTGCATCTCAGCCACGAGGAGTTGGCTGGCCGCACAGGCAAGGACCGCACGACCATCACGAACACGCTCCGCCTCCTCAAGCTGCCGTCCGACCTTCAGCAGCTCGTGGCCGAGCACCGCATCTCCGCCGGGCACGCGCGCGCCATACTCGCGCTGCCCTCAGCCGACTTACAGCGGCAGGTTGCCGAAAAGGCCTGCTCCCAAGGGCTGTCCGTCCGACAGGTCGAACGGATGGTCCAGAAGATGACTGCCGGACGCGAAGCAAAACCGGCCGAAGATCCCACTGCCGACCCGAACGTTCGCGCCGCCATCGAGAACCTCGAACGCGTGCTCGGAACCCGCGTGCGGATCATCGGCCGCCCCGATGCTCGCGGCAAACTGGAGATCGAGTTCTACTCGGCTGAGGATCTTGATCGCATCTACTCGCTGATCGTGAATGACCGTTCAAACGCGCAGGCGGTGTGACTGACAGGTGGTGCCGGCGGCTGGATTCGAACCAGCGACCTTGGGATTATGAGACCCACGCTCTAACCACCTGAGCTACACCGGCATCAAAGTGGGTTCTTTTTAAGCCTATTCGTTCCGTTACGCTGTTGTCAAACGCCAGTAGCGTCGCAGCCAAGGTAAGTGTCAGGAACGTGTGACCCCGCCCATGACTATTAACTTTCGTTAATCCGCTCCTATTGACAGAAATCACCTTCAGGTCCATATTTGAGGTGGAAGAACGGGCATTAGTATCGTCCGGGCTTCTGGAGTCCCAGAGATGGGGTTCCACTTGCGGTCTTTCTGCGTTGGAGAGGCCGTACCCAGAGGAGGAAGTCTATATAGAACGTCCACATGATGGGCGGCTACCTGCTTCCTTCGCTGACTGGCTGTAGGCCCTGGACGCCGGCTAGACCCCTGATCGGGCCAGCGCGTCGCGGGACATTGCACCGCCGCATAAGGGCATGACGACAGCCAGAGTCGCGAGCGGGGCTCTTCAAGATAGAGGACACCACGCAATCGCGCCAGCCGGGAGCCGGCGGTCGCCCTTTCCATTTCTGGCCCCTCGCGTTCCCGTTGACATCCCCGCATCCCGTTCGCTAGATTCTACTTAGTGTGCACGTTGCCGTCCATGCGAGCCCGCCGTGAACGCTGTTGAATTCAAGGGGGTTTCCAAGAGCTACGCCATCTATGACTCGCCCGGCGATCGCCTGAAAGAGCTGATCGCTTTCAACCGGTTGTCCTTTCACCGAAACTTTTGGGCGCTTCGGGATCTGACTCTGGAAATCCGCAAAGGCGAGACATTTTGCATCATCGGCGAAAACGGCTCCGGTAAGAGCACGTTCCTTCAGCTTGTAGCCGGTATTCTACATCCGACGGAGGGGTCGGTAGCCGTGAACGGCCGGGTCTCGGCCCTTCTCGAACTCGGTTCGGGCTTCAATCCCGAGTTTTCCGGCCGCGACAATGTCTATCTGAACGGCGCCATCCTCGGCCTCTCGACCCGCGAAATTGACAAGAAGTACAAGGCCATAGAGGAGTTCGCGGAAATTGGCGACTTCATCAACCGCCCAGTCAAAACGTACTCCAGCGGTATGGTCGTGAGGCTCGCCTTCGCCGTGGCCATCCATGTCGATCCCGAAATTCTGCTCGTAGACGAAGCCCTCGCGGTCGGCGATATTTACTTCCGGCAGCGCTGCATGCGAAAAGTCCACGAACTCCGCGCTCAAGGCGTCACCATTCTTTTCGTATCGCACGCCGTCAGCGACGTGAAGGCCGTCGGCGACCGCACGCTCTGGCTCGAGGAGGGCCGCATCAAGGAACTCGGCGACACCGACCTCGTGGTGGCGAAGTACCTGGCCGCCATGGTTCAGAAGGATTCGGCCTACCTTACCCACCGGCGCCAACCCGCCCCGCGGCGATCGGCCCGCTTCGTCGCCCCCGAGGTCGTGGAACATATCCCCAACATCGATCACCGTTACGGCGACGGGCGCGCGGAAGTCATCGGCATCGCGGTGCTGGACCCGAACGGCCAGCCGCTGCACATTCTGGAACCGCTCTCACGCATTGTGGTCCGCATCAGTGTGCGGGCAAAGCAAGACATCGCCCTGCCGATCGTCGGGTTCATGCTTCGCAACCACTTGGGCATCGACTTTTCCGGCACCAACACGGCGCGAGAAGGCTACGATCTGCCCCCGATGAATGCCGGCGATGTCTACACCGTCGATTTTCACCTCGACCTTCCCGAGCTGTATCCTGCGTTTTTCTCCTTTTCGCCGGCCATTGCCGACGGCACGCTCCACAGCTACGAGATGTGCGACTGGATCGACAACGCCATCACGCTGCAGATGGGGCATAGCGAGGGACAGATCTACGGCTATATGCGGCTGCCATGCCGGGTCGAAGTGAACAGCCGCCTCGGCGTCAAGGAGAGGGAGACCGCGATTGGCTGAATTCACTGGGGAGCGCGTCATCCCCGGCCAGGTTGAGCCGGACCTCTGGAACGAACATGCCGCCCGCTACGCCTTTGCGGCGCGCTACGCTGCCGGACGCCGCGTCCTCGACGCCGGCTGCGGCTCGGGCTATGGCACGGCGGAACTTGCCAAGATGGCGGCCCACGCGGTGGGCATGGACATTTCGGCAGAGGCAGTTGGCTACGCCCGAGAGCATTACACAGCGCCGAACCTGGAGTTTTTCCAGGCCTCCTGCACCGCGCTTCCGGTGCGCACCGGCTCGGTAGAGATCGCCGTTGCCTTTGAAGTCATCGAACACCTGGAAGACTGGCGCTCCCTGCTCGATGAGCTCCGCCGCGTTCTCGCCCCGGGTGGCCTCCTCATCATCTCGACCCCCAACAAGGCCTACTACGCCGAGGCGCGCCGCCTTACCGGCCCCAACCCCTATCACGTTCATGAGTTCGAGTTCGAGCAGTTTTCCGCTGAACTCCGCGGCCGGTTCCCGCATGTCGAGTTTTTCCTTCAGAATCACGTGGCCGCGATTGGATTCCAGCCGCTCGATCCGGCCCGTTCCGCCGGCATCGAATCGTACGCCGCCTCCTGCGCCGGCCAGCCGCAAGATGCGCACTTCTACCTTGCCGTCTGCTCGGCCGAGCCCCTGCCGCCGCCGCCGGCGTTCCTCTACGTGCCCAGCACCGCCAATATCCTGCGCGAGCGCGAACTCCACATCGAGAAGCTTGAGGTCGAGAACAAAGGGCTGATTGAGACGCTCCGGGCGCTGAACGAAGAACTCGAGCGCAGCAACGCCTGGGCTAAGGAGCTCGACCGCAAGTTCCACACGGAGCTCGAGCAGGCAATCCAATGGGCGAAATCGCTGGAGAGCCAACTGGAGGCCAAGGGCAAGGAACTGCTCGAATGCGTCCGGCTGCTGGATGCCGCCGAAGCCACCGTACAGGAGCGCACGGAGTGGGCATTGCGCCTGGATTCCGAACTCAAGGTACTGCGCGAGCAGCTAAGCGCTGTCAAGGCGTCCCGCTGGCTGAAGCTCGGACGCGCGCTGGGCCTCGGCCCGGTGCTGCCCAACGACTGAGATGCCAAGGCTGAAGCACTTTCTCGCCACTCTCCCGTACCTCCTGCTGGCCCCGCTGCTCGTCCTGATTGCGGCCGTTGTTCTGGCTCTCACCGACCTTTGCTGGGTTATTTTCGGCCGCCGCCGCCTGGTGCCGAACACCGCGCCTCGAAAAAACGCCGCTTCCGTCGTAATCCCAAACTGGAATGGCCGCGAACTGCTGGCGAAATATCTGCCCTCGGTGGTCGCGGCCCTGGACGGCAACCCGGAAAACGAAATCATTGTCGTGGACAACGGCTCGGAGGACGGCAGCGCGGAATTTCTCCGCCAGAACTTCCCCCAGGTCCGCGTGCTCGCGCTCCCCAGGAATCTCGGCTTTGGAGGCGGCTCGAACGCTGGGTTCCGCGCCGCGCGAAACGACATTGTCGTTCTGCTCAACAGCGATATGCGCGTGGAGCCCGATTTTCTCGCGCCGCTGCTCGAAGCCTTCACCGACGATGCGGTGTTTTGCGCCGGCTGCCAGATTTTCTTCAGCGATCCGGCCCGGCGGAGAGAGGAAACCGGCCTGACGCAGGGCTGGTGGCGCGACGGCCGCTTGCGCGTCACCCACCGCATCGACGAGGCCGTCACCGATGTCTTCCCCTGCTTTTACGGAGGCGGCGGCTCGTGCGCCTTTGACCGCCGCAAGTTTCTAGAGCTGGGCGGATTTGACCCGCTGCTGGCGCCCTTCTACCTGGAAGACACCGACCTGGGCTACATGGCCTGGAAGCGGGGCTGGCGCGTGCTTTATCAGCCGCGCAGCGTTGTCTATCACGAGCACCGCGGAACCATCGGCAAGCATTTCCGCAGCGAGCACATTCAAGCGGTCTACAAGAAGAACTACGTCCTCTTCTGCTGGAAAAACATTCACGAATGGCGCCGGCTGGCCGCGCACTTCGTGTTCGCCCTCGGCGACGCCGCCGTGAGCGCCGTTTTCGGCGACTCGCCAGAGCGCGGCAGCGCGCGCGGCCTCTGGCGCGCATTTCTTCAACTGCCGCAGGCGGTCGTTTCGCGCTGGCGCGCGCGCTCGCTGGCTGCGATCGATGATACGGAGGCGTTCCGCCGTCCCCTGGGCGGCTACTACCGCGACCGTTTTCTGGTCCGTGCCGGTGAAGCCGCCGAAAAACCCCTGCGGGTTCTGTTCGTCTCACCGTATCCCATCTGCCCTCCCACGCATGGCGGCGGCGTATTCATGTACAACACGGTGCGCGAGCTGGCGCGGCTGGCCGAGGTACACCTCGTCTGCATGCTCGATTACGCCCGCGAATTGCCGGCGCATGCAGAACTGGCCTCTATCTGCGCTTCGGCCAAGTTTTTGGTCCGCGCGGAGGGCAAACCCGCCTCTTTAGGCTCGGTCCTGCCGTACGCCGTCAGGGAGTTCGCCAGTGAGGATCTGGCATGGCTCATTCACCGCCAGATCTACATGCATGGGATCGATGTGGTGCAACTCGACTACACGGTGCTGGCGCAGTATGCGGGGCGCTACAAGCACATCGTCTGCGCTCTTTTCGAGCACGACATTTACTTCCAGTCGATCGCCCGCGGCCTGCGCGAGCCCCGCGGGCTGTCGTGGAAGCTTTCCGCGGCGATCGAGTACCTGCGCGCGCTGCGCTACGAGCTGCGCACGCTTCCCAAGATGGACCTCATTCAGGTCTGCACCCGCGAAAACCGGGAGTACCTTCTTTCGTTTCTGCCGGGCATCGCCTCCCGGACCCAGGACGGGCTCCGCGCGGGCGTCGACACCTCCCGTTACGAATTCCGCGCGGACGGCCGCGAGCCGGAAACGATGCTTTTCCTCGGCAGCTTCCGCCATCTGCCGAACCAGTTGGCGCTCAACTGGTTTATTCGCGCGGTGCTGCCGCTGGTGCTGGAACAGCGCCCCGGCGCGCGGCTGGTGGTGGTGGGCTCCGAGCCGCCGCCGCGACACAGGCTGCCTCCGTCACACGCCATCGAGCTTCGCGGCTTCGTAGAAGACACCCGTGAGCCGCTGTCGCGCTACGCAGTGTTCGTGTGCCCCGTTTTGAGCGGCTCCGGCGTGCGCGTGAAACTTCTGGAGGCGTTCGCCGCCGGAATCCCCGCCGTTTCGACGCGCCTGGGCGCCGAGGGCCTGGCAAGGAAGGACGGCGAGTTCTGCGCGCTCGCCGACGATCCCGCCGAATTCGCCCGGAAGATACTCGAGTTGTTTGACAATCCCGCCGCCGCGGCGCAGATGGCTTTGCGCGCCCGCAAGGAAGTCGAGGAGAACTGGGACGCCGCGGCGATCACGCGCAAGCTCGTTGCCAGCTATCACGAGGCGCTGGCGCACAAGCGCGGCCGGGCTGCAAAGGCTGCGGCGGCCCCTGTGGCCTGAAGCGGCGCCATTTCCCCCGCCCCGCGACTGCCTTAGATACCTCGGCAGAAACATCGCCCTTCAGCGCTTGTGCCCGCAGTCCAAGGAAGTCAACTCTCGTGGACGCCGGAGATCCCGCCCAGTCGCGCAAAACTCCAGTGGGGAAGTACACAGCGCGAGGCTCTCGGAATAAACGAAACTCGCAAACGGCTGTCTACGAATCTGCAGCTCCGCACACCACTAAGAAGCGAGGGAAGCCACTTTTTACTTGGACTCGGGATCTCGAGGTGCTATATTAACGATCTGCTCGGTTGCCCGCCATGGGAGCCGGCAGTCGAGGATTGATGCCCACCCGGATCATCCCAACGTACTACCACGTGGCTTTGACGTGGTTACTCGGTTTTTCGTCAAGAGAAGGAGAAGCCCAATGGTACGATTGTTACTTACGTGCTTCTACGCGTTCCTGTTGTATAGCTCCGCAATTGCACAGACCCCACAACCGCGCCTTACACCCGCTCAGCTTACCTACTTCCATTTTTTGCTGTTGACCCTTAGTAGCGATGAGATACCGCCTGAAATTAAAGAGGCATACAAACGAGCGCTCCCATACCACTTTGGTATGAACGAGCAGGAGATTGCCACTGTCCTTGCAGCCAGCAGCGAACTTCGCTTGGTTCTGCAACAGCTTCGAAGCTCCCTGAACCGTAATGCGTCCGATACCGGACACATCAGCGCGACGCAAGCTGCTGCGCTGGCGGAGGCTGCTGTTGAACGGGACAAGGCTATCGAAAGGTTGGCGAATCAGATCATCAACGGCGTACGGCCGGAAACGGCAGCACGCCTGCGCGCGCCAGGTGATCTCGTGACCCGAGCGCTTGCGGGAAAGGGGAATTCAAATGTCGCGAAATAACATCCGCGCCGCCCTTACGCTCCTTATCGTACTTCCGTGCCTACTGGAAGGGCAAACACCAATTGCGAACCTCGTCGATTTGCAGAGATGCTTTGACGGCACACTTCCTGGATACACTACAGTCTGTCCGCTTGCACCAGGCACCTATCCTATAGATGGAACGCCTAACAACCCCGTACTGCGTATCAGTCGTAGCGGGGTCACGTTCAGAGGTGCCGGGGTGAGCCAGACTGTCTTGCTTCGGGCGGACCTCGGCGCATCCTCTGTCCGGCAGCTGCTCATCGTCGATAATGGGGCAAGTGGAGTCACAATTCAGAACCTGAAGATCGACGGGAATCGTTTTGGCATCCCTGCGCTCCGCTGCCTGCCCGGCAACGACTCGTATTGGGACGTCGATATGTCACATGCCGGCAGCGCCGCGCTCAATATAGTGGATAACGTGAAGTTCTATAATGCACCGGCTACAGCGCTGATTGCGGGGGGATACACCGCCGTGATCTACTCAGAGTTCTTCAATGCCCGCTCAACGGCCCTTTGGCTCGATGGACCTCCTAATGCCACCCCTTCGTTTCACTCCGGCGCTTGGTATAACACATTCGTGCAATCGGGTACAGCGGCCATTAACGCTCAGGGGAAATTCCAGGAGTTCTATGGCAACACGCTTCTCCGAAATCGGTATGAGCAGTCAGACGGCTTTGGAGGCGGCCAGTTTTTTATAGACCCTGTCAGCACATATGCCTCCGTAGTGGCGAACGTAATAGACGGTGACCATTGGACCACCACTTCCTGGGTCAACGGCTGTCCGACAACTCCGGGTCTATGGGTTCAGGGCGTCGAGGCCTACGGCGAAGGCCACAGGTTCTTCAACAATCAGGTCATGAGGAACTCTGCGGCCGGCATGAATATTGGAGGGGTTGGACTCCCTGCCTGGAACATTTTGGTTTCCAGCGATAATCCCTGGTTGCCGGGCGACGTTCCCCGTTACGTGACTGAAAACGAGATCGGCGGCATCGCATTCCTAGGGTACTCCACGACCGGCTTGACGTTAGATCATGTACGCTCGACTAACAACCTTCGAGAGGGAGTCTATTTGGAAGGAGCCTCCGGCCCCGGGTTCATCAATGATGCCTGTATTGTTGGGAACCAAATCGATATTTGGGATATCGGACCTCCCTATCTCACTAATCGGCGACCCGGCAGATCGGATAGCTGCCCCTGATATGACACATCTGTTCTTCGCACCTCGATAATTTCGCGGGCGGCCGTTTTACCTCACGGCGACCGCCCGCATTGCCAACACCAGCCCATATTCGGTCAGTGGCCGGCATGAACAATCAGCGTCTTGAACAAGGTTTTCTGGTCTGCACAGCCCTGCTTGCGTTTTTTGTGGTGGTCGCGCGCGCATCGATCCAGGCGATCACAATTGACGAAGCGGATTCCTACCTCATCTGGGCGGCGAGGCCGTCGCCGTCGCATTGGGAACCCGCTTCGAACAACCATGTCCTGAACTCCCTACTTGTACGCCTCTTCACATCGGTGCTGGGGCCCTCCCATCTTACGATTCGCATTCCATCGCTCATCGGCGCAGCTCTTTACATTTCCGCCGCCTTCGCGCTTTCGAGACTCATAACTGATCGGATCCTCCTTCGCTGGTCGCTCTTTGTGTGTCTGGTCTACAACCCGTTTGTGCTCGATTACCTCGTGGCTGCCAGGGGTTACAGCATGGCTCTCGGCTTTCTGATGTCCGCTCTCGCCGCCACGGCGCACTGGCACCTTGCGGACCATGCCGCCGGCGTTTCAGTGATTCGGGGTTGCATTATTTCTTCGCTGTGCCTTGCGCTGTCGTTCGCATCGAACTTCTCTTTTGGATTTGTCAACTCCGCCGCTCTGCTTGGAATCATGCTTCTGGCGTGGCGGAAGCTGAGAGATCCACATTGTTCTTTGAAAAATGGCGCTACCCCTGTGAGCCTCAGCCGGTTCCTGGCTGCCTGCATTCTCCCAGGCCTGATTGTTACGCTGTTCCTGTCTGCGTCCGTGGTCCTTGCCTTTCCTAAGAACGAGCTCTGGTATGGAGCGACGTCACTTCTGGAAACTCTCCGCTCCGTCATCAGGTCGTCGCTGTACGAAGTGAACCCCCATATCGCCAATCCCATAGTCTACAAAGCCGCGTCTTTTCTGAAGCCACGTTTGTTCCCCGCGCTCGGCATGGTTGTGCTGTTGCAGATCCTCTTGATCGCCCGTGGTCGAGTCTGGCTCCGCGGGGGGCGGTCACAGCGGCTGATCGAGCTCGGCGCCGTTCTTGCCGGTATCCCCGTAGTTTCTCTGCTCGTTCACTGGCTGGCATTCAAGCTTTTTGATCTGCTCTTGCCCATGGAGCGGACCGTCCTCTACCTGGTCGCGTTCTGGTTTCTCACGGTCGGTATCGCAGCGGCTGTCCCCTTACCCTGGCGAGCCGGCAGGTTGGTTAGCGGCAGCTCGACTGTCGTTCTACTCTTGCTTGGGACTTACTTTCTGCTCTGCCTTCGGCTCACGTACTTCAAGGAGTGGAAGTGGAATGCCGATGCAAAGGACCTGTACTCCACGATTGCTTTTTACAACCACAGGTATGACGTCCGGGATGTCATCACGAGCTGGCGTTTCACGTCGGTCTTAAATTTCTATCGCACTCTCTCCGGCAAGGAGACGTTCGGAGAGTTCACGTCCACCGATCAATATCCTCCCGGTAAGAAGGTGTATGTGTTGCTCTACCCGTTCGACGCAGAATTTGTTGCCAAGAACGGCCTGAAAGTTGTTTACCACGGTGAGACTTCTGACGCTGTCGTCGCAGTCAGCCCCGAGCTGGAATTAGTAACGCCGTGCAAGGCGGCGTCTTCTCCTGCTTTTTGACATGATTGTCCCGGAATACAGCGCATCATCCACCGCCTTAACCGCCGCTGAATCCCCGCGTACTCCTCTAGCGGAGAATGCTGGCGAGTTCTTGGGCGCGCTTTGAGACCGCAACCTACCACCACGTATCGCCGGATGAGGCTCGCCTGCTCGATAGAGTCCTTGACCCTGTATGCATCCGGTCTCAGTGGTCAAAATGAAGTGCCGGCATAGCTGCCCCGGCGCCCGCCGCTCAAGACGGCAAGTACTGCTTGAGCGTCGCGAAAAACGACTGCACGAACTGCTCGGCCGTTTTCGTTGCCGTCTCCGTTTCATCCGCGATTACCGGCACCACCACGCGCACCAGCGCCGTATCCGTGCGGTTGTACCGTATGGCATCGGCGATCATGTACAGCCGTGCCAGGTACTCGCTGGCGATGATGCGGTCGCGCGATTGGTACCAGTAGAGCACTACGCTTTGCTCTTCGCCCTTGGCTACAACGTACCGGTTCACGCGGATCGGCTCCTCCACTCCCGGCACCTTGATCGTCAGAAAGTCCGATTCCGACGGCACCCATCCCGATCCCGGCAGGCAATTTTTCGGTGAGTGCGGCGCCTGGCCGGTGCGCTGCGACTTGAAGTAGGCCACGAAGAGGTGGGCGGCGCGCCCTTCGGCGGGATTGTAGTAAGTGCGCGTCAGCAGGTCGTCGGCCTTCAGCACGTCCCGGACTTCCTTTTCGACCACGCCCTCCTGGACCATTCCCCACGACCCCAGTTGAACCGGGAAACTTGCCAGCGGACGCGCTAGCGGCACCTCTTCCCGCCGCGACACCGCGTACAATCCCAACGTCTGCAGCACCAGCAGCACAGTGGCCGCCTGCACCGCTCTGTTCTTCAGGAAGCCGAAGCTAGTTTTTGCCATGAAAGAGCCTGTAGATCCGGTTGATTACCCAGTGCGCCGCGATCATGATCGCCAGCGCCACCATGAAAATCACCCAGCCCGAAGCGGTATGGAAAATTCCCTCGGCTAGTTCCGGGTCGACTTCGCTCGCCAGCCCGGTCATCGTAACGCGGCTCGCGTTGGCCACAATGGCAATCGGCACCGTACATACCAGCAGGGCAAACCGCATCCACACCTTGCGGTCGAAGAAGTACGAGTACACGAGGGATAGGAATGAAAGAGTCAGCAGCGAGCGTATGCCGCTGCAGGCCTCCACGACCGATAGCCGCTGCGTGGCCAGTTCCAGAATGTTCCCCTCGCGCAGCACCGGCACGCCGAGCAGCGCCAGCGCCGCCTCCGCCAGCCGGCTGGCCAGCAACTGGAACTTGAAGGTGATATGGGTGTAGATGATCGCCGGGATCGGGACCATGAAAAACAGCAGGAACAGCGGGAACGCCAGGATTCGCAGCGCGTGTGTGCCGGCCGCGAGCAGTATCACGCCCGCCAGCGAAATAATAAACGCGGTCCGAGCCAGGAACAGCTCCGCGCCGAGCGTGGCGAAGTAGAGCTGCCCCGCGCCCCAGGCGAGCACGGCCAGCCCCCACCAGTTCGGAGCCGGCTTCAATGCTGTAAGTTCGTCGCGGCGCTGCCAGGCAATGTAGCCCGCCACCAGCGGAACGAAGAAGCCGTGCCCCATGTCGTCGTCCACCATCCACTGCTGCACCAACCGGGTTAGTACAGGCGCGTAACAAAGAAGCAAGAGCGCGCCGAACCAGATCACCGCCCCCCACGGCAGACTCTTGGTTGCGGCGGCCGCCGGCGCCTCTTCCCGCGTTGAATTGATCCCTGGCACCATGGGTGACTCCAGTAAAGCACAACAATTTTGGCAGAGGCAACGAGCTAAGCTCTTCAACCCATACGGGCCTTACAGTACGATTCGTGCCGATCGCAACGGGCCGCCGGACCCCCGGGTTTCTACGGACTTCTTACAACAACTAGAATGGGAGTGTGCGTCTCCTCTGCTGTCTTCTTGCCGCGGGGGTCCTCTGCGCGGGGGTCCCAACTCTCCCGCTGAAGGACATCCGGCCCGGTATGAAGGGCATCGGGAAGACCGTTTTTTCGGGCAGTCGTATCGACGAATTTCAGGTCGAGATACTCGGGATTCTGGAAAACGTCGGCCCCAGGCAGTCCCTCATTTTGGCGAAATTATCCGGTGGTCCGCTGGCTCAGACGGGAATTCTGCAAGGGATGAGCGGCAGCCCGGTCTACATCGACGGCAAGCTGATCGGGGCCGTCGCCTTGGGTTTCGAATACTCCAAGGAGCCCATTGCGGGCATCCGCCCGATCGAGGAGATGCTTCAGGTCACCCGCGCGCCGGCGCCCGCCCGCCGCATCGCCGCCCTGCCCTGGGATGGCAAACTCGACAGCCTCCTGCCGCCCGCAGAGAACGTACTTGCCCCCGGCGGCGCCCGCTTGGTCAATATTGCCACGCCGGTCTCCTTCGGCGGATTCACCCGCGCCACCATAGAGCATTTTGCCCCGCAGCTTCGTTCGCTGGGGCTTGAACCCTTGCAGGGCGCCGGAGGGGGCGGCAACCCAGGTACAACGCTCGGCGATCCGGCCGCGTTGCAGCCCGGCTCGATGATCACCGTGCAGCTTTTGTCGGGCGACATGAGCGTGGGCGCCGACGGCACCGTTACCTGCATCGACAACGGCCAGGTCTACGCTTTCGGCCACCGCTTTCTCTCGATCGGAACAACCGATCTGCCCTTCGCGCGCGCCGAGGTCCTCACCCTCCTGCCCACCTATAACAGCTCGTTCAAGATTTCCACCGCCCGCGAGTGGGTGGGCACGATCACGCAGGACAGCAGCACGGCCATAGCGGGGCAACTGGGGCGCATGGCCGCGATGGTGCCCGTCTCCATCCGCGTGCGGAGCCACGGCGCGGTTCAAAGGTCAGACACCTACCAGATGCGGATGGTCAATGACCGGGTGCTCTCCCCGTTTCTGCTTCAGATGGCCGTCTTTTCGGCCATCGACGCCACCGAGCGCTCGATTGGGGATTCGAGCTTCAGCATCACGGGCGAACTTGAATTCGAGACGGGCGCTGCGCCGCTCAAAATCGAGAATATGTACGCGGGGGATTTCAACCTCCCGGCCCAGGTCTCGATGGCGGCCGCCGTGCCCCTGGCTTATGCCATGCAGAGCGGCTTCGACTCGCTGCGGCTCAAGCGCGTAGCGCTCGACATTGCTTCGTTCCCCGAAAAGCGGCGGCTGCAAATCGAACAGGTCTGGACCTCGAAGCGCGAGGTGCGGCCGGGCGAGAGCGTGGAGATCACCGTGGTGCTGACCGGTGAGAATGCGGCCGAAGTCACGCGGAAGGTCACCTACCAGGTGCCCGTGGGAGCACCCACCGGGCCTCTGTACTTTTCCGCCGCTGACGCCAACACAATCAATCTCACCGACTACAGGCAGATGATGTCCGCGCCGCCTAAGACCGCCGCGCAGCTCGTTTCGTTCCTGAACAGGCTCAGGCGGAACACCAAGGCCTATCTCCGCGTGTGGCGCGCCGAGCCGTCCTATGACGTGGGTGGCGAGCCCCTGCCCGGCCCGCCGCCATCCCTGGCCCTGATTCTGGCGCGGTCGCAAAGCTCGCTCGCCGGCTTGCCGGCGCCGGCTCACTCCCGGGTGGCGGAATTCGAGATCGACGCGGGCGATGTGGTCGTCAGCGGATCGAAGACAATTCAGGTGGAAGTGAAAGAATGAACAAAGTTTTCCTGGCGGCTTTCGCGGGCGTGCTGGCAGCGCTTGCCGCTCCCCTGCGCGCTTCTTCCCCTACGGCGTGGGAGATGAACACCTTCCGCGATTTCGCCGCCGGCCGCCTTAACAACATTTCGCTCACCCGCGATGGCCGGCTCCTTCTGGCGCCGAAGACCGAAACGCTGTTTGCCTCCGGTGAACCGATCATCTGGAGCGTCGTGCAGGCGCCCGACGGCACGCTGTACGCCGCCACCGGCCACCGCGGCCGCGTCTACCGCATCGACCGCTCCGGCAAGGCTTCCCTGCTGTGGACCGCCGACGAACCCGAGGTGTTCGCTCTGGCCTTGGATTCCAAGGGCGTCCTCTACGCCGGAACGTCCCCGGACGGCAAGATCTACCGCATCGAAAACGGGAACGCTACCGAGTACTTCGCGCCCGGCACGAAGTACATCTGGGCGCTGGCTTTCTCCCCCGACGGCGCTCTCTACGCCGGCACCGGCGACGACGGCCGCATCTTCCGCATCACGGCTGCCGGGAAGGGCGAGGTCTGGTACGAAACCGGGCAATCGCACGTCACCTGTCTGGCGTTCGATTCACAGGGCCGCCTGCTGGCCGGGAGCGAACCGAACGGCATCCTCTATCGCATCACCGGCAAGGACAGGGCCTTTGTGCTGTACGACGCCAATCTTCCCGAGATCCGCTCGATCGTCCCCGGTCCCGATGGCGCCATCTACGCCGCCGCGCTTGGCGGGTCCATGACACGCCGCCCGCTCGGCGGCGTCACATCGTCTTACGGAGTTCCCGCGAGCGCCAGCGTCGCCACCAGTTACACCAGCATCACTGTGGAGGCGCAGGCGGGCATCGAGTTGAAGCCCAAGGCCGACGCGGCGAAGACGGTGCAAACGCCCGTCACGCCGGTTCAGACCCCCCAAATTCTCGATCTCACCGGCGCCGAAAAGTCGGCCATCTACCGCATCAATCCGGACAACACCGTCGAGAGCCTCTGGAGCTCGAAAGAAGAGAACGTCTACGACCTGCTGCTCTCCGGCGACCAAATCACCTTTTCTACCGATGGGCGCGGCCGCATTTATCGCCTCACGCCGGACCGGCAGACTACTTTGCTGGTTGAAACCGAAGAAGGCGAAACTCTGCGGCTGCTTTCCACGCCCTCCGGGCTGCTGGCCGCCACCGGGGATATGGGCAAGCTGTATCGCCTTGCCGGCGGGCAGGCCACCTCGGGCAGCTACGAATCGCCGGTGCATGACGCCAACTCGGTGGCCCGCTGGGGGCGCCTGAGCTGGCGCGCGGAAACGCCGCGGGGCAGCCGCATCGTATTCCGTACCCGCTCGGGCAATTCCGCCCGGCCCGACAAGACCTGGAGCGACTGGTCCGAGCCGCTCACCAACCCGGCGGGCTCGCCCATCCGCAGCCCGAACGCGCGCTACATTCAGTGGAAGGCCGAGTTCACCGGAACGGATCAGGCCGGGCCCGTGCTGGAAAGCGTTTCGCTGGCCTACCAGCCGCAGAACACGCCGCCGGTGGTGAAGAGCGTCACCGTGGTCGCCCAGCCCGGGACTTCGGCCGCGTCGAAAACCGCCGCCTCGCAGTCGCAAACCTCCTCCTCCTACAGCATCACCGTGACCGACACGGGCGAAACGGGCGCCGCCACCTCTAGCGGAACGCCCACGCAGAGCCTGAGCCGCTCGGGCTCCGACCAGCTTCAGATCGTCTGGCAAGCCGAGGACCCCGACAACGACCGCCTGGTTTACTCCGTCTACTTCCGCGGAGAAGGCGAACGCGAGTGGAAGCTGCTCAAGGATAACCTGACCGAGAACGCCTACATGCTGGACGCCGACTCGCTCGCCGACGGCCGCTACTGGTTCCGCGTGGTTGCCTCCGACAGCCCGGCCAACGCCCCTGGGACGGCCCGCGAGGCGGAGATGATCAGTTCGCCCACCCTCATCGATCACACGCCGCCGGTGGTCACCGCCGGGGCGCCTAAACGGACCGGCTCGCGCGTTGAAATCGAAGTGGAAGCCGTGGACGCCGCCTCCCCGCTGCGCCGCGCCGAGTACTCGGTGGATGCCGGGCCCTGGGTGCCGATTGAACCCGTCGAGGGCATCATCGATTCCGAGCGCGAGCGTTTTGTTGTCCGCCTGGACGATCTTGCCCCCGGAGAGCATCTCATCGTTTTCCGGGTTGTCGATTCGGCGGGCAACGCGGGCCTGGCCAAAGCGATCATTCGATAGGATTGCTTTTCGCTTTTTGTTGAGGAGAGGAAAAACCTGCGCTTCCGGGGCGGGGTTTTTACTCTTGATGAAGCGCGGGGGTTATGTGCCGGACAGGCTCAACGGACGTTCAACACTGCCGGCGCACGAACGGCCTCGGGCCAGGTATGCGCAAAAAAACGCTGAAATCCGGCAGCCGGCAGGTTGCACTAAGTTTTCCAGAGCGAGTTACAGCCGGTCTTGCATATCGCGCGGACGCACTGTAAGAAAGTCGTCCTGATCGTCAACAACGAACTCATCCTGGTACGGATTTTCTACGATGTCGCTCTCCGGGTTGATTTGTTTCTGCAACTTGCGCTCCTGTTTCCGTGCAGCCTTGGCTTGCCGCCGCTCCAACCGCAGTTGCTCTTTTTGACGTTTTTGGAAACTGGTTCTGCCGCGTCCTGCCATAGCACACTCCTTTGGATCACGGCGCAAAAGCGCGCCGAATTGTTGTGCATCGCCGAAAACAGTCCGCGCCCGTCCACTTCGCAAAGGAAAGCATTCTACTCAGGAGCCCAACCCTACCACTCCTCTGCGGAGTGCGCGAATACGGAAGGAACAATTGCCGATTCCGGCGAAATGATAATACCGGACAAACTTAATTATACCAGATCGCCCCGGAAAAGCCCCTTTTCATCAATAATTGGACTGTTTTCAGTAACTTCAGCCTGCAGCGGCCGCCCGAAAACCGGCGGGAGAGTTGCCGCCGCCCCGGCAAAGCCATACGATAGTCTGGTTGCGGGAGCAGACTACGATGCGCGGATCATTCTGGGCAATTTTGTTGAGCGCGGTTTTTCTTGGCGCGGTTCCTTCGCCGGCAGCAGGACCGATACGCGTCATGCTTCTCGATGGACAGCAGGCGCCGTCCCATCCCTGGGAGCCGACTTCGCCGGTGTTGAAAAGAATGCTCGAGGAAACCGGCCTGTTTCAGGTGGACCAGGTTACTTCCCCGCCTGTAGGCGGCGACTTCAGCAACTTCAAGCCGGAGTTCACCAAATACCAGGCAGTGCTCCTCAATTACGACACCACCGACGACCAGTGGCCCGCGAGCCTCAAGGCCTCCTTTGAGCAATATGTGAGGAACGGCGGCGGGCTGGTAGTCTACCACGGCGCCAACAATTCTTTTCCCGAGTGGCGCGAATACAACCTGATGATCGGTATCGGCGGCTGGCGCAATCGCAACGAGAAGTCGGGACCTTACTGGTATTTCAAGGACGGCAAGCTTGTTTCCGACAACTCGCCGGGCAACGCCGGAAGTCACGGGGCGCGCCTGCCCTTCCAGCTTGTCGTGCGCGACAGCGATCACCCCATCACGAAAGGGCTCCCCAAGATCTGGATGCACGCGCCGGACGAACTCTACGCCAGGCTGCGCGGCCCCGGAGAAAACATGAAGGTGCTCGCCACCGCCTACTCGGACCCGGCCAACGCAGGCACTGGCCGCGACGAGCCCATTCTGATGGTGCTCTCGTATGGCAAGGGGCGCATTTTCCATAGCGTGCTCGGGCACGATCTCAACGCCATGAGCTGCGTCGGCTTCATCACCACGATGCAGCGCGGCACGGAGTGGGCAGCCACAGGTAAAGTGACGCAGAAAGTGCCCGCAGGCTTTCCCACTGCCGATACCGTGAGCCTCAAGGCCTCTTATATCCCGGCGCCCGAGCGCCGCGCTCCGGCCCAGAAGAAGAAATAAGGAAGAGAATATGGACACCATTTCCCGCCGCAGACTACTCGCCTCACTCGCGGCTGTTCCCGCCGCTCTCCGCTCAGCGGAAGACGGCTGGACGCCATTGTTCGACGGCAAATCGCTCGACGGCTGGACGCCGAGCGAAAGCAAGAATTCCTGGAAAGTCGTGGACGGCATGCTGGCCGGCGACGGCCCGCGCTCCCATCTGTTCTACACCGGCCCGGTGCGCGGCGGCGTGTTCAAGAACTTCGAGCTGAAGCTCGACGTGATGACCCGGCCGCAGTGCAATTCCGGGATTTACTTCCACACGCGGTTCCAGCCTTCGGGCTTCCCGCGGCAAGGCTTCGAGGTTCAGATCAACAACAGCGCCCTCGGCGAAGGCAGTTACCGCGAGCGCAAGAAGACCGGCTCGCTCTACGGCGTCCGCAATGTCTACAAAGCTTTCGTACGCGACAGCGAGTGGTTCCAGGTTCACATCTCGGTGCGGGGCAAGCAGGTTCAGGTCAGGCTGAACGGTGTTCTGCTGGTGGATTACGTCGAGCCCGATCCGCCGGTGCCCGATCCCGACGAACCCGGACGCATCCTCACCACCGGCACGTTCGCGCTTCAGTGCCACGATCCCGGGTCGAAGATGTTCTACCGCAACATCCTGGTGCGCCCGCTGCCGGACGACCTTGTTGTCGACGTCCCGCGGCCGGTAGTCGATGACACCTACCGCCGGATCCGCACCCTCAGCTCGCGCAATTACCCGGTTGTCGATTATCACGTGCATCTGAAGGGCGGCTGGACTCTGGAGCAGGCGCTGCGCTACTCGCGCGAGGTTGGCATCGGCTACGGCATCGCAGTCAACTGCGGTGTCGGCTTCCCAATCACCAACGACGCCAGCGCCGAGCAGTTCCTGAAATCGATGGAGGGACAGCCGGTGTTCGTCGCCATGCAGGCCGAAGGACGCGAATGGGTCAAAATGTTTTCGCCGCAAACCGTCGCGAAGTTCGATTACGTTTTCACCGATTCGATGACCTTCACCCACAACGGCCGCCGCATCCGCCTGTGGATTCCCAAGGAAGTTGGTCCGATCGACGACAAGGAAGCCTTCATGGACGTGATCGTGGACCGCACCGTGGAGATCCTGTTGAACGAACCGATCGACATCTACGTCAACCCCACCTTCCTGCCCAGCGTCATGGAGGCCGACTACGACCGCCTGTGGACCCCCGAGCGCATGGAACGCGTGATCGCAGCCGCGAAGAAAAACGACGTGGCCATTGAGATCAACAACCGCTACCGCATTCCGAGCGCGAAATTCATCAAGGCGGCGAAAGCGGCGGGGTTAAAGTTTTCCTTCGGCACGAACAACGACGACAGCAATATCGGCCGGCTCGAGTATGCGCTCGAAATGGTCGAGGAGTGCGGCCTGCGGTGGCAGGACATTTTCGTCCCCAAGCCCGACGGCGAGAAGCCTGTTCAGAAACGGGGACTGCCGAAGGCGTAACGCGGTTTCGCGGCCGCGTTTGGGTTTCTTCAACCTCGCGGCCGCGAAGATGCCCTTAAACCATTACCAATCGACTACCGATCCGTCGTCCTCATCGAATTGCGGCCTGTACTCTCTCGGCTCGCCAACCTGGGCCCTCAGCTTGTCTTCGTCGATCGTGATGCCCAGGCCCGGATCAGTCAGCAGCGGCCGGTATCCGTTCTTGACTGGCGGCATCGGCTTCGCCAGCAAGTCGAGGTGTTCGCGGTCGCCGCCTTCCTGGATGAGGAAGTTCGGGATCGACGCCGCGATCTGGTAGCTGGCTGCGAGCGAAACCGGACCCTGCGGGTTGTGGGGTGCAATCGGCGAGTAGTAGGACTCGGCCATGCCCGCAATCAGCCTCAACTCGGTGATGCCGCCCGCATAGCACACATCGGGTTGAAGGATGCTGGCGGCGCGTTTCTCAAGCAACTCCCGGAAACCCCACTTTGTGAAGATGCGCTCTCCGGTCGCCAGCGGGATGTGGGTTTTGCGGGCGATCTCCGCCATCACGTCCACGTTGAGGCACTGGACGACCTCTTCATAGAAAAAGGGCTGATACGGCTCGAGCGCTTTCACCAGCAGCATCGCTGTCGGCGGCTGCACCGCCCCGTGGAAGTCGATGCCGATATCCGCGTCGGGATATTTTTCCCTCAGCGCCTTGAACCGGTCCACGACTTCCGCGACGAACTTCGGACCCTCAACATACTTGTAAGGCATACGCCCGATTCCCCGAGGCGTCACCTTCATCGCGTTTACACCGGTCTCTTTACTGATGCGCCCGTACACCCGGATCCTGTCGCGAGTAGGCCCGCCAAGCAGTTTATAGACCGGCACGCCGAAAGCCTTGCCTTTGATGTCCCAAAGCGCCTGATCGATGCCGCTGAGAATGGCCGTCTTGATCGGACCGCCGCGATAGAACGCACCGCGGTGGATCGCTTGCCACAAATACACAACCCGTAACGGATCCTGACCGACCAGAAAACGCCCGACCTCCTGCGCGCCCGCCGCGCACGCCTTGGCGTCGTCTTTGAGCATTTCACCCCAGCCGACGATGCCGGCGTCCGTGGAAATCTTGACGAACACCCAACTGTTCTTGAGGACGAACGTCTCGAGTTTCGTGATCTTGATATTGTCTTTTGGCCCGATCTGCGCGGCATTGGTCCGCTCGCATGTGAAGACCGAATCCAGGGTGAACAGCGCCCCCGAGCCGATCAATCCGCGAAGCCAGGAGCGGCGACTTAGAGGAAACTCCGCCATGCAAAACCTCCCTTCCGTGTCGTTGCCGGTCAGTCAAACTGCCCGGACTTTGTAATATGCCGGCCGATCCATGTCAAGCCGGATCCAAACCAGTGTACATTCAGGCGGGCCGCGAAGCGTGGTCAATTTTTGGCCGGCGAACACGATCCGGGCGCTTTTCGTATTTTCCAGTTGTAAGAAATTCGGGTTTCTGGAGTCTCCATGAATGAGGACGGTAGGCGGGAGAACAAAATGAGCACGGGCGCGCCAACAGTTTCCACACCCGCGGCTGAGTTGGAAGCGATCTTCCAGGCTCACAGCAGCCGGGTTTACCGGATCGCCCGCCGGATCACCGGCGATGCCGGCGACGCCGAAGACGTGCTGCAGACAGTTTTCCTGAAGATGTTGCGCCGGGGCTGGGAATCCGCCTCGGTAAAACACCTGGAAAGCTATCTGCATCGTACCGCCGTAAACGCAGCGCTCGACGTGCTGCGGGCGCGCCGGACAGCCGCCGCAGCGCCGCTGGAAGAAGCGGCGTTCGCCCAGGATCCCCGCCTTCAACCCGACCGGCAGAACGACGTTCGGGAGCTGCGCGCCGGCTTGCGCGCCGCGGTGGCGCGGCTGGCGCCCAGGTCAGCCGAAATATTCGCGCTGCGCTACTTCGAAGGCTACGGCAACCAGGAAATCGCGCAAATGTTGGGCACAACACCTTCCGACGTGGCGATCACCCTCCACCGTGCCAGGGTCAAGCTTCAACAGGAATTGCGTTCTTATTTAGGAGAGACGTCATGAATACCGAGGGCAAGGGCCAGGATCCCATTCTCGACCGGGCGATTTCGGAGATTCGCAACGAACCCATCGATCCCGCCGAAATCAGCGCGGCGGCCAGCCGCGTCTGGAACCGGCTCTCGAGCGCCGCGCCCGCCCATTCCCACGAAGAGATAGAAACCATTCGCACCTGCGCCGATTACCAGGCGCTGCTGCCCGCGTACCGCGGGGGTACGCTATCGCGCGCGCGGGCGATGCTCGTGGAAGATCATCTCCATGAATGCGTGGTGTGCCGGAAGGCGATGGCGCCTCGGCCGCCCGTGGAAGCCGTCCCCGTTCGCTGGCCCGCCGCCCCCGTCTGGAAGTGGGCCGTCGCGGCGGCGATCATGCTCGCTGTCGGCCTGAGCGGGTATCTCGCATACGATCGTTTCGCCCCGGCCCCTGCCGGCCCGCGGGCCACCGTCCATGCCATCGACGGCACCCTTTACAAAGTGGCTGGCGGCTTCGCAACGCCGCTCGCTGTGGCGGCAACGATCGAGGAGGGCGAATCGATCCGCACCGCCAAAGGTTCGGGCGCGGTGATCCGGCTGGCCGACGGCTCGCTGGTTGAGATGCGCGAACGGACGGAGTTTTCTCTCACCGCGCGCCGCCGCGACGTTACCATTGACCTTGCCGGCGGCAGCGTCATCGTGCAGGCGGCCAAGCAGCGGAAAGGACGTCTCTACGTTTCCACCGGCGACTGCCTGGTTTCGGTGACCGGAACCGTGTTCTCGGTCAACCGCGGCGTCAAGGGGTCGCGCGTTTCGGTGATCGAAGGCGAGGTCCGCGTGGAGCAGGGCAACCGGACCACGGTGCTGCACCCGGGCGACCAGGTCGCCACTGGCGCCGCGCTCGCTCCCGTCCCGCTGGAACAGGAGATCGCCTGGAGCCGCAACTTCGAGCAGCATATCGCTCTGCTGAACGAGTTCGCCAAGATCCGGCGCAAGCTGGAAGCCATGCCCGGCCCGGCCCTGCGCTATTCCAGCAGGCTCCTGGAGCTGGTTCCCGACGCCGTCGTCTTCTACGCCGCGATTCCCAATCTCGGTCCCACACTCACCGAAACGAACCGCATCTTCCAGGAGCAGATCCAGCAGAGCGAAGCGCTGCGGCAGTGGTGGGCCGAAAAGATGGGAACGCCCGAACAGCAGGCGAAATTTGACGAAATCCTTAGCCGCATCCGCGCCGCGAGCGATTACCTGGGGCAGGAGATCGCCTTTGCGCTCTTGCCGGACGCCGCCGGACGCAACGAACGCCCGCTTTTCCTCGCCGAGGTAACGCGCGGCGGGTTCCGCGAATTTCTCCAGCAGGAAATCGCAAGGGTTGCGGAGCAATCCGGCGGCAAGGCGCACATTCGCATTGTCGACAATCTCGCGGCAGTCCCTGTTGGCGGCCACGACCTGCTGATCTGGGTTGGCGACAACATTGTCGCGGCATCGAGCGACCCGGCACTGCTGCGTTTGGCCGCCTCGGGCGGCGGTTCGAGGGCGCCGGAATCCGAATTTAAGAAGCGGATCGCGTCGGCCTATGCGGAGGGCGTGAGCTGGCTGGTTTGCGCGGATATGCGCGCCCTGATCGGCAAGTCCGGCGGCAAAGACATGGAGCGGAGCGGCTTCGGCGACGTGCGGTATCTGATCGCGCAGCGCAAGGACGTCGCCGGCCGGGCCGAAAACCGCGCCGTGCTGTCGTTTGCCCAGCCGCGACGCAGCATCGCTTCGTGGCTGGCGGCGCCCGCCCCCATGCGCGTGCTCAGCTATATCTCCCCCGATGCCACGGTGGCCGCAGCGGCCGTGGCGAAAAACCCAGCCCGGATGCTGGAGGACGTTGCCGCCGCCGCGGGCTCGGAGTTCCTGTCAGACCTCTCGGAGTTCGAAGCGCAGACCGGCGTGAACTTCGCCACCGACCTGGTTGAACCGCTTGGCGGCGAAATCGCCTTTGCGATCGACGGGCCGATGCTGCCCGTGCCTTCCTGGAAGCTGGTGTTGGAGGTCAACAATCCGGACAGGTTTGTGGCGGCACTGGGCAAGCTGGTTGCGGCCGCCAACAGCCGGGCGGGGACAATAATGGAGCCGCTGCGGCTCGATCAGCAGCCCGCCGGGGGGCGCGTCTTCTATACGTTGACGGGCGGCAAGCCGAATCTGGAAGCCCACTTCGTCTTTGAGAACGGCCTGCTGATCGCCGCGCCGAGCAGGGACCTTGTAGTCCGTGCGCTCGAATATGCCGCGACTGGGTATTCGCTCCCGCGCTCGCAGAAGTTCACCGCCCTGCTGCCGCGCGACGGCCACACAAACTTCTCGGGAATGGTGTACCACGACGTTGGCGCGCTGGTAGCGCCGCTCGCCGGCGCCATCGAGCTCACGCCTGAGCAGCGCAAGTCTGTCGAAGCGCTCGGGCGCGGAAATGAGCCGGTGCTGATCGTGGCTTACGGCGAAGAGGACCGCATCCAGCTCGCGTCCCGCGGCTCTTTCTTCGGGTTCCGCCTGGAGCAAGTGCTCGGCCTCACGTTCCACGGCCCGCAGGGGACGCCCCGAAGGCCTCGCCAATAGCCACAGGCGCCGGGCGCGCGCCCGGCGCTTCTCTTGTGGCGAACGGAATCTGCCCAATGCGCGTTTTCTTGAAAGGATGCACATGGACACTCAACCCGTGATCGAGTTGCAGGGGCTCGAAGTCCGGTTCTGCGGCCGCGTCATTCTGGACAACCTGACCCGCTCGGTTTCCGGGCAGGCCATAGGGCTCCTCGGCCCAAACGGCGCCGGCAAATCAACGCTGATTAATACGCTGCTGGGCTTCTACCAGCCATCGAGAGGCACGGCGCGCATCTTCGGCCACGACATTCGCATGGACCTGCGCCGCGTAC
>ERZ795045.1681-NODE-1681-length-23819-cov-4.744992_pt1 | contig 23819 bp, 20 predicted proteins | sample MGYA00375129_ERZ795045 | MGnify/ENA primary metagenome ERZ795045 (study PRJEB30174, sample SAMN05720166) | activated sludge metagenome | isolation source: anaerobic digester from wastewater treatment plant | place: Japan | collected 2015-05-15 ...
TCTGATCTAATGCTTGCCGCGCTTGGGGGACTAGTGTTCTATTGCTTCTGCGAGCCTTTGGCATGTTTTCACCTCCATTGCGATGCTGAGTACATTCTTTGCCGAGCTAGGCGGGGATATGTTAGTAAACGGATGCCGATCGGCACTCTGTTTGGCAGCATGGTGAAAAGTTGACGAAGCAGTATGCTTGGTATATGCTCAAAGTGCTTGAAGACCAGTTTCAACATTGGATTAATTTGGCGGAGTGAATAATATGGCATCTTTCGTGGGCCTTGTACTAGCGGCAGGGCATGGCAAGCGGATGAAGTCAGCGCTTCCCAAACCACTTCATCCAGTTGCCGGCATACCCATGATTGACCACGTCGTGGGCTCGTTGGTTCGCTCCGGAGCATCGCGTGTAGTAGTTGTTGTTGGACATGGTGGCGAATTGATTGAAGAGCATCTTGCTGGGCGCGCAGAAATAGTCTGGCAGCGCGAGCAATTGGGCACGGGCCATGCTGTCTTAGCGGCGGGCCCGGCTTTTGATGGTTATGATGGCAATATTCTCATCGTACCTGCAGATGTGCCGCTGCTTACTTCCGAAAGCCTCCAACAACTAGTAGAAGAGCAGTCTGGCAGCGCAAGCGACGCCACAATCCTTTCGATGTGCGTTGATGACCCTACAGATTACGGGAGGGTGGTCAGGGACTCGAAAGGGAACGTCGCCGCCATAGTAGAGCACTGCGATGCGACGGAGGAGATACGCGCTATTCGCGAGGTCAATACCGGCGTTTTTTGTTTTGACAGTAGGACACTTTTCAACGCGCTTCCGCGTATATCAACAGATAACAAACAGGGCGAGTATTACTTGACAGACGTAATTGCGATTATGATCTCCCAAGGGCTGTCCGTGAGAGCGGTTGCCCTTAAGGATGCATCAGAGGGACTGGGAATCAATTCCCGCGTCGAGCTTTCCAAAGCCGAGCAGATCATGGGCGATCGCAAGCGACGCGAGGTGATGGAATCAGGGGTTACTCTGATCGATCCGGCAACCACGTTCATCGATGCAAGTGTGGAGATAGAGTCCGACACGGTCATTATGCCATTTACAATCATAGCCGGGAACAGCAAGATTGGGGGATCGTGCAATATCGGCCCGTATGTTTACATTCGCGATTCAGAAGTGGGCAGCGGGTGCAATATTGGCCCATTTTCCTATCTGCGCCCGGGCACATCACTTGCCGACCGCGTCAAGGTGGGCGACTTTGTTGAGGTGAAGAAGAGCACAGTAGGCGAGGGAAGCAAGATCCCTCACCTTAGTTATATAGGAGACACGGTCATGGGCTCCCACGTAAACATAGGGGCTGGGACAATTACATGCAACTACGACGGAGAAACCAAACACACTACGATCATAGAGGACGGCGCTTTTGTGGGGGCGAACTCTAATCTGGTTGCTCCGGTAAAGGTTGGCTCGGACGCATACATTGCGACCGGGTCCACAGTTACTTCCCATGTTCCAGCAGGGGCTCTGGCCATAGCGCGAGCGAGGCAGGAGAACAAGGACGGATGGGTCGCAAAGCGAAGGGCGGCTCGATTATCCAAGGAGGAGAAGTAGCTATGGACTCATGTCATCGAAAGTTGAAGATCTTCGCGTGCAATTCCAACCCTGAGCTATCGAAGGCGATAGCTGCCAATCTCGAAACAGACATTGTCAAAGCTGAAGTGGGCAGGTTTAGTGACGGTGAAATCAGTGTACAAATATTCGAGAGCATAAGAGGCGCAGACGTCTTTGTCATACAGTCTTTGTGTGCTCCCGTTCACGACAACATCATGGAACTTCTCATCGTCATCGATGCGCTAAAGCGCGCATCTGCCAGGTCTATCACTGCTGTTGTCCCGTATTACGGCTATGCCAGGCAGGACAGGAAATCTCAGCCCAGAGAGCCCATTACAGCGAAACTACTGGCCAACTTGATCACTGCTGCAGGGGCTTCCCGGGTTCTCACTATCGACTTGCATGCGCCCCAAATCCAGGGATTCTTCGATATACCTGTCGACCATCTCAAGGCAGCCCCTATCCTCGCGCAGCATCTGGAATCGAGGGGCTTGAAGGGTTGCGTGATCGTATCTCCCGATGTGGGCGGGGTAACTCGCGCCAGGGGAATTGCTGAGCACCTTGACAGCACGTTGGCCATTGTGGACAAGCGTCGCCCGCGGCCTAACGTGTCGGAGGTTATGAACATAATCGGCGATGTTCGCGGCAAGCCGGCGGTGATCGTCGATGACCTCGTTGATACTGCGGGCACCCTTTGTCAGGCGGCGGACGCACTTATCGAGGCGGGGGCGACTGAAGTAAGGGCATGTTGCACCCATGGAGTGCTTTCGGGGCCGGCAATTGAGCGGCTTGCCAATTCGCAGATTTCGGAACTGGTTATTACCGATACTATTCCTTTGAGCAAAGAGAAACAGATCGACAAGATATCGATTCTATCGGTGGCCCCGCTTTTTGCGGAGGCGATCAGGAGAATCTATCTTGAGCTGTCGGTAAGCATACTATTTGATTAGTCTTTTACAGCGGGTAGTGACATGTTCATTATAGCAGGCCTTGGAAACCCTGGAACCCAATATGAGTGCTCCAGGCATAACATTGGCTTCATGGTTGCCGACCGTCTCGCATTGGAGCTGGGCGCCGGCAAGTTCCGGCGGGCTTCGCATTGTCTCAGTCTTGTTGCAAAGGGAACGATTGTAGGGGCGGATACGCTAATCGTGAAGCCGCAGACCTACATGAACAACAGCGGAATCGCCGTAGCAAGAGCGACCCGGCAGTACGGCGCAGGCCCGGAGTCGCTTATTGTTGTGTACGATGACATGGATCTCGAGGTGGGGCGCATACGAATTCGGGCAAAGGGGAGTGCTGGCGGCCACAAGGGTATGGGCTCTATTATAGAACATATGGGCACTGAGAATATTGCCCGTGTGCGCGTGGGCATAGGAAGGCCTCCCCCATGGGAGGATTCGGTCCATCACGTGCTTGACACATTTGCCCGCGATGAACTTCCTATCATATCGGATGCTGTTATAAACGCCGTTTCTGCCATACTATGTATTGTAGAGGACGGCATCGAGACCGCGCAGACCCGCTTCAATTGAGCTGGGTCTTGCGGTGTTTGTAATGCGTCATCTTTCCCGGGGGGTATGGGGTTGACCGGAATAGTCGACCTCCTGCTCGACTCTACCGCTTTCACGGAAGCTTTGAGAAGAGTTGAGCGGGGATCGCGCGCTACACATATTGTCGGCCTTTCGGGTTCGCAGAAGTCCCTATTCATATCGGGGCTGTTTTGTCATGCCCGGAGGACGGTTTTCGTCGTTACCGCGACACAGCATGACGCGGAAAGCTTGTCGGGGGATATTGCGACTATGATCGGTTCCGATCGGGTCTTTGTCTTCCCAGCGGTAGATGTGATGCCTTATGAGGAGACGCCGATGAGCGCTGACCTTTCTGCGGCTCGTGCCAAGGCCATGGCTGCTCTGGCCAGAGGCGAAAAGTGCGTGGTCTTGGCGCCGGCGCGTGCTCTCGGGAGAAGGATGGTTCCCGTGGAGATTTTCCGGGGCGCCATGTTCGATATCAGGGTCGGCCAACGCTGCGACCTCGATGGCCTGGTATACATGTTGGCTGCGAGCGGCTACGAGATTTTGGGCAAGGTTGACGGCCGTGGGCAAGCCAGTGTGCGAGGGGGCATAGTCGATGTCTTTCCCAATGATGCGGACCGGCCTGTGCGGATAGAGTTCTTTGGCGACGAGATAGAGTCCATAAGGGTATTTGACCCTGACACTCAACTCTCACAGGAGATGTTGGATGAGGCGACTATCACTCCCGCGCGGGAGTTCATGTATGACCGGGAACGTCTGGAACGTGCGCGCATGTCCATCCGGGAAGAGCTTGATCGGGTGGGCGCTGGTGCTGCGGGCAAGGGCCGGTCGGTCTCGGCAGACAGTGCGCAGGCGCCGTCGATGCTGTCTCCTTCAAGCATGGTGATGGCTCGTACAAGAAATCAGCTGCGTGAAAGGGTTATGCATCATCTCGAGCGCTTCGAAACAGGGGCCTACTTCGACAATGACGAGCAGTATCTCCCGTTTTTCTACTCGGAACGGGTGATGGTGGCGGACTGGGCCGAGGACGCCCTGTTTGTCTTGGATGAACCGGTCCGGCTAAAAGAAGCTTTAGATGGCTACGAGTCGGACATACGGGAGACATATGCTACGCTCCTCGAAGCCGACATGGTTCTTCCATCGCAGGCAGACTCGTATATGAATGCCGCTGAAATCATCGATGCCATCAAGCGTCGACAGATAGTGTCCATGTCTTTGCTCGCTAGGGCGCCGGAGGGCAGCTGTGGAGCCGGCCCTGGCGGCGCTTTGGCAGGTTACGGGGATCATATAATTGCCCAGACGAAACAGGCGGAGATATTTGCAGGCCGCATCGACGATTTTATTCACGAGATCAAGAACTTCCGGAAACGAGGATACAGGGTAGTCTGTATGGCCTCGACGGAAGAGAGATGCAACAGGCTGGCTGAACTTCTCGAAGGCAAAGGAATCTCGCCGATTTGTGCTTCGACCCTTGATGTTGTCCCGGAGGCGGGCACGGCAAGTGTAGTCCGGGGCGAGTTGTCTTCGGGGTTTAAGTGTCCCGATATCAAGCTTTTGGTTCTTACAGAAGCCGAGATATATGGCCGGCAGAAGAAGAGGCGGCGGTTCGCCGATGTCGAGGAAGGCGCGCGGATCGCCAGTTACACGGATCTGTCGCCCGGGGACTACGTAGTCCATGTCAACCACGGAGTGGGGAAGTATGGTGGGGTTCAGACGTTGGAGGCGGCAGGGGTCCAACGCGATTATCTGCTGGTCCAGTATGCCGGGGAAGACAAGGTGTATGTCCCCACTGATCAGATTGCCCTTCTGCAGAAATACATAGGAATGGAAGATTCGCCCCCCCGCCTGAATAGACTTGGAGGGACGGAATGGACGCGCACCAAGGCGAAGGCGCGGGAGTCAGTCCAGGACATGGCCGAGGACCTTCTTCGACTTTACGCAGCCAGGGAATCCGTGAAGGGCTACGCATTTTCGCCAGACACCGTATGGCAGCAGGAGTTTGAGGATCTTTTCCCTTACGAGGAGACTCCTGACCAGTGGCGCGCAATAGTTGATGTGAAAAGGGACATGGAAAAGCCCATGCCAATGGACAGACTGCTCTGCGGGGATGTGGGATTTGGCAAGACCGAGGTGGCGCTGAGGGCTGCGTTCAAGGCCGCGGTAGACGGCAAACAGGTCGCGGTACTCGTGCCTACAACGATCCTTGCGCAGCAGCACTATAATACGTTTTCCGAGAGATTCCACGGGTTCCCCATGAAGGTGGCAATCCTATCGAGGTTTCAATCGGAAGCGGAACAAAAACAGGTTATTCGAGGTCTAAAGATGGGATCTGTTGATGTTGTTATCGGAACCCATCGCCTGCTTTCGCAGGACGTGAAGTTCCGCGATCTCGGCCTCGTGGTGGTCGACGAGGAACAGAGGTTTGGCGTGGCTCAGAAGGAACGTCTGAAGGAGCTCCGCAAGGAAGTGGATGTTCTCACGCTCACGGCAACGCCCATTCCCAGGACTCTCCATATGGCGATGACAGGGGTTCGAGACATGAGCCTGATGGAGACTCCGCCCGAAAACAGGTTCCCCATAAGGACTTACGTAGTGGAGAAAAATGACAGCCTTGTGAGGGAGGTCATTTTGAGGGAGATCGACCGAAACGGGCAGGTCTATTTCGTCCACAATAGGGTGCACGACATAGAAGAAGTGGCCGGAAGGCTGAGGCGGCTTGTACCCGAAGCATCCATCGGCGTTGCCCACGGACAAATGCCGGAGGAGAGGCTTGAAAGGGTAATGTTACAATTTATGGAACGCGAGTTTGATATTCTTGTTTGTACGGTTATAATAGAATCTGGCATTGATATTCCCAACGTCAACACGATAATCATCGATGATGCGGATAACTTCGGGCTTGCCCAGCTCTACCAGTTGCGTGGAAGGGTCGGGAGGACGAACAGGGTGGCCTATGCCTACCTTCTGTTCAACCGCGATGCGGCTCTGAGCGAGATCGCAGAGAAAAGGCTTGCTGCGATTCGCGAATTTACGAGCTTGGGGTCGGGCTACAAGATAGCCATGCGGGATTTGGAGATACGGGGAGCAGGTAATATTCTCGGGCCGGAACAGCACGGACATATTGCCGCGGTCGGATTTGAGATGTATTGCAGGCTCTTGGAGGAAACAATAAAGGAATTGAGGGGCGAGAAGAAGGAGCCCGAGGTTCCTCCCACCGTGATCGATCTTCCTGTTGACGCGTATGTTCCAGATAGCTATGTCCCCGATTCGCGTCAGAAGATAGAAGTGTACAAGAAGATCAACGGCATCGAATCGTTAGAAGATGCTTCTGACATTTCGAAGGAATTCATCGATAGATTTGGACCATTGCCGCCTCCCGTGGAAAACCTCATTGCCATTGCTGCGTTGAAAGGTTTGGCGAGGGATCTGGGGGCTGTGAATGTTTCCAGTGAAAGGCAGAGTGTGGTTGTGGGGTTTGCTGATGGGGTGAGCTACTCAGCGAGCGACCTGATGAGGATCGCAAGGCCGTTTAGGGGAAGAGTGGCACTTGCGGCGGGGAGAACGCAAAGACTCAGGGTCAAGACGCACGGGATGTCGGAACGAGAAATCTTGCATACGCTGATAGGCATTCTGTCCGAGATGAAGCAGGGCGTAGCAGTGAATCAATGACCAAATTACGTAGTGATATGCAGGAGGGTATTGTGGATGAGACCTACTGGAATTGTGAGGCGCATCGATGAGTTGGGCAGGATTGTGGTGCCCAAGGAGCTCAGAAGGAGCCTTCGAATACATGAGGGCGATTCGGTTGAGATATATGTGGATCCCAAGGGAAGCGTGGTGCTGAAGAAATACTCGCCTGTGGGGCAGCTCAAGGTCGTAGCAACTGACATGGCCGAATCGCTTTCGGCGTCATCAGGCAGTGTAGCGCTTATATGCGATAGGGATGTTGTGATTGCTGCATCGGGTCCGCTCGAAGAGGAGCTTATCGATCGTCGTGTAGGCCGTGCGGTAGAGAAGGCCATGGCCGAAAAGCAGGCATTGATGGTCCATTTTAGCGGAGGCGGGGATGCGTCCAGCATACTGGCGAATGATGGGCCGGATTCCGTAGCCATGATTTCCGCTGCAATAGCCCCTATCATTGCAGATGGAGACCCTGTAGGCGCAGTAGTGATCGGAACTACCGCTAGTGACCGCACTGTGGGCGATCTTGAGGAAAGTCTGGCTATCACGGCTGCGGGGTATTTGGCAAGGCAGGTGGAGTAGACGAACAGCAACCGGGATCAGACGTCATTTCTCCGGGGGGCCGCCATTATGGCGGCTGCCGGAGTGATCAGCCGGATACTCGGCGCTGTCTATCGAATCCCTCTCGCTCATACTATCGGCGATGAAGGTATGGGGTTGCTCGAGCTTGCGCAACCCTTATATAATTTTTTTCTTGTCGCCTCTGTGGCAGGGCTGCCTCTTGCCGTGTCAAAGCTTGTAGCTGAACGCATTGCAGTCGGGGATGAGCGCGGATCGTTCCGCATACTGAGGGTTGCAATTCTCATAATGCTATGCACTGGGCTTGCATCTTCGTCACTGATGTATTTCGGGGCTGACTGGTTTGCAGAACGTGTCTACCATGATGTGCGGGTAGCTCTTGCCATGAGGGCAATTGCTCCCGCTCTTTTCTTTGTCACGGTGATGTCCGCTTTTCGCGGGTATTTCCAGGGGTGTCAAGACATGGGGCCGTCCGCTGCATCTCAGGTTGTGGAGCAGCTTGTGCGCGTAGGTACCATGCTGACTTTGGCTGCAGCGTTGATGCCCCGCGGGGTGGAGTACGCCGCTGCTGGCGCCGCGCTGGGAGCTGTTACAGGCGGGATGGCTGGCCTCGCTTACTTGGGGATCGCCTTTGCCCGGAGGATGAGCGCCGGAGGGGTTGGAAGAGGCAAATCGGCCAGGAGCAAGAAGGCCGCGCGCGCATGTATCCGCACAGGCGTGGGAAACCGGGCGACAAAGGAAGAGACAACATGGGAGTTAGTGGCCGACATCTTCTCGATTGCGCTGCCGGTGGCCATCGGCGCTTCGGTGTTACCGATTGTCAGAGCGATCGATTCGGCGATGGTTCCGGCGCGGCTTGGGGCTGCGGGCTTTACGGCCGAAACAGCTACGGCCCTATTCGGACAGTTGAGCGGGATGGCACTACCACTGGCATACTTCCCTAACGTTCTCACGATTGCACTGGCAACTAGCATCGTGCCGGCGATCTCCGAATCCCTGGTGGCTGGGAGCAGATCGAGGGCTTTGAGGCGGGCAGGGAGCGCAATTAGGCTGACAGCGCTCATATCCCTTCCTGCAGCGTTCGGGCTCTGGACACTCAGCTCTGAGATATGTAGTCTGGTCTATGGAAGACCTGAGGTTGGGCGGGTGCTTGCGGCGCTTGCTCCGGCTTCGGCTTTTTTGTGCGTATTGCAGACATCAGGCGCGATTTTACAGGGCATGGGTTATCCGGGGGCGCCAGTCAAAAACTTGGTGGCCGGTTCGGTTGTAAAGGTGGTATGTGAATACTGGCTTACAGGTCGCCCGCGGCTGAACGTGGTAGGAGCCGCGATAAGCACCTCTGTGGGATTCGGGGTAGTTGCCCTGGCAAACCTGGCTGATGTTGCAAGAAGGCTTGGTCATGGCGCAGGGGTTCGCCTTGCCTCGGAGTTTGTAAAACCCGCGATATCCGCTGCGATAATGGCGGTGGTAGCCAGGACTGCTTACTCATTCCTCGTCCGCGCCACTGTAAGGGAAGGGCTTGCCACAATCGCATCAATGATGGTGGCAGCTGTAGCCTACTTTTTGGTGATGCTCGTCATCGGCGGGATTGTCGGTGCCGACATCGAAATGATCCCTAAGATAGGACCGCCCCTCGCGCGTGTCCTGGGGCGGATCGGTTTGGTCAAGTCGTAGTGACGAATTACTGCGGAAGGTGTGGTAGACATGGCAGACATCGAAGAGATCGATAGATTGCAGAGGCTTGAAGCAGCCCAAAGGACGGTGAAATCCGATGCGGCTTCAGGGGCTGAAGTATTAGGTGAGAGTCAATGCAGATACCCGGCGGACAAGCTCGTAGAAATCATGTCCAGGCTCCGGGGTGAGGACGGATGTCCTTGGGATCGCAAGCAGACGTCGTCTTCCTTAAAACCGTATGTTATAGAAGAAGCATACGAAGTTGTGGAGGCGATCGATAGGCAAGATCCGAATCTTCTCTGCGAAGAACTGGGCGACCTGCTCCTGCAGGTGGTCTTTCATTGCCAGATCGCCCGCGAAGAGGGGGCCTTCGATTTCAATGATGTTGTGGAGGCTATCTGCGCCAAACTGGTGCGTCGCCACCCACATGTGTTTGGTGATGTGGAAGCGGACGATGCCGGCACTGTCTTGCGTAACTGGGAGCGGATAAAGCAGAAGGAGAAGGAGTCGTCCAACGGGGCGCCCGCTTCGATTCTTGATGAGGTTCCTAGGTATCTGCCCGCTCTCATGCAGGCGGTCAAGATCCAGGACAAGGCGAGCAGGGTAGGGTTTGATTGGGAATGTCCGGAGGACGCAGCCGCAAAGGTTTGGGAGGAGACGGAAGAGCTCCGCGAGGCCATGGCAGATGGGGAAATGGCAAAGGTCGAGGAGGAACTGGGGGATCTTCTGTTCGCTGTTGTTAACGTGGCCAGGCTCATGAAGATAGATCCGGAGGAGGCTCTGAGGCGCACCAACTCGAAGTTCGCGTCGAGGTTCAAGTTCATCGAACACAGGGCCGATGAGAACGGAGTGGCTCTCGAAGAAATGACTCTCGCGGAGATGGATGCTATCTGGGATGAAGCGAAGGAGAAGGGCCTTTAGGTTTCGAGTTGATGCATTATATGGTGGGAATGGGCATAGACATCCATAGGACAAATTGATGTGCTCCATGAGAGATGCGCGCTATCGATGCAAAGATTTGTCCGAAGGAGTGGTGCCGATGGCCGCCAAAGGACCTGACCTGTCTGATGAAGCAAGGCGGAAGCGTCCGGGCTTGCAACACAGGGTTGTGCTGGTTGATCGTGAAAGCATGACGGTGGATGGGGTAGCTAATGTGGAGAGCTTCGATGACGAGGAGATAATTCTGGAGACGAATGCGGGAGCGCTCACTGTGACCGGGCATGATCTCCACATAAGGCAGCTCAATCTCGAGGACGGAACGATCGAGATCGAGGGGTATGTTGAGACATGCGACTATTTCGACGAGAGCCCGAAGAAGGGGAGAGGCTTGCTGGGCAAATTGCTCCGATAGGCTGGGCTGATCTACCAGATTAATTGGCCCTTTGGGAACGTGGTTGGAGGGGCATCGGGACGGGGCGAAGAGTGTAATAGACATTGAAAATAGTTTATACACATAGGATTCTTGCGAAATGCGACGAACTACTGTGACAGTGCAGGGCGAAGGAATGGAATAGCTAGGTTGCATTGAATCGGTCTGAGCAATCAGAATATGCAATTAACTTGGCTTTAGGAGAATACGCCTTGCCGGGGGACCACGTATGTCAAGAAAACCTAAGCGCAGCGCGCCGAAACGGAGAAAACCGACAACACAGAAGAAGAGCAGTATGGGTTTGGGGCTCAGGATCGTTACCGGGATCTTGGGCGTGATCATCAGTCCGGTCGTTTTTGCGGTATCCATATTCCGACCGACGATGAAGATGCCGAAGCGTTGGCCGATATCGTTGACAGTTCTCATTATCATTCTTGCTGTCTACTCTTGGGCGGGTGTGAAGTACGTGGATCAGCTTTCCGTCGCTGCCTTAGATATCCTGGGTGACTACAGTTCTGCAAGGCTTGAAGTGAGGGACATGCCTTTTGCAGAGACGATAAACTTTGAGGGTTTACGCAATGGGATCGATCCGTGCCTTGTGGCAGCCGTGATATCCCAGGAAAGCGGGTTTCAGACCGATGCAGTATCTTGGAGGGGTGCCCGCGGACTGATGCAGCTGATGCCGGACACATGGCAGGAGTTCATGCCCAGCGCCCAGTGTAGCGGTGATCACGCGCCACCTGCGTGCGGGAATATGTGCATATACAATCCTGACGCAAACATCCATGTTGGGACGGCGTACCTTCGTTATCTCATAGACCGTTACGATGGTGACATTATAGCGGCCCTCGCCTCATACAATGCAGGGATGTCGGCGGTCGACGATGCGCAGGCAGATCTGGACTCAATACAAAATGACATTCCGCCATACCCCGAGACTCAAGGACATGTGGGAAACGTCGTTCAAGCATGGACGAGTTTCCGAAGCGGGCTGGCAGAATGGCGGGTGCGCGCAGTGGAACGGGCTGCACGGGCACGCAATGTTACATCTTGGATCGCAGTAGGCCTCTTGTTCCTCTTCATGATCTGGGCCGCCGTCAGATATCCTGAATAAGCGCGATCATCCCCACTGGGCAGAGGTGACGGCTGTGGAAGGCCTGAACTGGCAGATCCGAACGGTGCTTGCATCACTTGCTGCGGGCATGCTCATGGGAGCGCTGTACGATCTGTGCGCGTTTTTTGCGCGAGTGTTTCGCATGCAAAAAGGGGCCATGGCATTAGTCGATCTTTTCTACTGGCTGCTCTCCTCCGCTATGACGTTTTCCATCTTGATGCGAGTAAGCCGAGGAGAGGTCCGGGTATACGTTCTGGCAGGTGTTGCTATTGGCTTTTGGGTGTATACTCTCACAGGCAGGTTGCTCGCCGCGCCTGTATTCACCATAATTGAATGGACGGCCAGGCGAATATTTCGGAGCCTGCGGCGAGCCTGGAACTGGGCTCGGCGACCGGTTTCGAGGACGAATCGGCAAATATCCGGCGTGCTCATGAAGGGATTTTCATCAACGCGGCGAAAACTGTCCCAAGCCGCCAAGTTTCGGCGCGGGGCAGAAGACGCTTCGGAAAAACGCGGGCGAGCGGCACGCGAAGTCAACGAGTAAGGAGGCGGTGGCTGTGTCCTCAAAACTCACCGTTGTCCTCACGATCGTGCTCGTCGTGTGTGTGGGATTGTGCTATGCGGGCGGACGGGCCAGGCTCTTGGCGCTGAGGAAAGAGACTGAATGTTTGGAAGCAGAGTGCGAGGAATGGCAGTCCAGAATACGGGACCTTGAAAGCGAGATCGAGGAGGCCCAAACAGATGAATACGTCGAACGGATTGCCAGGGAGAAGTTGGGGCTTGTCAAACCGGGCGAGACTTTGTATATAGTCGCTGAACCTGACGCCAGCGGGTTTACTCCGGTAGCAAAGCGCAAAGACAGACCGGCTGAGATCGGGGACTGAGGAGAACTTTCACAGTATGGTTTGGGCTGTAAATGTTGAGCCACTCATTGACACTGGTCAACGAATTCTATATAATATGAAGTACATAATCATGAGCATCAGCTCGTGATAGTTGAAAAAATAGGAGGATCTCTCTTAGCATGTCGTCAATTGAAGTCGGCTCTATTGTTGAAGGCCGCGTCACTGGAATCACCGGTTTTGGAGCGTTTGTTGATATTGGTGGAGGGAGGACGGGCCTAGTTCATATTTCCGAGATAGCCGACGAATACGTCCATGACGTAAATGACTACCTGAAGATGAACGACGCAGTCAGAGTCAAGGTAATCTCGACCGATAACGGCAGGATTGGCCTTTCGATCAAACAGACCGATCCTAACTACCAGCCGCGAGGAGGGCGTCGTGATCGGGCATACCAGCAGTCCTTCGAGGATAAGCTTTCCAAGTTCCTCAAGGAAAGTGATGAGCGGCACCAAGATCTTAAGAAACATATGGACTCCAAGCGGGGTGGTCGGGGAACGCGCCTGACAAGGACCATGTAGCCCATAAACATAATAAAAGATATGGCACTCCTCTTTGTGGAGTGCTTTTCTTTTCGTGTGATTTAGCCTTTCAGCCCGCACTGCACGATTTTCCGCAAGGTGCCATGATACCCTTGGATGACTGCAAAGGACGCGTGTGAGGGGTGTGTTTGTTGAGCAAGAAACTGGGGAAGTCGATAGAAGGCGGCCATGGGAGAACTGCCGAAATGCGTGAGGAGCATCAAGACTTCGTAAAGCCTAGGGCCATAGATCGAGCGGTCGTTGCCGCGCAGCTCGGCCGAGATCTCATCGGCAGCATTGCTCGAATTCCCCGGCGGTGTTCTTACGGGCAACCACAGGTTGTGTCGACCTACCCCGTCATATGGCACAATGGCGGGCTGGGGCGGGTTGTGAAACCGAAGCCCTTTCCTACGGTCTACTGGCTTACATGCCCCCACGTACGCGAAGCCATATCGGTGTTGGAAAGTGAGGGCATGATAGGCGAGGCGGCAGAGCTGATAGAGCGGGATGAAGATTTCCGGAAGGCGCACGAGTGTGCCAATACGAGGTATGCTGCGCAAAGGATGGCGCTCATAGGCGAAGATGATCTGGAGTTTCTGGAGAAAGAGGCTCCCCAAATGCTTCGGGTTCTCAGAGATACAGGCATAGGCGGGGTGGCGCGCTTTGCAGGGGTGAAATGCCTCCACATGCATGTTGCGGATTACATGGCGGGCAATAACAATCCTGTTGGGGACATGGCCGTGAGTCGGCTGCGCCAAGCCGGGGTATGGCTTGAGTGTGACGGGGGGAGATGTGTTCCGGCGCGGGTGGCGGCGATAAATGCCGGTTCCAATTCGACTAAGGTGCTTGTGGCCGATGTAGTGTCGCGGCCGAATTGGTCGGCAGGTTCTGACAGCTCCGTCTGCTCAAAGATCATGAAAGCATATGGAGATTCTAGCGTTGTTGGGGTTCCAAGGGTTTTCGGGGTGTGCATGGATGCCCGGATTACCGGGCTCGGGCATGGGCTTGGGGAAACTGGAAGGTTGTCTGAGGCAGGCCGGGCAGCTACTGTCGAAGCCATTAGCGACTTTATGGGGCTCAGTCGCAGCCTGGGAGCTGATAGGGTATGGGTGACAGCTACGGCGGCGGCGAGGGCGGCGGAGGACTCCGAAGCCTTGATCCGTCAAGTTAAAGAGGCATGCGAAGTCAGGCTCGAAGTTGTGTCACCGGAGTTTGAGGCCGAATTGTCGTTTCTGGGCGTTGTGGCTGGCGCAGGTTCAGCAGCTGCGGTCGGAAGTGTTGCGCCTTCCGTCGCGATCGACCCGCGATCCTTGCTGATAGTGGATTCCGGGGGCATGAGCACTGAGTTCACGAGGCTCGATTCTTGCACGGGTGAGGTAAGATCTATAAGCCTTCCGCTCGGGGCAGTGAGCCTGACAGACGAGTTCCTTTGTTCAGACCCTCCATCGCGGGGGGAGATTGAGCAGATGCGTGGGCGTATTCGGTTCTGCCTGGAGGAGGCGCGGGAGTTTGTGCATGGCTTACCGATGGACGGGGAGGATGGCGGTATTCTATCGACGATAGTCGTGGTAGGCGGATCCGCTGTTACACTTGCTTCAATCGGTTTGGAGTTGGAAACGCTAGATCCGGACATGGTCCATGGCTACGCCTTGCACAGGGAAGAGTTGGAGGAGGCATTTCTTGGCTTGTGCTCGTTGGCGTGTGCTGAAAGAATGCAGGTGAAAGGGATGATCCAGCCGGAGCGGGCCAGGGTGATGCCTGCCGGGGCGGCGATAATCCTTGAGGTGATGGATCTTGCGGGCGCGGCTGAGGTTGTGGTGAGCGCAGCTGGAATACTCGATGGTATGGCGGCCTGCATCGGGTTAGGCCGCTGCGGAAGCAAGTTGTGAAATCGGAGCTTGGCGCTATTTCTGTATTCGATGGGTCTGCAGGAGGCGGCTTTGGTAATCCTTTGCAGGCTACGTGCGTAGCGCAAGGGGCGCGGTCGTGGTATACTTTTCTTGAGGTTATCTGCGACAATAAAGTCGAGGCCGGAGTGGCGGAAAGGCAGACGCAGGGGACTTAAAATCCTCTGTCCGCAAGGACGTGCGGGTTCGAATCCCGCCTCCGGCACCAGCTATTTGTAGCGGGGAGTAGGCCCCGCTGTTTTGGTTTTCAGCCCCAGCGGGTCTTATTGTCGATGTGTTTAGGCGCTTTCGAATAGCCATCGTGTGATGGAAATTCAGAGACAGCGCAGAAGCAGATCACAGACCGAGCAAACTGCGTTGCCAGCGGAAAATCAGCTTGCCAATGAATCTAAGACGGGGTCTTAAATACGTACACATGCCGAAAAACAACCATAACGTCATCTCTCGGGTCAATATGATATCGGAACGTGACCCCGAGTCGTGGGTTTTACGGCGCATCCGGTAGCGGAAAGCAGTTGTGTGACAAGCTCATTCCGCATTCAGTTCATGGGTTAATATCTCCCTTATCTTGCGCTCGAGTTCCTCCAAGTCGAGTCCGGCCTCTTCCTTAATGCTCTTCCGCAGCATTGGACCGATCTGTTCTATGTCGTCTAGAAGATCTTGAAGGAGTTCAAGGGCGGCTGTGGCTTCAAGAACCTCTGTTGGGGTCCTGACGATGCTTGCTAGGATGGAGTTCTCGGTCCTTGAAGCGATTAATGGGCCGGGTAGCTGGTCAACGTAGACCCTGGTACGCCGACCGGGTCCCCGCTCATCTTCTATGGGATCGAGGGCGATGATCTTGTCTGAACGCACATACTTGCCATAGCCGAGAGGTATGATGGCATGCTCCCTGATTTCCATCGGAGTTCACGTCCTTTAGTTCTGATCTACTTCAATTAGGTTTTCCAGCAAAGAACAGTCCCATCACTCCATCGTGCTCTGCACAGAACCATCCCGTATCGGTTAGCCTACGCACATTTTGACTGTTCGCCTTCGATGGGCAACTTGGTGACGAATAGTATCTGCCGGACCCATTCAAGGGTTCTTACTCTATCCATGATGCCTTCTACGGCTTCTAACCACATCGCCTATATCCTTAGACATCTCCTCGGTAAATGAACCTTGGCTGCCGCGAACGCCAGCGGTTATAGCGGGCACTTCATCCTTGTGAACCTAGTGGCGGCTCAACATGGTTATGCAGCTGCTGTAACTGCAGATCATGGGCTGCTCGAGAGGTTTGTGAATGAAATGGGCATGGCGTGGCAGCAGATGGCTGTTGTAATTAATGGATGTATAAATGGAAGGTCTTGAAAGAGGAATCGCTTAGGAAATGTAGAAATACAGTAAGCGATAACACGTTAACACACACACTTGGTTTAGCTGGCAATATGCCACAAGGTCCATTACGGTATGGAGGCTTTCGTGCCAATGCTTAAGAAGGACAGTTTTATTCCCCTGTATTATCAGCTTAAAGAAGAGCTCAAGGAGAAGATCGTCTCGGGCGAATGGGAGCCCGAGACGCGCATTCCCTCAATACGTGAGTTGTGCGAAACCTATGACATAAGCACTACAACAGCTAAGCAGGCCATTTCGGAATTAGTTCATGAGGGCCTGCTCTATTCTGTACAAGGGAAGGGAACTTTTGTTTCAGTTCCGCAATGGCCCATGGAGTACAAGGAGACGACCTATATCACCGACGAAATGCGTCTTGCGTCCAGAATTCGAGCTCTTGGACACGAATTCTGGGCGGAGGTTCTTACTATAGACCGGGTTGCGGCTTCCAATCTTGTCAGTGCGTATTTGGCCATTGAAGACGACTCGGAAGTGTTAAGGATCAGACGCTTGAAAAAAGTCGATGGCATTCCAATGCTAATTGAGACGACTTTCATCTCCCCCGATGTGGCTATCGGCATTGAAGAGGCCGATCTATCAAGATCGCTATTTCGGATACTCCGTGATGAATACGGTATTGTCCTGAAAAGGAGCGACGAGACCTTCCGGCCAGTCTTCCTCGGTAGCCTAGAAGCTGACCTTCTTGGACAATCAGTTGGCGCATTGGCAATGCTCAATGAGCGCATTTCTTACGCGGAATCGCCCACACCAATTCTATATGCAAAGTCTCTGATACGTGGGGATATGTGCAAGACATATGTAGATCTCACCAACATGCGCAAGGTAAAGGAGATGGTTGTCAATGCATCTTCATTCTAGCAACAACGGTGGTGGAGCATTATGAAGAAAGCTATTGTACTTACAGACGGTGAGCATTACCCTGCGGTAACTCATGATGCCATAGAGGTGCTCAAGGGGGAGCTCGACATATTGGCTGCCGTTTTCATTGGCGGCACTGAGAAGATTGGTTCTGATTCTGATCTTGCCAGACTTGGAGTTCCTGTAGTGCATGAGGATGACTATCTCCATGCTATCGCAGCCGCTATAGACAAATACGATCCGGATGAGGTTGTTGATCTTAGCGACGAGCCTGTAGTTGGCTACAAGGAGCGGTTTGAGATTGCCAGCAATGTGCTTGCAAAGGGTGTCGCTTACCGTGGCGCGGATTTCCAGTTCACTCCTCCTGTAGAGGCGGCGCGCGTAAGCAGGCCGAGTATCTCGGTCATAGGAACCGGGAAGAGAATCGGAAAGACTGCTGTCGGCGGTTTTGTCGCGCGGACGCTGGCGAAGAAGTATAACCCCGTCGTGGTTACCATGGGGCGGGGTGGTCCTGCAGAGCCTGAGCTGCTCAGCGCGTCTGAGATTGAGATCACGCCCGAGTATTTGTTGTCCGTTAGCAAACAAGGGCGCCATGCATCGTCTGACCATTTCGAGGATCTGCTTACCTCAAGGGTTACAACCATCGGCTGTCGACGGTGTGGAGGCGGGATGTCGGGACAGACTTTTGTCTCAAATGTGGACAGAGGTGCTGAACTGTCGGAAAAGATCGACGCCGACATAGTCATATTCGAAGGCAGCGGTTCATCTATACCTTCGGTGCACACGGATGCGCGCATACTAGTCATCGGTGCTCACCAACCCGTAGAGTATATGCGCTCTTACCTCGGGCCTTATCGTATTCTTACCTCCGACTTAATTGTTCTTACAATGTGTGAGTCTCCAATGGTTGACCAAGCTAAGATTGACGAGATGGTAGAAGCCATTCACGAGATAAACGCCGGATGCACGGTGGTGAAGACCATTTTCAGACCTCGCCCGATTGGCGATATTACCGGTAAGAGAATAGTCCTCACTCTAACTACGCCTGCGGTGATGACAGATGCCATATCTGCTTATCTTGAGAAGACTTATGGATGTGAGGTTGTTGGAGTTAGCTCGCACCTTTCGAACAGGCCGCTGCTCCGAGAGGACCTGGCGCGTTTTGAAACGTTGAAGCCTGATGCAATCGTCTCTGAACTCAAGGCTGCTGCAGTAGATGTTGTGACTGAATGGGCGGTACGTAAGGGGCTTGAGATCGTGTATATCGATAATGAGCCTATTCCTACAGATGCTTCTATCGATCTAGAAGAAGAAGTGCTAAAGGTGGCTCGAAAGATCAAGTTGCATGACTAGTTGATTCGCTGGTCGTGCCCCTGCGCGAGTGGGGGTTAACCAAGTATACCACCAATCAAAAGAGAGGCGGGTTGAACATGAAAAGGGGCAGTGTAATAGTCCTGGCTTTGGTATTGTTGCTGTCGATCTCTACTGGTGTATTTGCTGAGTCGAAGGTCCTGCTTTACACGTCTGTTCCACTGGAACTCGCTACGAACTTCGCAGACCAATTCATGAAGGCGAATAAAGGGATCAAGGTGGAAGTTTTTCGAGCTGGAAGCACTGATGTGGTCAACAAGATATGGGCTGAGGCTGATGCTGGCGGTATAAGGGCCGACGTAATATGGCTGGCTGATGCCGCAAGCTACTACGCATTCAAGGACAAGGGCTTGCTATATCCGTACAAATCGCCGGAAGCCGCCCGCATTCCTTCAGCAATCAAGGACCCTGACGGATACTTTACAGGCGCTCGCATGATTAACATGGTAATTGGAATAAACACCAATTTAGTCAAGAAAGGATCCGAGCCAAAGACTTGGGATGACTTGCTCGGGTTTGGTTCTCGCGCCGCAATGGCGGACCCCCTCTATTCTGGTTCCAACTTCACTGTTGCAGCGGCTTTTGTTCAAAGAGACAAAGGTTGGAGCTGGTACGAGAAAGCGCGAAAATCTGGAATACAGGTTCTCAGGGGCAATTCAGATGTTTCGAGAGGTTTGGCTGCTGGCGAATTTGCAGCCTGCATGGTGCTGGACTACATGATTTATGACCTTCAGAAGTCGGGAGCGCCGGTTGATTTTGTCTGGCCTGCCGACGGTGCGGTCTCAATTCCGAGTCCGGTAGCGATAGTTGCTGGGTCAAAGAATCTTGAGGCCTCCAAGGCATTTGTAGACTTCACTCTCTCGAAGAAGGGGCAGGAGCTATTGGTCAATGATGGTGTGATACCAGTGAGGCCAGATGTAGCTCCTCCGAAGGGAATGCCTACGGCAGATAAAATAAAGATGATGCCCGTTCCATTCCAATGGGCGGCTGATAACGCGTCTGCTATAAGGGAGACCTTCGAGAAAATAATGTTCAAATAGGTGCGTGTCGTGAACAAACACCCTGACCGCGGCGGTGCGACTGAGGCCGCACCGCCTCTTTCTGGGGAGTACATTACTGTATGCAGTGTACCCCAGCCCATTGTAGGAGGGGGATGATTCGATTGAATACGGACACAGCAGTTGGACGACGATCTATGGATGTACGCTATGTGTTCATGGCCATCATTGGGCTGTTCTTCCTGGTCGTCATCGTGTACCCTCTGTCCCTTGTTGTAGTTAAGAGTTTCAGTTCTGAGGCGGGTTTTACTTTCGAAAACTATGTGAAAATCTTCTCTGAGTCAGCCAATCTTAAAGCCTTTTGGAATTCCATCTGGGTTTCGTCTCTGTCTACTCTGATATGTGTGGCTGTAGGCACTATCCTGGCTATGCTCGTTGTCCGAACAGATATTCCGGGCAAGTCGTGGTTGAGGATGCTGCTTCTGCTGCCGTATGGCATACCGCCGTTCATTGGTGCGATGGCGTGGGCTCAGCTTTTTGGACCAGTGGGTTACGTATCTAAGCTATATATGACCCTTACGGGCGCGACATCTGCTCCGTGGAACATATACAGTGCTGCCGGGGTAGTATTAGTGCTCGCTGTATATCAGTTTCCCGTCGTTTTCATAACTGTGAGTGGGGCGCTTGGCAAGATCGATACGAGCTTAGAAGAAGCCGCGAGGATGTCTGGCGCAGGTCCGTTTAGGACTCTCATAGATGTAACTATGCCACTGATCACGCCTGCGATCACAGCTAGCGCATTGCTTGCGTTTGTCGGCTGCATATCCAACTTCGGAATTCCGGCTCTTCTTGGGTTCAGGGCCCGGTTCTTCGTGTTGACTACGAAGATTTACTCCGCTCTGTCTATACCGGATATGCCATTGGCGACTGCGATGGCGGTTATCCTGGCGATTACATCTGGGATTCCCCTTATTCTCGAGAGGAGACTGGAGCGTGGGCAAAGCAGGTATACAGTGATTGCGGGCAAGAGTGTCAGGCCTCAAACAATGAGTCTAGGCGGTTGGCGGATCCCTGTCTTTATCATCGTTGTCCTCGTATCGCTTTTTGCAGGGGTAGTTCCGCTGATATCGATGCTTTTGACTTCATTCCTCAAATACTGGGGCGCACCGCTGAACCTTGCGAATATGACTACGAGTCATTACAAATACATTTTGGATCTGCCCATGGCATCCAGGGCATTTAGGAACAGCTTGTTCCTGGCGGTTTCCGCTGCCACAATCACCATGGCCGTTGGAGCTTTGGTATCTTACATGTCTGTGCGGGCCAAGATCAAGGGAGCCAAGACTCTCGACTTCGTAGGAACCATACCTTACGCGGTGCCATGTACTATGGTGGCAATTGCCATGATCTTGGCCTGGTCGCGACCCCCTGTGATGCTTTACGGCACGATATGGGTCATACTTGCGGCTTACCTAGTGCGGTACATGCCATTTTCGATTCGCACTACCAACGCGACTCTTCAGCAGGTGCATGTTTCGCTTGAGGAAGCTGCGCGGGTTTCCGGGGCAGGATGGACTCAGACAATGAGAGACATTGTGATGCCGTTGATCAAACCTGGCCTCATAGCCGGGTGGATCCTGGTTTTCATGCCAGCTCTGAGGGAGTTGACCATGTCCGTTCTTCTGTGGTCACAGGGCGCTGAGACTATAGGAGTGGTTATATACAACATGCAAGATGCCGGGTACACCCAGATAGCTGCGGCGTTGTCTACGATTGTTTTGCTTGTGATCTTGGCTGGCAACGCAATCGTGCGGAAGCTTTCAAAAGGCGAAATCAGTATGTGAACGGTATGCGGAGGTGGCAAGGGTGGAAGAACGAATCAAGGTTTCAAACCTAGTCAAGCGGTTTGGGACGTTTACAGCAGTTCACGATGTGAGCTTTTCAGTTCATGAGAACGAGTTCTTCTCGCTTCTGGGGCCCTCTGGATGCGGGAAGACGACAACACTCCGGTGCATTTCAGGGTTGGAGCAGCCCACTGAGGGCGAGATACACATAAGCGGTCAGTTGGTAACTTCGCCGGAGAAAAACGTGATGGTGCCGCCTGAGCGCCGGGGCATAGGAATGGTCTTTCAAAACTACGCAGTATGGCCGCATATGACAGTAGAACAGAACATGTCCTACCCCCTTCGGCTGGCGAAAAGGCCAAAAGAAGAGATCAATGCTAAAATGGCTTACTTGCTAGACCTACTTGAACTCGAGGGCTTGGAAAGAAGGTTCCCATCGGAACTCTCCGGTGGACAGCAGCAACGCGTTGCATTGGGGAGAGCGCTTTCTACCGACCCAAGGGTTATGCTGCTTGATGAGCCTCTTTCCAATCTCGATGCGAAACTGCGAGAGCAGATGCGCTTTGAGCTCAAAGACATTCAGCGCAAGACGGGAATATCCATTCTGTATGTTACTCATGACCAGGTTGAGGCAATGGCCATGTCAGACCGGGTTGCCGTAATGAACTCCGGCAAAGTAGTGCAGGAGGGTGCGCCTCATGACATATATGAAACGCCGAAGGACAAGTTCGTTGCCGACTTCATAGGGACTATGAACTTCGTTCCCTGCAGTGTGACTGGCAAGACTGAAAAAGGCATCGACATTCGCCTTCGTGGCGGGGCGGAGTTTGGTCTTGACGGATCATCGGTGAACAAAGGAGACTATATCCTCGCTATTAGGCCGGAGGATATCATCCTGGGGACCGAACAAGGGGTCGAATGCGAAGTGGACGTAAGGATATTCCTCGGAAATGTCATCGAATACCGGGTTCGAATTGGCGAGGATCTTCTCAGGGTCCAGACGAATTCCTCAATGAGGTTTGAGCCTGGCGACCGCACCCGTGCGTTTATCCAGAACGGCTTGGTTTTCCCCAAATAACATTCGCTGCTTAGAGCAGACAACGAAGTGCAGGAGTGACATGGAGTGCAGACAACAGCTTCTTTGCAGCAGGCTTTGAGAGAGTGCTACAGCCGGGGAGAAATGGATTACTGGATGACTCCACTGACTCGCGTCGTCGATGGCAAGCCTGTGGGCAAGATAAAGAATGGCGATTCTCTATTCTTTTGTTGCAGGCGTGGGGACCGTGAACGACAGCTCACAGAGGCCTTAGCTGACCCGCTATTTGATCAATTCGAAACGGAACCCATGCCTGATCTGAGCGTTGTTCCGTTGGTGCAATATCATGAGAAATTTGCTGAGTTGCCCACAATCTTTCCGACTCTTCGTCCTGAAGGAACCATGGGTGAGGCGCTGAGTCAGGCCGGCGTGGCGCAAACGCGGATTGCCGAGTCGGAGAAGGCGGCGCATGTTACGTTCTTTTTCAATGGCAGGCGCGTTGCACCGTATGCCAATGAAGAGTGGATTACTGTGCCAAGTCCCCACTCATCAGAATTTGTCTCGAAACCGGCTACGAGCACGGTGGAAGTTGCCCTCGAAGCTGAGCGCTCGATGGCTGCTGCGAACGCCAGTGGTTATAGCAGGCACTTCATCCTTGTGAACCTAGCGGCGGGGGACATCATTGGGCATCTGGATGATTGGAATGCTAATGTGCTCTGTGCTGAAGCGGTAGATCAAGCGCTCAGCACCATATGCCTAGCTGCGGCTCAACATGGTTATGCAGTTGCTGTAACTGCAGATCATGGGCTGCTCGAGAGGTTTGTGAATGAAGATGGGAGCCACAACCTTAGCCATACATGTAGTCGTGTGCCGTTCGGCTTGGTGTTGCCGACCGGAGGGCCGTCTGTGCAACTGAGGGCGGCGGAGGATGCCACCCTTGCAGATGTTGCGCCCACGCTGTTGAGAATGATGGGCGTACCTGTGCCCGAGGAGATGACCGGCAAGTGCCGCGCCGTCCATGAGGGAACTTATGATCGACTGGTATTGGTTATTTTGGATGGATGGGGAGTTGGCATGGATGATTCAACCATCAACCCGATTGCAGTTGCCAACACGCCGTGTATGAGCAGAATGAGGAAGGAATGTCCATATATGACTCTGGCTGCGGCTGGGATGGCCGTTGGTTTGCCAAAGGGAAGGTCAGGCAATTCGGAGACCGGGCATCTAACTCTCGGCGCCGGGCGGGTTGTTCCCCAAGACGAACTTCGGATTTCGCAGGCTGTTGGCGCTGGAGGGCTCAAAGAGAATGAGGCAGTCAATTACGGCTTTGAAGCGGCGCGGAGCCATGGCGGCGATATTCATGTAATAGCTATGCTGTCGGAACGGAGCTCTCACGGGAATATGGACGAAGGGATTGCAGTGCTCAGAGCGGCAGCGGGGA
>ERZ795045.1705-NODE-1705-length-23583-cov-6.167375_pt1 | contig 23583 bp, 16 predicted proteins | sample MGYA00375129_ERZ795045 | MGnify/ENA primary metagenome ERZ795045 (study PRJEB30174, sample SAMN05720166) | activated sludge metagenome | isolation source: anaerobic digester from wastewater treatment plant | place: Japan | collected 2015-05-15 ...
GCCACGTCCTCTCGGAGATCGACCTGCTGCTGGTGATGACTGTGGAGCCCGGCTTCGGGGGGCAGTCCTACATCGAGGCGATGACCGCCAAAATTGCCGAGGCGCGCCGCATGCTGGATGAGTATGCGCCCCATGTGGAGCTGGAGGTCGATGGCGGGATCAACGCCCGCACCGCTCCGGTGGTGGTCCGCGCCGGCGCGCGCGTTCTGGTGGCCGGCTCGGCCGTCTTCACGCACCCTAACGGCCTGGACGGCGGCATGGAGGAGCTGCGCGCGTCTCTCGGCCTGGCGTAGAGGTACGCGGTGAGGAGCGACTACTACGACGAGCTGATCCGGCGCAACGACATCCTGGCCGTCGCGCAGGAGCTAGGCCTCGCCGTGCGCGGTACCAAATGCCGCTGTCTCCGGCCCGAGGCGCATGCCCACGGCGACCGGAGCCCGTCGCTCTCCTTCAACCGCCGCCGCAACACCTTCCACTGCTGGGTTTGCCCCGACGTCGGCGGCAGCGTCATCGACCTGGTGATGCTGGCCCGCGGAGTCTCGCGCGAGGAGGCTGTGGCCTATCTGGCCGCGCGCGTGGGCATGCCCCCACCGGGGCCGAGGGAGGGGGGGCGCCGCGTGCCTGGCGCTGCCCCGCGCCGCTTCCCCACGCCGGCTCCGCGGCCGAGAACCGTCCCGGAAGGCGTGGCCGGGAGGCGGGACGCCGGGGTCCGGCTGATCCGCGAAGACCCGGTTGAGTACACGTTGGTGCCTCCCGACCGGCCGCCTCCCGCGCCCGAGCCACAGCTTGAGCCGGAGCAAATCGCCCGCATCTACTCCCGCTTCCTCTTCTGGTGCGACCGGATCGGCGAAAACAACTACCTCACCCGGCGGCGCGGCATCTCACGGGAGACGGCCGACCGCATGGGCATCGTCTGGGTCCACGACGCCGTGAGCATCGAGAAGCGCCTGCGCGATGATTACGCGGAGGAGGAGTTGCGGGCGAGCGGGCTTTTCAACGAGAGGGGGCTCATCTTCCGCCGCCATCCCATCGTTTTCCCCTTCTACCATCAGGGGAAGGCGTGCTTTCTCCAGGGTCGGCGGGTCGATGGGCGCGAGCCAAAGTATCTGAGCGTGCGCCGGCCCATCTGTTGCCTCTACAATCACGATATCCTCGCAACCCTCTCGCCCAGCGACGCCGTCGTGCTGAGCGAGGGCGTGATCGATACCCTCACTTGGCTGGAGTATGGCGTTCCGGCCGTCGGAATCCTGGGCGTGGGCTGCTTCAAGGCGGAGTGGATCGCCGAATTCAAAGACCGGCGCGTGCTCATCTGCCTCGACAACGACGAGCCGGGCCAGCGCGCTGCGCGCGACCTGCGCCAGCGTTTCGTCGCGGCCGGGCAGCAGGCGTTCCTCGTCACCCTCCCCGAAGGGGTGAAGGATATCAACGAGCTCTTCCTGGAATACCCGCGCCTGGATGGGAGAGCGATCATCCAGTAGCCGCGCTTTGTGGACGCTCCTCCCAAGAATCAGGACTCTTCGGACGGTGGCTCTTCCTCGGGCAAGGAGACGGCCTCCCAAAAGCGCGTACCAGAGTAGGGTACGCGGCGCAGGTCCGGAATGGGGAGGGGCACGCCTCCCATCTCCGCCGAGCGGTTGGCGATGATGCCCGGCAGGCAGAACTCAATGGCGCGATAGACATCGATGGGCGCGGGGCGGCCCTCCAGGAGAGCGCGAGTAAAGTGGCGAGCGAGTTGGAAATCGGTGCCGCCGTGGCCGGTGCTCGCATCGGTGCCGCGCGCCGCGGCGCCGATCGGCACGCGCTCCCATCCCTGGGACTCCTGCCGGTCGCGGTCGAAGCGCCGGCAGAAACCTTCGTAGCTGAACCACTCGGCGCTTCCCTCGGTGCCAAAGAGGCGGTAGCGGTGCTCTGACGGGCGCCGCGTGTTCAAGGTGATGAGGATCTTGATCAGCGTGCCTTTCGCCGTCTCGAAGAGGGCGATCTGCCCGTCGGAGCGCAAGGGGCAATCCTGCGAGCGCCAGGGCGCGCTCCGGCAGGTGACGGAGACGCAACGGTCATCCAGGACCTCCAGCAAGGGGCCAAGATCATGCGTGAGGTATTGGATCGGGGGCTGATCCGCGCGCCAGATCGGACGGCAGTCGGTGCGGCCCAGAGCGCGCGCCCGTGAGGGGGAAATGCGGGTACCGTCTGGCGCGGAGAGCGTCTCCGGGAGGTAGTGCAGGTATTCCGCCTCGGCGAGCGAGATGGGGCCCAGCCGGTCATCCACCACCCACTTGCGCCAGTAGCGGAGGAAATCGAGGAAGCAGGAGTTCTCGCCCAGCATGTAAACCCGGCCAGTGCGCTCGACGGTATCGCGCAGGCGGATGAGCTCCTCGAAGGTGTCGGCTCCGGGGACCTCCGAGAGGACGTGGCAGCCGGCCTCTAGCGCCTGACAGGCGTGCTCCACCTGGCGCTTGCCGTTACTGGCGATGACGACGGCATCCGGGCGCATCGCCAACAGCTCCTCGAACTCGGCGACCACTTTGCCGCCCGCGGGCTTTAGCAGCGCCTCGGCCGGCTCGCGGTACAGGGGGAGACGGTCCGCCGCGCCGATGACGACGGCCTCTTCGATTGCCAGGAAGTTGCGCAGGTGGGCCATGCCGCGGCGTAGCCCCAGGATACCGACCTTCAGCTTCTCCATCGCTTCTCTCCCTCAGGATGCCTCTTCGCGACACGCGGGCTTGTCCCCTTCCCGGCATCGATACCATCGGTGCCACGGAAGAAAGTGAATGCCTGGCCCTAGAATCTCTACATTAAAAGAGAATCCTGACGCGATTTCCTCCTCGACCGTGCTTGACGCCCTCCACCGCGTATGCTACAATGGCGCACACAACAGGCGAGAGGGGACCGCGATGCCCTTGATCATGCGCTGGCTCCATATCGGTGCGGCGATCACCAGCGTGGGCGGACTCTTTCTTCTGGTGAGCGTGATTCTCCCATCACTACGCGCAGCGGATCCGGAGCAGGCCACGCTCCTGCTACGGGGTGCGCTCCGCCGGCTTTGGCCTGCCCTCTGGATCTTGGGGGCGGCGCTACTCCTCTCCGGGTTCTACGCCGCCGCGCTCGTGCGGCCTTCGATGACTCCGACCTACCACCTCGTGCTGGGGATCAAGCTGCTCCTCAGTCTCGCGTTTCTTGGCACGGCGCTCGTTGCCATTCGCCCGGCTTCGGATGCCCCGGAGCGGCTGGCGCGACGCCTCGATTGGGCTCGGCTGGCGCTGATCTTCGGCGTGGCCGCCGTTCTTCTCTCGAGCTACCTGTGGCACCTGCGCGTGGGGTAGGGGCGCGCCTGTTTCGCGCGCCGCAACTTTCCGACGGCAATGGTGTCAAAGTATAGTGGAAAGCAGGCGCCCTGGGGGCAACCGTGACCGGAGCATGCCTGCTTGACACGCACCTGCCTGTGTGCTATACTCAGAAGCACTACCTGGCGTTCGTTCCCTGCCCGGTTGCAGGGTAGGGCCTGGGGGCAGGCCTCCAGGCGGTCGGCGCACCCGCATACGTTGACTTGAACGCTGACCGGGACCGCTGTAAAGCGCCGCAATCAGGAGGTGCCGCCAGCGTGCGGGCCTCGTGCGGAACGGGAGCGGTTGCGCTTCCGATGTTCCTCGCGCGGCCTGATACGATGGTGCAGTACTCCCGAGGTGGCAGGCCAGAAAAGGCCCGGATGGCAAGGAAACGCGGCAACTCTCATCCGGAGTCCCCTTCTGGCAAGCCCGATCGGGGAGCCTGTAGGAACCACGCCCTTGCGGCGTGGACAGCGACAGTTGCAACTGCAAGGAGGATGAAGGATGATGAAGAAGCTTGCGATTTTGGGAATCGCAGCGACCGTCATGGCGACCACGGTCTCCTTGCCCAGAGCGCATGCCCAGGCTGAGGCGTTCAACCCGCAAGGCGTGTTGAAGCCAGAGCCCTTCGCGGATGTGCCGCCCGATCACTGGGCGCACAGCGCGGTGGAGCAGCTGAGGCAGGCGGGTCTGACGGAGGGTTATCCCGACAGGACCTTCAAGGGCAAGCGGCCGATGACTCGCTACGAGTTTGCACGCTTCGTGCAGCTCCTGCTGCAAAGCCTGCAGCCACGGTTCGCCTCACTCAGCCAGCTCGAGCAGCAGGTGCGGGAGATGGGCACGCGAGAAGTGCCTCCTGCCGGCCTCACTCAGCAGCAGCTCAACGATGCCATCGCGGAACTGCGCTCGCAGATACTCACCCGCGAGCAGGTCCAGCAGATCGTGCGCGATATGCTGGCGCAGCAGCCGCAGCCGACCGGCGGCGTCACGCCTGAGCAGCTCCAGACGCTCCAGCGCCTGGTCGATGAGTTCCGTGATCAGCTCGCTCGCCTCGGTGTCGATGTCGATGCCGTGAAGAAGGAGCTGGCCGACCTGCGTGGGCGCGTCGAGACGATCGAGGCCCAGCTGGCGCGCATGCCGAAGATCACGGGTGATCTGAACCTGATCGGCAAGGGCTCTTGGAAGAGCGACCAGGTCCTCCAGGCCGGCGTCTTCCGCCCGGTCTTCGATCACGACGGCCGCCCGCTGAACGACACCGACAACGTTCTCGAGCCGGTGCTGCCCTACTATGACCTGGACCTGGGCATTACCGCCATGCCGACCTCGAACGTGCGCGTTGCCGCGATCCTCAACGTCGGCAACTACGTCTCGAGCTATCGGGACCCGGTCTTCCACCTGTATGACCGCGCGGGCACCGATGTGGTCACCCCGGTCCACGCCTACATGACCGTGCCCTTCAACTTCCTGGGCGCGAATGAGATCACCGTTGGTCGCCAGCCGACCCAACTGACGTCCTACACCTTCAAGGCGATCGACCCGGACACCTATACGTTCATCCCCCGCGAGGATAGCGGCGACGTGATCTTCTGGGGCGTGAACACCACCTGGCGCATGGGCTCGGCCAAGCTGCGCGCCTTCGCCGGTGTGAATCCTGTTGACGGCCGCCTCGAGCCGCTGAACGTCTACCCCGCCGGCCTCTTCGGCACCGGCACGCCCGGCGTCTTCGGCGCGTTCACCACGGCTGGCTCGGTGCCCATCGTGGACATCGGCAACTTCGCGGGTGCTCGCCTCTCCTTCGGCGAGCCTGAGACCGGCGTTCCCGCCGATCTGCTCGCTCGCGAGGTCTCGGTTGCGCCTGCGTCGCTGCGCACCGCTGCTACCGAGCGCCCCGCGCCCGCGGCAGAGCCTGGCCCTGGCGTGGACTACGGCTATAGCTACGGCCCGATCCGCAACGCCATCTTCGGCATCAACTGGCTGATGGCCGGTGGTGACTACCGCGCGACTCCGCTCGTCGTGGACGGCACGCCCGTGACCGAGGATGCGCGCGCTCAGGTCGTGAGCGCCGACGCCCGCTTCAAGCTGGGCCGCCTCCTGTTCAACGGCGAGTTCGCCTTCGGCGAGTCGCAGACGGGCCGCCTCCCGCGCCCCCGCTCGCTGGATGACACCGCCATCGACCTGCGCGCCCAGTACAACATCGGGCTCGGCTTCGGTGACCTGGGCATCGGTGGTGGCTGGCGCCGCATCGAGCTCGGCTACAACGTGCCCGGCTACTGGGGCTATCTGGGCAGCTGGAAGAACCCGCGCGGTATCGAGGGCTGGATGGCTCAGGCTGAGCTGCCGCTCCGCCGCAACGTGGCCTCCTTCCTGCGCAACATCACCCTGCGCGGTAGCGCAGAGTGGTACGAGGGCACCCAGAACGTGCCGACGGCCGGCGCTCCTGCCGGACTCGACCCCTCGGAGGAGAACCTGCGCATCGACCGCTATCAGGCGGGAATCGCGTTCAACCTCACCGACCGCAACCCGGTCACGGTGGGCTTCGAGCAGGTCTTCCGCAACTACGTGGCCGCGAACGTGAACGACGCGCCGCTCGCCCTGCCCACCATGGGCGTGGGTGGCAGCCCGTTGGTAGGTACCCGCATCAAGAATACGGAGACCTACATCAACTTCGGCATCGGCCACAACTTCACGGAGGACATCAACCTCGCTCTGGTTTACCAGCTGGTGGACTTCGGCAAGTATGATGTCGACGTCTCCAACCAGCCGGCGAACTACCGCGGTTATGTCGCCAGCGCTCAGGTGGGTGTCCGCTTCTAAGCGAGCACCTTCCACGCAAAGCGGCCCCCGGGCAGGCCTCTTCGGCCCCCGGGGGCCGCTCTTTTGTGTCTCTCCTGAACTTATCTCGCCAGGGCGCGTCCCTAAATTGACACAGGCCGTTTTGCCCGTCCGCGAAGTGCGGCCCGCCCGGCGATCCCGTTCCGGCGGCGACCCGCGCGCTGTTTGCCTCCGAGGTCAATAACAAGGCATGACTCGTTTGCACAGGAAGCTGCGCTCTCTTTGGCTTGGCATCACCGGGCGGATCATGCTCACCGCCTGCCTGCTCCTCGCGCCCTATGTCGGCGCACACGGCGCGGATGGCGACCGCGTCCATGCGCACATTCCCGGGCTGGTGCCCGTGGCCGTGGAGGCGAGTCGGATCACCCGGGCCCCTTCCGGAAAGATCCACGCTACCGGTGGCGTGGTGATCTCGCGCGGTGATGACACCCTGCATGCCAGCGAAGCCACCTACGATCCCGCCACGGATGAGATCGAGGCGGTTGGCGATGTCCGCCTCTTCCAGCCGGGCCGCCGGCTTACGAGCGAGCGCCTGCGCTATGGTGCCCGGACCGGCGAGATCCTGGGCACCGATATTCGCGCCGCGCTTGCATCCAAGGCGCCTCGGGTAGAGTACCACTTCCAGGGCGAATCGCTCTCTGGCTCTCCCGAGGAATACCATCTCCATGGCGGCCTCTTCACCACGTGCGAACAGCACCCCCCGCACTTCGGGCTGCGCGCCCGAGAGATCACCTACATCCCGGGCGACCGGGTCCGCGCGCGTCGGGTCTCGCTTCTCTTCCTTGGCACGCCGATCATGACCCTGCCCAGCTACACCCTGGATCTCACTGACGACCGGGATAAGCCTGGCCTCTTTCCGCAGCTCGTCCTCGGCGCCACCGATGGTATCGGGGTGCGCGGCGATCTCCGCCTCCCCATGCCGGACCGCGGCGGCCTCCATGCCTATGCGATCCTCTCCGCCCGGCACACTCTCCGCGGTGGCCTCGGGATCTACGCAGGCGAGTCGATCCCCCTGGGGATTCGCGCCGGCTTCAAGGAAGCCGCGCCGACCCGCTTCGCCAGTGGCCTCACAGTCTCCGTCCTCCCGGCCATCACGTTCCACCTGCCGGAGCTCTCCTCGCCCTCGCCGGCGCTCCAACTGGGAATGGCCCGGTATCAGCCCACCTTCGACACGCTCGCTAACGATGTCACCGGGGGCGGCTGGAGTGGGGACAAGCGATATCGTCTGCTATTCGCCGGAAGCGCGGGGCGGTACACCGAGCATCCTACGGACGTTTCCGATAACCGCCTGAACCTGACGGGCGCCTTTGAAGTCCGCCCCTTCCAGGCCTTCGAAAAGATCGAACTGGGCGCGGCGCTCCGGGGCCGGCTCGCCTACTATGGCGGGGGCTCGCACTATGGCGTCGTCTCTCCCGAGATCAATGCGCAGTGGAGCCCCTCGAAGCGGCACTTGCTGCGCGCCGAGTTCCGACATCAGATCGCCCGTGGCTCCACGCCGTTCCTCTTCGACCGAATCGACGCCGAGCGGAATCTCAACCTGACCTGGCGCACCCGCTCGGCTATGGACGCCATCGAGCTCGCGGCGGATATCGACCTCGACAACTGGAGTCTCTACAACTGGAGCGTGGGTTACTCGCGCCGCGTGGACTGCCTCCAACCTGGCTTGACGCTCCATCGGCGCGGTGAGGATTGGGGGATCGGCGTCACACTGGAGATCCCAGGCCTCACCGGAGGATTCTGATCGGCCGGGCGAACCGCCTGACTGGCCGGGATCGAGGGGATGGGCATCCCCGACACCCACGCGCGGGGCAGGAGCGGTTTTGAAAAGCGTGGCAAGCCAGCGGCGCAGCACGCGCCGCTAATGGCCGGGAGCGGGTGATGTGCGGCTCTCGCGCTCTTCACGCCGACGGCGCATTCGCCGGCGCGGCATCAGGTGAGCGAGTAGCCAGTCGGTGAAAAGATCCGCCGCCTCCAATTTGCCGATCCCCTCGGCGCGGTTGCGTCCGACAAGCGCGAGAAGTTGCACCTGGTGCTGCCCGCGGAGATCGCCCTGGGCCTCATACTCGTGGAAGATCTCATCCAGATGTAAGATGCTCGCGCGTGCCGCCTCGGGAGTGCGGAAGCGAAGCACGCCCGCGAGCCGGCGCGCATACGGGTTCTGCGGGCCGGTGTGCGTGTAGAGGTCAAAATACTCGGGCGTTCGACCGCTCTCGATCAGCGTGTTGGCCACGTACGTCGGGGACGTCTTCAGGCGCGACGCGATCTCCTCGACGGAGAGCCCCTGGTCGTGCAGCTCGACCGCCTGCTCCTTCTTCGTCACCCGGGTCGCCATGGGATTCTCCCTTCCCTGGCGATCCTATCCGGACCGACCCGCCCCGAAACCGGTGGGGCACGGCCGGGCGGTCCGATTCGGGCACGTACACGCGGCCGGCCGCCCAGTCGGGCGGCCGGTGAAGTGGTTTCACAAACGCCTTTGAGTGCTAGTCGGCGAACGCCACGTTGCTCTCGCGCAACACCTGCTGCAAGACGCCAATCGGCACCTCGCGCGGTTGGCAGCCTCGCTTCGCGGCGAGCGCGGCGGCCACACCGGCGGCCTCGCCCGTCACCCAGCAGACGTGGATTTCGCGCATCGCCTCCAACGCCTCGTCATCGGTGGAGACACAGCGCCCGCAGGCCAGAAGACCATCGAGACTCTTCGGCACGAGGCAGCCGTAGGGAATATCATACACCGGCCCCCGGCGGCGACAGTCGTTGCCCCGGCCAATCGCCTCTTCGTGCCGATAGTCGAACTGCGACACCTCCGCCGCCGTCAGCCGGAAGGTGCCGGCGAGCCGCCGCGTGCGCCGCACGCCAGTCTGACTCGCGGTCTCCACCAGCCAAACATTTTCGAAGCCGGGCAGCTCCGCGCGAATCCGCTCCACGGCCTGATGGATCTTCAGACGCGCGTCCATGTCAATCTGCGAGAGCGCGCGAACGTCAAGGCCATCCGCGACGCTGTGCATGTTGTTGCCCCAGGCCATATCCGGTTGCGGCGGGAGATGCTCGATATAGAACGGGCTCGACCAGCCGATCTCCTCGCGCAGGCGCTTCCAGAAGTCAACATGCCACTGGTGCCGCTCGGCGCGGTCTGCCTGCCAGCGCGGCACATCGATCCCGGCCAGGCGGAACGGCAGGCCGATCCCCTGGTTCGAATGCTCGAACTCCGCGCCGGCCCAGGCAAAGATGTCGCCATCGCCCGTCGCGTCGACCACCACCTTCGCCAGTGCCGCGCCGGAGCCGGACTTGCTCTCGAAGATGACGCCGGCCACGCGCTCCTCGCGAAGGACCACATCGGCGAGCCAACAGTGATGCAGCACCTCGACCCCGGCGTCGCGGCATTGCCGGATGCTCAGCCACTTCAGCGCCTCCGGATCGAACGCGGACGTATCATCACCATGCTTGCGCATGCCCGCACGCCCGTGCTCCAGCAGCGCGGAGCGCGTTTCCAGGCCAAAGCCCCCGATCACCTGGCGCCCGTGGTCCACAAAATGCGGCAGCACCAGCACTAGCCCGCCCGTCGCCAACCCGCCCAGGTGGTTGTAGCGCTCGATTAGCGCCACACTGGCACCCTGGCGCGCGGCGGCAACGGCGGCCGCCGTCCCTGCCGGCCCGCCTCCGCAGACGAGCACATCGGTCTCGATCATCACCGGCACTTCCCGCGCGGGGCGGGTGATTGTCCTGGCAATCCTCTCCTCTTGCATGCCTGCACCCCCTCTTCACATTGGTGATTCTCGCCTGCGCGCGGGCTCACCTTCCCGGTGGATAGCTGCCACGCTAGAGGCACCTGCCCGCTGCCCGGCGATGGGAGCATCAAGCGGCGGCCGGCGTGCGAATGCGCATGGCCGCCGCGCCGTTGACCACAGCGACCATGGCCGCCGCCAGGAAGACACTCGGATATCCGTAGGCGGCCCATAGCAGGCCACCGAGGGCCGGCACCGTCATGGAGACGAGGTGATCGATGGAGACGCTGAGCGACAGCGTGGGTGCGATGTCGTCGCGCTTCACGGCAATCTTGTCCAGGTATGTGGTGCGCGCCATTCCCGTGGCAAAGAGAATCTGATCCATCATATAGCAGAGGTAGACCAGGTGCACGGCATGCCGCCCCAGGCCAAGATGCTCGGCGAACCCATACCCCAGGCAGACGAGGGCCGTCAGGAGGGCGTCCATGACCAGGACGGGGCGCTCCCCATAGCGGTCGATCCAGGTGCCGAGCACTGGGCGCAGGACGACACCGATGATGGAGCTGGCGATCCAGAGCTGGGCGAAAGTGGAAGCCGGCTGTTCGAACACCTTGATCAACACCCACGGCCCGAAGGTGACGAACACTTGCTTGCGCGCCCCAAAGAGCACCGATAGGAGGTAGAAGAGGCGGTACTGAGGGCGCACGAGAAACGGCTTGCGGCGCACGCCCGCGGAGTGGACCCGCATCGTGGCCATGAAGAGCGCCGCACCGGTCGCCGCCACGGCCCCGACAGCGAAGATCGCCGCGTAGTCCAGATGGAGAGAATCGATGCTCGCCCAGACAAAGCCGCATCCGATGACGGTGGCGGCGGTGCTCGCGCTTCCGAGCCGGCCCAGCAAGCTCGCCTGTTTCCCCTCGTCGGCCAGGGACAGCGCAATCGAGTTGTGAAGCGGCATCACCAGGTGCGTGCCGGCGCTCCAGATCACCATGAAGAGGAGCATCGAGGGGTAGTGCCCGCCCCACAAGGAGAGCCCAATCATCCCAGCGGCGATGCCCAACGAGGCGAGCGCGGCGATCCGCGTCTCCATGAGAAAGAAGAGCGCCCCCGAGAGAAGCGCCGTCAGAAAGCCGGGGAGTTCCCGAGGAAACTCGAGCCGGCCGCGTGCTGCCGCCGAGAGGTGGAACGTATCACTCAGGAAGTTGTTGAAAGTCGTCTCGAAGATGCCGCTCGATACCCCGAGAAGTGCCGTCGCCCCCACCAGGAGCAGGACCTGCCGCTGCCTTGCCGCCCGAGCTGTTTCTGCCACCGAATGACCTCCGCGTTTCTGTTCGCCACGTCCTTCGCGGAGGCCTGCACCTCGTGTTTGACCTGGACCTGCGCCATCTCGCTGTGGTGTGCGCCCCGGTGTATCAGCGCTCGATCGGGTAACCTGCCGCTCGCCACGCCTTCATGCTGCCCGGAACGTTGTGTACCTCGCGGAATCCGTTCGCCTGCAGCATGCTCGCGGCGATAGCGGCACGGAACCCGGTGGAGCAGTAGACCGCCACCGGCCGGTCGCGATCCAGCTCGCCCATCCGCTCACTCACTTCTGGAAGGTAGATATGTTTTGCCCTGGGGATGTGACCCTCCTCCCATTCATCCCGGGAGCGCACGTCGACTACCTGCAATCCGTCCCGTCGCCCGTTGACAACACGGTCTCTCAGGCCCTGCACGCTCATCTGCAGCATGCGTGAGAAGGGGAGGCCGGCTTCGAACCAGTCGCTCATCCCCCCGTGAAGGAAGCCAACCGTGCACTCCAAACCGACGCGCAAGAGGTGGCGCTCCACGATTTCCGCTTCGTTCTCATCGGTCACCACCAGGAGGAGGCGCCGCTCGGGGCGTATCAGCCACCCGGCCCAGATCGGAAAGTTTTCGCGCAAGGCGATGTTCAGCGCGCCAGGAATGTGTGCCCCGGCAAACGACTCGATGCTGCGTGTATCGAGGACCATTGCTTCCGGATCGTCCAGCGCGCTCCGGAACTCCTCCATGCTCAGCGGTTGGAGCGATGGCACGCACCCGAGAATCCGGGGGCCAGCCGCGTTCACCTGGCGCACGCGCCGATAGTAGCCGGGGGCCGGTGGAAGTGCCGAGAGAAGGTCGCGGGCGAAATCCGCCTCGCCTTGCGAGCGCAGCCGTGGGTTGTGCTGGCGCTCGTAGCCGATTGTGGTCACATCGCGCCCGCCGATATGCACCCCGCAGGGAGAGCCCTCACCGTGGGCGGGGTAGACGAGGGTGCCCTCCTCCAGGCACAGCAGCTTCTCGTGCAGCGAGTGAAACAGCTGCCGCGCCAGGTTCTCTGCTTTCTCCGGGCCGAGGAGGTCGGGCCGGCCTACCTCGCTGGCAAAGAGGGTATCGCCGGTGAAGACCGCCCAGGGCGCCTGCAGGCCCTGGCCCCCCTCCACCAGGAGCGAGATGTGCTCCGGCGAATGCCCGGGTGTCTCCAACACGCGGAGGGTTATCCCGCCCACTTCGACCGTGTCGCCCTCGCCCAGCGCCTCGTGTTCGAAGTCGTATTCCTCGCTGGCCGGCGCGTAGATCGGCGCGCCGGCTGCGACCGCGAGCTCTCGGGCGCCAGAGACAAAGTCGGATTGGATGTGTGTCTCGATGATGCCAATGATGTGCATATCGGCGCGGCGCGCGAAATCGAGATAGAGGTCCACGTCGCGCCGCGGGTCGATGACGACGCACACGCCCTTCCGATCATCCCCCAATACGTAGGAGAGGTGCGCCAGCCCGTCACTTTTCACGGTCTCCAGTATCATCGTCCGCCCCTCCAGGCATCCCATCGAATCGGAAACGCCCGTCAGCCCGCCGGCCTGCCGGTGCGCTACACCATTCCCAGAGGATCTTCCCGGCTCCTTTGCGTGGGAAACGCGGGGAGGGCGTCATGCAGGAGCCTGCACTCTCGATGGAATGCACACTCCCTTCCGATAAGCCCATCGGAGCGCCAGCACCATTCCGGGGTGATCAGTACCCTCTCCCCGTGCGCGGGAAGGGTCGGGGTGAAGGCTTCCAGCGGCGCTCCGGGGAACCGCGGGCGGATGTCAAAAGACGCGATGCGTCATGCTCTCGGGTGGGAGGAGCCCGTTCTTAGTGGATCTCGGGCAACGGTCGGCCGGCAGGATCCTTGGGGCGGCCGCCGGGGAGCGGCTTTGCCTGCTTTTTCTCTCTCAAAGTAGCCAGGAAGAGCCGCGGCGACGCAGAATTATAACGATCGGGCTGTCGCGAAACACGCCCCTATTCTCCAGACAAACAACGACCAGAAGAAGGACGACGATGGGTTCAGTAGTCTGCAAGTTCGGTGGCACCTCGGTTGCTTCCGCGGCCCAGGTGCGCAAGGTTGAGGGTATCATTCGGTCTGATGCGCGCCGGCGCTTCCTCGTGCCTTCGGCGCCTGGGAAACGCTATCCCAGCGATAAGAAAATCACCGATCTGCTGTATACCTGCCACCAACTCGCAGAGCAGGGTCTCTCCTTCGCCGAGCCCTACCAGATCATCTGCGACCGCTATCTGGAGCTGGCCCGCGAGCTGGAGGTTTCGACCTCGCTGGAGAGCGAACTCGCTGAGATCGAGCGCCAGCTGAAGTCGGGCGCCAGTCGCGACTATGTCGCGTCGCGCGGCGAGTACCTTTCGGGCCGGATCATCGCCGATTACATGGGCGCGCGCTTCGTCGACCCCGCGGACGGCATCCGGCTCACCGCCGATGGCCACCTCGATCCCGCCTCGTATGCTCTCCTGGCCCCCCTGCTCCAGGGCGAGGGGCTTTTCGTCGTGCCTGGGTTCTACGGGCGCGGCCCTGATGGCGAGATCCGCACCTTCAGCCGCGGCGGCTCGGATATTACCGGTGCCGTTGTCGCGCGCGCCGTGGACGCGGAGGTTTATGAGAACTGGACGGATGTATCCGGCCTGCTGATGGCCGACCCGCGCATCGTTCCGGATGCCCAGCCGATCCGCGAGGTGACCTATCGCGAACTGCGGGAGCTCTCCTACATGGGCGCCTCTGTCTTCCACGAGGAGGCGATGTTCCCCGTTCGCCAGGCCAACATCCCGATCAACATCCGCAACACCAACGCCCCCGAAGAGCCCGGCACGCTGATCACCCCGGCACGCGATGCCTCGAGCACCCCGATCGTGGGCGTTGCCGGCCGCACCGGCTTCAGCATGGTCTACATCGAGAAGGAGCTGATGAACCAGGAGCGCGGCTTCGGGCGGAAGGTGCTTGATATCATCGAAGCGCACGGCATCAGTTTCGAGCACGCGCCCACCGGCATCGACTCTATGTGTGTCATCTTCGCGGACAAGGAGCTTGACGGGAAGACCGACGAGCTGATTGCTGACCTCAACCGCGCTCTGAAGCCGGACCGGATCGGGCTCGTCCACGGACTGGCCCTCATCGCGACGGTGGGCGAGGGGATGGCCTTCCGGGTGGGCACTGCCGCGCGCCTCTTCACCGCCATTGCCAACAACGGCGTCAACGTGCGCATCATCGCCCAGGGCTCCTCGGAGATCAACATCATCATCGGCGTGGAAGAAAAGGACTTCGTGCCTGCGGTCCAGGCCATCTACCATGCTTTCGTAGAGTAAGCGGCAGCGCAGCTAGGCAAGCCAGGGAGCGGCGTTGCCATAGAACCGCTAGGGGAGCGCGCCGGTGCCAGAAACAGATTGGGCGCCGCGCGCTCTCCGCGTGTCTCTGGCACCGAGCAAAGCCACCACTCCCCCTGTGGCGGGCCGCATCCGTGAAGCAGGCGTTCCCGGAACTGGCGGGAGGAGAGCGCATGCCTGCGTGGAACCATCTGCCGGGTAGGGTGCCCACCCTGCCCGAGGCAGGCTCGCGCCCGGTGTGGGAAACACGCCGGAGGGGCCTGCGCTCAGAGCCGCTGGCAACCAGTCTCTGGGGATGTCACGCGGATCCGGCCACGGAAAGGAACAGGACGGATGGCAAAGCTGGCAGGTCTTCCGATAGCGGCGATGGCGATGGGCGTCGCGGTTTCGGCGCAGGCGGCTCCTGCGTTCGAGCTGACTCCCAAAGTGGTGCCCCTGGCGCGCGAGACGAGCCTCACTCTCCAGGCGCAGCCCGGCGCGCGCTTCGAGGAGATCGAGCATGAGGTCCGCATCTACCCGATGGAGTGGAGAGCGGGCAGCGATGTCGCAGGGGTCACCACAGTCAAAGTACGGCCTGAGGGCGGAGCCCTGCGGATCTCCCATCGCTTCGCCGATGAGCAAGAGTACCTGGTGGCGGTGTTCGGGAACGATCCCAAGACAGCCCTGGCGAGCTTCCGGGTGTATGCCGTTGCCGATGACCTCTTCTCCCGCCGGCCCTATAGGGGTGATCTCCACCAACACTCCCACCACTCCGACGGCAAGGAGTCGCCTGCCTACGTCGCCGCCTACAACCGCAAGCTGGGCATGGACTTCATGGCGCTCACCGACCACCATAAGTATGCGCCTTCCCTGGAGGCGATCAAAGCGTTTGAAGGCCTGCCGGTTGACCTGCGCATCTTCCCGGGCGAGGAGGTGCATCCCCCCGATACCGGGGTGCACATCGTCCACTTCGGCGGCAAGTTCAGCGTGAACGATCTTTTCAAGACGCCTGCCTACCAGGAGGGGGTGGAGCAGATCGTCGCGTCTCTGAAGGAGTTCCCGGCTGGGCTCAACCCCAAGAGCTACGCGGCCTGCCTTTGGGCGCTGGAGAAGATCCGGGAAGCCGGTGGAGTCAGCATCTTCTGCCATCCCTACTGGATCACCGGGAACCGCTACAACGTGCCCGAGGCGCTCATCACCCGCCTCTTCGCCGAGAAGCCGTTCGATGCCTACGAGGTGATCGGCGGCTACTGGCTGCATCAGACGGAGTCGAACGCCCTTCAGGTGGCGCGTTACTATGAGGAGGTCGCGAAGGGCAACCGCGTGCCCGTCGTAGGCGTCTCGGATGGGCACGGCGTGCATCGCGGCCTCAACGGCTGGTACTATACCGTGGTCCTGGCACCCTCGCCGGACTACGCCGACATCCGGGATGCGATCCGCGCTGATTACGCCGTGGCCGTGGAAAGCCTGCCGAACGCGCCGGCCGCGCGGCCCTATGGTCCCTTCCGCCTGGTGAAATACGTCAGCTTCCTCCTGCGCGAGGTCTTTCCCGCTCATGACGCCCTCTGTGCCGAGGAAGGCGATGCCATGCTCGCTTATGTCGCCGGGGATCAGGATGCCGTCACCCGGCTCAAGGCGCTGCAAGGGCGGGTCGCACAGCTGTACGCGCGGCTCTGGGCGCGCGAATGAGTTGCGCCCGCGGCAGGGAGCGCGGGCGTGCCTCGGAGTGAGGCGGCCTGGAACCCGCGGGGTGATCCCGCCTATGGGAAGAGCACATCACGCTCGCGTTCGATCACCTCGCGGATAGCGCGCTCGCACGACGCGGTGAGGGGATAGTCGAGGTAGCTCCGCCACGTGCTGAAGATCCCCATCTCCACCAGGAGCTTCTTCTGGCCGGAGAGCCAGCACTCGATCTGCTCGCCGCCGTAGACCGAGTACATCATCTGGTTCATGCGCTGCTGCAGGCGGTTGGCGAGGTCGATATCGCCAGCCGCCACAGCCGCCATGATCTGGCCGGCCAGGTAGCCGTTGAAGATGCCGCCTCCGAGCAGTAGGCCATCGTAACCCGCCTGAAGATACTCGACGCACCGGAACTCGTTGCCGTTGAGGAGGCAAAGCTCCGGGCGCTTCTCGCGAGTGGCGAGAGCGATCTCACGACGCCCTGGCTCGCCCGAGCTGTCCTTCACCAGGACCACCTTCTCCTCGGCGTAGATCTCCCTCAAAGCCTCGTCGGGCACCACGACGGAGGAGTGGCTCCCCCGGTCGTAGATTCCAACCGGGAGGGGGCTCTCGCAGATTGCGCGCTGGTAGAGCGCCAGGACGGTCTGAGCGGTGGCGTTGAGCAGGAAGTAGGGCGGGGCGATCACGGCGATATCGGCGCCCTCTTCAGCGGCCACGCGCATGTTATCGAGAATGCGCGCGGCGGAGTTGTCCGTCACCTGCGCGGCGATGAAGAGCCGGCCCTTCGCGCTGCGCGCGATGGCACGCAGGAGCGCGCGCCGCTGCGCGTCGGTCATCCAGGGGCCCTCGCCACACGTTCCTCCGACGAAAAGACCTTTGACCCCCAGGCGCAGGTGGTGGGCCACCATGCGCTCGACCGCGGCTTCATCGATCTCCATCGACTCCGTGAAGGGCGTCGGCGTCGCCGACCACACGCCCGCCATCTCAGCTCGCGATAGTGTCATCTCTTCTCCTCCGCTGCGCCTTACCCGGCCGTTTCCGGTGCTCTTCGCCACGGCGCTGGCAGTTCCTGCGTGCGCTCTTCTGGCGTGATCGCGTGGATGAAGGAAGCGGGTGCGGAGCGGGGGATTCGCGTCGCGGGAGCGCCATCGCTCCGCTCATGCCACGCGTGGCGAGCACGGGAACGATGGGCAGGAGTTGATCGGCAGGGGGGTGAAAGAGAGCTCCGGCGCGGACGGGCCTCCGCGCCGGAGGAGAGTGCGATGAAGATCAGTTTCATGACGTTCATGACTCCGGAGTGGACGCTGGACGAGGTGATCGCTGGGGCGCGACGGCACGGCTATGACGGCGTCGAGCCGCGGGTGACCGCCAACCACAAGCACGGCATTGAGCCAGACATGCCCGCTGAGGCGCGCAAGGAGGCGCGCGAGCGCTTTGCCGATGCCGGCATTGAGATCGCCTGCATCGCCACGTCATGCACTTTCGCAGCGACCGACCCTGCGAAGCGCCAGGCGAATATCGACAACCTGAAGCGGCACATCGAGCTAGCGGCCGATCTGGGCGCGCCCGGGATCCGCGTCTTCGGTGGCGCCCGTCCTGAGGGGCTGAGCATGCCGGACGCCATCGCCATCGTTGCCGAGGACCTGAGCAAGGGCTGCGCCCAGGCGTGCGACGCCGGCGTGGGAATCTGGCTGGAGACGCACGATCACTTCTCCCGGGCTGAAGATGCCGCAGCCGTCATCGAGCAAGCCAATTGCCCCTGCCTGGGAATCAACTGGGACCTGATGCATCCTTTCCGCAATGGCGAGACAACAGCCGAGACGTGGGGCTTCTTGAAGCAGGGAGCCGTGGTGCGACACACGCACCTGCATGACGGCGTCGAGGAGGAGAGCAAGCTGCGCCTCGTGCCGATTGGGGAAGGGCGGATTCCCTTCCACGAGCCGCTCCGCCTCCTGAAGAGCATCGGCTACGAGGGCTACCTTTCCGCGGAATACTGGGCCGAGTTGGGCGGCCCGGATGAGAGCCTCTCGCGCTATATCACATCGGTCAGAAGGTTGCTCTCGGAGATCTGAGCCGACGGCGATACCACGGAGGAAGGGCACGGATGGGGGATGCGCCCCTGCCGGCGCGACCGGCGACTACGCGCGTATGGCGCGGATCGGACCCGTCGCGTGCCGGGCGACCACCGGCCCCACGCCTATCGCGCGGTGATCAATCCCCGCGCTGCTTGTGAGCGAAGCCCTGTCGGGCTGGGTTGAGCTGCCCTCCCGGGTGCTGCAGAATGGCGGGGGGGGGGAGGGATAGAGCCCGAAGGGCTTTGCCGGGAAGTAGCGCGGAGCTTCGAGTGCCGCGCGGATATCGCGCGGGCGTTCGTGCCCGCGTGGCGTGAGGGATCCCCGAGAGGCGCCGGGTTATGGTATCATAAGGGCATGAAACCCTCCATCCCAAGCTGCCACGCGGAGACGGGTGCCTTGCCGGTGGACGCGCTGCGCCCGCGCGTAATGTCGCTGGTGTCGCGCTGCCACCTCGTTGTGAGCGCGCCTACTGGGAGCGGCAAGTCGACCCGCATCCCGGTTTGGTGCGCCGAGGCGACCGGCAAGCCGGTCCTGGTCGTGGAACCGCGGCGGGTGGCCTGCCGGTCGCTCGCGCGCTGGGTTGCCGGGCAGCAGGGTGAAACACTTGGCCAGAGCGTGGGCTACACGGTACGCTTCGAGGACGTGGCTGGCCCGGAAACGCGGATCCGCTTCGTCACCCCCGGCGTTGCCTTGCAGTACGCGGCGGGCGATGGCCTGGAGCCCTACGGCACGCTGATCCTCGATGAGTTCCATGAGCGCGGCCTGGAGATGGACCTCTTCCTGGCGGCAGCGCGCCGGCTACGCCCCGATGCTCGCCTCGTCATCATGTCCGCCACCCTCGACGGGGAGCGGTTGGCCCGCTTCCTGGAAGCCGAGTGGCTCCAGGCCGAGGGCCGTGTCTACCCGGTCGCCGTGCGCTATCTGGGGGGCCCGATGGTGCCCTCCGGCTGGCGCCTGGCCGACCGCGTCGCGGAGGGCGTCCGCCGGGCGCTCGCGGAGACGGAGGGGAGCGTGCTCGTCTTTCTCCCCGGGAAAGGCGAGATCGCGGAGTGCCAGGCACGCCTGCAAGGCATCCAGGGCGCCGAGGTAATCCCGCTGCACGGCACGCTCTCCAACCGGGAGCAGGACCGCGCCTTCGATCCGGGCGGGCGGCGGGTGGTCCTGGCGACCAACGTCGCCGAAACCTCGATCACGTTGCCGGGGATCACGGCGGTGGTCGATAGCGGGCTCGTGCGCCAGCGGATCCATCGCGGCGGGCACTCGACGCTCGCGGTGGTGCCAGTCTCCCTTGCCTCCGCGGAGCAGCGGCGTGGGCGCGCGGGCCGCGTAGCCCCGGGGATCTGCTACCGGCTCTGGGACGAGCGTGCCGTCCTGGAACCGGAGACGCCGCCGCAGATCCTGCGGGAAGAGCTGGTGCACCTCGTTCTCGCGATTGCTGCGATTGGCTTTCGGCCGCAGGAGCTGGAGTTCCTCGACGCCCCTCCGGCGTTTGCCGTGGAGCGTGCCCAGGCGCAGCTTCAGGCCTGGGGCGCGCTCGATGCCGACGGTCGCATCACCGAGTTCGGGCGCCGGCTCTCGGAGATCCCGGTGGACGCGGCGCTCGCGCGTCTCCTCATCCAGGCGCCCCCGGATCTGCGCCGCGATGTCGCAGACCTCGCCGCCGCCCTGGAGAGCCGCGCACCTCTCCTCCAGCGCCGTTCCGAGGAGGAGGGAGCCGAGGACGAGACCCCCGCGTGCGATGGCATGCGCCTGATCCTTGCGCTCCGCCGTGGCGCTTCGGGGCGCGAGAGTGAGCCACGCGAGGCGCTCGCCGAATGCCGCCGGATTGCCGACCAGCTCCGCGCTCTCTTTGACCTGCCGCCCCTCGCCGACGACCCCGGACCTGTGATGCCGGACCGCCCGGCGCTGCTGGCGCACCTGCTGCGCGAATGGCCCGAGCGCGCCTACGTGCGTCGGCGAAATGGCGATGCCTGGGGGAATGGTCAGGACGAGGTGCAATGGGGGCATATGCGCTCGCGCGCGCGAGGCCGGCGCGGGCGTGGCACGGAAGAGCCCGGGGAAGGCCCGCAGGCCGCGGTGATGCTCGAAGTGGAAGCAATTGGCGACCGGGGCTTGCGCACGCAGTTGCGCGCGCGCTATGCCATGCCGTGCCGGTTTGCCGACCTCCTGGATGCCGGCCTGGGCACCCCGCGCGCCGAAAGCCCTGCCCTCTGCGAGGGTCGCGTCGTCGCCGAGGTCGTCATCGAGTATGCCGGGCGCGAGATCGGGCGCGAGACGCGAGAGCTTTCCGGAGCCTTGCTTCGCGAGGCGCTGGCGGATCTCATCCTTTCCGGACGGCTGCTTCCCGAGGTGGCCCCCGCCCTGCGCGATGCCATCGGCGCCTGGAACCTCCACCGCGCCCTGGAGGGGGATGGCGCGCCTCCCACCGAGCCACGCGTCTGGCTGCTGGAGAGCCTGGAGCGCCTGGGCGTCGAAAGCCCCGAGGATTGGTCGCTCCTCTCCCCGTCCGATCTCCGCTTTCCGGAGCTGGACCCGCAGGTTCGGGCAGAGCTCGACCGCCGCTACCCGCGCGTCTTCTCCTCCGGATTGGCCAACTTCTCGGTGGAATATGACCCCGTGGCACGCATCGTCACCCTCCACTGGCAGAGCGGCATGCGTAACGCCCGCCTCAGCGAGGGGGCGCTCCCCCGCTGGAGCGGCTGGTGCGTGAAGGTGGAGGAACGCGGGCGAGTGGTCACGATCCGCGAGCGATGAGCCGGGAAAGGGCTCGCCACCTTACCGCTCCGCGTGGAGGGTCTCCATCATCGCCCAGATATTCTCCGCCGGCGTTGGTGCGACGATCAGGTTCGAGCAGCCGACGATGATGCCCCCTTTCTCCTTCGCCACGGCGAGGGCGCTGCGCACCTCGGCGATCACCTCCTCCTTCGTGCCCATGTGAAGCGTCTCCGAGGCGATGCCACCCAGGAGCGTCAGGTGGGGGAAGGTGTCGCGGAGCCGGGCCAGATCCATGCCGGCGCGCCGATCGATCTCATAGAAGCTATCGACGCCGGATGCGCCAAAGAGATCATCGGCCACGGGCCAGAGATCCCCGTCCGAGGCAAACAAGTGATAGGTGCCGGCGGCGTGACAGGCTTCCGAGACACGCTGCAGCGCCGGAAGCATGATCTGGTGGAAGGAGCGCGGGGAGTAGAACGGCCCGTTTTTCGATGCGAAGTCACCCCCGCCCATGAGATAGCGCAGGCCCATCTGCGCCATCACCGCGGGCACCCGCGCGGCACGCGTCGCCTGGGCCATAAGGTAGCGGCCTACCAGGTCGGGGCGAAGGGCAATGGCCTCCAGCCAGACCGGCTCGCGCGGTACGCAGATGCCGATGCCACTTCCTGGAATGGCATGCGTCTCGCCAAACTCGGCGATCGCCGCGAGAAGATCGGGATAGTTCTCCGGCTTCGGCGGAGGCGCTTCGGCGGCTGCCTTCTCGGCTGCGGCGACGCAGTGCTCCAGCTCCTCGAGAGTCAGCTCCGGGCGCGGGCTGTGGTCGATCTCCTGGTAGAGCTCGTAGGCGGGATCAAAGCGCATCACCCGCCAGACACCATCCTCCTGGCCATAGAAGAAGGTGTTCTCGTCAATGCGCCGCGTCGGCTTCTCCGGCATCCGCCAGTAGCTGGGGCGAACCAGGTCGAGTTCCAGCGTGCGCACCAGATCAAACGTATCCTGGCGCGTTCGCTCCAGGAATTCCTGGTGGGCATCCGGCCCCTCCCACAGCGCTCGCGCCTCGCGATACTGCTGGATCCCACCGCCCACGTAGGCTTCACGCCCCAGGATGATGGACGCAGAGCGCGATGACAACCCTCCCTGGTAGATCGGCACCTTGTCGGTCGGACGATGCTCGAAGACGGCGGCGACTCGCTCCTTTGGAAGCATGCGATGGACTCCTCACCCGTTGCCGGCGCGGGGAAAACACGCGTTGCCCCGCGGGCTATCCACCGTTTCGCTGCCGACCAGGCCTGCCCCTGCCCCGGGCCACGAGTCAGAAAGGATATACGTCTGGCCGATCCTCCTTCCGGAAGTTCCACGGCTCGTTGGAGTAATAGTCGGGATAGGGCCACTCATTTAAGAGCTTCGCCGGATAGAGCTTCACGTGCCCGTCCACGAACGCGACGTTCGCCCACCCATCTTTGCGCTCGTCCGGGCCGTCGAGGTTGTGCCGTCCGGCAACGTGGCCGCGCGTGACGTAGTACCACCCCCGGTAGTGCAGCGGCGGGTCGTTCGCATGCTGGTAGTTCGCTTCCGCCACCATGATTGTCCGTGCGGGCTCCGGGATCTCCGCGAGGCACGCCGGGCGCCGCATGCTGTCAGAGGCGGTGTAGGGTGGGTCGCCCGCGATCGAGTAGCGGGCAATCCCGTAGGCAATGTAAGCCGTGTCACTCTGGTAGCCCCGCACGTTGGGGCACTTGAAGACGTCGTGGGCATCGGTCGTGCCCGCCTTCCCAGCGATGTACGGCTTCACCCAGGCGGCCCACACCCGGGCATAGGAGTAGGGCTCGGGATAGAGGATCGGGAAGGTCTCGTCGTGGTCCTGCGTGTACAACAGGACACCCATAGCGATCTGCTTCAGGTTGGATTGGCATTTCGCTTTACGCGCGTTCTCTCTGGCGCGCGCGAAGACAGGGAGGAGCACCGCAGCGAGGATCGCGATGATGGCGATCACGACGAGAAGCTCGATCAACGTAAAGCCAGTGCCGGCTCGCTTTCCGCGGCTCTCCAGCTTCGTGAAGCGCGGGGGCTGCATCGCACGAACCTCCTCTCCAGCTACAAGGGCCAGCGGGGTAGTGGATTACGTGTAATGCAGTAAACCTACTCTACTATAGCATCTCGCCTGCCGGGTGTCAACCTTTGGAGTGCTGCTTGGCGGGAACGTGATATCAGAACGAATAGGTGGTAGCAACGAACTCTGGGGCTCGCCCCGTTTCCGCTGGGGAGAGGCGAACAGGGAACGTTCGCCCCTCCCCGTCGTCTGCGGTCTGGCCCGAACCTCCCATGTCCGTCGTGCCCGTGGCGATGACGCCACGCTCACCAGGGGAACGAGAGGTACATCTGCGTGTCCGTGAGCAGGCCGACGATCCCCCAGATGCCGGGCACGACGTAGTCGCCCAGAATGAGGCCGAGGGCGAATGGGATGCACCGCCGGTAGAGCCGGATGCCGCCCACGCGCAGGATGATCAGCTTGGCCAGCCAGGCGACGAAGAAGGGGCACCAGAAGGAGACCATCGAGGGCGTGTTGCCGAGCACGTAGCCGACGGGGTGCAGCGGCCACCATAGATAGCGCTGGCG
>ERZ795045.1707-NODE-1707-length-23557-cov-5.005191_pt1 | contig 23557 bp, 21 predicted proteins | sample MGYA00375129_ERZ795045 | MGnify/ENA primary metagenome ERZ795045 (study PRJEB30174, sample SAMN05720166) | activated sludge metagenome | isolation source: anaerobic digester from wastewater treatment plant | place: Japan | collected 2015-05-15 ...
TATTAAAAAATTTTTCCATTTGTGCATTAAATATTGTTATATTCCCATTTTTATCAAAACTAACCACACCAAAAGGTGAATTATCAAGTAAATTCTTTATATAAATATTTATTTCTGAAATCTGATGATAAAGTTTTATATTTTCAATTGCAATTCCAATCTGATATCCAAGATTTGTTAGCATTAACTGGTCTCTGTAAGAAAAAATTTTTTTATCAATTTTTTCTTTAAGAAAAATTACTCCTTTAATTTTACCTTTCTCCTCAATTCCAACTGCAACATCATATCCAATCCTTTCAAACTCCTCAACTATTTTCTTTTTTTCTGGATACATCATCTCAACTCTTTTTTCTTCCTCTTTTATCACAATCTTTGTATTTTTTAAAATTTCAAAAAATAATGAATTCATGTCAAAAATTACTTTTATACTTTCAGGCAGGTCTTCTTTTTCAAAAGGAAAATCCATTTTATATTTAAATAAAAACAGAATATCTTGTGGAATATTAAGAAAATCTTTAAGTGTTTCAGTCAATTTACTGAAAATTTCTTTTGGATTAGAAAGAGAAAACAATATTTCAAATACTTTTTGAGTGAAAATCTCAACATCATATTTTAAAATACTTAATCTTAAAAATTTTCTCAATCTCTCTTTTAAAGGCGAAAAAAGTATTGCGACAAAAAAACTACTTAAAATTATAGGCCAATACCCTGGATAAAAACTAAAGAAAGAAAATAAAAAGGTAGAAAAATGTAATGATAAAAAATAAAATAAAAAGAGAATTAGAGATAAAATTAAATAAAGAGAAATTGCTTCATAAACAAGTACAACATCCATTATTTTATATTTTACTATTCCATAAATGATAATTCCTGACATTACAACTGAAGCAAATGGTCCCAATCTATCAGTAAAAGATATTCCTGTAAATAAGAGAGGTAGAAGAGTTATAGAAATATTGTAAATTGCTCCAAATAATACACCGAGAAAAACATAATGAATTTCAAGAGCAATTATTCCTGATTTTTTTCTCTTTTTTTTATATAAATAATGAAGACCTGAAACAATAAGTAACAGAATATTAAGAGTGAAAATCAATATTTCAATCTTTCCATATTTTACAACTATTCCTGATTTTATACCTACAAAAGGTTTAGGAAAAAATCCATCTAAAATAAAATTAGGAGATAAAGGTATAAAAGAATTAATTAAACTTAAAATATAAAAAAGAAAAATTTTCCTTAATTCCTTTTTGGGTATTTCTTCTTCACCAATACTTACTGCAAACAGAAAAAAGTTGAGGGAATGAAAGAAGCATAAGCAAAAACTAATTTTATAAGTTTAATTGCAGTTTTAATATTCAAAGAAGAAGAAATCAAAAAAGAAATAAAGGACCAAAAAGCGAGTTGGAGGGAAAAAATTGAATAAATTTTATTTGATAATTTTCTTTTGCCTTTCAGATAAACAAATATTCCAAGAGAAAGATTTAAAATAAAAACAATAAAAAAAGCAACAGATAAATTATTAATCTTCATATCTTTTTATTAATAAAGAAGAATTACTACCTCCAAAACCATGTGAATTTATAAGGCAATACTCAACATTACAAATCCTGTATCTATTAGGTGTATAATCTAAATCACATAAAGGGTCAGGATATTCATAATTTATAGTTGGAGGAACAATACCTTTTGTTAAACTTAATAGTGCTCCTATAACCTGCATAACTCCGCCAGAACTAAAAGGATTTCCTATCATGGATTTTATTGAATTTATAGAAATTCTATAAGCATGGGCACCAAAAACTTTTTTTATTGCAACTGTTTCATAAAAATCAAGAAAGGGGTCTGAAGGTCCATGAGCAGATATAAAATCAACCATCTGTGGCTTCAAAAAAGCATCTTTTATACAAAATTTCATTGCTTTTTCAAATCCTTGTCCTGGATCTGTAATTTCTTTCTCACCCCATTTTCCATAACCTACAATTTCACCATATATTTTTGCTTTCCTTTTTATTGCATGACTTAACTCTTCAAGAATTAAAATTGCTCCTCCTTCTGATAAGACTCCACCATCTCTTAATCTATCAAAAGGTCTACTCGCTTTTTCTGGACTGTCATTTCTTTTACTCATTATATTAGAAGCACACAAACCACCCATTATTAAAGGAGTAATTGAAGCATCTGCTCCACCACAAATAACAATCTCATAATTCCCCAATTGAATTTCTTTAAAACCTATTCCAATCGCTTCTAATCCAGCGGCACATCCACTTGCAACAGTTGATATAGGAACCTCTAATAAAAACTCATTTAAAATTTCCTGACAGGCCATATTTGGAGTCGCTGAAAAAATCCCAAAAGGAACAATTCCTCTATACCCTTTGTTTAAAAATTTTCTATACTGTGATTCTATCAAATCCATAGCACTTGTACTGACACCAAGACATACCAATATTTTCTCGGAGTCAATTTCTTTTAAATTCAATCCGCTATCTTCAATTGCCATTTTAGCACAGGCAACCGCGAATTGTGAAAATCTTGCCATCCTCCTTAATTTCTTTCTGTCCTCTATATAATCCTCTGGCTTAAAATCAGTTACTTCACCAGCAATTTGAACTGGTAATTCTGAAGCATCAAATGAAGTTATCTTTTTTATTCCGCTTTTCCCTCCTGTTAATGCCTTCCAGAAATTCTCCTTCCCTATGCCGTTAGGAGCAATAACACCAATTCCAGTAATAACAACTCTTCTTTTCATCTGTCTGTACTTTTTTTATTTATTCTTTCAATTTCTTCTCTTAGTTTTTCACTATTTCCAGAATAAAAATAAACTCTGTTAAATCTTAAAAATTCTTCTGGTGTATTAAATCCACTGTATAAATAAAAAAGATAATCTTCATTTGAAATTGATGTATTTATTCCAAGGTTTAAAACATCTTTCTGAAATTTTTCTGTCTCATATGCAAATTTTTTAAAATTCATCCCGTTAACTTTGTAAGGTAATGGTTGCCACATACTTGGTGGAAAAAGTGCTTTTATCTTATAGTTCATTACATTTAAAGGATACTTTTCTTTATCTATCAATTCAAAATTAAATCTTTCAGGATGATTAAACCACATTGTTCCTGGATAAATACCTGGAAATTGAATCAGGGCAGAATCTGGTTTAACTTCTTTAAGAAGTTCAATTGTTTCTTTTCTGGTTTCTTCTGTTTCAAAAGGTGCTGGATAAATTAAACTTGCAACAGTAAAAATCCCTGCTTCTTTACATCTTTTCAGTACCCTTTCCATATCTGATTTCTTAACATTTTTATTCATACCTTTCTTTAAAATCTCTTCATTACCTGATTCAACACCAAAAAATATTGATTGACAACCCGATGTTTTCAAAATCTCAAAATCAATATCAAAATCCTCCACATATCCAGAATTTGCGTAGTCAATTTTGATCTTTTCATTAATAACTTTTTTTGCAAATTCTAAAACTAAATCTCCAGGTGTACTTGAACCTGCAAATCTATAAAGATAAACTTTATAATTATTTATATAAAACTTAATTTCCTCAATCAATCTATCAACTGACTTCTTCTTCCTTTTTCCACTTTTTTTTGGATGTATACAAAAATAGCAGGCATTTTGACAACCTCTACTTTCATCAATTACAAACATTTTTATTTTTTCATTTATTTTCCAATAAACATTTGGACTATATTCAGGAAAGGGTAAACTATCAAGCGATTTAATATATTCTCTTTCTGTTTTTATAATCTTTCCATTTTCCTTATAAATTATGTTTGGAATTCCTTCCAATTTTCTTTTCCCTTGTACAAATTTTGACAGTTCAATAATTGTTTCTTCTCCTTCTCCATAACAAAGTGCATCAAAAAAGTCACCTCTTTCAAAAATTAAATGTTCAAAAATGTCCACCTGAGGTCCACCACCGAATATTTTTATTTCTGGCTTTTTCTTTTTTAAAAATCTTCCAATTTCTATTGACCAATCAAACCCATCTCCAGCCCATAGTTTAAATCCCATAAAATCAAATTTTCCCTTTTCAACTTTTTCAAGAATAAACCTTTTTAGTTTTTCAAGATATAATTTTTTATTTTCTTCAATAATTGAACTGGCTTTTTTAAGTTTTATTAATTCAATAAATGACGGTTTTTTCCCTTCTATAAATACTTTATAAGAGAAATTTTCGAGAAATTTTTTTATATCTTTTGTATAAATTTCATCAAAAACTTCTGGTAAATTTAAATCAAGTATATTAACTTCTACTTTTTCTCTAAGAAGACAAGCGGCAAGTAAAGCAAGACCATTATCAGGAACAAAATCAGACAAACTTCTCGGTATACCTGCAATAGAAATTAATAAACCTTTCATAACTTATATTGTACAACTTTGTCCAGAGTAATTCAAATTATTTTTTACATTAACTTGGCATACTTTTTGCATATAAGTGAGGCATAAAAAAGGAGGTTATTTATGGAAAACAAAAAAATTTTAGTTTTTTTCTTAATATGCAATTCTTTGTTATTTTCTCAGGCATTTAAGAATCCACCTGAAAGTTCCTCTGCTCTTTCTCAAAGTGGTGCGTTTGTAGCACAATGTGATGATGCTTCCGCAATTAATTTCAATCCAGCAGGTCTTATTCAATTAAGAGATGGAGAATTAATTTTTGGTTTCAATTTTCCATATTTTAAAACTAAATATATATACTCAAGCGGAGAAGAAGAAAAAAAATATAAATTTTCAGTTCTACCTTATTTTTATTTTGTTCCAGAAACAAAAAATGATGAATTTAAGTTTGGAATAGGGTTCAATACTCCATACGGACAATCAACAGAGTGGAGCCAAGATATTGTCAGGATATGGAATTATCAAGTTCCTTATTACTCAAGTATGCAAACAGGTAATTTAATGACTGCATTTTCTTTTAAATTAACACCAGAACTTTCTTTGGGATTAGGATTAAACTATTATTATAGCAAATTAGTTTTTAAAAATCTTATCTATATTCCAGTTCCTGGAGTTGAAACCACAGCAAAAATAAATGTTGATGGAAGTGCTTTTGGAGGGACTATAGGAATCTTATACAAAAATGATAAATGGTCCACAGGAATAGTTTATAAATCTGGATTTAGAATAGATTATAAAGGAACTTCTGTTATTTTTGGAGATGATTATCCATCAGAAATAAAAATAAATTTTCCTGATAGAATAAATTTCGGTGTAGCCTGCTATCCATTAAAAAACTGGAAAATTGAATTTGATACAGAATATTATGGATTCTCTTCCATTAAAAATGTCTATATAAATCCAGGTTTCATTCCTTCATATGAAATACCAAAAAACTGGAAAAATATTTATAATTTTTATCTTGGAACAGAATATAAAAAAAATGATAATCTGAAATTAAGAGGTGGTATAGCAAGATTAAATTCTCCTATTCCCGATGAAACATGGGAACCAAGTTTACCGGATTCAGATACGTTAATAATTTCTTTTGGTACTGAATTAGGAATCAAAACAGGAAAAATAGAAATGACTTTATTAACTTCAATACCCAAAAAAATAAAAAAGGAGGGAAATTATGAAGGAATTTATAAATCAAAAGGATTTTTCTTTACAATTGGATATAAAAGAGAAATTTAATGAAAACAGGGATACTATTCTTGTTATAGATGATGAAATGGGACCGAGAGAATCTCTCAGAATACTTTTTAAATACAAATATAATGTTATTACGGCGGAAGACGGAGATAAAGGTATAGAAATATTAAAAAATAAAAAAGTTGACCTTGTTATCCTTGATTTAAGAATGCCGGGTAAAAGTGGCATTGAAACACTTGCAGAAATAAGGAAATTCAATCAAAATGTACCTGTAATTATTTTAACAGGTTATGGAGATATGGAAACTGCAAGAAAAGCAATGCATTATGAAGCAATTGAATTTATGAGCAAACCATTTTCTGTTTCCGAAATGGAAGAAATTGTAGAAAAGGGGATACAAAAAGGGAAAATCAAAATTGAGACTGAAAAATTAAAGGAAGAATTAAATTTATTAAAAGAAAAACTAAAAAAAAGAATTAATGAAATTGAAGCACTTGCAATAATTGGACAAACATCATCGGAAATTCTTCACGAGGTGAATAATCTTCTTACAGTGATTCATGGTTATATTCAACTTTTAATAGAAGAAGTTAACTCAAAAAAAATCACATTAAAATATTTAATAACCATTGATAATGAAATAAAACGATGTAAAAATATTGCTAAAAATATTCTTGAACTTGCAAAAGAAAAATCAAATATAGAAGATGTAAATTTAAATGAATTAATAAAAAATCTGATTGAATTTTTAAGGCAATCAAAATTATGCCAGAATATTAATTTTTTAGTTAAAATTCCAGAATATTCTGTTATTGTTAAAAGCAATTTTAATCATTTACATCAGGCAATTTTAAATATTTTTTTAAATAGTATTCAGGCAATTGAAAAAAATGGAATTATAAATGTTTTGGTTGAAAAAAAAGATAATAAAGGAATAATTATAATAAAGGATAATGGAAAAGGTATACCTCAGGATATTATTAAAAAAGTTATAGACCCTTTTTTCACAACAAAGGAAACAGGAACAGGTTTAGGATTGCATCTAACAACAAAAATTATAAATAAATATGGTGGTCAATTTGAAATTATAAGTAATGAAGGCATAGGGACAGAATTTAAAATAATATTTCCATTATCTTAAATAAGAATTAAGAATTTTCATTTGATTTCTATATTTATTAACAGTGCGAGGTGATATTTTTATACCAAAATATCCAAGTTTTTCAGATATTTTTTTATCAGAAAGTGGCTTTTTTTCATCCTCAATTATCTTTTTTATTTTTTCCATTATAAAAGTTTTACTTATTGAATATTTAAATTCAGGGACAAATAAATCTCTAATCTTTAAAAGCCCTTTTGAAGAAATGAGATATTTCCCATTTACCGCTCTGCTTATTATAGATATATTAACATTCATTTTTTCAGCAACATCTTTCATTCTTAAAGGTAATAAATTCCCGCTTTCAAAATAACCTTTCTGATAATTTACAATCTCTTTAAAAACATCTTCAAGAAATTTTCTTCTTTTTTCAAGCATTTCTATAATCATTTTTACTCTATTCATTTTTTTCAAAAGAAATTTTTTTTCTTTCGGTGAAATAAAAGGTGAATTTAGATATTTTTCATAGTCCACTTCAATTTTTATAAAAGGAGAAATTTTATCTTCAACATATACTTTTAAGGAATCCCCTTCTTTCGTTATTTTACCTTCAGGAATAATTTTTTTTATAAGTTTTTTTTGCGAACTTGTAAGAGGATAAGGATTTAATTTTTTAATCTTTTCCAGAAGAAGTAAAACAGATTTCTCATTTATTTTCATTTTTAGTGCTATCTCTTTATATTTTCTCTTAGTAAGCAAATCCCAGTGTTTTTGAACAATCTCAAAAAGTTCATTATCTTTATATAATCTTTTAATTTGAATTAAAAGACATTCCTGTAAATTTCTTGCTCCTATCCCATAGGGTTCCAGCGTTTGAATAATTTTTAATGTCTCATTAACTTCTTCATATTTTACATTTAAAATTTCTGAGACCTCTTTTAAATCCATTTTGAAGTAGCCATTATCTTCAAGATTCATTATAATAAATTCTCCTATTTTCATTAATTTTTCTGGAATATTTAAAAGATGTAAATCTTCAATCAGTTTTTCTTCAATATTAATTTCATAAGATATCCGCTCCAATTTTTCTTCATCAACCTCAAATTTCAAAAATGGATTTTCTTCACTTTCTTTTTTTAAAAATTCAATAAGAGAATAAGTAGAAAATCCCAGAATATTTGAAAAAAGTATTTGTGAAGGTAAGAGTTTTAGATATATTTTTGTATTCAAAACATTTTTATTTTCCATATTTAAATTTTAACTCATATTTGCAAAATGTTGTATAATATGATTTAAAAGGAGTAAAAATGTTAAATTCTATATTAATTGTGGGTTGTCTCGGTTTATTTTTTGGGATTTTTCTTACATTTATCTATACAAAATTTAAGATTGATGAAAACCCTTTATATTCTAAGGTTTATGAACTTTTACCGAAAGGAAATTGTGGTGCCTGTGGATATGCAGGATGTAGTGCGTTTGCAGAAGTATTGATTGAAAATAAAGTAACACCTGAAAAATGTGTTATGATAGGAGAAAAAGAACTATCAGAAATTTGTAAACTACTGGGTATTGAGAAGATTCAAAAAGAAAAATTTGTAGCAAGAATATGTTGTTATGGAGGAACAAATGCAAAAAAGAAATTTGAATATACTACAATAAAAACATGTAATGTTATAAATTCAATTTTTGATACAAATCTTGAATGTGTCTATGGCTGTCTTGGATTTGGTGATTGTGTTAGAATCTGTCCTGTTAATGCCATAGAAATGAAAGAAAATGGACTACCTGAAATAAATGAAGAAAAGTGTATAGGATGTGGAAAATGTGTCCAGATATGTCCTAAAAAGATAATAAAATTATTGCCCTATGAGAAAAAAGTGTATGTTGCCTGTTCTTCTCTGGATAAAGGTGCTACAGTAATTAAAATTTGCAGGTCTGGTTGTATAGGTTGTGGTAAATGTGCTAAAGCGTGTTCTGAAAATGCGATAAAAATAGAAAATAACCTTGCTATTATTGATTATGAAAAATGTAATAATTGTGGGAAATGTGCAGAAGAGTGTCCCAGGAAAATAATATTTTATATAAAAATTTCAACTCTTGCGTAAATGGAAGAAAAAAATTTTAAACTTATAATTTCTTTTAAAGGTAAAAATTATAATGGATGGCAGAGACAAAAAAATAAAACCACAATACAGGAAATTATTGAAAAAAAATGCAGGGAAATTTTTAAAACAGATGTTAGAATTATCGGATGTGGAAGAACTGATAGTAAAGTTAATGGAATAAACTATGTGGCAAATTTCAAGATAAAAACAAAATTAACTTCTTTAAATTTAAAAAATGCTTTAAATTCTAAACTTCCATCTGATATCTATATTAAAAATGTTGAGGAAGTCAGTCAGGATTTCCATAGCAGATACGATGCAAAGAAAAAAACTTATAGATATATAATAACTTTTAAAAAAACTCCTTTTCTTAATGATTTTGCATTTTATGTAAAAGAAAAAATAGACATTGAAAAAATAAAAAAAGCAATTCAGTATCTTACAGGAGAGCATGATTTTAAATCATTTCAGAGTTCAGGAAGTAATGTTAAAAATACAATAAAAAAAATATTCAAAATCAGTATAAAAAAGGTTAAATTTTTCATTGATGAAGAAGTTGAAATATTAATAATAGATATAGTTGGAAGTGGTTTTTTATATAAAATGGTTAGAAATATAGTTGGTGCTCTCATTCATGTTGGAACAGGAAAAATTGAACCGGAAAAAATAAAGGAAATTCTTGAAAAAAAAGATAGAAAATTTGCACCACCACCAGTTCCAGCATACGGACTATTTTTCAAAAATGCAGAATATTAATTTTGAATCTATTTTAGAAAATGAATTTAAAGGAAAGTTTGTAAAAAATTTTTCTCTAAGTCAATATACAAGTTTTAAATGCGGTGGTAATGTAAATTATCTGATATACCCTGAAAAGATTGAGGAAGTAAAAAAAATTATTGAAGTTTCAAAAAAATTTGGTAATAATTTTATCTTTTTAGGAAAAGGAACAAATGTACTTGTAAGTGATAAAGGATTTGATGGAATAGTGATTTCTACCTTAAAAATGAAAAACTTTAAAATTGAGAAAAACAAAATTATTTGTGAATGTGGACTAAAAATTTCTGAAATTTTGAATATATGTATTAAAAATTCCTTAACTGGTTTTGAGTTTTTGGCAGGTATCCCCGGAACTATCGGAGGTGGAATAAAAAATAATGCAGGTCTGAAAACAAAATGGTTATCAGAAAAAATCCGTTGGATTGAATATCTTGACATTGAAAATTTAAATATAATAAAAAAAGAAAAAAAAGATATATTTTTTGATTACAGAAAAAGTGAATTTAAAAATGAATTTATATGGAGAAGCGAATTTTTACTTGAAAAAGGGAAGGAAAATGAAATCAGAAAAACAATAAAGGAATATATGAAAGAAAGAATGAAAAAACAACCCTCAGGATACAGTGCAGGTAGTATATTTAAAAACCCATATCCTTATTATGCAGGCGAATTAATTGAAAAATGTGGATTAAAAGGATATAAAATTGGAGATTGTTATATTTCTGAAAAACATGCAAATTTTATAATAAACAAAGGAAAAGGGAAATCTCAGGATGTATATGAATTGATAAAAATAATAAAAGAAAAAGTAATGGAAAAATTTAATATAAAATTGGAACTGGAAATCCAACTTATAGGAGAATTCAAATGAAAATTGCGATTTTATATGGAGGCGAAAGTCCTGAAAGAGAAATATCATTAAAATCCGGGAGATGTATCTATTTTGCCTTAAGAAAAAAATATAAAGTTAAATTATTTGACCCATCTAAAAAAAATTTTGTAAATAAATTCTTAAAATTTAAACCTGACTTTGTATTTATTGCTTTACATGGGGGGATTGGCGAAGATGGAAGTATTCAGGGATTTCTTGAAACTCTCAAAATACCTTATTCAGGTTCAGGAGTTTTAACCTCTGCTATATGCTTGAATAAAATAATATGTAAAGAAATATTAATATTCAATAAAATTCCAACTCCTCCGTTTATAATCCTTGAAAAGAATAAAAAAATAAAATTACCTTTTAAATTTCCAGTTGTAGTTAAACCAGCAAATCTCGGTTCAACAATTGGGATAAAAATAGTTTATTCAGAAAAAGAACTTGAAAATGCTGTAAATGATGCCTTTTTACTGGATAATGAGGTTTTTATTGAAAAATTTATAAAAGGGAAAGAAGTTACAGTAGGGATAATAGGAAACGAAAATATTGAAATTCTTCCAGTTATAGAAATTAAAGTAAAAAAAGGATTTTACGATTATAAAGCAAAATATACTTCAGGTGAAAGTTTTCACATCATTCCACCTGATTTACCGGAAAAAATTATAAAAAAGATTGAAAAAATAGCAGAAAAAACATATAAAGTATTGAAATGTAGTGGTTTTGCAAGAATGGAAATAATGGTAGATTACAATTATAATATCTATGTTCTTGAAGTAAACACTATTCCGGGTATGACCAAATTAAGTTTACTTCCAGATGCTGCAAAATTTAAGGGCATCAGTTTTGAGCAACTTTGTGAAAAAATTATAAATTATGGACTGGAAAAATGGAAGAAAGAAACAAAAAAATAGAAGAAATAAAGAAAAGAATTTTATTGAAAAAGCGAAGAAAAATTAAGTTTTTTGCATTTTTATTTTTAATAATATTTATAATCTGCGGCTTTCTCTTTTTAAAAATGAAAATAATAAAATTTTTGTGGAATCTGGAAGTGTTTAAAATCAAAGAAATAAAAGTCTATCCGGAAACGATGACACATATTAAAGATTTATTGGAACTTGAAAAAGATAAAAATTTGCTGTTTCTTGATGTTAATAATTTAATTGAAAAAATTAATTCTATATCAGAAGTTGAAAAATGTAAGATAATAAAAAATTTTCCTTCTGCGATTGAAATTACAATTGTCTTAAGAAAACCATGGGCAATTTTAAAATATGGAGAAAAAGAATTTCTTATTGATAAAAATGGAGTTATACTTAATAATGAAGACAGAAACATACCTGATTTGATTATTTATGGAATAAAGGTAAATGAGAAGGAAAATAAAGTTGAAGAAATTGAAAAAATTAGTATTTTAGAAGAACTTGAAAAATGGTATAATTACTTCAATATTGGAAATTTTTTAAAATTAAACAGAATTGATATATCTGATATAAATAAAATTGAAATAAGTGACGGAGCAAAAAGTATTTATTTTACACATGAAAATATTAAAATAAAAATGGAAAAACTTTCATCTGTTCTCAAGAATTTGAAAGAAGATTATGAATATATTGATACAAGATTCAAAAATTTTTATATAAAATTAAAAAAATGAAAGAACAAATAATAACTGCAGTTGACATAGGTACAACAAAATTTTTTGGTCTTGTTGGACTTGTAAGTGAAACAGGGATTGAGGTTATTGCAAGCGAAGTTATAAAAACAGAAGAAGACTGGATTAAAGAAGGACGAATAGGATACAGAGATGGAGTTATAAGTGGTCTGGTTGATTTACTTGACTCTTTAAGAAAACAATCAAAAGAAGAAATAAGGTGGATAACAGTTGGAGTGGGAGGTGGGCATATATTGGGTAAAATTTATTCAAAAAAAATAGAAATTTTGCCCAAAGGAAGACCAATAAACGAAGGGGATGTTCAATTACTTGAAAGAGAAATCAAAAATTTAATATCAGGAGAGAGTTTAGAAAAAAGGGATATAATTTATATAGTCCCTCAAGAATTTATAATAGATGATATTCCAATATCTATTGGAAGGTCACCTGTTGGAATGCATGGGAATACACTTGAAATGAGAGCACATATACTTACAGGTGAATCAAACCCTATAAAAAATATTAGTGACTGTGTAAAAACGGCTGGAGTAAATTTATCATCAGAAATATTTCCTTATTCATGGGCAGTAGCAGAGTCAGTCCTGAGTGAAGAGGAAAAAAAATCAGGTTGTTTGGTAATTGATATTGGGAAAAGCACCACTGATATCGTTCTTTTCAGCGAAGGGAAAATAATTCTTACAGAATCTATAAAAGTTGGTTCATATCATATTGATTATGATCTTTCAACAAAATATCACACATCTATTGAATTTGCAGAAGAATTAAAAAAAAGATATGCATGGTGTGACTACAAAAGATTTATAGGAGAAAAAAAAGAAGAAATAAAAATGGTGGAAATTTTAAATCCAAAAGGTAAATCTCTTGGAAAAGTCAGTACTGAAGAAATATCAAAAATTGCATACTGGAGGGTTCAATACATTTTTGAGGATTTAATATTAAAAAACAGACTTATGAAAACAGGATATTTTCCAACAAGAGTTTCTGAAGTTGTAATTTCAGGTGGTGGAGCGAAGTTAAAAGGTATTGTAAAATTAGCAGAGGACATTTTTCAGTTACCTTCAAGAATTGGTATACCTCAAAAATTATTAAATCTTGACAAATCTTATCAGAAACCCGAATTTTCAGCAGGTATAGGCCTTTTAATTCTTGCTTCAAAAGTAGGAAAAGAAGATGAAACTATAATTGATAAAATTAAAAAATGGTTTAGAAGGTGGCTCTTTTAAAGGGGGTTAAAATGGTAAAAGTTATAGAAGAATCAATTGTTTCTTCAAACATCAATATAAAGGTGGTAGGAATAGGAAATGCTGGTGGAAATATTGTATCAAGAATTTATAACAAAATTGACGGGGTACAATTTGTAATTTTCAATACTGAGGCACATGCTTTGAAAAATGCAAAATCTGATATAAAGATACAGATAGGAGAAAAAACTACACAGGGAAAAGGAGCTGGAAAAGACCCTGAAAAGGGAAGATTTGCAGCAAGTGAAGATAAAGAAAAAATAGCAGAAGCATTAAAAAATACTCAGATTATTTTTTTGGTTGCAGGACTTGGTGGTGGGACTGGAACAGGAGGAACGCCTGTAATAGCTAAAATAGCAAAAGACCTTGGTGCAATCACAATTTCGCTTGTTACAACTCCATTTGAATGGGAAGGTGAAAAAAGAAATCAATATGCTCAAGAAGGGCTTGAAAATATATTAAAAAATGTTGATACTTTGATACATATATCAAATCAAAAACTATATGAAATAATAGATGAAAAAGCTTCTTTTGAAGAAGCATTCTGGAAAATTGATGAGATTATTTTAAGAACAGTTTCTTCAATTTCAGACCTTATTTATAAACCAAAATTACTTGATATAGATTTTGCAGATATTTATTCTGTTGTAGAAAATGCAGGTAGAGGTATAGTCGGGCTTGGATATGGAAAAGGAGAAGGAAGAATGGAACAGGCGGTCAGAAGCACAATTGAAAATCCGTTAATAGAAAAAAGTGAAATAATGGAAGCAAAAAATATTCTTATCAGTATCACAGGAAGTCCTGATTTAACATTAAAAGAAGTAGGAGAAGCAGTAAATATAATTCAATCAAGAATTTCAAGTCCTTCAAGAGTTCTTGGAGTAGCAACTGATCAAAATCTCAACGATGAAATTAAAATAACTCTTCTTGCTACAGGTATAGGAAAATTGTTATCTACGAAAGAAAAACCTGTTTCAGAAAAGAAAAAAATTGAAGAGTTACCATTAGAAAAAGAAGAAGTTGAAGATTCTATAGATGAACCTATCTGGAAAAGAAAAGAAAAGGAGAAAATATGAAAATAGGAATCTGTAATGAAGTTTTTAAAGATTGGACTGTTGAAGAAATTTTCTACTATATTAAAGACATTGGATATGAAGGAATAGAGATTGCACCATTTACTCTTGCTGAAAATGTTTCAGAAATTGCAGATGAAAAAATAGAAGAAATTAAGAAACTTTCAGAAAAAACTGGGATAAAAATAATTGGCACACACTGGCTACTGGTTAAACCAGAAGGATTATCAATATCATCAAAAGATAAAGAATTAAGGAAAAAAACTTCTGAATACTTGTGTAAACTTGTTGATTTTACTTCACGAATTGGTGGTGAAATAATGGTATTTGGATCACCAAAACAGAGAAAAATAAATGAAGGGCAAACAATTGAAGAAGTTAAGAACTATTTAAAAGAAGTAATTATCCCTGTTCTTGAAAAATGCTTTGAAAAAAATGTTTTTTTATGTATTGAACCCCTTGCAAGAACTGAAACAAACTTTATAAATAAAGCAGAAGAAGCAATTGAAATAATAGAAGAAATAAATCATCCAAATCTTAAATTACATCTTGATGTAAAAGCAATGACAGACGAAGAAAAACCAATTGTTGAAATAATTGAAATAGGATCAAAATATCTTAAACATTTTCATGTTAATGACAAAAATTTACTTGGTCCAGGATTTGGGGAAATTGATTATAAACCAATAATTGAAAAATTAAAGAAAGTTGGATATAATGGATGGCTATCAGTTGAAGTATTTGATTTTACTCCTGGACCTAAGGTTATAGCTGAAAAAAGTATAAAATACCTGAAAAAATTTTTGTAATTTACGAAAAAGGAGAAAATAATGGATAAAATAAAAGTGGGAATCGCAGGACTTGGAAGAAGTGGGTGGGATATTCACTGTAAAACAATTTCACAATTACCTAACCTGTATGAAATTGTAGCTGTATGTGATTTGGATGAAAAAAGGAGAGCAGAAGCAGAAAAAACTTTTAAATGTGTTAGTTATAAAAATTTTGATGAATTAATAAAGGACAAATCTATAGAACTTGTTATAGTAGCCACATTATCAAATATGCATACTGAACATACAATAAAAGCACTTAAAAATGGTAAAAATGTTGTGTGTGAAAAACCTATGGCAACAAATCTAAAGGATGCAGATAAAATGATAAAAGTTGCAAAAGAAACAGGAAATTTATTGACAATTTTTCAAAATAGAAGATATTCACCAGATTTTTTAAAAGTTAAAGAAATTATTGATTCAGGTATTATAGGTAGAGTTGTTCTAATCAAAATGCTACAGCACAGTTTTGGAAGAAGATGGGACTGGCAAACATTAAAAAAATATGGAGGTGGATTATTAAATAATTGGGGACCTCACATAATAGATCAGGCATTACAATTATTTGGTGACAAAGAAGAACCTGAAATTTTCTGTCATATGGAAAAAACATTAACTCTTGGTGACACAGAAGACCATATAAAAATAATACTCCATGGGAAGGTTTCTCCTTTAATAGACATCGAAATCACATCCTGCTGTTGTTATCCACAGGAAAATTGGCTTGTAATGGGAACAAAAGGAGGAATTAAAGGAACCACAAATAAATTAATCTGGAAATACTTTAAATCTGAAAATTTACCTGAGAGAAAAGTAGAAGAATTGCCCACACCTGATAGAAGTTATAACAGAGAAGAAATACCATGGGAAGGTGAACAGATATGGGAACCGTCAGAAAAAGATTTAAACTTTCAAATTAATTTTTATATTGACCTTTACCAAACAATAAGAAATAATAAACCATTAAAAATTACCCCTGAATCTGTAAGAAAAGTAATCTGGGTAATAGAAAAATGTCATAAAATTGCAAATATTTGAAAGGAGGAGATAAATGAAAAAAATTATAATTAACAATGACAAAAGGCAATGGCATAATTTTCCGTTAAAAGTTGAACACAGCGATGATAATTTAATATTAGTTTCAAAAGGAAGAAAATTTTTTGCACAGATAGATGAAGAACACAATAAAAAATATTTGATTTTCCTTCCAGGAGAAATAGAAAAAGGAGTTGAAATAGAATTTAATATTGAAAAAATAGATTCCTTACCCGAAATTGTAAAGATTAACGATGATAAGAATGGCAAAGTTAATGTTTTTATAAATGAAACACTATTTACCACATATAATTATTCTCAAGAAAATGCAAGACCATTTTTAAATCCAGTTATCGGTCCAAAAGGAAAACAAATGGTAAGAAAACCCGCAAGCCAAGGAAATCCAGAGAAATTTGACCATATTCATCACAGAGGAATATGGGTTGCTCATGGAGATGTAAATGGAACTGATAACTGGTCTGAAATGGAAGGACATGGAAAAACAGTTCATAAAAAATTTCTAAAATTGGTAAGTGGACCTGTTTTTGGAATTATTCATTCTCTTAATGACTGGGTTGATAATAAAGGGAGAAAAATACTTGAAGAGGAGAGAATTATAAAAATATATAATTTGCCACCTGAAAGTAGAATAATTGACCATATTATAATTTTAAGAGCCACTGAAACAGAAGTTGTTTTTAAAGATACAAAAGAAAGTGGACTATTGAGTATAAGAGTAAATCCGGAAATGGAAGGAAGACATAAAGGAATTATAAAAAATTCTTATGGAGGGACAGGAGAGATTGAATGCTGGGGAAAAAGGTCTTTCTGGGTAGATTATTCAGGAGAAATAGAAGGAATTAAATGTGGAATTTCTGTCTTTGACTGGCCAGATAATTTAAGATATCCAACTTACTGGCATGTAAGAGATTATGGTCTATTTTCAGCAAATTTCTTTGGACTTTCAGACTTTTATGAAAACAAAAAAATTTCAGGAACATATATTTTACCCTATGGAGAAGAATTAAAACTTTTTTACAGAATTTACATACATTCTGGTAATTGTGAAGAAAGTAATATTGGAGAAAAATATTTAAATTTCCTCTATCCGCCACGGGTAGAAATAAAATGAGTGTAAAGGAAAGAATTTTAAACACTTTCAACCACTGCAAAATAGATAGAATATCATTTTTAACCTATCCTTTTTTAATTCCTCATGGAGAAATTGAAAGATTACTAAGAAATAATGGTTTTGGATACTGGTGGATAACCTCTCCTTTAATTATAAAAAATGAAAAAATAGAGAGAGTAACAACTAACTTTTATAAGAACGGAAAAGAATTTATAAAAGTCAGTTTGAAATGTAAACATGGAGAGATTTTTGAAATTTGGGAAACTGGCGGAGGATATGGTACTTCCCTGAGAAAAAAATTTTTTATAGAAAGAGAAGAAGATTATTATATATTTGAAGAAATTGCAAAAACAGAAAAAATTGATGTGGATAAAGAACTCTACAAAAACATAGAAAAAAATCTCGGAAATGATGGAATTTTAGTTTCATGGCTTCCAAAAACACCTTTTCAATCAATACTTTATGAACTTATAGGTCCTGAAAATTATGCCTTTCACCTTTTTGACTACCAGAATTTGTTTTTAAATTTATATGAATTTTTATTTAAAAGATATTTAAAAAAATGTGAAATTCTATCTGAAACGGAATTTGAATTTTTTGAAATTGCAGATAATATTACATCTGAAATGATAGGACTGGAAAGATTCAAAAAGTTTATATTACCTGTATATGAAAAGGTATGTGAAATCTTTCATTATAAAAATAAAAAAATTGGTTCTCATATGGATGGAAATTTAAAAATTTTAGTAGAAGAAATTCATAAAACAAAACTTGATTTTATTGATGCTTTTACTCCATATCCGGATACAGATTTAACTTTAAAAGAAGCAAAAGAAAAATGGAAAGAAAAAATTATTATAATAAATTACCCATCATCCGTTCATATAAGAAAAGAGGAAGAAATTAAGAAAATTACACAGATATTGATTGAAGAAGCATATCCAGGAGATAACTTTATCATAAATCTTACAGAAAATATCCCATCTGAACACTGGCAGAAAAGTTTAAAAATTATAAACGAAACACTTATAGAATATGGAGAAGTTCCAAAAGGAGGATAAAAATGGAATATTTAATGGGTATAGACATAGGAACAACTGGAGTAAAAATTGTTGTTATTGATATAGAAGGGAATTTAAAAGGTACTCATACAGTTGAATATCCTTTAATTACTCCTAGACCTGGATGGGCAGAACAAAATCCAAATGATTGGTGGAATGCAACAATAAAATGTATAAAAGAGATTATTGAAAAATTAAAAATTAAAGGAGAGGAGATTAAAGGAATTGGTTTAACAGGTCAGATGCATGGTTCTGTATTCCTTGATATAAATTACAATGTTATTTATCCTGCAATTTTGTGGTGTGACCAGAGAACATATGAAGAATGTAATGATATAAATGAAATTGTTGGAAAAGATAGAATTTTTGAAATAACCTGCAATCCTGTTTTAACAGGTTTTCAAGCACCTAAAATTTTATGGTTAAGAAAAAATAAGCCAGAAATTTATAAAAAGGTAAGAAAGATATTGCTTCCAAAGGATTATATAAGATTTTGTTTGATAAGTGAGTTTGCAACCGATGTTTCAGATGCTTCTGGAACATCTCTTTTTGATGTTAGAAATAGAAAATGGTCAGAAGAAATACTTGAAAAATTAAATATCCCAGAAGATTTTTTACCCAAAGTATATGAAGGAACAGAAATTACTGGATATATTAAAAAAGATGTGGCAAAATTAACAGGACTTTTTGAAAAAACACCTGTAATTGCAGGTGGTGGAGACCAGGCGGCAGGTGGAGTTGGAAATGGAATTGTAGAAGAGGGAAATGTTTCTGTCACAATAGGAACAAGTGGAGTTGTATTTGCACATTCAGAAAAAGTTATTGTTGACCCTAAGGGAAGATTACATACATTCTGTCATGCTGTTCCTGGAAAATGGCATTTGATGGGAGTTATGCTTTCTGCAGGTGGCTCTTTTAGATGGCTAAGAGATAATCTATGTGAGGAAGAAAAAAAGGAAGGAAAAAGAAAAAAGAAAGACCCTTATGAAATAATGACTGAAAAAGCAAAAAGTATTCCTATTGGTTCTGAAGGACTTATATTTTTACCATATTTAACAGGAGAAAGATGTCCATATCCGGACCCAAATGCAAGAGGCGTATTCTTCGGACTTTCTTTAAAACATACAAAGGCGCACATAATAAGAAGTGTAATGGAAGGAATAACTTTTGGATTGAGAGATTCTATAGAAATAATGAAAGAAATAAATCTACCCCTTGGTGAAAAATTTATAGCAAGCGGTGGAGGTGGAAAAAGTGATTTCTGGTGTCAGATGATAGCGGATATATTTGGAAAAAATATCGTAAGATTAACTTCTCAGGAAGGAGCACCTTTTGGAGCAGCAATTTTAGCAGGAGTCGGTACTGGAATATATAAGAATGTAAAAAGCGCCTGTAAAACTATACTGAAAGAGAAGGATTTATTCAGGTTTGAAACAAATAATTTTAAAACATATGAGAAATTTTACAGAATTTATAAAGAACTCTATCAGAAACTCAAAAATTCTTTTGACAATTTAGCAAAAATTTTATAAAATATTTTTCTTAAAATAAGAAAGGAGTGAAAATAAAAATGGATAATAAACAATTACTTATTGGAGTAGGAAGAAGAAAGAAAAGTGTTGCAGTTGTAAAAATGAAAGAAGGAGAAGGTAAAATTATTATAAATAAAAAGACACTTGAACAATATTTTCCACTTTTCTATCAACAGGAAGATGCAATAAAACCATTAATTGTAACGAACTTAAAAGGAAAATTTGATTTTGAAATAAAAGTAGAAGGTGGAGGAATAACAGGACAAGTTGATGCAATTAAACTTGGTATTGCAAGGGCTCTTGTAAAATCTGACCCATCATTAACCCCAAAGTTGAAAGAGTATGGACTTCTAACAAGAGACCCGAGAATGAAGGAAAGAAAAAAATACGGACAGAAAGGTGCGAGAAAGAAATTCCAGTGGACCAAAAGATAAGATGATAAAAAAATTAAATGTTAAAAATTTTAAATCCTTAAAAGAATTAGAAATAACCTGTAAAAGAATAAATGTATTTATTGGTGAACCAAACTCTGGAAAATCAAATATCCTTGAAAGTTTAGGGTTTTTATCTTTTTTAGGCGGATATGCTATTGAGTTAAAAAATTTTGTTAGAATGTTGCAGATAATAGATTTGTTTTATGATTTAAATATACGAGAAAAAATTTTTATTGAGTTGGATGAAAAAAAGATAATTGCTGAATACAGAAATGGTAATTTATTCTTAAATATTTCCCCTTCACCGAAAGAAAAAAATATAAATTTAAATTTATATCCTCCTTTTACTCACCATAAAATTTCTCCAGAAGTGAAAGAAATTTTTAAAAATATTAAGTTTTTTAAATTTCTTTTTAGAGAAAATTTTCCCTCACAACAGGCTGATTTTTTTCTGCCATCCGGAGAAAATTTATTAATTGTACTTGAAACAAACCCAGAACTGAGGAAAATAATTGGTAATATTTTATTAAACTTTAATCTTATTTTAAATTTAAAAAGATTAGAAAATAGAATCACACTTGCAAAAAGAATTGAAGAAACAATTGTAAGCGAAGTTCCATATTTTTTGCTCTCAGATACAATTCAAAGATTAATTTACTATATTAGTGCTGTTGAAACAAACGAGAATTCAGTTTTAATATTAGAAGAACCTGAAGCCCATGCTTTTCCATATTATACCAAATATCTTGCTGAAATAATTGCTGAAGACAAAAAAAATCAATATTTTATATCAACACATAACCCTTATTTTTTATCATCTATTATTGAAAAAAGCAAAAAAGAAGATGTAAAAATCTTGATTACCTACATAGAAAAAGGTCAAACAAAAGTAAAAGAATTTGAAAATGATAAAATTGAGCATTTATTAGAATATGAGTTTGTGGATATTTTCTTTAATATAGACAAATTAATTCAAACATGATTTATGTGGAGTGCAAACCAGACAAATTGCTTGTAGAAAAATTAGGGATAAATAAAAATTTAATTTATCATGCAGGAGGTAGCAAAGTTATTATGAGGCTATTCAAAGTAGAAAAAGGATGTGGTATTATTGATGAAGACCCTCATGCACCGAGTAAACCCAGAAAATTTATTAATAATTTTAGGTTAAAGGATGAAAAAATGGGGATTAAAATTTTTCAAGATATTGAAGGGAAAAAGAAAATCATAATGCTTTGTCCTAAATTAGAAGGATGGATTTTAAAATTAATTGAAAAATATGGTATAGATTTAGAAAATTTCGACTTACCAAATGATACAGAAATGTTCCATAAAATAGTTAATAGTAATATTGAAAGTTATGAGAAACTTATTTTAGAATTAAAAAATAAAGAAGAATTTTTGTTTTTAAAAAACGAAATTTGTGAAATCCTTGAAAAATGAAAAAGATAAAAGTGGGGATATTTGGAGTAAGTGGTTATGCTGGACAGAAACTTGTTGAAATACTCCTGAATCATCCCTTTGCTAAAATTACCGAATGTTATGTTGCTCCAGAGGAAGGAACTCCAAGAATTGATGAAATAAATCCAAAGTTTAAAGGAAGAATTGATTTAAAATGTAAAAATTCACCTGATTGGAAAAGTATTGAAAAAAACTGTGATTGCATATTCCTTGCTTTACCACATATTATTTCTATGAATTTTGTTCCTGAAATTTTAAAAATTGGAAAAATTGTTATTGATTTAAGTGCAGATTACAGATTTAAAAATATAAAAACATATGAAAAGTGGTACACAAAACATAAAACTCCTGAATTGATAGAAATGGCTGTATATGGTCTTCCAGAAATAAATAGGGAAAAAATAAAAAATGCAAAACTTATTGCAAATCCTGGTTGTTACCCAACAAGTATAATTTTAGGAGTTCTTCCACTTATAAAAAATAATCTGATTGAAAATAAAATTATTGCAAATAGTGTAAGTGGTGTTTCAGGTGCTGGAAAATCACCCTCTCCTTCCAATATATTTGTTGAATGTAATGAGAATATAAAAGCATATAAAATAGGAGAACACAGACATCAACCAGAAATTGAAGAAATTTTAAATAAATTTGGTAATAAAAATTATAAAGTTGTTTTTGTTCCTCATCTTGCTTCATATAATCAAGGAATTTTATCAACAATCTATGTGGAATTGAAGGAAAAAATAAGTTCTGAAGATATTCAAAATCTTTATATTGACTTTTATAAAAATGAACCATTTGTCAGGATCATGAATTATGGAGTAAGTGCCTCTGTTAAAAATGTTTTTGATACAAATTTCTGTGATATAGGGATAAAAATTGTTGATGAGAAAAATCTTGTTATAACTTCAGCAATAGATAATCTTGTAAAAGGTGCAAGTGGTCAGGCAGTCCAGAATATGAATATTATTTTTGGTTTTAAAGAGACAATTCCATTCATTTAACCCCAATTTTATGGTAAAATTTTTATGAGATGAACGGATATAGAAAAATAATTGTCAATGACATAAATTTAGAAGCAAAAGGAATTATTAATGAACTATTTTCTTTATTCCCACAAACAGATATGTTTTGTCAATTTCAAAATGGGTATCTTATTATTTTCTTAAGGGAACTGGATTTTTTCTTCTTCAAAAATGTGGTTTTTGAATATATTCAAAAATTTCCAAAACATCAAAAAATTTTGCAGAAAATTTTATATAGTATTGAAAATATTAAAAGTTATGGTTTGAAGGGTTTTAAAAGATTATATGTTGGTTATAACAAAGAAAGAAAAGTAAAAAATAGAACAATTAAGGAAATGGAAAGAGGAAAGTATTTTTATGCTCGAGAGCATAATTTCTCTAAGAAAAACAATCAATTGCCTCAAAAATTTGTTAACAAAATAATTGTAGGAGATAGTGAGATTATTTTAAAAGAATTCCCTGATAATTGTATTGATTTGATATTTACTTCTCCTCCTTATAATTTTGGATTAGAATATGAGACACATAAAGATGGTATTAATTGGGAAGATTATTTTCATAAACTATTTACAATTTTTGAAGAATGTATAAGG
>ERZ795045.1710-NODE-1710-length-23537-cov-6.084107_pt1 | contig 23537 bp, 13 predicted proteins | sample MGYA00375129_ERZ795045 | MGnify/ENA primary metagenome ERZ795045 (study PRJEB30174, sample SAMN05720166) | activated sludge metagenome | isolation source: anaerobic digester from wastewater treatment plant | place: Japan | collected 2015-05-15 ...
GGGGAAGTGTCTTCCTGCTTGCATTCCGGGCACAATACCCGCACCAAGCGCTGGGCCAGTACGGCTTCCAACGACGAAGCCACCAGGTACGGCTCCACTCCCATGTCGATGAGGCGGGTTACCGCTCCCGGCGCGTCGTTGGTGTGCAGCGTGGAAAACACCAGGTGGCCGGTAAGGGATGCCTGCACCGCGATCTTGGCGGTCTCCTCATCCCGGATTTCCCCTACGAGGATCACGTCCGGGTCATGGCGCAGAATCGACCGCAGGCCCCGCGCGAAGGTAAGGCCTGACTTCTCCGATACCTGGATCTGGTTGATCCCTTTGAGTTGATATTCGATCGGGTCCTCGATGGTAATGATTTTGCGTTCCAGATCGTTGATCGCGTTGAGCGCCGCGTACAGCGTGGTGGTCTTGCCGCTTCCCGTCGGCCCGGTAACCAGGATGATGCCATGCGGCAGGGCCAATACCTGATCGAACAACTCTTTTTCCCGCGGCCCCATGTTCAACTCCGAGAGGGTCAACAACGAGGTGTCCTGCCGCAAGAGCCGCATGACCACCGCCTCGCCGTGCAGCATGGGGATGATGGAGACCCGGACATCAACCTCGCCTTGATGAATGCGGATCTTGATGCGGCCGTCCTGAGGCAAGCGCTTTTCGGCGATGTTCAAATGGCTCAGGATCTTGATGCGGGAGACAATGGCCGATTGGAACCGCTTGATCTGCGCGGGCACGGGAACTTCCTGCAGCACGCCGTCGATCCGGTACCGGATCCGCAGTTCGTCTTCGAAAGGCTCCAGGTGGATGTCCGTGGCGCGCAGTTCGATCGCGTCTCCCAGAACCTGGTTCACGAAGCGGATGATGGATGCGTCTTCCGCCGCTTCATCCAGGTTGGCTTCTTCGTCGCGCCGGTCTTCCTCGACCACCTGCAACGTGGTTTCTTCCAGCGAATCGAGGGTATCCGCCCCGACTCCCAACCGCTTTTTCATTTCGCGCTGGATGGCTTCGCGGGGGGCCAAAACCGGCCTCAATTTCAAGCCGGTCAACGATTTGAGAATATCCAGGCCGTGGGGAGCGAAGAGGCGGCTGGTGGCCACCTGCACGTGCCCGTTCTCCCGGTTCAACGGCAGCAATTCTTCCTTCAGCAGAATCCGCGCGGGGAAGAGGGACAGCAGTTGACGGTCGAGCGAGATGGTCTCCAAATCACAGTACGGAAGCGAATACTCGGCCGCCAGCCACTTCAACACATCCTCTTCCTTCAAGGCCGCGCTATCGCCATCCGGGCCGAGGGTCCGTTGGAAGGCTTCGGCATCCGTCGGCGACAATTGCTTGTCATCCACCATTTTTTTCAGCAATTCATGCATGACTTCCGCTCCCATCATGACAGACACTTTACTTATTATTCACTTGGAATTGGATTCGCGGTCCCGGTGGAGTTGGAAGAGAGTCGAAAAATCCGCGCGTCTCGGCCCGCTTCTAACTCCACCCGGCCATCCGGGTGGAGTTTTGGGGAGGAGGTTACTCCATGCGCATCTGGCACGCATAGAGTGGAAAGAGTCAACTTAATCCAACATCCCCATGAGCACCAGTTGTGCTTCCTGGCGCAGGGTCAGGACCTTGCGCAATTCTTCCCGCGCGGTTTTCAACTCGGCTTCCCGTTTCGCGCGCGTAGTCCGCAGCGCGTTCAGTTTGGCCTTGATTTCCTCCGGAGAAGCATCCTTGTTTTCTAGAACGGTTTGCAACGCGGTCACATCAGGATCCTCCACGCCCCGGAATCCTCCCCGCTGGCCCCGGTCCTGTCCTTCCCGTTGCGGCCGGTCCGCCGCCTGGGGAGCCGGTCCGCCTGGAGCCCCTGGTCCGCCAGGGCCGAAGCGCATACCCACGCCCCGGAATCCGCCTTGCATCGCGTTCCGCTGTTTTTCCATGACATTCGCGACCAGGGGTTGAATCACTTTCCACTCCTCGTCGGTGGCGCCCAACTGTTCCTGGATACGCTCCATCATCATGGCCTGCATCTGGGCGGGATCGAATTGGCCCCGTTGGCCCCGTTGGCCTCGTTGCTCCTGGGCCATCGCCGTCGCGCCCAGCATCATGGCGAAAACGACTCCCGCAATCATCGTAATTCGGACGGTTTTGGTCATTGCTCATCCTCCTGTGTTCCAATCTGGAATCATTTCTTGCCTCTGGTCTATGCAGAGGACATGCCAAAAAGTCTTTCCGGTATTTCATCCGGGCTTTCGGGGATTTTTTCGAAATGGAATGGATTGGGCGAAACGCGTCTGCGCAAATTTTTCTCAAATCCTCCCTTTCAAGCGCAAATCTTGCGCAGAATCGTTGGATAAACCGCCCCATCGGCCTCTGTGGTCTGCCACTGGCGTCCGGTCCGCCGAAAAAAATCTCCGGCTCCAATAGAATCCTCTCAATAAAATCCCCATGGTTTCCGTTATAGGCAGAAGAAATGGCGTGTTTCCTCGCACTAAAAAATAATCCAAAAATCGGGAAGGGGATATTCAATGATCCAGAAACGTTTCGTTGCCGGATTATTCACCGGAATCATGATGCTTGGAACTATGGCCGGGCTAACTTGGACGCAGGGCGGTGGCGAGAAAGAGCCCGGCGCACCGCCCCGTATAAGTCAACCACCGGCTTTCCCCGGAATAGGAGGACCAGGGGGCTTTCCGCTGCAACGCGATTTTGAACAAATCGATCAAAATCACGACGGCCTGCTGTCGAAGGAGGAAATCGCTGGATGGTTTTGGACGCGCTTGTCGCAGGCGGATGCCAATCAGGATCAATTATTATCGCGGGCCGAATTGGACAGATCCCTTCCCCCCGAGGAGATGAACCGCGGTCCCGGCCGGGGGCGGGGATTCGGTCCGGGCGGCTTTCTTTCCCCGCGCGGAGAGGCCAGCGGTTTCTTGACGTCCCCCCCGCTCCCTGCCGATGACAGGGAGAAACAAATCCTCACCGTGTTGGATGATATGGAAAGCAACCAGCGGGGTGGAATGATGAATGTCCCCCGGGATGACGGGCGGTTACTGCGCCTGTTGGCGGAATCTCTGAACGCCCAAACCGTCGTGGAACTGGGCACCTCCAACGGCTATTCGGGGATCTGGTTCTGCCTGGGATTGCGAAAAACCGGAGGGAAACTGAAGACCTTTGAAATTGACGCCCAACGCGCCGCGCTCGCCCGGGAGAATTTCACGCGGGCGGGGGTCGACGGCCTCGTTACCCTGTTCGAGGGCGACGCGCATCAGCGGGTCAAGGAACTCAATGATCCAATCGATCTTCTGTTTCTCGACGCGGATAAGGAAGGCTACCTGGATTATCTGAATCAGTTATTGCCGCTTATCCGTCCTGGCGGTCTCATCGTGGCTCATAATATCAATGCCCAGATGGCCGATCCCGCTTTCATCCAGGCGATCACCACCAATCCAGTGCTGGATACCACTTTTTTGAATATACGCGGTTCCGGAATCAGTGTGACACTAAAAAAAATGTAACACAAAAAAAAGATAACGACGGCTCCCTGGATTGATTTCCCGAATCGATTGGAGTCCCCTGAAGGGGATGGCGCTAAACCCGATCCAATTCATGCCAAACGCCATCTCATCTTCATGACCAGTGATTAAGCGCCCTGCTCCATGTATGTAACGAAAAAACCGGAGTGAATTGGTACATCCCGCTCGATCCATAAAAATCCACGTTTCTGTTTGTCATCCGGGAGTTTGCCATCCTCTCCGAAGAGAGGCACAGCGATGTATCAATCCTAGGGCTGGCGGATATATCCCTGCAATGGATGAGCGGGCTTGACGGAGGCCAGAGGGAGAATGACAAAGAAGGATTAAGAATTCACCGGGTGATATCCCATGTGCCTTTTTAATTAGCGGGTCCGCTTTTCGTGAACACAATGTCCCCCCGGGATAGGGTGCCATTGGTGACATGGTATAAAAACGGATTGGGGGAGAGGGATCCGTTCGCCTCGAAATGGGCGTTGCGCACGGGATTCGCTTCCAAAAGGCCGTCGGGGCCCCGGCTGCGCACCAGATACCCATGCGTCGCCCGGTATGGCCACAACGGATGAGGTTCATTCCGGCAACCGAACGAGGCGAAATTGGTCCACGTGTAATAAAAGGTGTCCGCGGTGATTTCGCTCATTTCCGTGAAATTGACCTGGTCCTTGGGCGTGAAGATCTCCCGCCCGGGTATCGCATGGATGTAGGCCACCGGGGTTGTAAAAAAGGCGTACCGCCGATGGTAGGGGATTTCATTGCAGGATGGTTGTTCCAGGTGGGGCGGATATTGACCGTGATCGAGGAGGTACATTTCCGCGGCCATGCCCAGGGAGCGCAGATCTTCTTTCACCCGGGCCACTTTTGCCCGTGTTTGGGATTCCAAGAAATTCGGCACGGCAATCGCCGCTAAGATCCCGATAATGGCCACGACGATCAACAATTCAATCAAGGTAAAGGAATTTTCCGAAATGGATTTTTCGATCATTGACTATGCAATTAACCTTTCGAAGAATGAAAATAACAAGTGGATGTGCAGGCTGGAAATGAAAAATTACATCGGTGGAAGAAGTTTTGCGTTAGCATTATTATTTCCAGAATGAAGTCTTGTAAATTAAGGGACCGCTGGACCGGCTGGCGATACTGCAAGGCAACGTGTCCAGTATGGCAACTAGTCTTTTTTGCAGCCGGGCGGCATTTTTCTTCCGGCCGGTAGTGTTTATGCACTGTTAGGATGGTCTTCCTGCCATTCTTGCACCACCGATTGACTTACTTTCCTGGCCCGGATGCCTCCCGCCAGGGCGTCCGCGGCCTGTAAAGGCTATTTCCCGGCGGATCGATCACTCGGCCATGTTCCGCCCCTTTCCATTTTTCCGATCCGATCAAATTGTTAATGTTTTGCACCCATTCCCTGCATATCGCTACAATTTACCCGATGACAGAGAAAGGATGAATTTCGTCCTTGCGGAACAATCCTCACCCGGCCCCTCTCCAGAGGGAAAAGGGGATTATTTTGCGTTTGCTGATAGACGCATGCCATGAATCAAGCAACAAGCGGCTTCCCCTTTCGGGTAAATAGGTTCTGCTCATCTAGCCATAACTGATTTGGCTTTATAATCAACCGCAGACCGGATTGATTCTTCATTACTAACCGCCTTGGCCTATCCCCATACGGCATCCCCAGCGGACCGGTTACTGAGATTTATCCCCAGCGTGTCTAGTCAATTATCAAGCAAAGAAAGTAATAGCGCGTCATGTTCAAGAGCATGGCGCGCCGGGTCATGACGCCGTATGGATTGACTCTCAATCTATTCCGGAGGCGATTTACAAAATGGCGCAAGGCACTCATTCCATCCACTGGCTGTTTAAAGGGCTATATACAGGATTGTTGATGTTGGTTTTGGCGGGATTCCCCTCGGGCGAATCCTTTTCGTTGCCCCGGCGGGATCCCGTAACCGGCGGGGATCCGGAGCGGCCGTCCTGTCTGGCCCGCGCTCATATCGAAGCACAGCTCAGCCATACTGGACTGCCCTTGATCGGCACCAGCCAAACGGTCTCCGCGTTGAACGCCAAAATCCTGGTCACCGAATTGGACCCGGATAGTTTCGATGGCCGGTGCACCACGACCATCCATCCCATCCCGGGAGGGTCATTCTTTTGGCAATTGCTCAAACCCCCCGGGAGCAACGCCGTGTTGACGGGCACCTCAACCCTCTCTGTCCGGTTTGTCCCGGACATCATCGGCCCGTATGAAGTGGTCTTGACCATTTCGTGTCCGGGCGGATGCGCCGTTCCCCTGTTGACCGGAGGAACCATCCGAGCCGGAGCCTTCTCGCGGAGTATGAAAATTGAGGCCGTGGACCGGATCGAACGTCCGCCGGACCGGGTGCCCGCGTTGCCCCCCTTATCCTCCACGCCGCCCACTCCCTTGCGGAACGGTCTCACCGACGGGGGCGTGACGGATCCTCAATGGGTCACCACGCAGGAATGGCATGGCCCCAACGATTACGAGTTGCTAGAAGGGTGGGTGTATGACAGCCATATCGCCCGCAAGGACAATCCCCTCAATCATGACAGTCAGGACCACAACGACATTGTCAGCCCCGATCCTCCCTATTTCCGGTTGCTCAATCCCCTCCAGCGGGACATCGAGGTAGAATGGGAACGGAACCATCTGCCGGAGTTTTTCCGCAGCACCCGGGGCGACCGGATCTCCACCGTGGGGTATTGGATATACGATTGTGGGCACGATTTCAAGACCGAAATCCATCCCCCCGTCCTGATGGCCGTGCATCGCGCGCGCCCGATCCGCCTCCCCGATTCATACGGGTATGGGACGAATATATTTATCCCCGGGATCGTCACGGACATCTGGGTGAACCGCCAGGCGGGGGAAATCACGCGCAACTGCAGCGACACGGGATTGCATCAGCCGCCCATTCTGGCCAAACTGCCCACGGGTCAATCCATCTGGTTGAATGGCCCCTGCCTGCCTGACGCGGCCGGTTTTGAAGGCGGAAATCCCATTAACCGGGTATACGAATTCAACATTTACTTGCCCCGCAGCCCGTATGTCACCGCGACCCAGGCCGGCATGGCCGTTCCTCCGGTTCCCTTGTACTATGAACTCGTTGATCCGTGGGGAAACGTGGAAGATCCGGTAATCACCGTACAGAACGCCGGTGATGTCACTTTCCTGAAAGTCCGCATCGATCTCAGTAATTCTTCTCTGCAAACCTACTCCCGCCGCATTGTCGCCGGTTGGGCGTATCCCTCGCCGGAAAACTGGGGGCTCAAGCGTTGGAGAATCCGGATCAACTCCATGTTCGTGCATGATGACGGTGATCCCATCGGCAGCGGGGATGGCGATTGGCGGCTGTGGGTCAACACCAACAATCGCGACCAGGAGTGGACCAAAATGTTCGATTGCGACGGCTGCGTCCATGGATTCATGAATTTCGGCGGGATTCCCTGGCAAACCGGCACGCCAGGCGCGAAAAATTCCATGGGCCCGGATCTTTTACTGTTTCCCCAGGATACCATCTGGTTCCATGTATCGGGTTTCGAAGATGACACGGCCTGGTCGGATTTCACCGGGCATGTCACGCAGCGGCATGAGCAAGTGGCCCGTTCTTATAGCATTGACAGCCAATGCAAATCGGATTACCCCTCCGGCTGTTGCGAATTCACGATCAATTATGAAATCTTGCCTGGGCCGCCGGTCGGCAATGCGATTCTCTCGGTTGCCGGATCAGCCTTGTACGAAGCCTACGTTCTGCGGCCGGGGGAATTGGGAAACCGCCCGGGACGCCCAGACCTGGCGGATTTAGTCAACAGCCTCCCGCCGTTGGTCAAACAAGATTGGAACTTGCCGGAAGATGTGATCCTGGAACCCAACCAGACCCCGGTCAAAGTAACCGATTTGGGTTTGTTCGACCATACCATCACGGAAACGAACGCGTTTAGCGATATCACCAAGGATAAGTTGAACTCCCTCCTTGACACCCGTTTCAGCAGCCGGACGGAAGCGGCCAAGGTGACCAATCTCATGAATGATCTGGCGGAAGAAATGGAGTTTTTTTTGAAGACCAAGCCCCGCGAAGACGTGCAGGAATTCATCGAGGTCTGCCGGGATGTCCTCCCCCAGGATCTGTGGGATACCTTCTTGAAACCGGTGATCGCCGCCGCGCCGACGGTAACCCCGGCGCCCACCGCCACGCCGGAACCAGAACCGACCGCCACACCGGAGCTGACACCCACTCTGACGCCCACTCCCACGCACACGCCGATCCCCGTCCCCACGGAAACCCCGACGCCCGATCCTAACCGGCGCGTGGTGGAGATCTTCGACAATCCCGGGGATACCGCGGGTGATCTGACCGGCACGACGGATTTCGATGACCTGGCCAACCGGAATCTTTCGATCCGGTGCAACGCGTCTACGGAGAACGCCGTGAATTGGCACGTCTATGTGCGCAAGGGATGGGGCGGGTATCAGTACCTCGGACAGACTGGAAGCGGCACGGTCACGACGCTGAATTGGTATGCCGGACTGACGAACATCGCGCCGGAATTCCGGACCGGCCCGGATATCAACGCGGTCTATTCGTTCCGCATGGTCCGGCTGGATGACCGCCTCAGTCCGGACGATTTTTACTCCGCGGAAGGGCCTGTCGGATTGAATATCACTGATGGAAGTTCGTTAACCATCGCCATTCCGGAGAATCCGAATCTGGAGGAAGGTGAAGTCGTGATCTACGACGACCTGCTCGGCGGCCGGAATCTCGCGCCCATGGGGGGAATTGGTTTCGACACAGACCGTCCGGATTGGCGGGCCCTGCAGATCGCCTGGAATTTCGGAGTGGATTCCTCCACAGTGAACGATTATCACGTTTATGTCAGCATCGACAATGGCGTATATCAATACTTAGGCCAGACCGGCAGTGGAGACATCAATTATTTCTGGTGGTCTTCTCTCTCAGAGTACAAAATGAATCCGCAATTCCGCACAGGGCCGGAAGATGGCCACAGCTACCGGTTTATCATCTATCTGTTGCCCATCGAAGGCGGCAACCGGGCGTTAACCAGCGGCTCGGTGAATTTTTCCGTGCAGTGAAGTAAGACTCCCAATGGGCGGAACCACTCTGGGAAAAGGGTTCGGAATCACTCCGGCATGACGCATTTCTCATACAATTCTTGGAACCGGCGCGCCATGATGTCCGCTGTGAAATAGAGTTCAATCCTCTTCCGTCCCGCCGCGCCCATCTCGTGCCGCTTTTCCGGCGAAGCGAGCAATTCCGTCAGGGCGTTTCGTAAGCCTTCCCGGCTGCCCGGTTCGTGCAGAAGCCCCGTCCCGCCATGAGTCACCAGCTCAGGGATGCCGCCCGCCCGGGCCGCCACCACCGGGAGGCCGGCCGCCATGGCCTCCAGGATCGACACCGGTTCGCCTTCCACCTCCGAGGGCAACGCGAAGAGGTCCATGCCCCGGAGCAGACGCCGCGCGTCGCCCCGGTAGCCTGTGAAAATTACCTCATCTTCCAATCCCCCTCGTTTCGCTTGATCCTTGAGCGCCGCTTCCATCTCACCCTCTCCAATGACCAGCAGCCGCAAGTTAGGAAAGCGTTCCTTCAGATCCATGGCTGCCTGGAGGAGCAGATCGTGCCGCTTGGGAGGCCGCAATTGGGCCACGATCCCCACCACGAGGTGGCGGTCGAAGAAACCGAATTCCGAGCGGACCGCATGCCGGACCTGGGCCGGATCGGGTTCCTCATCGAACAACTCCAAGCCATTATGAATGAGCACCAGTTTCCGGTCCGGCAGTCCCATGTTTTCAGTCAGACTGCGCCAACCGGCTTCGGAATTGACAACGAAAAAGGTGTCGAGGGGATGGGTCAGCCGTTCAAGCCATCCATACAGCCGGCCGTAACCGGCGGCCGTGTACACAGTCCGGAGGCCCGCAATCACCCGCACATCCCGGCATAGCAGCCGCGTAAACCGCGCCAGCAGGTTGGCGTGATGTAGAAAGGCGTGCATCACCTGGGGCTGAAATTCATAAAGCGTCTTGCGCCAACGCGGCCAGCCCCGCCGCAATCCCTCGTCCATTTTGAGGTTTACTGCGTCCACTCCCAGCCGCGTGGCTTCTTCGACCAGTTCGCCCGGCCCCTTCAGGGTGACCAGGCAGGGCGTATAGCGTCCGCGGTCCAGGCGGCGGAGGAGCGAAAGGATCATCCGCTCGGTCCCGCAGATTTTCGAATCGGTGGTCAAGAGCAGCACGCGGATGGTCATCGCTTTATCGCCGTTACGAGCAGTTTGTGCGCCAAGACGCGGCCGGGGCCTTCGGTCATGGCATAGGCCAGACGGGGGACGAACCGGCACCAGTTCCCCGCCTCCTTGAGCACGGGCAGACCCGCCGGCAGCGCCAGAAAATTTCCATACACATGATATTCCGCCGCCTGCTCTCCCACCACCCGCGCCAACCATCCCGGCGTCGCAAACGAGGTCCGGCCCAGTTCGCGCCCGAACCAGCGGCAGAGAATCCGCCAGGCGTGATTGCTCAACGTGGTGACGTGAAAGGCGTTCAGCATATCGAAGAGTACCATCCCCCCCGGTTTGGCTACACGGAACATCTCTCGAATCGCCGCCCCGGGATGAGGGAGATACCAAAGGACACTGAGGCTGTACACGGCGTCGAAACGGCTATCCGCGTAGGGCAGATATTCGGCGTCGGCCAGGCCGAGATACACCGGCCGGCCGGTTTCCGTAAAACGCTTCCGCGCGGCCAGGAGGTTCCCTTCCGAAAGGTCACAACCGTATAATTCATTCGATAAATCGGGATACCGCACCAGCAAATCCCCCCGTCCCGCTCCTACTTCCAAAATCCGGCCGTGGCGGATCTCTTTCAACCGCATGAGGCACAAGTCTTGGTATTTCCGATGATACGCTTGCCGGGAGAGCGTTTCGGAAAACGTCTCCCATTGTCCGGCATAGCAATTGCGGTAAAAATTCTTCCAGTTCTTCCAGGATCCTGGATTATCAGGCATGGGGATTGCTTGTCTCCGTTTTATGATTTTACAGCCAATGAGCCGGTATCCGCCTTCCGGCCAGATGGAATCCCGACCGGCTCGGCTCTCCAAGCGAACAGGCAGGGTTTCAAGACCTCCCCTAAAGCAAAAATTTCGAAACCGCTGATGAAATCCAACCGTTTTTTTGATACACTTTATAGAGGAAGCCTCTTGGGCCTCATCAAGATTACGATCGAATGTGGGAGTTGGATATGAGCCTGAATTTATCCATCCACCCGACAGACAGCCAATGGGACATCCTCGCCCGGCAACATTTCAAGGACGCATATCCGGAGCTGGTGCATCTGTTCCGGAATCTACTGGGACGGTCGTTTCTGCTGAACCACTGGATTCCGGATCCTCTGGCCCTCGATTACCTGACGAAGATTTTGATTTGTTTCTTGCCGGTTTCAACCAGCAAAGAACTGGTCGACACGTTTTTCAATCAGCAACCCGCGGAGGTGGACGATCCCCGGGACATCATCCGCTTCTACGAACGGACCGGCGAATTCATTCTGTGGTGGTCGGGCATCCAAAAAAAGCCGGTCTTCCAGGCTGAGGGCAAACGCTCGTTCGAAATCGCTTACGAACGTCTCTCCGATTTCGAAATCCCCAAGAAGCGTTTCATCATCATGCCAGGGCAGGAAGAGGATTTCGCCTCCAAGCGCCTGAAGGTCAACAAGATGTTTAGTGATCAGTTTGAGAACTACCAGGCGGTGCTCGAACAGTCGGATATCCTCGACGATCCTGCCTACCGCCGCTTCCGGGAGTTGTTTATGACAGATGATTTTTCGATAAATTGAATTCCACCCGGAATTCAATCCCAAAAGTTAATACGAACCGCAGGGAGTTCGACTGGGAACACAAAACAGGGATTCATAGTAAATACCGTTTTCTTTTGTCTTACCGCTTTCTTTTGTCTTACCGCGGATAAGCAGAACTTATTTTCTTCTCTTCTCTTTTCTTACTGGCAGCCTTCTCGAAGACATATGGAGTAGGGTGAGCTTCCCTGGCCGCAGGAATCACACCGCTCAGAATAAACTGGCGGGGCCAATCAGGCCTCTTTTTTATCAGGAGAATAAACGCCAATCCCCAAGATTTTGCTCCGCCGATGTGGATGATAGTCTAGTAACCGGCTGACGGCATAGTCATAATCCAGGAATGAGCAGTTCCCTGTGCCGGCCGGATACCAGGCAAGCGGGAGGAAATGATGAAACAAAACGAAATCAAGCGAAGAACGTTTCTGCGAACCAGTGGCGGGGCCGGACTAGCCGCGTGGGCCGCGCCGATGCTGGTCACATCGCGGGTATGGGGCGCCAATGATACGATCGGCCTCGGGATCATCGGTCCGGGCCGCCGGGGACAGCAACTGATGGGCGATTTCAACCGTCTCAAGGGCTGCCGGTTCGTGGCGGTGAGCGATGTCAACGCGCGCCGCATGGACCAAGTGGCCGTGGGGAAGGATTGGAAGAAGTGCCAGGATTTCCGCGCCCTGTTGGAACTCAAAGAAGTGGACGCGGTGATCGTCGCCACGCCCGATCACTGGCACGCGCTCAACTCCATTTATGCCTGCATGGCCGGCAAAGACGTGTACGTGGAAAAACCCATGACTCTGACCATCGCCGAAGGCCGGGCCATGGTGAACGCCGCCCGCCATTATAACTGCGTCGTACAATGTGGCAGTCAGCAGCGTTCCGACGCCCGCTGCCGGACCGGTTGCGAATGGGTCCGCAACCAACGCGCTGGGAAAGTTACCGTGGTGCACACGGACAACTATCCCAGCCCCTGGGAACAACCGTTTCCTGTCCAGCCCGTCCCCGAAGGCCTGGATTGGGACACGTGGCTCGGCCCCACGCAGGAACGGGGATATCACGAGGACATCTACACCCCGCGCGCGAAGCCCGGATGGATTTCCATCCTGCCCTATTCGGGCGGCGAGGTGACGGGATGGGGAGCGCATGGGCTGGATATGATCCAATGGGCCCTGGGCATGGACGAAACCGGGCCGGTGGAGATCTGGCCGGAAGGGCCCACCCGCAGCCTGGACCGGCCAGTAACCATGCGGTACGCCAGCGGGGTGCTGTTGAAACTAGACAACCAAGGACCGGCTGGCGGTGGATGGTTCGAGTGCGAAAAAGGAACTATCCTGGTGGACCGCGGCGTGTGCAAGATCGATCCGCCGGAACTGGAAAAAGAGACGAGTGCTTCCCCATCTGAAATCCATCTGGAAATTAGCACAAATCACCAGCAAAATTTTCTGGATTGCGTTCGCAGCCGGAAACGGCCCATTGCGGACGTGGAAGTGGGGCACCGTTCCACAACTGTCTGCCACCTGGTGAATATCGCCCGCTGGACCTGCCGCAAACTGCAATGGGATCCCAAGCAGGAACTCTTCGCCGGGGATGATGACGCCAACCACTATCTCGATCGTCCCCGCCGCCCGCCTTGGGAACTCCCGAAGATCGGGTAATCCGGAATGACCTAGAATGAAACCGGATCATGGAATAGGAGCACGTTGCAGTGTGCCCCTATCACTGTTTGTTGTGTGGAAACCTGCCCGGTTTCGGGCCGGGGGCCATCGATCACTCCAAACCGGCACCAGCATAGGCAAACCGCACGCGATTGTTTACAATCGTGTGGAAATGGCGTGTATGAAACCGGTCATGTGGTACCCGCGAGGGGATCCGGTTGCATGCCATGGGGATACTTGTGTGGAATCAGAAAGAAGGAGGCCGCATCATGAAACAACGAATGAATTTTCTGATTCGGATCACCGGGCTGGTGACGTTGTTTTTGTATTGTACACATGATCTGAACGCGGCGGTTATCTCCGTCAAAAAGGACGGGAGCGGAGGGGCGCGGACGTCGGTCAATGCGGCACTGGCGGCAGCCCAGGCCGGGGATATCATCGAAATCGCCGACAGCCAGGAATATGTGGAAGACGTGACGATTGTCACCCCTGGCATCACGTTGCGGGCGGCGGCCGGCCAGACTCCCACGATCACCGCGGCCAATCTGGCGGAGCGGTTCGCGGCGATCGGTGTGCCGGGCACCGATTACGCCGGATTGGTGGTGCAAGCGCCGAATGTGATGATCGAGGGGATTGAATTGTACAACCCCACAACGGAATTAAACTTGGTGCCCATCAGTTCGGTCGTGCTGATCGCAGCCCCGGCGGTGACTCTTAAAAATTGCCGGGTGAAGGGACCGGGCAGCGGGGTTCCCAACGACCATTTGGGGATTCTGGCCGTTACGCTTTCCACCGCCGCCGTCAGCGTACGGGTATCGCAATGCGTGATCACCGATTGCCCCTATGGAACTGTGACCACCACATTCAACCCCGCGTTTCCGGCGGCGGAGATGACCGTGGAGGATTGTACAATCATTGGCACCCTGGTCGGCGTGCAGACGCATGACGGGAAAACCACAGTCACGAACTGCCTGATCCAGGATTCCACCGCGCAGGGCGTACAGGTGGGCGGCGGCCAGGTGATCCTGGAATCCTGCCGGATTGCGGGCAGCGCGGACAAAGGGATTAATATCGATTATGATCCTAACTATTACGGGATCGAACCGGATGTCACAGTGACCCATTGCCGTTTTGAAGATTCCAACACCGCGCATATCTTCATTCAGGATGGCAAGTTATCTGTCAGCGGCTGCATTATGACCTTTTCCTTGGGGCGGGACCTCCTGATCGAGGCCGACGGGAATTTCGATGTGGTGGTCAAGATGGATCATTGCGATTTGTACCAGGCAGCGTTGGGCGCGGTCCTCTTTCAAAAACCCGGCAGCCATACCATCACAGCCACCTTCACCAATTGCATCGTCACGGGAGTGGAAGGATTCGTGAATAATTCCTTCTTCGACGATTTGGATATCCAGGCCTTCGTCGTGGATCACTGCGACATCTTCGTGGATAATCCTGATTTCGCCCTGATCAACGTAACCGGCACGAACAACCTGTTCGTGGACCCCCAATATGAGGATACAGTCGATTTCAAACTCAAGGCCACTTCGCCCCTCTTGAAGGCCGGCACCAACGGCTCGGCCATGGGGTCACACGGCGCCAGGGAACAAGGCGTGGAGAATTGGGGAATGTTGCAGCCGTAGGGTACCAGCCCAGAGTTGAAACCGGATGTAATCGTCATCGTAGGGCAGTCCTCCGTGGGATTAAAGCCGACAGGGCACCAGCCCAGGGTTGAAACCGTCATCCGGGATGCCCAGGCGGCAATCCCGTGCACGGATTAAAGCCGACAGGGCACCAGCCCAGGGTTGAAACCGTCATCCGGGATGCCCAGGCGGCAATCCCGTGCACGGATTAAAGCCGACAGGGCACCAGCCCAGGGTTGAAACCGTCATCCGGGATGCCCAGGCGGCAATCCCGTGCACGGATTAAAGCCGACAGGGCACCAGCCCAGGGTTGAAACCGTCATCCGGGATGCCCAGGCGGCAATGCCGTGCACGGATTAAAGCCGACAGGGCACCAGCCCAGGGTTGAAACCCTGGGCTGCTATAAAGCCGTCCCCTGAAGGGGACTCGGATCATGCATGCTGGTGGGCTATGCCGCGCTTTGAGCCTACCACTTTACCCCTTGCGAGGAATTCATGTCAAACGACCTTACAGGGCTACCCTTACTCTAGCCCTCTCCCGGAGGGAGAGAGGATTCATTACTTTTGTTTCAACATCCTCCACCCGGCTGTCATTCGCTAATCTTCGCCGTGGCACGGCGCAACGTGCCCGACGAATAGGGACCATGGAAGAAGCGCTTTTTGCCCTACTGCAACGTTGGCGGGGGGATGGCTTCTCCCTGGAGTTGGGCCACCTGTTCGGCTTTGGAATAGGCGCCATAAAACGAGGCATTGCCGTCCAGCCAGAGATAGATACGCCGCCATTCTGCATCGCTCAGTTGGACGTTTTCTTTGTGATGGACATCCTCCAAAATTGTAGGCAGAGGACTGACGTCGGCGGGCATTTCTCCCGGTTTGGTAGCGATGACGGAGATGGAGTGGTCTCCCCATTCGTACCACCGCGCGTAAGGCTTCAGACTCTCATAGGAAACCGTAAATGCGCCCACGGGCGTTCCGCGCAGGTCCGGCGGATTGCCGTCTTTGCCATGGCACGACACGCAATGCTTGTCGAGGATCGGCTGCACCAGGCGGGGAAAACTCCAAGGCTTTGAGCCATCTGGCCCTGGTTCGATACGCGAAGGCTCCCGCAGGGTGGCAAGGGTTTGCCCCATCGGCACCGTCGTCCCCATGGGCTCATGGCACCCCACACACCCCCGCCGTTCGCCGGGTTGCAGGTAGGTCAGGCTGCGCATACCCTGCACGGCCCGGCCTTTGGCATCCACAGCCTGGAAACTCACCGGCACGCGTGCAGGGACACGGAAATAAGCGGATCCATCCTTCTCCACCGGAACCGTGCCCAACAGCATCCGCGCTGATTCCGCGTTGGCATACCCCAACCGGGGCTGATTGGCCACGTGGGTTTCGCTCTTGGGCAGAATCTGAAAGACGCGCAGGTGATCCACGGGCCGCCCTTCCGGCATCGGGAACAGGCTTTGATACACGTTGGTGAGGAGAAATTCTCCTTCCTCCCCCATCTTCGTGTCGAGAACGGAAGGCAGGCGGGGCGGAACCGGCCGGGAGCGCAGGGGGATGGGATACATGCTCGAGATTCCGGCTTCCCGGTAGAGCAGTTCCAGATTGCCAAAACGGTCAAAGAGATAAATCCCCGTTTCCGTGTCTTGCTTCACATTCGGTCCCATACCCGGAAGGGGATCGAAACTGAACGAGACGAGATAGTAGTTCTCCGACAGCGGCCAGGGGCTATGGAAATAACTATCAGGCCATCCCGGCGCTTCGGGGAAGCAGACTTCCGGCGTCAGAAATTCCAGGGACCGGAAATCATCCTCCCCGGTCTGGGGATCGAACGCGGTCCGGCTGGGATCCACCACCACCAGCGAGCCGCCCACATCGGCGTGATGCGCTCCCGCCACGAAGATGATCTTATTGGATCCGGGTATGGCGCGGGGTTGGTAACACGCGTTGATCCGCTGCGTGTAGCTGCCGAAGAGGGAAACTGGATTGCTGCCATCGGGGAAACTAGCCCACAGGCCATGGAAATGCGCCGCCGAGCGGTCCACGTAATCCCAGCGGGTATATACGACACGGCCGTCGTTCAGCACGCTGGGATGCCACTCGTTGGTTTCATGGAACGACAATGTGCGGATCCCGGTCCCATCGGAATGCATACGGTGCAGAGTGTAGGTTGGCAGGGGTTCCCAGGGATTATGGCAACGGCCGAATCCGCCCCGGCGCGTGGACATGAAGGCGATGTCCCCGTCCGGCAACTCGCAGGGATCGAAATCGTCATACAGGCCGTCTGTCAGTTGGCGGAGGTAATTGCCATCCGCGTCCATGCGGAAGATATGAAAACACCGGCGTTGGGGGGAATAATAGTCCGGTTTTTCGGGAGCACGTTCCGAAAAGGCAAAGTAGATCGTTTTCGCGTCGTACGATAAAGCCAAGGTGGTATAGTTGCCCTTAGGCAGGCGGCCGGCCACCAGGTCGCGGATTGCAAGAGAAGTGCCGGGGTTTTCCAACAAGCATACGGTTCCGCCCGCAATGTCCTCGTAATCATAATAATACCCCAGGTATTCGTGTAGCATCTGGCAGATGAAGCGCTTGCGTTTGAGGAAGAGGATAGGCGAATCACCCAACAGGGGATTCTGGAAAGCGATCTCCCGGTTCAACCAGCGGATCTCCCGGTAGAGATTGAGGCGTTGATCTTCCGATAACGAGGGGAGATTCTCCAGTTGACCGCGCAAGCGGGATAGGGCTTCACGTCCACGGTCCAGATTGGGAGCGTTCTCGAGAGTCAACAAATCCGCGAGGAGTTGTTCGCCACGTTCGGCGGCTTCGAGAATCGCGGCGGGATGACCGGGCGCGCGGCCAAGACGGGCTTCCTGCCGTTCCCAATCCGCCTCGATGGTTTGCCGGAACGTATCCGGTGAATTCTCCGCCAACGAGAGGTTTGTCATACCGCCGCTCAGCATGGCGAGTATGACAATTCCTAAGCACGCCCTGGATTGATGCTGTCTTGATTTTTGATAATACATAGCTTCCTCCCCGCAAAGCGGATCCCTTGTGTGCCTCATCATACCCTATATAACAAGGAGTCCGCAATTACTCCCACAAAGATTAATCATCGATTCGTGTCTCTCTTGGAGCGTTTCCGGCACCTATGATACATTGATGGCGCGTTGGCCGTGAGGTGCACTATTCTTAATAGAGAATCAGGAGTTTACAACTTGACTCATCTTTCCATCTTCCTTGTTTTAACTGGATTGACGTTCCATGCCTATGCCGTGGATGCCCTGCATGATCCCACGGCTTGCTTGTCCCCGGAGACGATCGTGGCCGGCCGGGAGGGGAAAACGCTCTACATCGGGGAAAAAACCGCCTGCCAGGTAGCGAAACTCGACGGTGATCCAGCAACTATTCAATCGCGTGTTTCACTGCCCGGAGAGCCCACGGGTCTTGCGCTGTCACCGGATGGGCACGTGCTGTATGTCACATGTTCGTCTCCTGCCGGGACACTCTGCGCGGTGGATACAGAGAATATGACCCTGCTGGACACGCTTCCGTCGGGCGCGGGCGCATGTGCACCGGCTTTATCACCAAATGGAAAAACAATCTTCGTGTGCAACCGCTTCGAAAACTCCGTCTCCCAAATCGATCTCAACACGAAGACCGAAATCCACCGCTATCCCGTTTCCCGTGAGCCGATCGCCTCAGCCCTGACGCCGGATGGAAAGACACTGGCCGTGGCGCATCATCTCCCCGCCGGACCCGCCAACGCGGAGCACGTGGCCGCATCCGTGTGGCTGATCGATGCCCAGCAAAAACGTACTCTCGCCGAAATCGCCATGCCGAACGGCGGCACATGCGTAAAGGGATTATGCCTCTCTCCGGACGGCCGTTTCGCTTTCGTGACGCATATTCTGGCGCATTTCCCCCTGCCGACCACGCAACTCGACCGCGGCTGGATGGCCAACAACGCGTTGACAGTGATCGACATTCCCAACGCCCGGATCTTCGGAACCGTGCTGCTCGACGAGATGGACCGCGGGGCAGCCAATCCCTGGGCAGTGGCCTGCTCGCCGGACGGCCGGTATCTGGGCGTGACCCACGCGGGAACACATGAACTGAGCCTCATCAATTGGCCGGCGTTGAGGCCAAAGTTGGAATCACCGGGACAATCCCATCCCGCCACCGATCTTCACTTCTTGAAGGATTACCGGATTCGGATTCCGCTGCCCGGACGGGGCCCGCGGGGACTGGCCTTCACTGGGCCGAAAGCAGTGGTCACATTGTATTTTTCAAATAATCTGGCAATGGTGGCTCTTCCCCCTGATGCTCAGCCGGCCGTGAAGTCGATATCGCTGGGGGAAACAGCCCTTCCCGATACGGCGCGCCGGGGGGAGTCGCTGTTTCATGACGCGTCCATCGGCTTCCAGGGCTGGCAAAGCTGCTCCACCTGCCATCCGGACGCGCGCGTGGATGGCTTGAACTGGGACCTGCTCAACGATGGCCTGGGCAATCCCAAGAACACCAAGAGCCTGCTGCTCTCGCACCAGACGCCCCCCGCAATGAGCACCGGCGTGCGCGAAACTGCCGAGGAAGCCGTGCGCAGCGGGATGAAACATATTCTCTTTTCCGTGCGTACGGAAATCGAATATTCTGCTATCGATGAATATCTGAAATCGTTACGGCCGTGGCCCAGTCCCATTCTTCGTGATTCACGATTTCAGGAAGCGGCGAGACGAGGGGAACGCTTGTTTCATGATCCCGCCGTGGGTTGCGCCAAATGCCATCCAGGGCCGCTGTTCACCGACTTGACTTCGTATGACGTTGGCACCCGCGGACCGTTGGACAAAACGGGGCAATTCGATACGCCCCACTTGATCGAACTATGGCGTACCGCCCCCTATCTGCATGATGGCGGCGCGGCCACTCTCCGCGACGTGCTGACCACCCGCAACGCGAACGATCAGCACGGAAAAACCTCCCATTTGACCCCGGAACAGATTCGCGATTTGGAAGCCTTCTTGATGTCGTTGTGATGGACGCGCTAAAGGCCCTCTTTTTGAAGGAACCCGTAGCCTAATGATCCTCATTGCATTTAAATTTCGACACGAAAGAAGAAACTTCCGGTATATGCGAAGATTTGCCGACTGATGTGACCGGAAACCCTATTGATCTGCCCGAACTATTCCTCTCTCCCTTCCCTCCCCCGCTAGGAGTAGGTCAGCAGAAAGGGCAGTTTTTTCTTTACCCTCTGATACCCTTGTGTCACAAAAAACTATTGTAAAACTCCATTGAAAAAAGACATAAGAAAAAAGATATTGTCTACATGATCCAACCATGAATCCCTGCGGCAATCAGCGCACCCAAAAGTGGGCCGGCCACGGGTACCCAGGCGTAAGCCCAGTCGCTGTCCCGCTTGCCCGGCACGGGGAGTAATGCGTGCGCCAGGCGCGGACCCAGGTCACGCGCGGGATTGATGGCGTAACCGGTGGTCCCGCCCAGAGAGAGGCCGATGGCGAACACCAGCAAGGCAACCGGCAGTGCGCCGAGCGTGCCGAGGCCGAGGATCACTTCACTCCCTTCCGTCCCGGAGGGCAGGGCAAACTTCACCGGGGTCATGAGAAAGAGAGGCAGGATCAATAGAAAGGTGCCGAAGGCCTCGCAGAAGAAGGCTTGGGGGATGTTCCGGATGTTCGGCGAAGTGCAAAAGCAGGCCATTTTGGCGTCGGGATCGGGAGTGGCCTTGAAGTGTTCCCGGTAGAAGACGAAGACCAACGCGCCACCCATCAGGCCTCCCAGCATCTGCGCCAGTAAGTACCCGGAGACTTGGGACCAGGCGAAATCTCCCGCGGCGGCCAGGCCCACGGTGACCGCCGGATTGAGATGCGCGCCGCTGAAGGGCATCGAACAAAAGACGCCGACATACACCCCGAATCCCCAGCCCGCGGTGATGACGATCCACCCGCCGTTGTTGCCTTTGGTCCGCGACAGGACCACATTAGCCACCACGCCGTTGCCGAAAATCACGAGAATCGCCGTGCCAAGAAATTCCGCGAGGTATGGATTCATCGATGGTTGCTCCTTTGCCGTTTCATTCATGATTGTTTATGGCGATCGGTTTGATGAGTTACGCACTATAGCGCTAACCTATCCTGCATCGACTAACAACCCCCTCCTGACCTCGCCCAAATCTTTGGGGAAGGAATCAACCTACCCGGGCGGACACCTAGGTCCGCCCCTACTTCAGATAGGCTACGCCGCGCTTTGAGACCACCCTCTCCATGAATACCAGCGGATGGTTTTCTTTCCGTAGGTTAAAACCTACGGCTGCACCAATGGATCCCCTTCGGGGATAAAATCATAAAATTCTTATACGGACGTCATCCCCGCGAAAGCGGGGATCCAGCGGTGACCGATGGGTTATGCTTCGCCAATCCATCCTACGGGTTTCCCTCACCCTGGCCCTCTCCCGGGGGGAGAGGGGAGAAGTTGCTTGAGTGAACTACTCCGCACTTTGAGACTACCGTGCCACCGATGGGTTACGCGCGGCATGCTAAGCCATCCTGCAACTGGAATCCCGCTTGCGCGGGAATGACATCATCATCCTCCTTCTCCCGGGTCAAAGGCGCCGGCGGTTTGGTTGAATGATTCGACCTGCCGTCGTTGCCAGGTTTCATCTTTTCCCAATTCGGCCGCCAACAGGCGCGCCACGGCGGGGGCCATGGCGCGGGCCGCCCGCACATTCAAAAAGAGAGCGCGGGCGCGCCGGGCGAGCACATCCTCCACCGTCCGGGCCATCTCGTTCCGCGCCGCCCAGACGATTTCAGCCCCACAGGTGGGCAACTCATCGTGCAGCGGCTCCCCCAACTCGGGCCGGTCATGGATCAGTTGCCTGAGCGCCCCGGCGTCCGCGCCATACACGGCAAACGGTCCCGGCGGATCGGAGGGCTGCTGATAACCATGGATCCGGAGTTCGCGGGTTACGCAGGGCCGTTCGTCAAGCCGCGCCAGAACGATGGCGTGATCCACACCATCCTCGGCCATTTTCCGGTACGTGGTCCACTTGCCGCCCGCGATGGTCAGCAGGCCGGATTTTGAGATATGGATCGTGTGATCGCGCGACAACGCGGCGGTACTGGAACTCCCGCCGGCTTTCACCAGCGGGCGGATGCCGGTGAACACGCTGAGGATATCGGACCGCGACGGCCGCTTGGCGAGATAGCCGCCCGCGGTTTCGAGAATGAAATCGATTTCGTGCGCGAGGGGCCGCGGCTCGAGGCGGACCTCCGAGATCGGCGTGTCGGTGGTCCCCACGACGGTGTGCCCATGCCAGGGGATGGCGAACATCACCCGGCCGTCGCGGGTATGAGGGACCATGATGGCCGTATCACCCGGCAGGTACGTATGATCCAACACGATGTGCACGCCCTGGCTGGGGGCAATGAGAGCCTCGGCCGCGGGATCGTCCAGCCGTCGCAACTCGTCCCCGAAGGGACCGGTAGCGTTGATCACGCAGCGGGCGGACAGTTCATGGTATTGTCCGGTTTCCTCATCCAGGAATTCGAGGCCTTTGATGTAGCCGTCCACGTCCTTCACAAGCCGGGTCACACGGGCATAATTCAGCAAGCACGCCCCGTGATCGGCAGCGGTTTTCGCGAGGTTGATGAGCAGGCGGCTGTCGTCGAACTGCCCGTCATGATACAGCACCCCGCCGCGCAGACCTTCCTGCTCCAGGGTGGGGATGCGGTCCAGCACTTCCTCCCGCGATAAGAGATGAGACCGGCCGAAATTGTATTTCCCCGCGAGCAGATCGTAGACCTTGAGGCCGATGCCATAGAACGGTGCTTCCCACCACTGGTAGTTGGGCACCACGAAACGCAGATCCCGTACCAGATGCGGCGCGTTCTGCAGCAGGATGCCGCGCTCCTTCAGGGCTTCCATAACCAGGGAGATATTGCCTTGCTGAAGATACCGCACGCCGCCGTGCACCAGTTTGGTGGAGCGGCTCGAGGTCCCCTTGCCGAAATCGCTTTGTTCGAGCAAGACAGTGGCAAATCCCCGCGTGGCGGCGTCCACCGCGATGCCCACCCCCGTGGCCCCGCCGCCCACGACGGCGAGATCCCAAGGCTCTGTGCGGCCGATTATGCGTTGCAAGAACAGTTCGCGTTGCATAGGAATGAGTTCGTATGGGTGGGGTACGCTTCGCTTTGAGCCCCCCTACTTAACTTTTTTTCTTACCCTTACCCTGGCCCTCTCCTAGAAGGAGAAGGAAGAGAAAAGCGGGATTATGGATGGGATCGAGTGCGTGCTTGCGTGCTCAGCCATCCTCCGTCTCCGCCGCCCGGCTTCAAGAATGCGGTTCCCAGTCGCGGGCGCGACGCAAAGCTTCCTCCCAACGGCGGCGGCGGAACGCGATTTCATCCGCGCTTTTTCGCGGCTCGAAAATCCGGTCCACCAGCCACACTCGCTGCACCTCGGAGAAATCTTTCCAAAATCCCACCGCTAGGCCGGCCAGGTAGGCAGCGCCCAGGGCGGTGGTTTCGATCACCTTGGGGCGCGCCACTGGGACTTGCAGAATGTCGGCCTGGATTTGCATCAGCAGATTGTTGGCGCAGGCCCCGCCATCCACGCGCAGTTCGCCGATCGCCATGCCCGAATCCTCCTCCATGACGTCCAACACATCCGCGGACTGGAAGGCGATGCTCTCGAGGGCGGCCCGGGCGATGTGCGCGGCGGTGGTCCCCCGCGTCAGGCCGGTAAGCACCCCCCGGGCGTAGGGATCCCAATGCGGCGCGCCCAGTCCCGCGAAGGCCGGAACCAAGTACACCCCCCCGGTATCCGGCACGCTGGCAGCTAATTCTTCGACCTCGGCC
>ERZ795045.1712-NODE-1712-length-23522-cov-9.147697_pt1 | contig 23522 bp, 16 predicted proteins | sample MGYA00375129_ERZ795045 | MGnify/ENA primary metagenome ERZ795045 (study PRJEB30174, sample SAMN05720166) | activated sludge metagenome | isolation source: anaerobic digester from wastewater treatment plant | place: Japan | collected 2015-05-15 ...
ATAAACACAACACAATAGCAACGGTGTAGTTATGGGATACTTTATTCAAGGCCTGCAAAAAGGTCAAGGACAAGTCAGATAAAACCCAACCTGCCCTATCACTTATTTATACCTCTGGAAAGCCCTCAATCGCCACAGGTTGAATTACAAGTAGTGCTTTCGAGTATTCCATCGGGTTTATGTTTGCAAAACCTTAAATCGCTTTTAGACACGATTTAACATTTCAAAGAACTCACGCTCACTGATGACCTTAGCTCCAAGCTCTCTCGCTCTACGGTTCTTGTTTGAGCCTGAGTAAGGGTCGTTCGTAATCAGGTAGTCTACGCCACGGGTCATACTGGTTGCGGTCTTACCGCCGTTGCTCTCAATTAAGCGAAAGAACGCTTCCCTTGTTCCGTAGTTTACTTTACCTGTTACGCAGAAGGTCAATCCCGCAAGCGGTACGCCTGAGAAAGCTTGCAGTACATTGGCTGCCTGAATTCTTGCCTCCCGTGGGTCCTCTGGAATTACAACAGCGTCAACGCCCGCCTTTACTATCTTTTCGCCTTGGGTCATTTCCTTCTCTGGTTCTGCAGGAGCTGGCTCTGGTTCAACCACAGGTTCAGCAGGTGCTGGTTCTGCGGAAGCCGTAACCTTCTTGGAAAGCTCCTCTACAAGCAGATAAAACGCTGATTCAGGAATAACCTTTACACCAAGCTTCTGTGCGTTCTGGTTCTTCGCAGAGCCTGAGTTCGGCGTATTTGTAATGAGGTAATCAGTGTTCTTGGTTACGGAAGTACCAAACTTACCGCCCAAGGACTTGATGTACTCAGCCAGTGCGTTTCTCGCTCCCGGGAAGTCAACCTTTCCAGTTACGCAGAAAGTTAATCCCGCCAAGCAATTAGGTGCTCCCTTAGGAATTCCCGCAAGGTCGTCACTGTTAAATGAGCTTACTTCATCGTCTGGATTTACGATATTAACCGCTTTCGCAAGCTCTCTGATGTCTGCCTCATGCTTAGTCTTATAAGCCATAATGTCAGCAGTCATGCCTGAGCCGATACCGTCAACCTGCCCGATTTCCTCAGCAGTTGCCGATAAAAATGCGTCAAGTGTACGGAAGTGGCTTGCCAATGTGTCGGAAGCAGAACGACCTACGTTCTTAATACCCAGTGCGTAAATGAAGTTCGCAAGCCTTGGCTTCCTTGAAGCTTCGATTGCATAAAGAAGCTTGTTGTATGAGGACTTGCCCCATCCCGGAAGTTCTTGGATTTCTGGATGGTCTTTGAGCTTATAGAAGTCCACAGGTTTGCCGATAAAGCCCGCAGATACAAGCTGTTCAATGGACTTTTCGCTGATACCGTCGATGTTCATAGCCTCACGCTTTACAAAGTGTGCCAGTAAGCCGACATTCTTCGCAGCACAGTCAGAGTTTGTACACATTACGAATTCAGATTCCCCATCCTTGCGGATAGAAGTCTTTCCTCCACATACTGGACATACAGCAGGAGGTTGCACTGTATCGGATTGTGTATGGTTCTCAGCAATCTGAGGAATTATCATATTAGCCTTGTAAATGCTGATTTCATCCCCTATACCCAGTTTCAGCCTACGCAACATTGTCAGATTGTGAACACTCGCACGCTTAACTGTTGTTCCTTCAAGCTCTACTGGGTCGAAGATTGCTACTGGCGTAAGCACGCCTGTACGTGAAGCACTCCACTCGATAGAGCGTAGGATTGTCTTTTGCTTCTCGTCTGCCCACTTAAATGCCAACGAACCTCTCGGATGTCTGCCTGTCGTACCCAGCTTTTCATATACGAATACATCGTCGATTGACAATACAAGCCCGTCTGTAGGATAATCAAAGTTCGCTATCTTAGCCTTGAAATGCTCTACCGCCTGCTCGACTGAATCAGGTGTACAAAGGATATGCTCCACAGGTTTGAAGCCCTGCCCTTCAAGGAAACGCAGTGCCTGAGCATAACTCTTTGGCTTGAATTTCGGGTCTTCTACCGCTACGCCGAAAGGTACGAATTCTACGCTACCATCCCTTGTTACCTCGGAACGACGAACTAAACCACTGGCAAGATTACGTGGATTCTTATAAGGTTCTTGCCCCTCAGGAAGCGTCGCATTGATACGCTCAAAGGTTGAGTACGCAATAACCGCCTCTCCACGCACTCTGACTTCACCTGTATAAGGAATACGCCTTGGCATATTCTTGAAGAACTTCGCATTATGTGTTACATCTTCACCAATACGACCGTCACCACGAGTTAAAGCCTGCTTCAATACCCCGTCTTTATAGGTTGCTACAATGGTTAAACCGTCCATCTTCCAAGAAAGGACGCCCACTTCACCGTCAAGGTCTTGCTCCAATAAAGCCTTCAAAGCCCCAGTATCCTTAGTCTTGTCAAGACTGAGTACTTTGTCCTTATGCTCTACCTTAGGAAGCTTGCCTGTTACCGCTGAACCTACACCTTGGGTTACGCTGTCAGGAAGAACATAGCCTGTCTTATGCTCCAAAGCCAACAACTGGTCGAACTTCTGGTCGTATTCAAGGTCTGTAAGCGGAGAATCGTTGTCTTGATAGTACGCCTTACAAGCCGCTTTGAGTTCCTCATTCAAAGCCTTCATCTGTGCCAATTCCTCAGGTGTAATCTGAGGTTGTGCGGATAAAACCTTCTTAGGTGCGTCCGCTACCTTAGGAGTTTCCTGTGCCTTCGGCTCTGCTTTCGGTTGAGCTACGACATCCTCAGGTTTTCTAAACATCCCAGTCAGCCTGCCGTCTACTACCTCAGCATTGGCAATCTTATAAGCATTGTGGAAGTTCAGAGCTGTCTGCTCTGCTACGTCCTTAATCTGTCCAGATACGCTCACTAAGCGGAAAATCTTGTTTGGTAATTCTTCAAGCACCCACGCCCCACTCTGCTTGGTTACAAGTTTGATGTTCGGGTCAAACGGATTGCCTGTTACCCCCGCAGGTAAGGTCAACTGAGGGAAATCAGAAAGCTTACAGCACTTCGCATAAAGGTTGCCGCCATTGATATTCAAGTTCCATGACTTCAACTCATCAGGAATAGGAATTTGAACTACTTTGCCTGTATCCCTTTTGAGTACTCGCAGTCCTTCACGCTTGCCGTCCTTGCAAATAAAACCAAGTACAATGTCCCTCGCTTGGTTCTCATCTGACTTAAAGTCTACATCCCTGCTCATCGCCTCCTTGTTCTTTACTTCGGCTTCTCCGCACTGTCTGCACATATCCTCAGGGTACGGTGTAGCGAAGTTACGCTTCAAAAACGCCCTGCCACATACAGTGCAAGTCTTCATACTCTCAGCCAGTTCTCTTTCAGCCTTCTCACGCAGACCTGACTTGTTGTAACAAGCGTCGCACAAGCTGCCTTGCTCGGTATGGTTGGCTAAATGCTCCATCACGGGCTTTCGACACATCTTGCACGTTACGTATTCGTGACTCATGTATATCAACCTCCTTAAAATTATCTTACCCGCTACTATTTTGTCAGGTCAGGCACAACACAAATAAAAACGCTGTGGGCTTCTCTGCTCACAGCGTATATTCTATCGCATAATTACTTCAAGGTTCGGCTGGTAATGACAGTGCGGTAACGACGGATTTCCGTTAGCGTCTGGACAAGTGCACTTCTCGTCATGCTTATGATGTGTACAGTTCTTGATTTTCACGGTTGCCGCCGTGTGCATATCAGGGTAAATGTAATCAATCTGTATGCCGGGGAACTGCCCTGCCAGTGCCTTATCCACATCTATCTGGTCTCTGTATGCGTACCAATGTGATACCGCTCCTGACGGAGAAGTTTCAGTGTACGCTACAATTTCCCTACACGCCACAACCTTATATCCTGTAAACGCACTCGACCTCAACGGCCTTGTAGTTTCTAGGTTAAAGCCATCCACCAAAACCAATACGCCGGGGTCAGCTACCGGTGAAACACCCAAGTTGGTTATACTGTTCGGGAAAGTCAGCCTCCCGTTCTCGGAATTCTTATTGTTCAACTGATACCACGCCTGCGTAAATGCTCTCGTCATCTGTGCCAGTGCCTCGTGCTGTACACGGGAAGGAGTTATATCCCCCGGCAACGAGGTAACTACCTGTACAAGAGGTTTTCCTCCTGCACCAGCATTTGGCGTAATCATCGTAAATGCCGAAACGTTCGGCAATAAGCTTCCGATTACGTAAACTTCACGCCCGTCATTGTCTGTATCTTTTACGATGAACGGAGTGTATACCCCCATAAAAGTCCTTGACCCTGTGTTTGCAGATACCTGCGTCCTGTCTACCGTGCCGTCTGGCCGATAAAACGCTCCTTTTGGCCTGCTAAGCGTACCATTACCCGCAACATAGTATTCACCGTACTCGTTCTGTGTTATCGAAAAACCTCTCGCACCTATCGTCATAAGTACGGTACGGTTCAACATAAGCTCCTTGTTATGGTCGGTTGGTATCATATTGTAGTTGAAAGCCATAAACTGTGCGTAAGTGTTCAAAACTACGCCAGTGTTGAACTCAACCTCTTTAAGCTCACTACGGTCAAAAGATACAAGACCGTGGGCTAAGCCGTTAAAAGTTGCCGCACGTACTGATAATTCAAGCGACTTATCAAGCTTATACTGCTGAAAGTCCATGTCGATATTGTCGCAGTAATCCGCAAATAAAGGCAAGAACATGAAGAAAATTATACAAGCAATTAGTGCAGCTATAGGATATAAAAACCTCATGTCATCACCCCACTATTCCCGCCAATGTGAACTTCAACGGTCCGCTATCGGCTCCTAATACTCGGTACATGAAGGAACGTGAAGGCGAAATGCCTATTTCTTCAACCACCACCTGCACACCATCACCCTTATTAAAGTTGTACAGTGCAGCTGGGTCATCGTTAATCGTATACTCGACTGTTACTTCTTCGGTATGTGGGTCAATCACAACAGTCTTAACAAGACGACGTACTCTTACGTCAACTGTTAATCCGTGTGAGTTACAGTTCTGATAAAACTGGTCTAAATCTGTGTCGGTTACTGACTGGGTATCCCTTACTTTATCTATGAACTGCGTAACCTCAAATAAAATTTCCCTGCGGGCTACTGCGTCGTCTATTTTATAGCTTATCAACAGCGGCGCCAACACAAGCATAAGGAATATCAGAACGATACTCAGTATCTTCGATATTGTATCAACCATCTATCCACCGCTCCTTTTTTATTGCAAAATCACCCAAGGGTGAACTGCGTTCCCCATCACACATTCGTACCAACGATACTCAACCACAGGTGTTCCGTTGGCTTTATCTTTCGTAAGCGAACCTAACCAGATAAAGACACGATATTCAAGAATGGGGTTTCCATCTGCGTCCTTGCCGTTCTCTACAAGACGCATTTTGAACTTCGCTTCTTCCAGATTGCGTGGGTTTGCCATTTCATACCCTGCAAGGTCTGGGGTTATATGCGAAGGGTCAAAGGTTCTGACGTGCTTGCTTCCGTTGGAGAATACATAAGTATTCTCAAAAGCCGTACCGCCATCCTCATTACCTGCACACACTAACGGCCCGGGACAAGCATTGCCGTAAATGCAGTTGTACTCAGATGAAGCTCTGAAGCCTTCCCACCAAGTCTTAATCTTCTCGTATATCTGCGGTGTAATAGTAGCTACTTCACCTGTGTTTGCTACGTACATATCGTAAGCCTCAATTCGTGTACCTAAAAAGTTGATTGTGGCTCTACTATCCGCTGACGCCGTACCGATAGAAATTGCAAGACGCATAGCGTCAAGATAAGCCCCCGGACGGTTCATATAGCTGTGTTGCATACCTCCCGTAGACACCTGCTGTATCTGTCTTACATCAATAATATTGTAAGGCATAGCAGCAACACTTCTATCAGCGTAATGATACGATGTGAATGACACCGTTAAGCATATTGACAGTAAAATCAAGAATAATGCTAATTCCACCATTTGAGTTGATGACTTCAAAACCTCACCCCCTTATTGCTGTAATCGCACCAGTATTGAATAAGTCATCGTACTTTCTATCTGCGTAACCGTTACGTAACCCCTACCACTGAGCCTGTTACTATACAAACGACCTTCCATAGCGTAAAGAACTTGCTCTGGTCCGCTGAGCTTGTTTATCTGTAATGTGCCAGTACCGTCTGCACCTGCTACCTTCTTCGTAAGCGTAATCGGATTTCCGTCGTCGTCTAATAAAGCCCACTTATCACCTTGTGCAGACGCAGTTACGATATGCCCGCCATCTTTGTCGAATACTCTTATTTCGGATACTGCCCTCCACTCTCTGGATAAAATGGAATACAGGGAAGCCAACGGCATATCCGTTTCCCCTGCAACTTCAAGTCCTCTCAACTCGGCAGTCTTCATTGCAATGTTCTGTTGTGCAGCGTCTTCAAAGAATAAGTTACTGTAAGTACGAGCATACCAGAACACAAGCAGTCCTACTACCAGAACCGCTGATATGAATATTAAGGTCGTTCCCAACCTTAAACCTTCCACAGTTTCTCTTTCCATAGGCTCTCCCTCCTTTACTTCTGCATCTGCAAAGATATTCTCTCTATATGGGAGGTGTCCTGTAACTGAACCACGGTGCAAATAAAACGCTCATCCTTAGCCCACTCAAAGAGCCTCTCTATAAACTCATAATCAAGCACACCGTTTCCATATATTCCGTCCAAGTCGCTCAGCGAAGTGGTCGGGATTTTCATGTCCATTTCAAGCAATGCTGAGGTCGTTTCTATGCCGTTTCGATACAGCTTTCCTCCCTGCCTGCTATATACGTGACCTGAAAAAGCTACACCTTGCTTCGGAGCTTCACTGCCTACGGCAAGTCGGATACCTTTCCCATTAGTCGTCACGGAGGTAAAGGTAACTACACTCGTACCTCCGACATCGTTTGGATAAGAAATTTCAACTTCGGTAACAGGAGCATAGGTATCTATTAAGTCCACGAGTTCGTAGTAGCCCACAGAACCTTTGGAGTACGCAACCACCTCAGGAAGATTGAGTTTGGCGTACTGTGCGTCGACAAAGACATTCAAGCTATCACGCCCGATAAGAGCCATTACAGCCACTATTGTGACGATAGCCCCCAATAAAATCAGCTCAATCGTAAAGTATATGAGCTTCCTTAGTTCTGATGTCATGCGTACCCACCTCCTCTATGCTCTAATATATTGCCACCTGCTTATATTGCTCGGAAGTAGGAGACACTCCTTCCAAGTGCAAGCAGATGAATAGAATACCTGAAACAGTATAGCCGTTGTTACCGTTCGGCCTTACGGCGTTATATTTGTTGGTTATCCACTTTATCTTATTATCGGTGTTGGTATTAAATGTTCCCGCATCTCTGCCCGCCAGCATATCTAATCCCATATCCCTCGCCAACTGGTCTGGGGAATCACTGTCGTAAGTCAGTATTGCAAAATACACAGACTCCTTACGGTAAACCGCCTGCAATCCGTCTGGGTCTGTTCTTGGGTCTAAGCTTGTGGATACTTTACCCCAAGCTGTATTCTTATACTGATTATTCTTATCATATATCAAACTGTTCGCTGTGTCGCCGTTCACAAAATTGTATGCACCAGTCACATACATAGGAACATCCTTAGAATATGCCGTAATAGCACTCATCACTTCATAACCTGACACCTTTGCAAAGTTATATTCTTTATATCGGTTCTCCATCGACATACGCAATTCAGAAGCCTGACGCTCTGCCACAGTGTTTGCATAATCGGTTCTTAGTCCGAAAAACATCAACCCTACGAATAAAACCGCAGCTATGAATATTAAGTTCACCGCCGTATCCAGCATTTCTTTTACTTCTTCACCGTTCACTATGCTCACCTGCCTTGATTTTTGGTTATTTACTGCTTAGACCTTCAACGGCCTACGTTAATTTTAAACATAAAAAGGCGTCGCACCTTTCGGGAGCGACGCCTTAACGCTCGTAATTTATTGGTAATTAGGTTTAGTTGCCTACTTGCTGGAATACCACACCAAGGATTACGCCGTTAGCGTCCTTAAGAAGGTTAGCGTGGAATCTTGCAGCACCGGGCACCATTTCAGTAAAGCCTGTCTTGCTAAGGTTAGCGAAGTCAAGGTCGAATACAACCTTACCTCCATCTGTTCTAAACCCACCGTCGAAAACATAAGTACCGTTGTCGTACTTAATTACTGTATGGTCTTTTGCTTTATTTATGGTACTTGTTGCTGTAACACCCTTCTCGTCGGTTGCTTCTAATAAAGCATTGTACTGTATAAAAGTTAGATTTCTTAAAGAGGCTGAGTTAGACACAGAACCACCAGACATGGTAGTATGTATGGCTTTACCGTCCGCAGCAATAGCGTAAGCCACATTAAAAGCACGTCCGTCACCTGCACCTATATTAGCCGTGGGTTGTAAAAGTGTATCCTTTAACTTCACAGTTTTCCCATCTGGGCCTACACCAATTTTTACGTATGCCGAAGTAAGGTCTTGCACATAAGGTTGTTTTAACTTGTCTGTAAAGCCTTGTGTAGCAATAAGAACTGCTACCTTCTTACCTTTGAAACCGTTCAATGCAGCGTGAACTCTCTGACCTACTACCACAGTACCATCAAAGTCTGTGAATTCAGATTCTTCTGCTGCCTGCAGTTTCTCAGTCACATTTGTCAAACCAGAGTTTGCCATGTTACGTGCCAGCATGAACACAATCAAACCTAATGCCAGAATAGCGGCGAAGATGATGAGGATAACACCAAGATTCGCGCCTTTTACGCTTTCTTCACCCATTACTAATCAGCTCCTTTACTTAAATGAATTTATAAATTGCGGGGTTTTCTATTACAAGAACAGTCAAGAGAACCCTCCCGTTGCCTTGTAAATATACCCCTATACTGGATAGGCCTGAAGCGATTTTTACTTTCGCTTACAGACCACTTAATCCTCCCAATGCACTTGAAAATTCTTTGATACCCAAGTATGCAATAGGAAGTATCATTTGTAGAGCAACCATCACTCCCATTGGGATTTTAGCCAGCATACCCGCAAGGTTACGACGCTTCTCAATGGCCTCCATCATAGCCATTTCACGCATACGCACCATGTGAGCACGCTCCAATAAAAGGTCTGAAAATGCTTCCTGTAAGCTTAGGTCTACCGTTGTAAGCTTCAACTTGTCAATGAACCGCTTAAACCCTATCAGGTTGACCTTACTCTTTAATCTTTCAAGCTCTAAGTCTGGATTGGAAGCATAAGCATGATATGCGTACAGAAGCTGTGGTCGATGAATTCTCGTATTCGTACAAAGCTGTTCAAGTGCGTCCAATGTGTCTACACCCATACACATTATAATCGCCATCAAGCTCTGCAACTGCAAGAAGTCCTCCTCAGCAGCACTCTGTGCCGACCAAGTCCTCAGCTTACGGAGCAGGTTCGGTATCATCGACATACCATAGGCGAACCCATAAACCATAAGCACGTAATACCACTTCAAGTTCGTAGCGTCCAAAGCTTTCTCTTTATCCTTCAAACGCTTCAAGTATTCGCCTGCGTCCATTTCTGTAAGCTCTGGAAATCTTGCTTTAATCTTTTCAAGAGTCTCTGCGTCTTTCCACTCATACTCCCTGTTGAGGTATTCATTGTCAAACGCAAGGACATCGGCTTTCTCATATCTGTCCAAGCTGGTATCCTTTACGATACCCATGTTCTGGGTACTGTTCAGGATGTAAGTTCTACCCGCCGACAAGCTTACGAATAAAAGAGCAATACCTATCAATAAGCCTACGACAAAGTACAACATCTTTTCCAGCGTAAACTGTTCAGGGGTCTTTCGGCTCAATGCCTTAGTCTGTAAGTCCATAAACTTACGGCGTTTAGCGTTCTTCGGTGATACCTTCAAAACGAACTTTCTAAGCCTTGGATACTTCTCGTAAAGGTTCACAATCAACGGAACTCTGTCATCCTCGGTAATCGGAGTACTCTTGCTCATACTCGCTACCAGATAAAAACAGAACCCTGTAAGCATAAGTGTCAGGAAGTTGCAGATAAAACCTAACATTCCGTCAAAGATTATCGCTGTACCGGGCATTGTGCTTTTCAAGAACGCCTGTGAAACTGGCGTACCTATAAGAGGGATTAACGGTAGATATATCAACCCGTTAAACTTCATCCATACAAGGGTTAAACGCTGTACCTCTGAGTTGATGTCCGAAGCCATCAACGACAAACTGTCCAAGAACCTTGACTGCCCTGTAACTCCATCGGTGTCGTCACCAGTGTTATTGATGTTGTAGCAAACCGTTGCAAAGGTCTGCAGCATACGGAAGGGTGAAGATTCATAGAACTTCAACAGCTTTTCCTCACCATCTGTACTGGTTAGAATATCCTCAATCTGAGCCACAGGCTTTGCCATTAACGCCGTAGGTGTGATACTAACCAATGCCTCAGGAACTGAGTTCGTTCTTAAATACTCCTGTCTTACGGAGGAAATAAGGTGACCCATTTCCTTGTAAGCTCTAAGATTTATCTTTTCAACCTCTCTATCCACAGTGATATGCCCTGCGAATAAAGCGATGACACCCGCAGCCATGATGGAGAATATATCCCCAAACATGAATATTCCTACTCCAAGGATTGCTGCCTGCAACCCTGTGGAAATCATAAACAACTTAACCACAATGGTATTTATCTGGCTGGTCTTATACACGCTCAACGATGATATAGCTGAGCTTATATAAGCTATACGCCCCTGTGTGAGGAAGAAGGTTGCCAAGAACCTGTACCTCTTAGCTGACGTCGCCTCAGCTCTCGCCAGCCTTTGAGCTGGCGTAAGCTTTTTATCGCGCGTTTGCTTGATTAACAGGAAGGCGATTAAACCGAACAACCCGATAATTATACCTATAATCACTATATCTGAGCTTCTCATTTAATCGCCTCCTATACCTCAAACAACGACGCAATATCATTCGGGTCATTATTAACAGGCTTTTCTTCTTTGAAGTTGCTAACCAGAGTGCTAAGCAAGTCGCTTGTAGTGTCTGTTTCGCCTGAACCAAGCATGATGTCAAGGTCAGTCATTGTAGCTCCCAGACGCTCCTTACGGTCTCTGATTTCCGCAGCCAATTCCTCAGGTGTAAGAGACGCCTCAGGTGTTCCCGGACGAGGACCCCAGTTTTCCAACATAAAGAGGTCAAATTCCTCTAACGCCTTCTTGCTTAAACGCTTACGGATATGCTCCTCAGTTTCAGGTGAGAACCTGTCAACTGTGTAGTAAGTCTGTGTCTGTCTGTCGTATCTTAAAATATCGTGAGTTGTAAAGCTGGTACGGTCTGTTACACGCTTGTAGTACTCCTCTGTAACCAAATTGATTGAGTCCGGGTCTTCAGGGTCGTACTTAACTGGGTATTCAACCCCTTCATCCAAAGGAACGATTTCGCTGACACGCTCGATAAAACGGCGTCCAGTTACGTCGAAGTCAAGGTGTACATCCACACGAACCGCCTGTACAACCTGACGCTCCGCAGTAGCCATGTTGTTGAAACCACCCGCATTAACAAGTGAATTACGAAGCGTAAGAACCAAGTCTTTCGCTGAGTTAGCGTGGTGAGAGAAAAAGGTAAATATCGAACCTGTCATCGCAAACTGTATCATACGAGCCGCAACTTCATCGGTCGCAACCTCACCCGCAATAGATACCGCACCGTCGGACTTCTTAAAGGAGTCCTGTACCTCAGTAGCTGAAACGTGCTGAGTTTCAACCGCCGATAAAATGTTTCTGGTCGGGTAAGTTTCACGCAAATAAAGCTCGGAGGACATTTCCAGTACACGGATGGTGTAACGTGGGTCAATGTACCTTACGCACGCTCTCATCAGCGTCGTCTTACCTGAGGACTGACGTCCTGTAAACGCCTGATTTACCTCACCTAACATCAACCACCTTAACAAACCAAGCGGTAAGTCTGGCCTATTAGTTCCGGGCGAAGCGATAAGGAACTCAGGTGAGTTATCTGAAAGTGTGAACTTACGCACGAAGCACGCCCAGTACTCCGAAACAGGAGGACGCATTGCCATGATACGGGATTGGTCGCACATCGTATTTACGATGTAACCACGCTTCGCTGTAAGCGGACCCGGACTGCCCCAGCGGATAAGAAGCTGGATAATACGTCGGAGTTCTTCCACTGAACCGTAGTCCATGAAGCGGAAATGTATAAACTTACCTTGGAACTGCACCCAAACAGCGTTCGTAGCTGGCTGGTGTGCCTCTCCTTGGTACTTGCCTTTATTTACGTTCAGGATAGAACCTGATGTACCTACGTTAAAACCGTTGATGTCCATTTCACGGAGAGTATCAAGGATACCAAAGCCCTTATATTGCTGGTAAACCAAGATAGCCAAAATGTCTATCTGCTGGTCGATAGTGAATAAAGGTACGCTCGGATTAGGATTATCCCAGTCGAACGCTCCCTCAAACTCCTTATCCCAGATACGCTCAAACTCATCTACGGTTACGTAGTACGCATAAAGCCCGCTCGCACCATCTTCGGTCGACGGCTTCTCTGCGTCCCATTCATAGGTCTTTATAATCTTTTCAAGTGCCTTAGTGCCGTAAATACGCTTGTACTTATAAAGCAGCATTTCCCACTTGATGTGGTTAGAAGGTTCAAGCTCAGCTGTAAGACCTAAAAGGCGGGTAACCGCTTCCTCAGGAACACGCTTCGCTATGATACCTCTGATAATGTCGATTACGATTATCTTCGCACCTTCTACACCATAAGTACACTGCTTCAACGCCCAGTTAATACGGGCTTTACGCTTGTACAGACGGTCAAATTCTTCGTCTGTAAGACCGCCTGCAGTGTAGTCCTCACGCACCAATTCCACGATTTCAGACTTCACAAGGTCAAGCACGTCGGATATGGTACGGAACTCCTCGATTTCTTCAATCTGCTTTGTACCTGCTGACTTGAAGTACCATACCACCAATGCAGCAACGCCCGCCAGCACGAAAAATACGATTAAAATTAGGTTTATATCAACCTTCGGCATTACTTATCACCCCCGATTGTGCTTGGTTTAATACCACCTGCCTGATGTCTTGGGGCTTGAACTTTCGTTGTAGGTATCGTAACCGTCTTAATCCCTACTCCCGCACCTTGTGTAGGTCTCGTCTTTAAGGTCGACTTCGGCAAGCTCGGTATAACTGGTTTTGGTTCAGGTTTCTTCCTCGGCTCTATCGGAACACTCGGTTCTGATACAAGCTCCACAGGTTTCGCCTCAGTGATATGCGGTTGTTCAAGCTCCGTAATTTCCTTCGTCTTAGGAGCTGGGTTCGGTTTATGCACCGATTTCACAACCTTAGTAGGCTTCACAGGAACTTCTTCCTCATCGTCATCCCATAAACGGTTAGAATTCTGAGGTTGCTGTACCTGCTGGTTTATACTCTGTGGTTGCTCAAAATTCACTGGTTGCGACTGACCGAAGTTTACTGCCTGAGATTGCCCAAAATTTACTGACTGTACCGTAGCCTGCTTTTGAGGAGGTACAGGACAGTTCGCAGAGAATTGTGTGTAGTTCAGCTTATGTAGCTCCTCTACATACTTCTGTTGCTCTGGCGTAACCTCCACTGGATTAGGCTCAAGACTGTCTGCGTCTTGAATATTTGCGTGCTTAACACCAAATAGCTTGATTTCCTTCTTGGACAATGCCCCGCCTTGTTGCTTAACTGTCAAGCCCTGAACAATTCTATCAAGCTCTTGCTTTACGGATAAAACCCTCGTATCGCCCTTGGTTACGAAGTTCCAAAGCTTAGGGAAAGCACGTGCGTAAGTCGCCCAAGCAATGTAAGGGTTCATCGGCATGAAATATACCGCCTTTGGAGGTACACCGATTAACTTCGCTAAATCCTTCTGCTGAGCGATTTCGCTCTGGTAACAGTTAAATATCAGCATAACCTTCTTATTAGCCAAAACACCTTTCTTCTTGTATTTGGCCAACCTTGTTTTAAGTCGCTCAATATCACGTACTATCAACTTAGTTACGAAGATTACCACATCGCAACGGTTAATAACATCGAGGATAGCTCCCTCACTGTGGTCGTCGGCGTCAACCACTAAGTATTTATGCGGGAACTTCTCCATCGCATAATTGGAAAGGAATTTTGCTTCCTCAAAGGTTGTCATTTCCTCACCGCCCCTTACGTGCGTAAAGAGGTCAACACCCTTACAAACAGCATTACAGTACTGGGAGTACTCGTCCTCAGTCATTGCTCCGCTGTATTGAAATGTCTGTATCAACATTGATGTGGATGTCGTTCTATCCACGGTTTTCGCTATACCACCTATATCCCGCAAAGTTGAATCACTTGGATGGGTATGGGTTAAACATACTTTATCTGCTGACCCGTAGCCTAAACGGAGAGCAAGCAGCATACTTATACAAGAAGCTCCCGTACCATGTGCTACAGGTGAAATAACACCGATTTTCATATACCTAAACACCCGCCTTTACTTCGTAATTACTCCGCAGCTCTTTCCTGCTGTAACACAGATAAAAACTCCGCAGTCATTTGTACTGCCAAAGCATAATTGTCGCTTGTGGCTACTTCGTTCAATTCGGCACTATTCTCACAAGCGTAAACGTCCGAATAAAACTGAATGTACAAGGGTTCTAATCGCTCCCACACTTCTACGACCTGCGGGGATAAATTCTCCCTTACTTCCTTGCCCAACACCGTTATGTCTGACAGTGCTTTGCGTACATCTACGCTATATGAGTACACCTCATTGTTCTCAACAGCCTTCATTATGCGTAAGAGCAGTTTGTTCTGAATGTCATCTACTTTACGGTACGTCTTCCCCTGCAACTCGGACAATGTAGTCCAACTGTACTTACTCTGAGCTGGCAACACCGCCTGTTGCTCAGGGTCTTCTTTCATAGGTACATCCTCAGGTTCAGACTTAGTCCCATCTGTAGAGAGTATATCACCTAACACGGGAGGCTCCTTACGCCCTTTCCATACCCAAACTCCATGAGTGTCTTTATCTAAGTTCTTTGGAATTATAGAGCTTTTACCTATATCCGACGGAACGGTCTGCCCTGCTTGAATATCAGGGTACTTGAAAACTCCTTGCTCTCCACTGCCCAATATAACTTTTAAGCCATCGGCCACATCTTCGGGAAGCAGTGCGTCAGCAACGTCGGATAAACCGTCTGAAACCATCTTCCCAAGAGGACCGTTAGGAACTACAACTATAAATGTTATCAATAAAGCCACAACAGAGAGGGTAGAGCCAGCGGCTATAGCAATTCGCTTTATCTTCCACCCCGAATAGCTGTCGTAGAAGAAATCTTTACATATCTGATAAAACTCACTCAGGAGTTCCTTGAAATTACTAAATGCGCGCTGCACACTCTCACCTGCCTCTGTGTGGAAAAGTCCACAGAACCCTCTGTGGCCTTTTCCCGCTATTTCTTGAAACCAAACAGTTTACCAATTTCCTCAGCTCCTACTGGAAGTACAAAACCGCTGAGTATGTTCGCAATTATGTCGATGAAATCCCTGCTGTCGTGCGTAAGCAACTGCTTATACTCCTCGCACCTCGCAGCGTACATTAAAAGACCCTCTTTTAAGCACACTGACGGGATTTGAGCCCCTTTTACAGGGGTAGTCGATACAATTACCTCCCTGATATTTTTAGGGTTCATCTGGCAAGGTGCTGTGACTATATCAGCCTCGGTCACGGTAACCTTAACACCTTCCTCCATTTCGTCCTTACTGAAAGCATTGCCTGCTTCCATCGTTCTGTCGTACCCCGTAAGCACTAATAGGTGAGTTGTATACTCTGGTACATATCCATTGGTTACGCAAACCAAAAAGTCTGGTGCGTATTGATTTACGGCGTCGGATAAAAGGTTTAGGTCAAGTGTGGGGTGTACAAACACTCCCACACCTGACACTTCTCCGATATTCTCGTAGCCGTGGTAGAGGCGTCTGTACGCCCCATCATCCGTAGCCACCATTACTCGACCGTAATTCTTCAAAATGTATAGGATAGGGTATACAAGGGCACGACTGTCGGCTTTACCTGCCACTGTTAAAACTGTCGCCATTATCTATCCCTCCTATTATTGTCCTCCCGGACTTATATATTGAGGGTCAGCCACGTCTCCAGCTCCACTGTCGCCTTCAACTCCTGCTGCCTGCTCTTGTGCCCATCTTGCCAAGAAGATTGCCTGCTGACCTGTGATTGCACTTGTGTGTGAAGCCCTCAAGCTTGCCAACTGCTGTTGAAGCTGTCTGTAATAATCTTCTTTCTGTTGCTGGTCTGCTGGTACTGTTTCAAGCATTTCGGATTCAAGAATTTCACGTGCCAGCTTCATTTCAGTTCTTACGATGTCAAGAGCGTTCGGATTCTTCATTAGAAGCTCTTGCATATTGTAGTTAAGCGGATAGAAGCTGTCTGCCGCCTGCTGTGCTCCCGTATCAAGATACTCTACTGCGTAAAGCTGTGCCTGATAAAGCACTTTGTCAGTAAGCATTGAGTTGTAGGTGTAGATTTCCTGTTCGGATAAAACCAACTTGATTACTGAGCCGTTAATCTGCTCAACCTTCTTGTGTGGAAGGGCTATAAAGTCTTGACCGAACGGGAAGCGGATACGAATGTCGATGTATTTGCCGGGAAGCATACCAACTGGGTATTCATCCAAAATTACATCGTAGTATCTTTGTGAGTCATCAAGACGTTCATCAAGGATATTGTCGGCTATTAAAACCGTTCCTGCCCCCATGCTCGCCCTGATGTACTTATTGCTTGTGAACATTGAAGGCTGAGCCACTTTTAAGTTCAGCTTCTCTGGGTAATCCACCACAGCGAAATATTCCTGCCAGTTGTCTGGACGTATTTCTTGCCCGCCACTTACGTCCTTAATTGCAACAAGACCTTGCACTGAAGGTCCAAGCTCCTCCCATTGCTGGGTTAACTGAGCTATGATTGCGTCACGTTCTTCTATTTGACTTTTGTATTGTGATGTCTTGCTGTTAATCGTCAGTACGACAATAATACAAGCTACAATCACTATTACAAGACCTGTACCCCAAAGAAGGTGTGGCATAAAGCCTTTGCGTCGTAACATATTCATTCACTCCTATCTCCTTCTCTTAATAAGCTATTACGTCGAATACATAATCGAACAGCAATGGTGCGAATAAAATGTAATCATCTGTTATCGCTACACGGTAATGTGTGTCATCGTTCTTCTCTTTGTAGATATACTCCAAGTAATCGGATGTTCTGGCTTTCGTAACCAAGTCGTAAGCCTCATTACAGTACCCAATTAACGCTCTCGCTCTCGTACTGGTATACTCCCAAGTACAGTCGAATAAAGCGTCGCTCTCCTGTAACGCAGCACTGCCGTAAGGAGAAATCCAGTCCTTCAAGACTGTTGCCTTGGCGTTGGAAACTGGTCCTCCTGTGATAATTTCAGTCGTTTCAGTGTTGTAGATGTAACGCAGTGCGTCCAAAGCATGAACGGTATAAATCGTTCCCTTATGCTCGATTTCCGCAATTATAGGGGAACTTGTTACCTTATCCCTCCATGCACGTCCTTCTGGCGTTAAATCCGTTCTGTGTACGTTGGTTACTTCGTCACCGCCCGTATCGTCTGGAAGGTCTTCTCCACCCTCGTTGTTCTTACAGCCCGCAAGCGTAAAAACCATCAGGGCGATTAAAACCCAAGCTATCCACTTACGCATCAACTATTCCCCCCTCTCCTACTGTTTGGCGTTAGGATTTACACCGAAATCTTCGGGATTGATATAACTGCTGGCTTTGTCCGCAGGTAATTCGTTAGCTGTGATGTGGTATGGGGAATCCCCTTCGTTAAGAACTATATCCTGCACTCTGTGCGGATACTTGGTCTTCCATACTGTGTACCACTCTTTGCTATATACCTCTGGATAAGCCTGCAACAGGTTACGAAGCACAGACGCTACTCGGAAGCTTACACCTACGGTAAAGTCAGATGTTACGCCTATCTGCTCGCCTTGGCTGAATACAGTACCCGCAACGACGCCGTCCAGTCCTGTCACTCCTCTATACCTCACAGTCACCTGTTGGTCGTATGTCATAAGCTCAATTACATCACGGCCTATATACGATACGTAGCCGTTTACAACTGCAAATACCTTGTTGTTCTTGGTTGTGTCAAATACAACCTCAGAAGCGTCGTAGCTGGTATTCCCAATTACATAAGGTTCGCCAAACGGTGAGAGGATGTTGATTTTACCCGCAAGAGGTAACGGAAAATATTCGCCCAACTGTCCAATGTCACCTGTTAAAGCCCATGTAGGAGTGTTTGTATCCCTCATCGGCCTTCCACTTCCTGTGTCGCTTCCCGTACCTACATCATACGCAGCATTAGTGTTAGATACGACTTTATGCTCAGGAGCTTTATAACCTCCCATATAAGCCAGTGCTAACAGGTCATCCCGATTACGTTCTTTGAGGATGTCGGCCGCCGACTTAATTGTCGTAAGCATCTTCACAAGGTCACGCATGGGTAACTGACGAATAAAACCGTCTGAAACAGATGAGTGGTTGTCTGAGAGTGCCTGTGCTACAAGCTCGGAGGAATCTTTTGTTGTGAAGACGTAGCCCGCAGCTCCAAATGGAATTTCCCCAGCAGACGTGTTTGCGGAAGTCTGCTTATCAGGTTCAGGGTCTTTCCACACATACTTTGGCTTTATTCCCATATAAAGCTGTAATTCCGTCGAATCCGCTGCGTAGACGGAAGTAGGAGCTAAAATACCAAATAAAATTGCAAACATTAGGCTGCCTACAATAAACTTTCGCATAATAAACCTCCATTCATTCAATAATTAAGCTACAGCCACAACGGGCCTGTTGTGGCTGTAGCTTTTGTGTATGGTTAGTTCGTCTTGATGATGTCGGCCTGACCTTCAACCTTACTTCCACCGAAGATTACGAAAGGTATTCCTCCGTTTAGGTAATCACTTCCCACAGTTCTCTGTCCCGGATACGGATTTGCCATTGCTGGACCCGGAGCTCCTTCCAGAGGCAACTTGTAGGATTGCTCACCGATACTGAAGGTTCTCTGTAAACCTTGGTTTCCGTAGTGCAGTTTCCATACTGTTCCGTTTGCATAAATGTCAAGGTAACAGATTATCAAGTTTTCGGAAATGTCGACTGCGTGTGTCACTATATCCTTAGTGTCCACGTGGTTGAATTTCCGTGTTACAGGGTCTTGCTGCAATGGTACGAACACTGCGTCCGAAGGTAATCCTAAGGTTGAGTGCCACCTTTGAGCTGACAACTGCCAGTAAATATACTTAGCGTTCTGTGTTGGGTCTGCCTCATAGTCTGAGAACAATCCACCAGATTTGTCTACCCCGTAAGTGTAGTTGCTACCGATAAAAGTCTGTGTGCGGTAATCTTGGTAGATGTACTGTGCACCACCTATCGGCATTACTCCCGAAGGAGGTTTTCTTGGTGATTCAGTTCTTCCTATTACAGGAGGCAATCCACCTGTACCATCTAAATCAACGTCTGGGTCACTGTATGGGTCACCCTCGAATATCCAGTCGGTAAACAGGTTAGCGTAAGTCTCCGTAGCCTGCCATTCTTCGTTGGTTACCATACGTCTGTTGCTCGCACCTACCGCTTCCTCCTCCCAGTTAATGCTTAAACGATACTGGTTGAAGGCATCCAACTCTGCTGGTGTGAAGCCTCCATAAGGTGCTCCAAAGATGTTTACTGGTTGATAGGCACCTGAGCTGGAAAGCTGATAGATGTCTACTGGTATCAACGCTACCGCTCCATTTGCGTCCTTCCGTGTTGTATCTACTAAGTAGTAGCTTGGTATAATCTCAAGCTCTGAACTCATGTCGTAGTAGTTACCAACGGTTGTGACGTCGAAGAACACCTTAGAACCTACTGATAACTGTGCCTCAGGACGATTGTACTGCGGTATCACGTTGTGGTCGGAAGTCAGCGGACCTACGAGAGCCTTACCTCCAGAGCTTGCCAACGCCTTATACAATGGGTCTTCCTGTTGTATCCAAGGTCTTCCACCATAAGTGTCTACACCTCGTGTACCATACTCAGGAGTACTTCTACCAGATATGTTGTTGGCGTTTCTCACCTGCGTAGCGTCAGACATTCTAATCCAATCGCCAAGGGCTGTCGCTACTGCTGTGTAATTAGGATACCTCTGCCAAGCTAATGCTCCCAGACCTTCTGTCGCTCTGTTTAGAGTTGTCGTAGACCCCAGATAAATACCTCTGACGTCAGTTAAGTCGGTCAAATAGAAGTTTTGCTTAGTCGGGTCAACTACTTTGTTCAATCCCTGACTGAACCCTGCTCCTCCGATTGCTATGGACATACTTGTCACATAGACATTCGGTACAGACGTGTCTATCAGGTTGAACCTTGGACGAAGCTCTACAGCTGATGTCGTATTCTTAACATCCACAGTTACGGTTATTTCATCGCTCGTCTTCTTATTCACAGTCATGTCCGCTAAGCGTAGAGTGTAAGCTCCGTTCGCTTGGTCTTCTACATGAACTACGAATTCGCCAGCCTGCAATGCATTACCCTTCACTGTGATTACGAACTTACGAGCGTTTCCTCCTGCGTAGTCAAAGCCTACCCAGTCGCTTGCCGCCGTCAACACCGCTCTGTCAGGAGAACCGTTTGGCCCATCCACAAGTTTTCCACCCGTTGTAATAGAGCTTGAAGCTTGTAGAGGTTTAGTTGTTCTGCCTGCCTTCGTTCCGTAAAGGTCAGTAATGTCAATGTCGTAAACAACGGTTGTTTCTTCCTCAGGTGTCAGTGGCTTCTTGAAGGTATCTGAGAATTTAACGTCGGTTGTATCAGTGACTACGAAACCACCAATTCTACCTACTACGTCAACCTTGAACACCTTACCTGCCCCAACTTCGGCTCTGTTCAGCGTTCTCACTCTGTTGCTTACAGTTCCTGAGCGTACCCACTTATAGAAGTCGCCCACTGCGGATAAAACGCTGTCGCCGCCTGAGTTCATTATATCCCTGTCATCTGGTGCATTGACTGCCACTATTGCGTAGGTTACAGTCGCCAAGCTCTGCTCGTCATTTACTATCGGCAAGTAGAAGTCATAGAAGGATTTATACAAGTCGTGATACTGTTTCTGGTTGTAATTAGACCAGTTCTGCACGTTGTAAGGAACTTGCTGACCGTTGAACAAGTTACCGTCGCTCTTTAAGGAGCTACCGCCTAAACCTGTCTTATTGTCAGTAGTAGAACCCTTGCTATAAGTACCTCTATCGCCAAGTACAATCCACTCGTCTGGTCCGTATAAAACGCCATCGTAGAGTGCTGTCCAAGGGAACTTGACATACTTACCACGGATAAAACGTACTGCGTCAAAGTCACCATTTACGTTAGTGTCATAATAACCCATACCTGTTCTGGATAGGGTCTGTCTTAACTGGTATGCTGTGCTTCCTCTCAGATTGTCGATTGTGTCCGCATAAAGCGTGTAATCCCAGTCGATACTTACGAACTCCGCAGCCTTCGTATTTACTCTTGAGTTCTGTACGAAGTTCGGGTCGTACTTGGTGTCATCCAAGTCTGGTGAGTAGCACAACCAGTCATTCTCGTAGTGAGCCCCTTTATGGTGTGGCTCTTTACAGTTGTCAAAGGTTTCGATTTCTACACAAAGTTCTGTGCAGACGTGAGCGTTAAGCTCTCCGTTACATTTATACACTGGGTTACGGCTACCGTCAGGTAAATAGTACGGTATCTGTTCCCAAGCTGCCTTTCCGTTTACATTCGGTAAGCTTACGATGTCAGAGTACTTCAAGTTCCTTGTAGTAAGCGTAGCCTTGATGTTGAAGGATGTCGTTACCGCAGAAGCTGTACTTACCACAATCGTGTAAGTAGTGTTCGGCTCTAATACCGTAGCAGGGAATGTTACGTTCGGATTGCCTGTCACAGTCTTAATCAAGTTACCTGCTGACGGAGTAGCTCCCTTGTAGAGTGACACCTTCATGTTACTTGTACCGCTTAGACGTGCAACTGTGATGTTAAGCTCAGCAGGCACACTACCTGTCGTGAAAGTGTACTTCTTTTCAAGGTCCTCAGGAGGAGCAGTAATTTTAACCTTACCGTGTCCTGAATTAACTCCGTAAGTTACTACTGTACTTCCGCTGGAATAGTCAGATGTTCTTTCAGCTCCACCCGCAAAGGATGAACCTGAATAAGATACTCCGTCACAACCACTACCTCCTAAACCTCCGTAGTATCCTCCACCTCCACCACCTCCGTGGTGTCCAGTTGCGTGCTGTCCTTGACCTAACTCTGCGTAACGACTGTGTGTTGCATAAGCTAAACCTGTGTGTGACTTACCTGCACCTCCACCAGCTACTATCTTACGGTTGGATAAAGCTGTTCCACCAATCCTGATGTCAGTTGCACCTCCACCAGAACCGTATCCGTTATAGTTGTTACCCCCACCGTTCCAGCCACCTTCGTCACCTGAGTTACTTGAACCGTTTAGGTCAGTTCCTTTTCCTTGACCTCCAACATATACGTATACAACCTGTCCTTGGGTCAAGTTTATTGTGTCTTTTACATATTGACCCTTAGCTCCGTTATTACCGCCTTGTGCTCCCCAAAGCTCGAAGGTATACGTACCTGTCGAAGGAGCAACATACTGCTGAACAGTACCAGTGTAGTTGAATTCAGTTTTGGCTCCACCGCCTGTGATGTCGTAAGAAATTGTAGCGTATCCATTACCTGAACGTACACCTGACTGCATTGAACCGCCAGTTACGCCGCCGATATAACCAGAACCGCCACCGCCACCGCCAGCTCCGACTGAGCCTAAGCTTCCTGCGATGTCAGAACCTCCACCGCCACCGCCATAGTAGCCACCGCCACCACCGCCGCCACGGGTGTTAGTAGTTCCTCCTGCTCCACCATAGCCCTTAGAACCAGCAGTACCATCAGATTCAGAACCGTAGCCATTACCGCCGTGACCGCCTACGGATTGTGTACCTCCGCCGCCACCACCAGCCCAGATACTGTTGTTACCCGCTGTACCTGATGTACCTCCACCATCACCGCCGTTACCCCCTGACTGCATACCTGCTCCACCGCCGCCACCTGCAACGATGATTCTATGGTCTAAGGTAGTACCGCCTTTTCTGATGTCAGAAGCACCGCCACCAGAAGCTCCACCAGAACCTCCACCATTGTAGCCGTTCTGTCCACCTACATAAATGTAGATAGTCTCGCCCTTAGTAAGCGTTACAGTACCCTTAGAATAGCCACCTTTACCGCCTACCGCAGAGTTTCCGTCGCCACCTTGTGCTCCCCATACTTCAAGCGTATATTCGCCTGTTGCAGGAGCTGTGAAGGTCTGCACGTTGCCTGTATAAGAGAAGCTCTGACTTCCCTTAGCAACATTAACTTCAATGCTTTCATCCCTGTTAAGAGTGATGTTGTTAGT
>ERZ795045.1713-NODE-1713-length-23520-cov-5.262987_pt1 | contig 23520 bp, 15 predicted proteins | sample MGYA00375129_ERZ795045 | MGnify/ENA primary metagenome ERZ795045 (study PRJEB30174, sample SAMN05720166) | activated sludge metagenome | isolation source: anaerobic digester from wastewater treatment plant | place: Japan | collected 2015-05-15 ...
GACATCATCGTGACCTCAGGCGGCAAGAACATCTCGCCCCAGAACATCGAGAACACCCTGGTCACGTCACCCTTCATCGAGCAGGTGGCGGTCATCGGCGACAACCGGAAATTCCTCTCCGCGCTCATCGTGCCCTCCTTCGGGACCCTCGAGGCATGGGCCAAGGAGAACAACATCCCCTTCTCCAGCCGGAAAGACCTCATCAACAACCCCGAGGTGTACAAGCTCTACGAGAAGGAGATCGAAGGGCTCATGAAAGACTTCGGAAAGGTCGAGCAGATCAGGAAGTTCACCCTGCTCGAGACGGAGTGGTCCCAGGAGACCGGCGAGCTCACCCCCACCATGAAGGTGAAGAGAAAGGTCATCAACCAGAAGTACGCGGCGGTCATCGACGCCATGTACCCGAAGGACTGAGGCCCGGCCAGGATACGAACAAGGAGCTCGATCCCTCAAGCGTTCGGCGGGACGACGACCCGCCGAACGCTTTTCTTCCGTCGGACGTTCCGGGCAGGGCGCCTGAGGACGTCAGGTGCCTGCCGGCTTCACGCTGTCTGGCAAAAAATCCGGCATCGATGGGGTGAGTCTCGGCGGGGCATTCCATTCGTTTCACAAGGATCGCCTCAAAGTACTGGGCGGCAATCTGACCCTCGCAGCGACAAGAGAACGCGTCCCCCTCTCATCTCTGCTATCAAGATTCCTGCCGGTGAACGTGGTGGCCATGACTGGCAGGAAGATGCAAAGGGCACGAGGCCTCTGTCATGAGAGAGGGTACCATGCCCGACATTGGCAACGTAGAGGTAGAGCCCCTGGTCTGTGACCACGATGGAATCCTCGCAGAAGACGGCAAACCGATCCCATGGCGTTCGTTCCTCTCCCGCTGCGCTCGCACCCGGCAGATGGCCTCATGCGGCCACGGCCGACACCTTAAGTCCAAAGGCAAACCAGCTTGACAGATCGCCGGTGAGGCTGACCGGTATAACTGTTGTGTCCAAGACACACATCACGTTCGTTCGTGTATCCCTGCTCTGGTCCAAGACCTTGATCGCCACCTGCAAGAACATCAACGATCGGGATATCCTGAACTGGGCTGCTGCCGGCAGTACGCTGGGCCGAAAGAGGGGGTGTCCGTTCAAACACCGGCACGTGCAGTCATGGTGACGTGAGATATCACCGTAGCCCTCGAAATCCAAAACATCTTGCCGCCGAACAGCATGGTGGACACGCTGTTCTTGGGATCATCCTGACTCGAAATCCGAAACGTCTTGCCGCTCAGCCCCGTTCGTGAGGGGCGCATGCGTGACGCGTGTGTTACTCCTTGACCGGCAGCACGTGGATGGCCTTGATGACGAGCTGCACGCTGTCGCCTGGCTTGAGTTCCATACCTTCGACCGATTCCGTGGTAAGGACCGACGCCATTTCCGGAGCGCTTATGGCATCAAACTTCACCAGGGTCATGATGTCGCCCTTATGAACGGATTTCACTTTGGCTTTAATAGTGTTGCGTGCGCCGTACTTCATGGTTTCCTCCTTCCCCGCAAACAGGGTTCATAATTCATCTGACCAAAGATAACTCAGGACATCCACAAATCAACACGAGGGACATCAAGTTCCTGTAAGTATCATGAGTAAGCTGCCCATGTGGTGCCCGTCGGATCGCAATCCTTCGAGACGATCGTTGGCTGCGGAGAAGGGTCCTTGTTCCTGTGCCAGCGGTAAAACCCTCGATCATGCGCCACGGTACCGACATCGTCGTTTTCCAGAAGATGGGTGTATCGTGTCTGCCGAGGTCGGGATCATCGAAATCTGGGCGGTGTCGGCCTGAGACATCGCCAGCTTCACGGGCCTCATGTCTCTCTCCTCGGTGTCCGGCGCGACCACGCCTGGGCGGAGAAAGAGCGGAGGTGCACCTTGCCGGCATCGAAGGGCATACAGGGCCTTTCGTCTCCTGCCGTCCATACAGTTCCAGGCATCGCCGCTACGAGGATCACGCTTTGTGACCGGTGCGCGGAAATGGGCATCACGCCAGACATCCCCGCTACGAGGATCACGCGGCGTACGTGTGGTCCAGGCCTGGCCTGCGAACCAGACATCCCCGACACGAGGATCACGCACATCACGATCCGCACGAGCGCCCTTTCCAGAAAGGGGCTCCATCGGGGGCTCTCTTCTCCCTCCGAGACGGGATCGGCGCAAGCTATCGTTCCGCAGGCCCCGCATATGTCCGTATGGTATGGCTCTCGACACGCACTCCTACGGAAGCCTGTGGAATGTGTACAGCCACATCCGTCACCGATGCGGCCATTCATGTCGGGCGACGCGGTGCCCGGTCCTGCATCCCAACAGGGGCCTCACCGCCGCCTGCCGCCGAAGATCGAGCCGAGCACTCCCCTGATGATCTGCCTGCCCACCTGGCTTCCGATGGCATGGGCCGCGCTCTTCACCATGGCGGACACGATGTCACCGCCCTGGGATCGCCCCTTCCTCGCATCGTTGGCTTCCCGCTTCTGTTCGAGGATCTCTTCCCTCTCCCTGGCCGCCTGCTCGGAGCGGGCCTTGAGCATCTCGAAGGCCGATTCCCGGTCAACGGCCTTCTCGTAGATGCCCCAGCAGGGCGACTTCCTGATCACGTCCTGCCGTTCCTCAGGGCTCAGGGGGGTGAGCCTGCTTTGGGGCGGGCATATGAAGGCGCGTTGCACCTCGGTGGGCGCGCCCTTCTCGTCGAGGACCGAGACCAGCGCCTCTCCCACCCCCAGCTCGGTGATCGCTTTGGTCACGTCCATGCCTGGTCCCGCCCGGAAGGTCTCGGCAGCGGCCTTCACGTTCTTCTGGTCCTTGGGCGTGAAGGCCCGCAGGGCGTGCTGGACCCTGTTCCCCAGCTGGCCGAGCACGGTCTCGGGCAGGTCCAGGGGGTTCTGGGTGATGAAGTAGACGCCCACACCCTTGGAGCGGATGAGCCGCACCACCTGCTCGATCTTTTCCACCAAGGCCTTGGGTGCGTCGTCGAAGAGGAGGTGGGCCTCGTCGAAGAAGAACACCAGCCTTGGCTTGTCCGGGTCGCCAACCTCGGGGAGCGTCTCGAAGAGCTCGGAGAGCATCCACAGCAGGAAGGTGGCATAGAGCTTGGGTGAGGCCATGAGCCTGTCCGCGGTGAAGATGTTGATGACGCCCTTCCCGCCGGCATCCGTCTGCATGAGGTCCTGCAGGTTCAGGGCCGGCTCGCCGAAGAACCTGTCCCCGCCCTGCTCCTCCAGGGCCAGGAGGCCCCGCTGGATGGCCCCGATGCTGGCGGCGGAGATATTCCCGTACTGGGTCTTGAACTGCTCGGCATTGTCCCCAACGAACTGGAGCATGGCGCGCAGGTCCTTCAGGTCGAGGAGGAGCAGGCCGTTGTCGTCCGCAATCCTGAACGTGAGGGTCAGGACCCCGCCCTGGATGTCGTTGAGCATGAGGATACGGCCCAGGAGCACGGGCCCCATCTCGGAGACCGTGGTGCGGACCGGGTGCCCCTGCTCGCCGAAGACATCCCAGAAGACCACGGGGAAGCCCTCGTAAGTGAACCCGTCGAGGCCGAGCTGCGCCACGCGCTCCCTCACCTTGGGATTGTCCCCGCCTGCGGAGCACAACGCGGAGAGATCGCCCTTGACGTCCGCCATGAAGACCGGGACCCCGATGGCGCTGAACCGCTCCGCCATGACCCGCAGCGTGACGGTCTTGCCCGTGCCCGTGGCCCCGGCGATGAGGCCGTGCCGGTTGGCCATCCTCGGGATGATGGCGATCTCGGACTGGGCCTTGGCAATGACCAGGGGACTTTCGTAGGCGACCATGACACCTCCCTCACCATTTCATGGAAAAGAACATAATACAGGCGATCTCGGACGTGTGTCAACACGGGCATGTCCCCGCCATGACCCCTGGTCAAGGACCCACCGGGAGGGCCATCACCGCCCTTGCGTGCCGCGACCCGAGCCCCTTGGGGTCCGTGGTGAGAACCAAAGACGAAAGGCTTTTGGTGCCTCTTGTCCCGGTTCAGTCAGGCCTCGAGGTGGACCCGTCCCCAAAATACCTTCTGAAGCTCATCCGCAACCCATATACCCAGGTACACCAGGAGACCGAGAACAGGCCATCCGGAAGAGCGCCTCTCCCGCGGAGTTCTCCCCCCTCATCGGGAACAAGGACCTCGAGGAACTCGATCCCTCAAGCGTCCGGCTGGACGACGACCCGCCGAACGCTTTTCTCCCGTCGGACGTTTCGGGCAGGGCGGCCTGCGGAGGTCAGATGCCTGATGCGAGCACGGCGGCGCCTATGGCGCCGTTGACCTGGGCGAGCTCGTGCGTGCTGATCGGCGAGCCGAACCTCCGTTCCAGGGCCTTGACCACCCCTTGGTTCTTGGCCACGCCGCCGGTCATCATGATCGGGGGGTCGGCCTTGATGCGCTGGGCCATGGCGTAGACCCTGGCCGCCACCGCGTCGTGGATCCCCGCGATGATGTTCTCCCGCGGCTCCCCCCTCGAGATGAGGGAGATCACCTCCGACTCGGCGAACACGGTGCAGATGCTGCTGATCTTTGCCGGCGCAGGGGCGAGGAGTGACTGGTTCCCGAAGTCGTCCAGGTTCACCTCCAGGGCCCTCGCCATGACCTCGAGGAAGCGTCCCGTCCCGGCGGCGCACTTGTCGTTCATGACGAAGTCCCTCACCGCGCCCTTGTGATCGACGGCCATGGCCTTGCTGTCCTGGCCGCCGATGTCGATCACGGTCCTCACCTCGGGCATGAGGTGGTGTGCGCCCGCGGCGTGGCAGATGATCTCGGTCATGGCCTTGTCAGCGAAGGGGACCCCGTTCCTGCCGTATCCGGTTGCCACGACCCGCTCCACTGCATCGGCCGGCAGACCGAGCTCGGCGAGGAGCTCTCCGTACACCTTCCGCGCGGCGGTCTCCACGTTGTATCCGGTGAAGATGACCTTCGTGCCGAGGACGTTGCCGTCTTCGACCACGGCCGCCTTCGCGGTGATGGACCCGATGTCTATCCCTGCTGTGATCATGTCGGTCGCTTCCCCCGGGTCAGTCTTGACGGATCGGCGATGGTGCCCGCACAGACGCTGGCGTGTCCCGGCGGGCCGGCCTCATACCGCGCTCGCCCCCCCGTCCACGAGCAGGGTCTGCCCGGTGATGAAGTCCGATCCGTCTGATGTGAAGAAGAGCACGGGGTGGACCACGTCGGTGGTCTCGGCGATGCGGCCCATGGGTATGGCCCTCGCGACCTGCTCGTAGATCGCCGGGTCCGACCAGAACGGCCTGCTGAACTCGGTGCGCACCATCGAGGGCGCGACCGCGTTGACCTGTATGTTGAAGGGCGCGAGCTCGGCCGCCAGGACCCTCGTGAGCATCTCGACTGCCGCCTTCGCGATCCCGTACACCCCCATCCCCGGCGACGCCCTGCGGCCGGCTATGGATGACACCGTGACGATCTTGCCCCGCTTGTTCTGCCGCATGATCCTGGCGGCAGCCCTCGAACAGAGAAAGGTGCCGTTCAGGTTCGTGTCCAGGATCTTCTGCCACAAGACGGTGTCGGTGTCGGCCACCGACGGGGTCAACAGGTTCATGCCCACGTTGTTCACGAGCGCATCCAGCCTGCCGAACCGGCCGAGGACCTCGGAGAACATACGCTCGACATCCTCTTCCTTCGCGATATGGGCCTGGATCGCCAGTACCTTTTCCCGGCCCCCGAGGAGCTTGACCGCCTCGTCGAGGCCTTCTTGCTTCCTTGCGCAGATCGCGAGGCTCACCCCCTGCTCCACGAGCTCCCTGGCTATGGCGAGACCGATGCCCCTGCTCGCCCCCGTAACCAAGAACACCCTTCCCTCGATTCCGTACCTGATGGATCCACCCGTCATGGGAAACCTCCCGTCCTCAGCTTCGCAATCCCTTTCTCTGGCGGATCATCTCCATGAATGCCTCGATCCTGGTGAGCGTCTGGCTCTCGGAGAAACTCCGCTCGTCCGTCATGTGGGATTCGATGATCATGCACGGGATCCCCTTCTCTTCCTGGACCATGCGCATGATGTCGTACTGTCCGAACGAGTACGGCTTGCAGCTCCTGTTCGAGTGCATGACGAGACCGTCGACCTGGTACTTGTCGATCATGGAGAAGATGGTCTTGGCCATCTCGTCCACGCCTATGTTCAGGTAAATCCGCGTGTACGCCTCTGCCATGGAGCCGAAGAAGTCGTTCTCGTCTATGTATTTCATGCTCCCGCACCAGGCGGTCGTGTACGTGTCCGCGACGAGGCAGGCGTCATGGGATGCGAACGTGTCCGAGAGCCACTTGAGCCTGTACCATACGGGCAGGTTGTCCCACAGGAGGCGGAAGCGCTCGTTCGGGATGGCCCAGACGCCTTGCTCGATCCTCTCCCGCATCTCCGAGAGCAGCTCCCTGTAGAAGTCCACCACCACCTGGGTACCCCGGAGCGTCACGATGAGGGCGAGGAAGAAGAAGGCGTCGAAGGCGGTCATGGGGGCGGGCCTGTGCGCGGCCGTGTCGAGCACCTCCTGCCAGAGCCTCTGGCCCTCGAGGGAACGTCTCCCCACCTCGGAACTTTTCTCGAGGTCGAACGGACGGCCGCATGCCTCCTCAAGGAAGGCCACGTACTCGTCGAGCTGCCTGTGGACGTATTTCCTGGCGATGTCAGGGAACTCGGTATGACAGAAGGGTGTATCGAAAATGAAGAGCGGGACATCGAAGTAGCGGGCGTGTGTCTCGTACCATTTGAGCACGGTGCCGCAGATGTTGTTGCAGCAGATGAGCATGTCCGGTTTGGGCAGCCCCCCTATGGGGCCCCCGTTCTCCCTGGCGCAGGCGATGTCGGCCCTCGCGTACGAGCACAAATCCGTGCTGTACCCCATGGCCTCCGCCTTCGCGCACAGGTCGCCTCCCATGTGGGATGCACCGATCATGGCCCCGTAATTCTCGGGGTAGACCGGGATCACGTCCATGGCTATGAGGGGCTCCACGGGCCCCCCGCTCGTGATCCAGGCCACCTTCTTGCCTGTCGACCCTGCACCCTTGGCCTCGATGTAGTACTCGGTCATGATCTCGCGCATGCGCTTGGCGGCGCGGAACTTCCGGGGCTTTTCACTGTCGGCGGCGCTCATGGTCTCACCTCGTTTGGGACTTTCATCGCTTGCTCTTTCCCACCTGCCTCACGTCGGGCCGTGCCGGGGTGCTCGCATCTCATATCGTCTGCACGAAGGTCTCGAACCTGGTGAGAAGCTGCCCCTCCGGCGGGAGCTGGTCCTCGATCTCCAGGAGCATGCTCGGGATGGAATGGCTGTCCAGGGTCTCCTTCAGGTAGGGGTAGTCGAAGGCGTGGGGGTCGCAGAACTTGAGCTGGAGGAATATGACACCCTGGACGCGTTCCCTGATCGCCGCTTCCACCAGGCGGCGCGCCCTCGCGGTCGTGGAGGAGTGCTTGGCAGGGCAGACGGCCCGCTCGAAGTACCTGCCCGCCAGGTTTGCGATGGGGTCGCCGTCCTCGGGGATCGCCCCCTCGAAATACCTGGAACCGGAGCACAGGTCGTCCCACACGACGAGCGCGCCCGAATCCAAAAGCAGCCGGTAGATGTCGGGGTGGTCGCACAGGCCGCCCACGAGCATGACCCTCTTGAGGTTCGTGTCTTTCCTGCCGATGCCGTCGTGCGCACGGACGAGTTCCTTGAGGAGCCTCTCCGCCGCGCTCCTTTCCAGGATCATGGACCCCCTCACCAAGGCGCTCACGTCCCCGGGGAGCAGGGGGGAGGCCCCTCTCGACACGAACCCGTACAGCTCAGACAGGGACGCCCGTATCGAGTTGTACGTTCTGATGGAAGCCCGCAGGTCGTCGTCCGAGATCCTCGTCGACAGGCCCTTCTCCAGGTCCGATCTCAACTTCGCCAGCACGTCCTCGAAATAGGAGCGCGCGCTTGCGGACGTGAGCTTCACGGGCAGCACGACGTCCGCGAAGAAACCGTAGGCCGTGTTCAGCCTCCAGATATCGGAGAGCCTCTGGATGGAGTCGCACGTGTGGGGGAAGACGGCGCCGTCGATGAAGTCGAGCTCTCCCGAGAGGGCCTGCGCGAGGGCGCCGCGGACCAGCGAGCAGCAGTACGCCTGGAGGTGCCTGTCGGCTGCGGAACTGTCCCTGGTCGTACCGAACAGGCGCATCGGGTGGACGCCGGATGCGTGGATGATCTCCTCCGGCGTGTAGGTGCAGAAGAAGGCGATAATCTTCCTTCCATCCTCCTTCAGCGCCCGACCGTAGGCGATGGGGTCTGCCGAAGCCTTCTTGAACTCTTCCACGATGCGTTCCATGTCCCCTCCCCTTCTCGGCAACCTGCCCTCTCACGGCGCTGTCCACGCAAGACCCAGGCTATCGGTCGACCCAAGAACCAGGACACCTTCTCCAGGTCCCGACCCCGGCAGAACGGCATGGAAGCACTTATACCAAGCGCCCGCCCGGCCTTTCAACAGAAAACGATCACGTCATACCGTATGTCCGAAACGCCGTCATCGGGCGTGTTCCCACCAGGAGGGAAAGGTCACCTGGAATCAGCGGAGAAGCCGGTCAATCCCCTGAAACGACGGGTTTTCTCGGAGAAAAAAAACCTTGACACGCAAAGGCTTCTATTGTAGGTTCATGTGGGCTGAATGATGATTCACTCATGCCCCGGAACGTACGGTCCGCCTTTCTTCCACGTGCACGATCCTCTCGGCTCATCGAGGTTCGCGGCTCGGGGAAAAGGCGGCGGTTCCCCGGGCAACAGGCTCATCCAGTTATCATTACACAAGGAGACGCGATTATGGGCAAAGCAAAACGGAGTTTCTGGTCCTTCGTGTTCGTCTTCGCCGTCATGCTCGTGCAGGCGACGATGGCGTTCGCCGGGGAAGCTGACATCAAGCTCCCTGATCTCTCATCGGTCGGCTTCAATGTCCTCGGCGCCCCGGTCAGCGGCCTGGCGATCCTGAACGTCGGGCTGGTCGTCTGCCTGATCGGCCTGGCCTTCGGCCTCCTGCAGTACAGCCAGACTAAGGCCCTTCCGGCGCACAAGCAGATGCTCTCGGTCTCCAACACCATCTGGGAGACCTGCAAGACGTACCTGACCCAGCAGGGCAAGTTCCTGCTCGCGCTGTGGATCCTCATCGCCATATGCATCATCTACTATTTCGGCGCTCTGAGCCACATGCCGGCAGGCAGCATCGTCGTGATCCTGCTCGCCTCCGTCCTCGGCATCCTCGGTTCGTACGGCGTGGCCTGGTTCGGCATCAGGATCAACACGATAGCCAACTCCCGTGCGGCATTCGCCTCGCTCCAGGGCAACCCCCTCAACATCGTCAACATCTGCCTTCGTTCGGGCATGAGCGTCGGCCTGCTCCTGGTGAGCGTCGAGCTCTTCTTCATGATCCTCATCCTCGCCTACATCCCGAAGGAGCTCGCGGGCGCCTGCTTCATCGGCTTCGCCATCGGCGAATCCCTGGGTGCGAGCGCGCTCCGTATCTGCGGCGGTATCTTCACGAAGATCGCCGACATCGGCAGCGACCTCATGAAGATCGTGTTTCACCTCCCCGAGGATGACCCCAAGAATCCCGGCGTCATCGCGGACTGTACGGGCGACAACGCGGGTGACAGCGTGGGCCCCACGGCAGACGGCTTCGAGACCTACGGCGTGACCGGCGTGGCGCTCATCGCATTCCTGGCCCTTGCGCTCGCCGACAACCCGGCCATGGGCGCCAAGCTTATCGTGTGGATCTTCGCAATGCGTATCCTGATGATCCTCACCTCACTGGTGTCCTACTTCCTCAACCTCGGCATCAGCTCGGCGGCCTTCGGCGCCAAGAAAGACTTCGACTTCGAGCACCCGCTCACCAACCTCGTGTGGATCACGTCAGCCGTCTCCATCGCGGTGACCTTCCTCGCCAGCTACGTGCTCCTTGCGGACCTCGACCCGGTCCTCTACGGCGACCTCTGGTGGGCCCTGGCCGTGATCATCAGCTGCGGCACCGTCGCGGGCGCCCTCATCCCCGAGTTCACCAAGGTCTTCACCAGCACCAAGAGCCGCCACTGCGAAGAGGTGGTGAACTCTTCCCGGCAGGGCGGGCCGTCCCTCAACATCCTGTCCGGTTTCGTGGCGGGTAACTACTCGGCATTCTGGGAAGGCCTCGCGATCCTGGTCCTCATGCTGATCGCGTACCTCGTGTCCAAGAACCCCTCCATCCACAACATCATGCCACCCGAGTTCGTGTTCGCGACCCCGGTCTTCGCCTTCGGCCTGGTCGCCTTCGGTTTCCTCGGCATGGGCCCGGTCACCATCGCGGTCGACAGCTTCGGTCCGGTCTCGGACAACGCGCAGTCCATCTACGAGCTCTCCATGATCGAGTCGGTCCCGAACGTCAAGGAAGAGATCAAGAAGGATTTCGGCTTCGATCCGGACTTCGAGCACTCCAAGCACTACCTCGAGTCCTGCGACGGCGCGGGCAACACCTTCAAGGCCACGGCCAAGCCCGTGCTCATCGGCACCGCGGTCGTGGGTGCGACCACCATGGTGTTCGGCATCATCATCCTGCTCGAGCGCCTCTTCGGTAACGTCATCCAGAGCCTCAGCCTCGTCCAGCCCGAGATCGTCATCGGCCTCCTCATGGGCGGCTGCGTGATCTACTGGTTCACGGGCGGCTCAACCCAGGCGGTGGTCGCCGGCGCGTACAAGGCGGTCGTCTACATCAAGCAGAACATCAATCTCGACAAGGCCTCCGCCTCCATCGAGGACTCCAAAGAGGTGGTGAAGATCTGCACCCAGTACGCCCAGAAGGGTATGATCAATATCTTCGTGGTCATCTTCTTCATGGCGCTCGGACTGGCCTTCTTCAACCCCTACTTCTTCGTGGGCTACCTCATCGCGATCGCGTTCTTCGGTCTCTTCCAGGCGATCTTCATGGCGAACGCCGGCGGCGCCTGGGACAACGGCAAGAAGATCGTGGAGGTCGACCTCAAGGAGAAGAACACCCCGCTGCACGAGGCCACCGTCGTGGGCGACACGGTGGGCGACCCCTTCAAGGACACCTCTTCGGTCTCCATGAACCCGGTCATCAAGTTCACCACCCTGTTCGGCCTCCTGGCCACCGAGATCGCGGTCACCATGACGAACGAGGGTCTCAGGACAGGGCTGGCGGTCGTGTTCGTGCTCATCGCGCTTGTCTTCGTGTACCGCTCCTTCTACGCTATGCGGATCACGGGCGTGAAGTAAGGGCATACACAGAGGCGAACGTTCCTCGAGGGGCGCCCCCGAAAAGGGGCGCCCCTCGATTTTCCTGAGTCCTGGCCGGCAGGCCGCACGAAGACCCAAGGGGATGAGCCTCGACGGCCGCGGCCATAAAGACGCCCTGACACGACGTCGATACAGGCGCCGCGAAGAGGGCCTGGAGGTCCTCTTCATGTGCGGGGCCCCTTCCTTCTGGTGTACCTTCAGCTGCTCGTGGCACATGAGAACGCGAGGCGTCTCCGCACCCGGACGGCATGGCGGTGGCCGGGCGGGACGGGCGGGTCACGTGGGCGTCCCACCGAGGTCGCGTGTCCGGGTCGTCTGGAAAACCTCGTTCTCCGGTGATTGCGATGAACCCGCGTTGTGAGGTATCCTGGGCGTCTAGGTGCTCGATCCCTGAAGGCGCACGGGAGGGCCTGGGACCGCCGCATGACGGGAGACCCGGCCGTCAGGTGATCGCGATCGGGTGCACGAGGAGGGCATCGTCTCTCCGAGAGGCTGTCTTTCACCGTCACGATACAGGGGGATGAACGTTCACATGAACTGGAAAGAGAAGCTGGTAAGCCCGGACGAGGCGCTCCAACAACTCGAGCCGGGCATGAAGATCCTCCTCGCCACGGGTTCCGCGGAGCCGCGCACCCTCATCCGCCATCTCCTGGCGAGCGACGCGCCGAACCTCCAGGACCTCGAGCTCATCCAGATCGTGAGCCTCGGCGACCTCATCAGGGTCAAGGATCTCCCTGCCCACAAGTTCAGGCTCAAGACCTTTTTCTCCGGGTGGGTCGCCAGCGAGGCCATCACCGGCGGCCATGTGGACCTCGTACCGAGCAGGTTCACGAGGATCCCCTCCCTCATCGAGACGGGCCTGTTGCCCGTGGACGCAGCCTTCATCCAGGTGACGCCGCCGACAGAGACCGGGTACGTGAGCCTCGGCGTGTCCGTGGACGTGGCCAGGCAGGCCATCGAACAGGCGAGACTCGTGGTCGGCGAGATCAACGACAAGGTCCCGTTCACCTACGGGGACACGTTCCTCCACGTGGACGAGTTCGACGCCTTCATCTCCTCGGAGGATGACCCGCTGTACCTCGAGAGGTGGCCTGTCGACGAGGTCTTCGACCAGGTGGCGCAGAACATCGCATCGGTCATCGAGGACGGGAGCTGCCTGCTCTTCTCGATCGGCCCCATCTACGAGGCCCTCTCCAGGCACCTCGTGAGGAAGCGCAACCTCGGCATCCACTCCCCGTTCTTCACCGACGCGGTTATGGATCTCGTGAAGAGCGGGGCCGTCACCAACAGGTACAAGGGCGTGTTCAAGGGAAAGTCTCTCGCCTCGTACGCGTTCGGCACGAAGGAGCTCTTCTCGTGGCTCGACAGGAACCCCCTCATCGAGTTCCAGGGGATCGATCTCGTGTTCAACCCCGTCGAGATAGGCCGCAACCCCCGGTTAATCGCGATCATCCCCGCCCGCAAGGTGGACATATCGGGACGCATAGCCATGCACATCGGGAAGGGGGCGGTTGCAACCACGCCCGGAGAGGCCATGGACTTCATCAACGGCGCCGAGCTCTCACGGGGTGGGTGCACCGTCTTCGCTCTCCCCAGCCGCAACCGCAAGGGCCGGCCCAACATCCTCGTGTCCGTGGAAGAACTCCCGAACCTTCTGGGCCTGAGGGAATCTGTTGACATGGTGGTGACGGAGTACGGCGTCGCCAACCTCAAGGGCCGCACCGTGAGGGAACGGGCGCAGGCGCTCATCGACATCGCCCACCCCGAAGACCGCCAGGCGCTCGTCGAGGAGGCGAAGCGGGCGAACATCCTCTATCAGGACCAGATCTACATCCCCTCCTGCGAATACCTCTTCCCGTCCCAGATCAGCGACAAGAGGACCTTCAAGGGGGGCGTCGAGGTGCGCTTCCGCCACATCAGGCCCTCGGACGAGGAGGAGATGAGGAGGCTCTTCTACCGGTTCTCGGACAAGACCGTGTATTACCGCTACTTCAGCCCCATAAAGACCATGCCCCACGCCAAGATGCAGCAGTACGTGAACGTCGACTGCAACCGCGCCTGTTCCATCGTCGCGCTCGTCGGTCCGCCCGAGGCAGAGCGCATCATCGCCGAGGCGCGTTTCGTCAAGGACAGGAGCAGGCCGTACGCCGACGTGGCTTTCGTGGTCGACGAGCAGTACCAGGGGCTGGGCATCGCGTCGCACATGCTCTCGATGCTCACGAGGGTAGCCAAGGAGAGGGGCCTCCAGGGATTCATGGCTGACGTGCTCGCATCCCACAAGGCCATGCTCAAGGTCTTCGAGCGCTCGGGCCTGCCCATCCGGGCGACGCTGGCCAGCGGTGTCTACGAGATGACCATGCCGTTCTACGAAGAGTGACCGCAGGCTCGGGCGTCTGGATCCTCCGGCCCTGGCGAGGCCGCACCCGCCTCCCCCGGATCGAGGAGCACGAGGGGCCGACGCCCTCTTCCCCGGTACGGCCGCCGCCTGGGTGCATCGCGCGACCATCCCCCAAGGACACCGTGTCGCCGTCGTGGGTGCACTCCCCTCTTGTCGGGCCCTTTCCAGGCCGGGACATCCGGTCGTCAATCCTCGAGCCCTGCGAGCTGCGCCTCGAAGGCTGCCCTGTGACGCTCGAGTTCACCGTGGAGCGCCTCGAGCTCTCCGAAGAAGGCCTCGATCGCCTGTTCGCACTCGTGCATCAGCCTCGAGACCTCCACGACCTTCGCCACGTCTCGCGCGAAGCTCGCACTCTGGAGCTCCTCGTTGTGGCATGCGAGCCGCCGCTCGAGCCTCTCGATCTCGGACTCGACGAACGCCATCCGTTTCTCGATGGGGCCGATGACGCGCGACCGCTCCGCAACGATCTCCCCCCTCCGCCTGCGGAGTTCCTTCTTGCTCGGCTTCCCTCCATCGGGGTGCTGCCGCGCTTCCCTGCGGGAGCAGGCCGCCGCCTCCTCGTCGTCACCCCAGCCTCCCTTCCTGAGGAACCAGTCGTAGCCCCCCTCGAACACTTCCAATGCGCCGTTTCTGAACACGACGAGCCTGTCGGCGATCGCATCGAGCAGCAGCTCGTTATGGGTGACCATCACGACGGCGCCTTCGAACGAGTCCAGGGCGGCAAGCAGGGCGTCGGTGGACTCCATGTCGAGGTGGTTCGACGGCTCGTCCAGAAGGAGCACGTTCACCGGCGTCGCCAGGATCTTGCCGAGCATGACCCTGCTCTTCTCCCCGCCCGAGAGGACCTCGATCTTCTTGAGCGCATCGTCCCCCTCGAACATCATGGCGCCGCATATGCCCCGGGCTCTCTGCCGATCGATGTCCACAGAGGCGCTCATGATCTCCTCCTCCACGGTCCTTGAGGGCACGAGCGAGAACGTGTTCGTCTGCTCGTAGACACCGAAGACCGCCCTGGGGTGGACGGAGACCTCGCCCCTGGTTGGCCTCAACCGCCCGGCGAGCAGCCTGAGCAGGGTGGTCTTCCCGCGGCCGTTCGCACCCACGATGCAGACCCTCTCGCCCGGCTTGACCACGAGGGAGAAGTCCTGTATCAGGGGCTTCGCGGCGTCGTAGGAGAAGCTCACGTCCCTCGCCGCCAGCACGTACTTTCCGTGAAAGGGCGCGCTCCTGAACGAGAACTCGAGGGTCTCGATCTTCTCGAGCTTCTCTTTCCTCTCCTGCTTCTCGAGGAGCCTTATGCGCGACTGCACGAGTCCAACGAGCCTCGCCTTGGCCCTGAACTGCGCGATGAACTCCTCGATCTCCTTGCGCTTGCGCTCCTCGTTGACCCGCGTTCGCTCGTAGACCTCCTCGTCCTGTGCAATCTGGGTGTAGTACTTGGAGGTGTCCCCTTCCACCTTGCGCACCTTGCGCCTGTGGATGCCCATGGTGTGGGTCACGATCCTGTCCATGAAGGTGCGGTCATGGGTGATGAGGATGAGTTCCCTCGGCCACGACGAGAGAAACCGCTCGATCCACCTGATGGACGTGATGTCCAGGTAGTTCGTGGGCTCGTCGAGGAGCAGCATGTCCGGCTCGGAGACGATCACCTTCGCCAGGTTGAGCCTCACCTGGAAGCCGCCCGAGAACTCGTGGGGATGCCTGTGCATGTCCTCGGCCGAAAACCCGAGGCCCATGAGCACCTTTTCCACCTTCCACGCCTGGTCCCTGCCGTCGCCTCGAAGGCCTTTCATGCCCTCCGCGAGCACGGTCGCCTCGGTGAAGTCCAGGTGCTGCGTGACGTAGCCGATGCGGTAGTTCCTCGGGATAATGACGGTGCCCGTATCGGGCTCCTCGAGCCCGGCTATGATGCGCATGAGGGTCGTCTTGCCGTGGCCGTTGCGGCCGACGAGGCCCACGCGCTCCTTCTGGTTGACCTTGAAGGAGACGCCCTCGAGCAAGACCTGGGACCCGTAACTCTTCCAGAGACCCTCGACGCTGATCAATGCCCGCCCCTCTGACGTGGTGTCGTGCCCGAGACGTGCGGCCCCACCCTCTCCAACCACTCGCCGGCCCTCTTTCTGCCCTTCAGGAGGGCGCCGAACCTGTCGAGACACGTCTTCCTTATGAATTCGTCGAGATCCCCGTATCCCTTCGGGAGCTCCATGACGTGGACGTCGAGGCCGCCTTCGGCCATGGCCCTTGCGGTCTCGGCCGCCCGGGCGAGCCCCTCCCGGGATGCACCGGGCACCAGGGTGAAGCTCCTGCAGCCGAAGAGGACCGCCTTGTCCAGCATGCGCACGGCATCCCCTCCCCTGCCGATCCCCACGACCGGGATCAGCCTGACCTGGTCGACGAGCAGGGTGTCGAAGAATCCCTCGACCACCAACGTCTCCGCAGCTCCCCGGCATCGGTGCAGCAGAAACGGCGTCCGGTCCATGTCATCCCACGTCGCGACGGCACGGTAAGGGTCTCGTGCCGGCATGCCCTCGCCTGTCCCGCTCAGCTCCCTGCACACGAGCCCCATGAGCCTGCCCGATGCGTCGCGGTAGGGGATGAGCACGCCCGGGAGGGTCTCCTCATTCCCTCGAGCCATTGCCGCCCCTGTCGATGTGGGCAGGGATATCCCACAAGCGCTCGGAGCGGCCCATTCCTCGTGACCCGGGAAAAACCCGAGCCCCATCCCCCTGATCTCCCGGGTCGCGTAACCCCTCGAGACAAGCCAGTGGAGGGCTTCCTGCCCCTCCTCGGACCACAACGCCGCCATGCACGCCTCCATGAAGGCCTCGAGCATGACGGCCCTGTCGCGCTCGGCCCTCCAGGCGTTCTCTTCGACGAGCCCCGCGGGAGAACACCCTGCCGCCCTTGCGAGCCGTTCGACGGCCTGGTCAAAGTCCAGGCCGTATCTCGCCATGAGGAAATCCAGCCAGTCCCCCCTCGCGCTGCACGCATAGCAGAAGTATTCCGGCCTGTCGCCCGCGACGATCAGGGTCGGCCACGAGTCTCGGTGAAAGGGGCAGCAGGCCAGGAAACCCGTACCCCTGCGGCTGAACGACGGCAGGTCTCCGAAGAGTTCCAGCTGATACTCGGCGTCTATAAGCAGGGCGTAGATCGTCTCCAAGGTCGATGTCATAGGTTGTTCTTCCCTGTCGGTCACCTTGCTGCACGCCACTTTTAGAGCCAAACGCAAGAAAAAGCAAGACATGGACCTACAGGGCGCGCCGCGGGTTCCTCTATCCCTTGGCCGGGAGATGCAAGGCGCGACCCTCGTGTCCTCGAGATGGGAAGAGACCGGACTCCCTCCGGTCGCACTTTCTTCGATGCGGAACGGTAGGGGCCATGGCGCAGGCGTTCACGGAGTCTTTGCAGCCAAGACCACGCCTTCGCCTTCACAAGCCATTCCGAACGCGGCACCCCACACAAGCTCCACGGGGACGATCTCGGGGGTAAAGAGTCAACGCTCTGCCGGTATGCCCCGCCTGCCCGGGGTGTCTTCCCTCGGGGGAAATTCTTGGAGAGAAAGACAGGCAACGACCGGCCTACGGTCAGTCCATGACCGTCTCCGGCACGGTCCGTTCCCGGCATCCACGACCGCCGTCTCCCGTCCCGGCGCCCATTAGATGCCGGGGCCGGGCGGGCATCGGCACTCAGGCGTCCAGGACCTGCCGGACCTTCTCCGTGAGGCTCGCCACGGTGAACGGCTTCTGCACGAGGCTCACCCCCTCGGCCAGGAGGCCCTGGCGGGTGATGATCTCCCCGGTATAGCCGGACATGAAGAGCACCTTTGTTTCAGGCCTGATGGTCCTCACGCGCTCGAAGAGCTCTTTCCCGTTGATGTCCGGCATGATCACGTCGGTCAGGAGGAGATCCACGTGTTCCTTCGTCTTGCTGATGGTGTCCAGGAGTTCCTCGGCCCTGGGCGCCGTGATAACACGGTAGCCGTATTTCTCCAGGATGTCGCACGCAAGGGCCCTCACGTGGGGGTCGTCCTCCGCGACCGCGATGGTCTCGCTGCCGGGCATGCCCTGCTCGACGACCTTTTCCCGCCCTTGTTCATCACCCATGGGGGTGCAGGCGGGCAGGTATATCCTGAACGTGGTCCCCACGTTCTTCTCGCTGTAGACGGAGATGTGGCCGCCGTGCTGCCTGACTATGCCGTAGACCGTGGCAAGCCCGAGCCCGGTCCCCTTCCCCACCTCCTTGGTGGTGAAGAACGGCTCGAAGATGTGCTCCATCACCGTGGGGTCGATCCCCGTCCCCGTGTCGCTCAGCGCCAGGACCACGTAGTCGCCCGGTATCACCCCACCGTGTGTCCGAGCGTATTCCTCGTCGAGTGTCACCTGGGAGATCTCCACGACGATCGTCCCGCCGTCGGGCATGGCGTCCTGGGCGTTGATGGCAAGGTTCATGAGGACCTGGCCTATCCTGCCGACGTCGATCTTCACGGCCTTTGTGCATATGTTCTGGTGCAACTGGACCTCGATGTCTTCCCTGATGGTACGCCTGAGCATCTTTGCGTAGCCGGAGACAACCTCCCCCAGGTCGACCTCCCTCATCTCCAACACCTGTTTCCTGCTGAACGCGAGGAGCTGCTGGGTCAGGTCCCTCGCCCTCTCCGCTGCATGCCTTATCTGGAGGATGTCATCGTAGTAGGGGCTGTCCGTCTCGAGGTCGCTCAAGACGAGTTCTGCGTATCCGAGTATGGGGGCGAGCATGTTGTTGAGATCGTGGGCCACCCCCCCTGCGAGCCTTCCCACCACCTCCATCTTCTGGGCCTGCCTCAGCTGTTCCTCCATCCTGGTCTCCTGGGTGATGTCCCGCGCTATCCAGACAATGGCGGTGGGGTTCTTCCTGCCGTCCTTGAGCAGAAAGGCGCTGGTCAGGGTCTCAACGATCTCGTCGTGTGAGGTGATCCGGGAGATCACCGCCCTGCCCGACCCCCGGGACGTCACCTCGGCCATGAAGGGCTTGACCGTTTGCTCCATCTGGACCTCGGTGTGGAACACGCTCACATGCCTGCCGCATACCTCTTCGGCCTCGAGCCTGTGCATCGAGGCCCATGCCGGGTTTGCATAGATGACAGTCCCGTCGAGCCCGGTCATGAGCACGCCGTCGTGAAGCTGTTCGACGGTGCGGCCGAGCCTTTCGAGTACTTCCTCGGCCCTCTTCTTCTCCGTGACGTCCCGCAGGCACTCGATGGCGCCGGCGATGACGCCTCCCTCGTCGAACAGGGGGGCCGCGGCGCTCACCAGGTATGCGCCCCTGCCTTCGGACAGGCTTGGGGCGTGGCACTCGGCCGTCACCCGTGCGGAGTCTTCGCGCACCAGGTTGAACCAGCGCCCATCACCCTCAAGGGGCTTTCCCAGGACGAGGTCCACGAGCATGCCGGCCTGCGTACCGAAGAACCGTCGGGCGACATGCCCGTGGTCCCGGCCCATGACCTCTCCCTTGGGCATGCCGGTCATCTCCTCCATGGCCCTGTTCCAGGCGATCACGACACCTTCCCTGTCCACCGCGTACGTCGCGTCGGGCAGGAAATCGATGATCTGGGCGAGCCTCTTTTCCTGGACATCCAGCATCTTGTTCTGCCTTGCGAGGTCGCCGAACAGGGCGTCGAACCGCCTCGCGAGCTCCCCGATCTCGTCGTCTCGACCCGAAAGGGACGCCACGTTCTCGTTCTTTCCGTCGAGAGTGCTGTTGGCCTTCTGGGCGAGCTTCTCGATGGGCTCTATCACCATTGAGCGCGTGAGGAGGTATTCCGAGACCATCGCCGCGACACCGAGAACCATGAGCGACACGAGCCCCAGGAAGTAGGCCCGAAGACCCTTTCCCGCAATGGCGCGGTCCACCCTCGCGCTCAAGACGATCGCGGGCCTGCCCGCGATATCCTTGATCACGACGCTCGCAGTCGAGAAATCACCTGATGGGTCAACGACCACCCTGACGTCGTCAAGGTTCGCAGCCCCGGAACGGGTAGTCGTGTCCCCGGCCGCACCGGCCTCACCCACGGCGGGTACGAACCCCGCCGGGACGCCTGACTGCTGGGATATCGCCTCCATGATCCCGCCGGAGAGAAACCGTCCCATGACCATGGTACCCCTTGCCGGTCCTTTGTTCTCGGAGGTGAGGATGGGTCTGGCTGATACGAGGAGGGGGCCGTAGCTCGTCATCACCAGGCCGTCGGTGCCCCGGGAAGGGTCCTTCTGGTCCACGAGCATGGCGAATATCTCGGGGCCGAGCTCCTCGGCGAGGTCAAGGTCGATCTCCCTTTCCAGATCCATGCCGTAGCTCTTCGCGCTGAGCGCCCTCCTCGACGCGTCGTAGATGTGTATGAGGTTGATCTCCTGGTCCTCGAAGACCTCTTTCGTGATGTTCGACTGAATGAACTCCTCGTTCCTGTCGACGACATAGCGGTAGGTGTCGTCCCAGGACGACCAGTCGTGAACGAACGAACCCAGGTGCACGATCTCCCTCATGAGGCTCTCCCTGCACCTCAGTGCCGCATCCTCGGCATGTTTGCGGTCGAGCTCGTAGAAGCTCTCGAGCACCACCATCCTGAACACCGCAGACAAGCCGACGATGAGCACGACGACCACGGAAGCGAGGAAGAGGTTCATCTTGAAGGTGAGCTTCATCTTGTATCGGGATCCTCCTCAGGCATGAGAGGGCACCGTCAGTACGGCCTCCTGATTTATATCGGCAGAGTGACAGGTTCCTCAAGGGGTTTCTTCCCCCATGTCGCCGGTGGGATACCTGTCTGGTATCCACGTCGATGCGCATGCGCCTTCCCAGAACCCCATGGGTGAAGGACATGCCAGGAATCCCCCATCCCTTGCATGCGGCCCCCTCGGGCATGGCCGCCCGACAACCCGCAGGGGTTCGCCCGTGAGACTCCCGTGCGTCGCACAGACCGCCTGGTTATGGATGTTCACGGTCTCCTTCCAGGGTATGCCCCCATGTGCGTAGGCTGTCCCGCCGCGGCGATGACCGCGGGCGCGTGTGACGATCGAGGGCTACGGGAGCGAGGATGCCGGAGCGCTACCTGGCCATGACAGGACAAGCGGCCTCGTGACCCGGCCCGACAGGCAAGAGTTCGGGCCTCTCGCGGGCACATGCGGGCTCGGCGTACGCGCAGCGCGGGTGGAACGCGCATCCGGCCGGTGGGTCGACGGGGTTCGGGATCTCGCCCTTGGGCATGGGCTGGGTCCTCCTGAACTCGGGGTCCGGCACGGGGACGGCCTCCAGCAGCGTCCTCGTGTAGGGGTGCACGGGGTTCGAGAAGACCTCCCGTATGGGCCCTATCTCCACGATCCGGCCCAGGTACATGACGGCTATGCGGTCGCAGATGTACTTGCAGGTCGCCAGGTCGTGCGTGATGAACAGGTAGGTGAGGTCGAAATCCTCCTTGAGCCTGACCATGAGCTCGAGGATCATGGCGCGCACGGAGACGTCCGCCATGGCGATCGGCTCGTCGGCGACCACGAAGTCCGGCGAGGTCACCAGGGCGCGCGCGATGGCCACCCGCTGTCGTTGCCCGCCAGACAGCTGGTGAGGGTACTTCCGGTAGAGGAAACCGGCGGGCGTCAGGCCGACCTTCTCCATGATCTCCTCGGCCATCTCGCGGGCACGCTCACCGCTTGCCATCCCGTGGATCTTCAGGGGGTGCGACACGGCGTCGCCCACCGTCATGCGGGGGCTCAACGAGGCGTAGGGGTCCTGGAAGATCACCTGCATCCTCGTGCGCAGCCGTTCCATCTCGGCGCGGCCGAACGAGGCCAGGGGGCGGCCCCGGTACGAGATCTCGCCTGCGCTCGGCCGTGTGAGCCCGAGGATGAGCCTCCCCGTGGTGGTCTTGCCCGACCCGCTCTCTCCCACGAGTCCCAGCACCTCTCCCTTCGAGATGACGAAGGACACGCCGTCCACTGCGTGCACAGCCCTGGCCTCACTGGACAGGAAGCCGGAGAGGATCCCGCGCTGAACCGGGAAGCGCTTGACGAGGTCCCTGACCCTGACGATCTCCTCCCTCACGGCACCTCCTTGTACAGCCAGCAGCTCACGGTCCTGCCGTCGCCGCTTACCGACGGGGGCCTCTCGCGGCGGCATACGTCCATGGCACGGGGGCACCTCGGGTGAAACACGCAGCCCGCGGGCGGGTCGACGAGGTCGGGAGGGCTGCCCGGCATTGTGACGAGCCTCGGCCTGTCGAGCCTGATGTTGGGGATCGATGCGAGCAACCCCTCGGTGTAGGGGTGCAGAGGCCTCCTGAAAAGGTCCCCTGCAGGGGCCACCTCCACGATCGTCCCGCCGTACATCACGGTGATCCTGTGGGCGAGCTGGGCCACGTTTCCCAGGTTGTGCGTGATGAGGATCACGGTCAGGTCGAAGCGCCCGCGCAGTTCCTCCAGGAGATCCAGGAACTGGGCCTCGACGATCACGTCCAGGGCGGTGGTGGGCTCGTCGGCGATCAGGAGTTCAGGCCTCATGACGAGGGCGAGCCCGATCATGATGCGCTGCCTCATGCCCCCCGACATCTGGTGGGGGTACTCGCCGAGCCGCTGCCTGGAGATCCCGAGGCTCTCGAGCATGTCGCCGGCCATCTCGAGGGCCCGGGACTTCGTGACGGCCCTGTCATGGGTCCGTATGGTCTCCACGAAGTGCTGCCCTATCGAAAAGAGCGGGTTGAGGGAGGTCAGGGGGTCCTGGAAGACCATGGCTATACGCCTGCCCCTGATACGGAGAAGTTCCTTCTCGTCCATGCCAGCCACATTTCTGCCCCGGTAGTCGATCCTGCCGGATGTGATCCTCCCCGGCGGCCTCAAAAGGCGCACGATGGAGAAACCGAGCGTCGACTTGCCGCACCCCGACTCGCCGACAAGCCCCATGACCTCGCCCTTCACGATGTCGAGGTCCACCCCCTGGAGCGCTTTCACCGTCCCGATGGAGATGGGAAACTCGACGTGCAACCCCTTAATGGAGAGGATGGTCTCCCCGGCGCCCATGTCTCAACGCTCCAGCAGTCTCGGGTTGAGGATCTCGGCCAGCCCCTCCCCGAGCATGGTGAACCCGAGGGCCAAGAGAGAGATCATCACTCCGGGGAACGTGACGAGCCACCACATGCCTGAGGGAAGGAACTTCTTGCCCATGGCGAGGTCCATCCCCCAGTCGACGACCGTCGGCGGCAGGCCGAGGCCGAGGTACGTGAGTGCGGCCTCGATCATGATGGCGTCCGCCACGTTCAGCGTGAAGACCACCACCGTGGTGGCTATCACGTTGGGGAAGATGTACTTCGCCAGGATCGTGAGGTGTCCCGCCCCTATGGCGCGCGCGGCCTCCACGTAGAGCTCCTGCTTGACGGCCAGGGTCTGGCCCCTCACGAGGCGGAAGTACGTGGGGATGTAGATGATGGCCACGGAGAAGGTGATGTTGATCACGCCCGGGCCGAACATGGCCGCAAGGGCGATGGCGAGGATGAGCCCGGGGAAGACGTAGACCGCGTCCATGATGAGCGACAGGATCTTGTCGGGGATCCCGCCCGCATAGCCTGACACCAGGCCCATGGTTATGCCCACGAGCGACGAGATGATCGCGGCCATGACCGACACCTTCAGGATGGTCTGGGAGCCGAACACGATCCTGGAGAACACGTCCCGCTGGAGGTTGTCGGTGCCCATGAGGTGTGTGGGTCCCGGCGGGCTGAGCTGCGGCCCGGCGGCCTGGTCGTACGGGTCGAACGGGGCGATGTACCCCGAGAAGACCGCCATGAGCACGATCGCCCCCACAAGGGCCGCCCC
>ERZ795045.1718-NODE-1718-length-23476-cov-5.461552_pt1 | contig 23476 bp, 20 predicted proteins | sample MGYA00375129_ERZ795045 | MGnify/ENA primary metagenome ERZ795045 (study PRJEB30174, sample SAMN05720166) | activated sludge metagenome | isolation source: anaerobic digester from wastewater treatment plant | place: Japan | collected 2015-05-15 ...
CAACTCTAATATTATACTTCCCCAGTTCTTTTGCCCAACTTCTTGTAAATGAATATATTGCAGCTTTTGTTGCGGCATAAACACTCTGTCCTTCAGAACCTTCAAGGGCAGATTCAGAAGCCATATTAACTATCACACCTTTTTTATTTCTTATCATTTGTCTTGCAACAGATTGAGCACACAACAAATATCCTTTTTGATTTATACTAACCATTCTATCAAAAATTTCTTCAGTAATTTCCTCTTTACCCTCAGGATCAACAAGAAGTCGCGGTATCAATATTCCTGCATTGTTCACTAAGTAATCAATTTTTTTAAATCTTTCAAGTGTTTTTTTTACTAAATTTTCAACTTCATATTTTTTTGAAACATCTGTTTTTATAAATTCAATTTTATTTTTAAACTCTTTTAATTCTTCAATGGTCTTTTCTCCTTCTTTTTCATTTATATCTGCAATCACTACATCTGCACCTGCTTCAAGTAATTTTATAACAATTGCTTTTCCTATACCACCCGCTCCACCTGTAACTATTCCTGAAAAATTACTTAAATCTATCCCAACCATTCTCACTCCTTTTTTCATCAACTTAAAAATTAAAAAGATGTCCTAAAAAAACTTTTAGAACCAGGATCTTCAGGATTTAAATATATCCAAACATTATTAATTTTTTCCATTTCTAATTATTCTTTGACTAAACCTGTAATAATAATATATCATTATATTAAAAACTTCACAAGGAGGGAAGATGAAAAAAGCAATAGGGATAGACATTGGTGGTACTTATATAAAAGCAGGGCTTGTTAATGAAAGCGGTAAAATTTTAAAAAAGCAGCAATTTCCCACACTTGCAGAAAAAAATGACAGAGAAGTTGTACTTTATCAAATAGAAAAAAGTATTGAATTTGCATATGAGGAAGAAGTTGAAGGAATTGGAATTGGAACTCCTGGTGTTGTTGATGATCAGGGAATTGTTTATGAAGCACCAAATCTTCCTTCCTGGGATAACTTAAATCTAAAAAAAATATTTGAAGACAAATTTAAAAAGAAAGTTGTTGTTGAAAATGATGTAAATACAATTGCCTGGGGAGAATATCTTTTTGGAGCAGGAAAAGGGAGCAATACAATGATATGCATAACTCTTGGAACAGGATTAGGAGGAGGGATAGTAAAAGATGGAAAACTTTTAAGAGGTGGTAAATATTCTGCTATTGAAATAGGTCATATTACAATTGATTATAAAGGTCCGAAATGCAAATGTGGTAATATTGGATGTATTGAAAGATTTGTGGGGAGAGATTATATAGTAGAAAGGGCAATTAAAGGAATTAAAGAAGGAAAAAAAACTAAAATTTATGAACTTGTTAATGGAGACCTGCAAAAGATTACCCCTAAAACCATTTCTGAAGCATATAATCTTGGCGATGAATTTGCAGAAAGCATATGGATAGATGTTGGAGTATGTTTAGGAGCAATGTTTACAAGTTTGGTCAATCTTTTAAATCCCGATGTAATTGTAATAGGTGGTGGAATTTCTCAAGCAGGGAAAATTTTATTTGACACAGTAGAAAAGACAATTAAAGAAAGAGCCATGAAAATTTTAACTCAAAATCTAAAAGTTTTACCTGCTGGACTTGGAGTTGATGCAGGAATAGTTGCTGCAGGTGCTTTAATTTTTCAAAAATGAAAATATTATTTTTTGGAAGCGATATTTTTGGTATTCCTTCTCTTGAAATGCTTAAAAGAAATTTTGAAATTATTGGTATTGTGACCTCACCAGACAGACCAAAAGGAAGAGGATTAAGAATTTCTTCAACTCCAGTAAAAGAATGGGCTATTATGAATGGAATTAATATATATCAACCTGAAAAATTTGAAGAGAGTTTTATCAATAAGATAAAAAAAATTTCACCCGACCTAATTGTTTTGATTTCGTATGGGAAAATACTTCCTTCTTCAATTTTACAGATACCCAGGATTTGCTCTATAAATGTTCATCCTTCTCTTCTACCAAAATATAGAGGGCCTGCTCCAATTGAATGGGCTATAATAAATGGAGAAACAAAAACAGGTGTAACAATAATTAAAATGGATGAAAATATTGATACAGGTGAAATAATAATCCAGAAAGAAACAGAAATATTGCCTAATGATAATGCTTTTACTTTGAAAAATAAATTATCGTTGCTTTCTTCTGATCTTTTATATGAAGGAATAAAAATAATTAAAGAAGGTGGAAAAACATATCCTCAAAAAGGCGAAGTTTCTTATGCTCCTAAATTAAAAAAGCAAGATGGATATATTAACTGGAAATTAGACGCAACCAGAATACATAATCTTGTCAGAGGTGTTATAATTTGGCCAACTGCTTTCACATATTTAAAAATTAATTCAAGAAAAAAACTCATAAAAATATATAAGACAGAAGTAGGAGAAACAGAAGGCAAATTTGGAAATTGTGGAGAAATTATAAGAATTGAAAAGGATTATATAGAGGTTGCATGTGGAAATGGAACTATAAAAATAAAAGAATTGCAGATGGAAGGGAAAAAAAGAATGAGTACTTCTCAATTTTTATGTGGATACAGAAATGTTTTAAAAAATTTCTGTTAAATAAAAAGGGAGGGAATATGAATAAAATAATCTTATCTGTGATAGTTTTAGTATTTCCTTTATTTTCTCAGGTTAAAACAGAAGTAAAAACTGGAGGACCCACAGTAGAAGAAGTAATTAAATATGAAGGACCTAAAGCAAGAATAGCAGTAGCAAGATTTGATGTAAAAGCACCAAAAGCAACATGGCAAATGGGTGATGGAGTTAGAGATATGATTGTTGATGCTCTTTTTAAAACAGGTAAATTTATAGTTGTGGAAAAAGATGCAATAAAAGACCTTGAAGAAGAATTTAAATTTGCAGAAACAGGATGGAGTAAAAAAGAACTTGAAAAGGGAACATTTGAAGTTGCAGATATAATTGTAGTAGGAGCTATAACAGGTTTTGAACCACATGCAGAAGGAACAGGAGGAGGTGGATTTGTAATACCAACACCTTTTGGAGCAGGGATTGCAATTAAAAAAGAAGAAGCGTATATTCAGGCGACAATAAGATTGATAGATGTACGAACAAGAAGGGTTATAAATTCTTCAACTATTGAAGGTAAAACATCAAAATCAAAAGTTGGAATTGCCGGTGGAGCAGGAGTTAGTGGAGTTATACTTGGAGGTGGATTTGAAAAATATAAAAATACACCAACAGCAGAAGCAGTTATGATTATGATTAATAATGCTGTAAAAGAAATATCAAGAATGGTTCCAGAAAGTTATTATAGATATGGAAGTAAAGAAACCACTTATAAGAATGAACCTGATGGATTCAGAGGTATAAAATGGTTAACTTCTGTAGGAGAGATAAATAATTTAAAAACAATTAAACAGGAAGGCAATTATAAAGAATGCATAAAAACAGACGATAACATGCAAATAGGGAAAGCAAAACTTGAGAAAATTGCATACTCATTTTATAAAGACCAACTTGAAAGTGTAACAGTTGAAACAAAAGGAAAAGATAATTTTGAAAATTTAAAGTCAGCCACAATAGAAAGATTTGGTGAAGGAAAAAATAAAGGAGAAAATGAATGGATATGGGAGGGAAAAATTACAACAATAATTTTAAAATATAAACCTGAAGAAGAAAAAGGAATTTTAAAAATGTCTTCAGAAGAGATGAAAAAGAAAATTGAATCAGATACTGGATTTTAATTTAAAAATGAAACTTGGTGGTCCTATTTTTAAAAAATATAATAATCCAGAAGAATGGATTAAAGAATTAAAAAAAGAAACTTATTCTGCTTCTTATTGTCCTGTTGATATAGATACATCCGAAGAAATTATTGCTGAATATCGTAAATGGGCATTCAAAGAAAAAATTATTATTGCAGAAGTCGGAGCATGGTGTAATCCTTTAAGTTCTGATATTGAAGAAAGAAAAAAAGCAATAGCAAAGTGTAAAAAGGGCTTATATCTGGCAGAAAAAATTGAAGCAAAATGTTGTGTAAATATTTCTGGTTCAAGAGGAAAAAAATGGGATGGACCTGATAAGAAAAATTTGACTGCAGAAACATTTGATATGATAGTAGAAACAGTTAGAGAAATTATAGATGAAATCAAACCGAAAAATACATATTATACACTGGAAACTATGCCGTGGATGTATCCTGATTCTGCCGATAGTTACTTAAAACTTATTAATGCAATAAACAGAAAATCATTTGCAGTTCATTTTGACCCTGTGAATTTAATAAATACTCCAGAAAAATATTTTTTCAATGATGTTCTTATAAAGGATTTTATTAAAAAACTCGGACCATATATAAAATCATGCCATGCAAAAGATATAATAATGGGTGACAAACTAACATTACATTTTGATGAAATAAGACCGGGACTTGGACAACTTGATTACAGAACACTTTTAAGAGAACTTAATAAATTAGACAAAAATATTCCTTTGATGCTTGAACATCTACCTTCTGAAGAAGAATATAGAAAAGCAAAAGAATATATAAAAAAAATATCTTTTGAAGAAGGAATAAAACTATAGATTTTTTTAGAAGGAGGGTTAATTATGAATTACAAAAAAGTACTTATTTTTGGAGCACATCCAGATGATGAAATAACAATGGCTGGAACAATTTTTAAAATGGCAAATTCAGGTACAAAAGTTGTAGTAATAACAATGACAGATGGTTGTGAAGGATATCCAGTTTTAGAAATGAAAGAAAAAATCGTAGAAATCAGAAAAAAGGAAGCAAAAGAATGTGATAAAATTCTCGGAATATCTAAACGAATATTTCTTGATATACCTGATATGGGACTTGTAAATAATAAAGAAATATTAAAAAAATGTATAAAGATTATAAGAGAAGAAAAACCTGACGCAATATTTACTCATGGACCGGAAGATAACCACAGAGACCATATTAATACACATTTTATTTCAGTGGAAGCGAGATGGCACGCTGGAGAACCTGTCTCTGCTGAATTTGGAAGTCCCTGGTATACACCTCATTTATATTATTACAAAGGAATTACAAAGGGATTGCCTTCAGTTATTATTGATGTAACGGATGTGGCAGAAAAAAAGTACGAAGCATTAATCACTCAGACATCACAGTTTACAGTTTTCAGAAAAAATAAGGAAGATTTTTTATCTGAAATTGAACTGATTAAAAAGACAAGACCAAAAAGAACTGAACAATTCTGGATTGCAGATAAAGTAACAATTTTTGATTTTTTACCAAGAAGTATTTAATAAAAAGCAAGTTCTATAACTATTTTTTAAAGATACATCCTGAATTTAAAAAGTTTTCACAAGACATTTTTTCCTTTTCTCTGTAAAGTGAGGTTCTTTTTAAAAGTTCATCAAAATCAACAGAATGGGCATCAAAATCAGGACCATCAACACAGGCAAATTTAACAACTCCTCCTACTGTAACCCTGCATCCACCACACATACCTGTTCCATCTATCATTATTGGATTTAAACTTGCCACAGTTCTAACACCATATTTTTTCGTAATTTCTGCTATTTTCTTCATCATCGGTATAGGACCCGCTGTTAAAACCAAATCAAATTTTTCTCCTTTTTCAAGTAATCTCTCAAGAATTTGTGTATTAAATCCCTTTTCTCCATAACTCCCATCATCTGTTGAAATGTAAATATTATCACTTATCTGTCTCATTTCATTTTCAAGTATTATCAAACTTTTAGTTCTCGCTCCTATTATAGTAGTTATTCTATTACCTTTTTCTTTGAATGCTTTACCCATCCAGAAAACAAAAGCAGCCCCTACTCCACCAACTATAATGCAAACATGACCATAATCTTTTATTTCAGTTGGTTTTCCAAGAGGTCCTACAATATCAAGTATTTCATCTCCTTCATTTAAAAGTCCAAGTTTAATAGTAGTAGTCCCAACTTCTTGAAAAATCAATGTAATTCTTCCTGTTTCTCTATCAACGTCTGCAATGGTCAGAGGTATTCTTTCTCCTTTCTCGTCTACTCTTAAAACCACAAACTGCCCTGGTAATGCTTTTTTTGCAATCAACGGTGCCTCAACTTCTATTCTTTTTACTTTTTCAGCAAGTTCTTCTTTCCTTAATATTCTATTCATCTTGGTTTCTCCCATTTAAGTAAATCCATTACACTGCTTAAAGTCCCACCTTCATTTATTTCTTTTCTTATTCTGTTTTCTCTTTCAAGAACATCCATTGCTCTATTTGTAATTTCAACAATTTTTTCTTTTGGTATTACAACCACACCATCCATATCACCTACAATCCAGTCACCTGGAAAAATCATCTGTCCTTCTATTTTTAAAGGAATATTTATTTCTCCAAAACCTTTTGGTTCACCCGCAGTAGGAGTTATAACTTTTGCAAATACAGGAAACTTAAGTTTTATTATTTCTTCAATATCTCTAACTCCTCCATAAATAACAACCCCTCCTAATTTTTTCATAATTGCGCTATTTGTTGCAAGTTCACCCCAGCAAGCAGGACCAACTCCACCTGCATCTATAACAATTATATCTCCTTCTTCAGCAATATCTATTGCTTCAACTGGTTTGGCCCAATCCCCTGGATATGTTCTAACAGTTACACACTTCCCAACAATTTTAAACTTTTCACTCAAAATAGGAGTTATACCTTTAATCCATCCTCCTCTGTGTAAAGCATCCGAAATATTTGCTGTTGAAACTTTTTCCAGAATCTCCTTTATATTTTCATAATTAACCCTTTTATAGAATAATGTTTCAACAGGTATTTTCGTCTCAATTGCCTTTTTTATATCTAAAACCGCTTTTTTTGCATCAGATGATTTTGTTATTGCACCACCTATTATTAAAATTGAGGCACCTGCTTTAACCGCATCAACAACATTTTCAGAATTCAATCCCCCTGCTATCGCAACAGGAATTTTAACTTCTTTTGTAACTTGTTTAAGAAAATCAAAAGAAATTTTCCCTGTCATCTGTTTATCTATTGAAATATGAATGCCAATATAATTTGCACCAAGTTTTTCAACCTCTTTTGCCCTGTTTAAATTTGCTGATTCCTCTATAAGGTCAACCATTACCTCTCCACCATAATTTTTTGAGGACTCTATGCACTCCATTATTGTTTCATTTGATGCATTTCCCATTACAACAACTATATTTGCTCCTGCTTTAAATGCAATTTCACTCTCAATTCTACCGGCATCCATTATTTTCATATCAGCGATTATTTTTCTGTCAGGAAAAAGTTTTCTGAGTTTTCTTATAATCTCAACTCCACATGATTTTATTAAAGGAGTTCCTGCTTCAATCCATTCAACACCACCTTCAACTACTTCTTTTGCAAGTTTTAATGCCCTGTGTTCGTCAACAAAATCAAGTGCAACCTGAATTACAGGAAATTTTCTGCTCATTTTGCCTTCCTACCTATCATAATAAAACCTGTATGCCCTCTCATTAAATCAACCGGTCTTGCTCTTTTTTCATCAACAAGCCACCTTCTTTCAAGGAGTTCAAACACATTTATATCAATGAAACCATCCAGTTCTTCAACAAATTTTTTTATCTGTATAATTTGTGGATTATAGTTTACCAGAATTCCACCTTTTTTCAAGTATTTTAGAAGTCCTTTTGCTTTCCATGGTTCTGGTAAATCAAAAAAAATCTTATCAGCCCATTCTTCTTCAATATCAATTTTAAAATTTTCATCATAAACATCGCCATTAATAAATTCAAGATTTTCTGGTATTTTACCAAAGTAATTTTCAATATTTTTTACAGCAACTTCTCTGAAATCCTCATTCCTTTCAATAGTTATAACTTTTCCCTTTTTTACTATTGACATAATACCTATCAATAAAGAACCAGAACCTGTCCCAGTTTCAATAACATTATCTGTTTCTTTTAAACTGGAATAGAAAGTAATCACAGCAACATCCTTAGGATATATTATCTGAGTCTTCCTTTTTATTTTAAGAAGAAATTCTGAAATGCCAGGTTGGTAAAAATAAAAACTTCTACCTTTAAATTCAAGTTTTTCAATACCGTCTATTTTTTCAGGGATATCAATATTTCCAAAATGAGTTGAAAATGTTTTTAAATTTTTATCAACTATCCATTTTTTACCATCACAGAAAATAGTAATTTTTTTCATTTTTTACAGACAGGTCCATCCTCCATCTATTAAAATTGTACTTCCGGTTATAAAAGGACAGGCATCAGAGGCAAGAAAAACAGCAAGAGGTCCTATTTCTTCTGGATTTGCTATTCTTCCTGCAGGTGTTTTTTCAATAAAAAATTTTTTAATTTCAGGGTCTTTAAGAATTTTCTCATTTATGGGTGTGTTAAAAACTCCAGGACATATACAATTCACGGTTATATTATATTTAGCCCATTCAACAGCAAGTGTTTTTGTAAGTTGAACAATTGCTCCTTTAGTAGAAGAATAAAGACTTCTTCCCGGAAGCGTTACGAAACTTAACATTGAACCAATTGTAACAATTTTCCCATATTTTCTTTCTATCATATACTTTCCAACTATTTTACATGTATACCAGGTCCCAAAAAAATTTGTATCAAAAATCTCTTTTGCTTCTTCAACTGTTAAATCCTCGGTATTTTTTCTTATATTTATTCCAGCTGAAGTTATTAGTATATCTATTTTCCCGAATTCTTCAATAGTTATTCTCACAAAATTCTCAATATCTTCAAATTTTCTTACATCTCCTTTTATAAATATTATCTTTTTGCTTGTTTCCTCAATAATTTGTTTTTTTGTGTCTTCTCCTGCTTTTTCTTCTCTCCCAACAATAGCGACTTCTGCACCTGCTTCTGCAAGTGCCTTTGCCATTTCCTTTCCAAGCCCTTTTGTTCCACCTGTTACCAGTGCCGATTTCCCTTCTAATGAAAACTTTTGTAAAATCTTCATTTTTTGTTCTTGCATTTCCTTTTATATTTTTTCAGAATCACCACATTATAACCATTTTCTCTTTTATATTCACAGTAATCAATCATTTCTTTTATAAGTTGAAATCCAAGTCCATAATCTGTTTCCCTTACATTTAAAGGATTAAAAGAAGTTCCATCATCTATTATTTCTATTTTTATTAAATTATCCACATTCTCCCATGTAACTTTAATAATATTTGGGTCATTATTTTTACAGGTTATTATTGAACTACAGATTTCATCAACTGTTAACATCAATTCCCATGTTTTCTTGAAACTCAGATTTGAAAGAATACATTTTTTCTGAATAAAATTTGAAATCAATTCTAAACTTCCGTAACTTGCCTCAACAATTATATAATCAATTTTTTCTTTTTTCATTATATAAAAATTTTACATAAATTTTTTCAATCTCGTCAACCATTTTTTCAACTGGAAATATTTGTTTTATTAATTCCTGTCCTTCTTTCCCCATTTTATCAGAAATTACAGGATTTTCAAGTAAATAAATAATTTTTTCTTTTAACAAATTTATATCTTCTGGTGGAATAATAAAACCAGTTTTTCCATTTATCACAACTTCCTTTGTTCCATCTACATCAAAGGCAATAACCGGCTTTCCTCCTGCAAGTCCCTGAGCAACTGCTTTTGGAAGACCTTCTCTTAAACTTGTATGAACAAGTATATCCATAATACTTACATATTCAGGAATTTTTTCTGGTGGAACAAGTCCTGTAAAAATAACCTTATCCTGTATTTTATTTTTTTTTGCATAGTTTTCCAAATCATTTCTTAAAATACCATCTCCAACAAACATAAGTTTTGCTTCTGGATGTTTTTCAGATACTTCTTTAAATGCTTCTATTAAATAATTCTGTCCTTTTAGATAAAACAATCTTCCAATCATACCGATAACTTTTTCATCTTTTTTTATTCCATATTTTTTTCTCATTTCATTCCTTTTTTCTGCACAATCAAGATATGGTTTAACATGAAATCCACTGTATATCACAGTATAATCACTTTCTTTACCTATACCTGCTTTAAGTGATTTTTCTTTCATTATTTCACCAACACATATAAAATGGTCAGTGAAATAATATGCAATCTTTTCGGCAGAGATATAAATAAAATTTAAAAATTTATTTTGATATGGATGAAATGGTAATCCATGAATTGTATGAATTACTATGCATTTTGGATTGGCAAGTTTTGCAGAAATCCTTCCGAGTATTCCTGCTTTTGCACTGTGAGTATGAACCAAATTATATCTATTCTTTCTGAAGATAAAAAATAGTTTTAAAAAAGCAATTATATCATAAACAGGATTAATATCTCTTACAAGTTCCTTTATTATTATAAGTGGAATTTTTTTTTCAATAATTTTTTTTTCAAGAGACCCTTCAGGTCCTTTAGTGGGACCACTTATTAAATCAACTTGATATCCCTTTTTTATTAAACCTTCAACAGTAAACAAAGTATTTTCCTGTGCTCCACCAATAACAAGACGGGTTATAACATGTGCAATTTTCATATCATTATCTCACTTCACAAAAAACTACATATTTTTTCATTATGGTTTTTATATTTTCAAATTCATCATCTGTATATGTCTTTTCTTTAATAAAATCTTCTTCAACCAGTTTAGATGGAATAAATTTCTGTAAAAAATATTTTTTACAACCTTCAATAATTTTACCTATTTTTTCAAAATCATCAATACAAATTTGTTTTTTAACCACTGTAGTTCTGAATTCATAATCTATTTTTGAATTTTTTATTATATCTATTGACTTTAATATCTTCTCTGTTTCTACTTCCACTCCTGTAATCATTTTATATTTTTCTAATGGCCCTTTCAAATCCATTGCAATATAATCAACTAATCCTTCTTTTAAAAGTTTTTCTATAATTTCCGGTCTTGAACCATTTGTATCAAACTTCACTTTAAAACCCATATTTTTCACTTTCTTAACAAAATCAATTATATCCGGCTGAATTGATGGTTCTCCACCTGTAATACAAACACCTTCAAGATATTTTTTTCTTCTGTTCAAAAAATCAAAAATTTCCTCTTCAGGTATAATTTCTCCAAATTTTTCAGGTAAGACAAGTTCAGGATTATGACAGTAAGGACATCTAAAATTACATCCCTGAGTAAAAATAATACAACTTAAAATATTAGGAAATTCAATTAAAGACGTTTTCTGTATTGCACCTATTTTCATTTAAGGACAAATGTTTTTCTTATTTTAAACTCTTCATATTTACCCTTATTCCATTGACTCACAGGCCTTAAATAACCAACAATTCTTGAATAAATTTCTGTTGTTTTACCACATTTTGGACAGTTATATACCTCTCCATTTAAATAACCATCTTCAGGACAGACACTGAATGTAGGAGTTATTGTAAAATAAGGTAAAGTAAAGTTTTCGCATATAGTTTTCACAAGTTTTTTAATTCCTTCTTTTGAATTTATTTTTTCACCTACAAAAATATGTATAACAGTCCCACCTGTATAAAGCGATTGAAGTTTATCCTGTTTTTCAAGTACCTCAAATATATCATCAGTATAATTTACAGGTAAGTGTGTTGAATTTGTATAAAATGGTTCCGCTCCGTTTCTACATTCCTTCTCATTTGCAACAATTATATCTGGATATTTATTTTTATCAATTCTTGCAAGACGATAACTTGTCCCTTCTGCTGGAGTTGCCTCAAGATTATAAAAATTACCTGTACTTTCCTGAAATTTAATCAATTTTTCTCTCATAAATTCCATTATCTCAATTGCAAAATTAATTCCTTCCTCTGTTCCTATATCTTTACCAAAAAGATTTAAACATGCTTCATTCATACCAATAATTCCTATGGTTGAAAAATGGTTTACCCAGTATTTCCCAAATCTTTCTTTCACATTTCTCAAATAAAATCTTGAATATGGATAAAGTCCAGAATCTGTAAATCTTTCAAGAACTTTTCTTTTTATTTCTAAACTTTCTTTTGCAACTTCCATCAAATCATTCAATCTACTTTTAAATTCCTCTTTTGTTTTTGATAAATATCCAATTCTTGGTAAATTAATTGTAACAACTCCTATACTTCCTGTTAAAGGATTTGCTCCAAATAATCCCCCTCCTCTTTTCTTTAACTCATCTGTCTGTAATCTCAATCTGCAGCACATACTTCTCACATCATCCGGTTTCATATCAGAATTTATAAAATTGGAAAAATAAGGAATACCATATTTCCCAGTCATTTCCCAGAGTAAATCAAGTGTTTCATTTTTCCAGTCAAAATCCTTTGTTATGTTATATGTTGGGATAGGAAATGTAAATACCCTTCCCTTTGCATCTCCTTCAAGCATAACTTCAAAAAATGCCTTATTTATCATATCCATCTCTTTCTGAAATTCACCATAAGTTTTATCCTGAATCTTTCCTCCAATAATAACTGGCTGGTCTTTATAAACTTCTGAAACTTTTAAGTCAAAAGTAAGATTTGTGAAAGGGGTATTCCCAGTTATAAAAATCTGTCCATTTCTTCTTGCTATGACAGTTTCATTTTCAGTATTAACACTCCAGATTATCCCTTTATATTCAACCGGTTTTATCTCCTGAATATAATCATACTGTGTTTCTGTAAGTGTGATAATATACTGAGTTTTTTTTGAAATACCCCCAACTTCTCTCTCCTTAACATTAAAATTATATCCTGCAAGTACAGCCACTCCTGTAATAATATCCATTGCTTCTTTATCAGTAACAGTAATTCTTTTTCTAAATTTTTCTTCCCATCCATTACCTTTTATATATGTATCAATAAATAATTTTGCCTGTTTTTTACTTAACTTTAAAAGAAAAGAAGGGAATTGTTTCTTTTCAGAACCTAATAAATTATGAATAACTTTGCTTGGTTTTGACTTAAGTCTTATATGAGTACATATACCCAGGGAACTCTGAGGTCTTATAGAATATTCAAGTTCATTTATTTTTAGTAAGTCAATTATTTCATTATAATTTTCTGGATGTTTTTCTTCTGATTGATATATACTTACTCTATGACTTCCCTGCTTTTCTATACTCCCTTCAGAAAGAATCCATGCAAGCAACTTTATTTTTGAATCCTCTATATCATATTCCTCATTTATATTCTCTCCTTTTACAGGAATTACAACAGGAGACATTAATTCAATTACTTTTTCAATTGGTTCAAGAGCAAATCTATCTGTATTAAAAATTCTTCTTACAACTCTGTGCCCTGGAGATATTAACTGGTCTTGATTTCTATTTTTTAGATTGTACATTACTCCTTCATATTCTCTTACAAAAACATGTTTTACTTCTTTTTTTTCTATTATTCCGTTTTTTATATTAAATGTATAAATTGTATCTCCTTTTTTAACCTGGTCATATTTTTTCCAGCCGTCAGGAGTTAAAATTTCTGTATCTTCTGAAAGACATTGAAAACCTGTTCTTGTTGGTACATTCAAATTAAATAAAAACTCCTGAACCGCCTGTTTTACCTCTTTATAACTTAAACCATCATATCTTACAAAAGGAGCAAGAAGGGTATCAAGATTTGAAAATGCCTGAGCACCTGCACTTTCTCCCTGAAGAGTATAAAAGAAATTAACAATCTGCCCTAAAATTGAACCAAAATGTTTTGCAGGACTGCTTTCCACTTTTCCTTCTGCACCTTTAAACCCTGTTAAAAGTAAATCCTGTAAATCCCATCCAACACAATAAACAGATAAAGAACCAAGGTCATGAATATGAAAATCACCATCAATATATGCTTTCCTTATTTCAGGAGGATATATATTATTTAACCAGTATGTTTTTGTTACTTCGGAAGAAACATAATTATTTAAACCCTGAAGAGAAAAACTCATATTACTGTTCTCTTTAACCCTCCAATCAATTTGATTTAAATACTGGTCCACAAGGTCTAAACTTGCTTTTGTTGTTATTTCCCTTATTCTTGCGTGTTGTTCTCTGTAAATTATATATGCTTTTGCTGTCTTTTTATAGGGAGAAAGTAAAAGAACCTCTTCTACAATGTCCTGTATTTCCTCAACTGTTGGAATTTTATCTTTTATTATTTCCAGTGCAAGGTCAAGAACTTTTACTGTCAATTTTTTAGCAACATCTATTCCAAATTCACCGGTTGCCTGACCTGCTTTAAGAATAGCATTTGTTATTTTAGTTGAATCAAAATCAACAATTCTTCCGTCTCTTTTTACAATCTTTTTAAACATTTTTTCCCCCTATTTTTTCTATTTCTTTTAAAAACTGTTCAATATCTTCAAATTCCTGATAAACAGAAGCAAATCTAATATATGCAACTTTATCAAGTTTTTTCAATTTTTTTATAACACTTTTTCCTATTTCTTTGGAGGTAACTTCATTTTCATATTTCTGTCTCAATTCTTTTTCAATATCTTCAACAATCTCATTTATTTTATCTGTACTTATGGGTCTTTTCTCACATGCCTTCTGTATCCCGATTATCAATTTTTCTCTGTTAAACCTTTCTCTTCTACCATCTTTCTTAACAACAATTAATGGTTTTAAATCTATCTCTTCATAAGTGGTAAATCTTCTTTTACACTTCAGACATATTCTCCTTCTTCTTATTAACAAACCATCTTCTCTTTCTCTTGAATCAACCACTTTGTCTTTTAAATAACCGCAGTAAGGACATTTCATTTTCTATATATAGTACATCAAGAAGTTTAAAATAACAACATATTGTATTTTTTTAAAATTTAACATATACACAAATTTTGTCAAGTCAAAATAAAAATAGCGGGAAAAAATGAACCTTATTTACTTTTTACAGGTTGAACAGGAAGAAGCACTACAGGAGGAACAGGAACCTGAAGATGTAGAACTCAATCCCTTTTCCTCTCTTTCTTTTCTTTTATAATCTTCACTTCTATATTCTGTTGTGTAAAATCCAGGTCCTTTAAAAATAACACCACCGCCAACTCCAACTAATCTTCTTAAACTTTCTTTTTTACATTCAGGACATATATTTAAAGGTTCATCAGTCATTTTTTGAAATTTTTCAAATTTATAACCACAATTTTTGCATTCATATTCATAAGTAGGCATAACTTCCTCCTTTTTTATTATTAGATGAAAAAAATACCAAAAAGTTTCTATAATGTCAAGTGAAATTTTTATAAGAGGCAAGAATTTTACCTAAATATACGCGATGATAATCACCTGATTTATACATTCTTTCTTTTATTTCTTTATCAATCATTTCCGGTTTAACATCCATCCTTGCAATAACTTTACATTCAAAACTTATAATACTTTCTTTAACAACAGGAGATTTTACATATTTTGATTTTAAAGGTGTCAGATTTTTTTCTTTAAATTTATCATATTCTCTTCCTGAAACTGTGCCACACCAGTTAACTATTTCCTTATATTTCTCTTCAAAGATATTAACAGTAAAATCCTCTGTTTTTTCAATCAGATTAAATGTATATCTTGAAGGTCTTATAAAAATAAAAAAAATAGGTTCACCCCAGATAATACCAATACTTCCCCATCCAATCGCCATCACATTCGGTTTATTATTTTTATCCACAGAACAAACAAGAACTCTGCCTTCCTTTAATGCTTCAATTGTTTCTTCCATTACATCAATATATTTAATTTCTTTTTTCATTTTTACTCCTTTTTAAAACATTCTTTAAAGAATTCTGTTGTCTCATCTATAACTGTATTTTCGCTTTCTTCTGTGGTAAAAACATGCCCTCCTTTATCAAGCACAAGCATTTTAAGATTACTCGCGTTTTTATGAAATTTTTCAAAATAAAAAAGTGCATTTTTCAAGTCAAGAGAAAGGTCATCTTTTGTATGTATGATAAAAACATTTCCCCTATAATTTTCTACATATTCTTTCATATCAATTTTTCCAAGAGATTCAATAAATCCCTTTCCGATATAATGACCCATTCCAGGTATATAACACTTGCCATATTTTTCTATTTTTTCTCTTATTTTTTTTGTTAAAATTTTCTTCTGTATAATTTTTGGAAATGCAAGGGGAGACCATAAACATAATCCCTTAACTTCCTTAAATTTATGAACAACATAAACTGCAGTAACAGCACCCATTGAAAGACCACAAACTCCAATTTTTTCTCTGTCAACAAAATCAAATGTTTTAAAAAATTCTAATGCTTTTTCTCCGTCTTTCATTTCTGTTTCAAGAGTCATTTCATAAAAATTCCCTTCACTATCACCTGAACCATAAAAATCAAATCTCAAAACAGAAAAACCCTCCCTACATAATTTTCTTGCGAGTTTTGTAAATATAAAGTGACTTTCACATTTATTTCCAGTAAAACCATGAAAAAGTACAATTCCGGGTGATTTCTCCTTTTCTGGAATATGAATAACCCCAAATAGTTTACCTTTACTTCCATCAAAAATAACTGCCTTTTCCATATACCATCCTCCTTTAAATTTATCAAATCCTTTTAACATCTAATTTTAACCGTCCGAAATAAAAGAAAGAATATCTTCAACTTTTATCTCTTCCAAACATTTTTTATCTGTACAATTTTTCATTTTTTCATATACACAAGGACTGCACTCCAAATTTTTGTAAACAATTTTAACATTTTTTCCTCTCGGACCCCAAATAAAAGGTGAAGTAGGTCCAAAAATAGCAATTGTTTTTACTCCTGTAATACTGAAAAGGTGAGTAATTCCGGAATCATTTCCAATATAAGCAATAGTTCTTTCGGCAATTTTAATAATATCTTCTAAATCAAGATTAAAAAAAATTTCTCCTTTAAAATTTCTCTTCCAGAATGAAAGTTCATTTTCTTCTGCAGGTCCAAGAAGTAATTTTACATTTTTCAGATTTTCTGAAAGTTTCAAAAACTTCTCTTTCCCCCAGTTTTTATCTTTACTTCCGCTTCCCGGATGAATTAAAAAAAATTCTCCTTTATTTTTTAAATTTAAATTTATAGAAAAATATAAATTTTTATTAAATATTTCCTTAACTGGCTTCATTAAATAATCTGTAATGTGGATATTCAATTTCTCCTTTTTAACAGGGTGGAAAATTATTTTATTCATAAAATTTTTCTTTAGATTTTCTCCTATTATTTCTTTTTCATCTGTGTAGGCAATAATAATATCAAAATCTTTAAGAAAACCTTTCAACTTGGTATTCTCACTTTCAAAGAAAAAAAGATATTCACTTGAATCAAGTGGAATAAATTTCTCAACATTTCCATACTTTTCAATAAAATTTTTATAAATACCCTTTCCTCCTGCAAAAACTCTGTACCCATTTTTTTTAAAACTGAAAAAAACAGGAAATGTTAAAATTAAATCACCGAGTGCTCCCTCTCTGATTATTAAAATTTTTTTCATTTTCAATAATTTTTTTAATCTCATTTATAATTATTTCAAAACCCTCTTTATCAGGTAAATTTTTATAAACATACTCATTCGTTTTAAAAAATCTTTCACCATTTTCAATTTCAGAAAAGATTTTATATAAGTCAAGAAAATAAAAATTTCTTTTTTCAGAAATCTTCTTAATTTTTTCTCTATATGGTTGAAGAACTTCTAAATAAGGATATGAAGGAAATGGAGAAACCACAATTATATTTGAATTTTTTTGTGATAAAAGATATAAAATTGCATCATAAACCTTTTCCCATTCATTTATTCTATGCCTTCTTAAAAGAGAATTTATAAATGGAAATAAAACAACAAAAGAATCGCTGTTTATTTTATCCTGAATTTCCTGAATAAACTTAAATTCATTAAAAAGATAATTTACATATTTTACCTCGGATATATTTAAAACTTCTATTCCTTTTTCTTTAAAAAATTGAATTAACTCGTCTGGAAAATCTCCAATAAAAATTATTTTTGAAAATCCAGTAGTTTTTTTTATATTTGTATATTCAGGAATTTTAAATATAAGGTAAGAATTATTTTTCTTTAAAAAAACACCATCAACAAAAAAATCCTTTTCATTTAAATCCACCACATTTATAGTTTTTTCAGCGAGCTTCGCATCATAAAAATAAATCCCAATTTTTATTTCATTTTCAGGATTTAAAAACAAAGTCATTGTTTTCCCATTTTCTTTTCCTGGGAGAAAATAAAATTCATTTTTATTGTTTTGAGATGCAAGAGTTAATACTAAAGGAATGTCAGATATATTTTCAACTCTAATTGGTATATAAAGTTTTTCATCCTCATATATAAAATTTTCAAAAGGAAGAATATTAAAAATGGTCTTTATTTCTTTTCCATCTCCTAAACTTATTTTATGGATAAACTCTCCAGATATTTTATTTTTCTCTGTTTTTAGTTTTATATTTATCTCTTTTTTTTCTCCTTCTAACTTTACAACAATTTTTTCACCGGTATATACTTTTCCATCAATTTCCCACAAATATTTATCAGATAAAAAACAGGATGTATCAAGTTTCAAAATTGTTATTTTTTTATTATCAATAGTAAATGGACCTTCAATCTCATAATTAAAATAGGGAGTATTGGGTGACTTTAAATTTTCAACTTTTCTAATTTTCATCTTAACAGGTATTTCATTTATAGAAGTCATGTCCCAGTAAACCCTTCCTTTATCGTTATAAAAACCAATTCCTTCTATGTTTTTTTCTCTTATTTTTAAAAGAGGTATTTCAATTTTTGTCCATTTTCCTATTTCTGGAAGTTCTCCAATTTTTTCTTTATTCATACCTTTCATATTTATTACATCCTTACCGAAAGAAAAATAATAGTGTCTTCTATATCTTGAAATAACTTCTATAATTATCTCTTCTGGAGCATTTTCTTCTTCTATGAAAAGATAAGAAATAATTTTATCATCTGAACCTATAGAAAATTGTTTTGGAAAACTGACTCTGTGGAAAGAAAAACCAGCAGTACCGGTATGAGAATAAATTCCTGAGAGTGATTTTTCAGTCCATAACCATACACCGGATTTAATTGAATCTGGAAAAATATAATCATCTATCAAAATATTTCCTTTTTTAAATTCTTTGTATAATCTGTTTTTTTCACTGTAACCGATAAAAACCTTATAATTAATTGAATCTGTTGGTTTAAAAAAAATTTCCATCTCATCTTTTAAAAAATTAACTCCAGAGATTTCACATTCTTTTCCATTTTCATCAATAATTTTAATATCATCATATTTTTCCTTTCCTGAAATAAAATTAAAGGAGGCAATTTTAAATGTTTCAAGGAGTTTTTTATTTTCACAGGATAAATTCAACAAATATCTGTATTCAGAAAAAACAAAAAACTGTAGAATTAAAAAGAATAAATAAATATTTCTCATTTTTGTCTCTTTATTTTTAAAGCGATGTCTTTTTCAAAAGGAATAATTGAAATTTCAATATCTTTTTTATTTTCATAAAACATTTCTTTTACTATTTCTCCTTTATAAGTATCCCAGAACTCAATTTTATACTTCCCCGGCAAAAATCCTTTTAAATATAAAACTGCATTTTCAATTTTTACTGGTTTTATTCTTTTAAGTTGACTGTTAAAAATTTTTCTATCAAATATCCAAAAAAATCCCTCTTCTTTATTCTGGATACCAACAAAATCAACATCTTTCCCTCTTATTTTACCATCAGATACCTGTAAAAACTTATTCCTTCTGTCTTCATTTTCCCAGAATTTTGAAAGTGCTTTATAATGAAAATAAAGGTCAAAATGGTCAATAAATGGCCACCACCAGAAAAGAGCAACTCCAAACATAGGCATCATTGAAGAAGACCATATACCCCCATGTAAATTATCCTCAAGAAAAAATCTGTCTTTTCCAACTCCAAACTCATTTACAAACATCGGTTTTCCATAAAATTTTCTTTTTTCATAATAATCTCTTATACTATCCACAATTAAATTATGATATGCATTACCCACAAGGGATTCAAGTTCAGGTATTATCCATACCATAGGGTCATCTTCTCTTCTGCAATAATGGGTTGAGATTGGTTTTTTATAAGGGTCTATTGATTTTAAGTAAGGATACATTACTTTATGCCAGTATCTGACTTTTTCAGAAGAATAAAAACCTGTCAAATCCACTTCATTCCAGAACTCCCAGAAAACTATATTTGGAGAATAACTCCATCTTGCAACAATATAATCCATTCTCTGCTTAAAATATTCTATTGCTTTCTCATTTACAAAAAACTCATCAGGAGATTTCAAAAAACCACCATTTATTTCATTATAAGGATTATCCCACCATTCAGCATCTGGATTGATACTGAACTGACCGTGATTTATCAAAGTTAAGTCCATAAAAATTCCATATTTTTCAGCAATATCACAAATATAATCAAGTTTCCATGAATTTTCTAAACTATATCTACCAAGATTTTTGTAATGTGGTGCATAATTATAATTCCATTCAATTCCAACCCACCATACACCCATCCATACCCTTGCATAATTTTCTCCATTTTCAGCCATCTTTTTGAAATATTTATCATAAGCGAAAGTCCCAAGTCCTTTTCTATAAGTAAATTCATAATTATAAGGGCTTCTTTCATCATCAGGTGACCTTAAAGTATGACCTATTGGATAGAAAAATTTGCTATTTGAAAAAGAAAGGTAATACCTATCGTTTTTATCCCAGTTAACAACTCCATTTTTATTACTTTCATAAACTTCAAAATTTCCTTTATAGATTTCATTTTCTTCATTATCCTTTAAAACCTTTATCTTGTAAGTATAACTCCCTGTCTCACAAGGTGTAAATCTTATTTTCCACTCACTTTTTCCATATGGAATTAACTTCTCACCTTCATCATAAATTGTTCTCAAATAATCATGGTAGAAAAAAGCAAAAGTTTCATAAATTTTACCTGATGGTGAAGTAAAAACTCCTTTTATCTTTAAATCTGGTTTAAAAGGATTTTCAAAAATATAAGGAATTTCAAATGTAATTTCAAATTTATCATATCTTCCTATTTTTTTTGAATTCTCTCTAAAATTATAAAGAAAAATTTTATCTTCTTTATCTTTTTTAAAACCCTCAAAAGAATCAATGTATATTTCACTGTTGTATATATCAGCAAACCATATTATTATCCCTATTTCACTTATATTCTCCTTAACATAACTATCAAAACATTTTAAATGAGAAACAGGTTGCCAGAAAGATGTATTTTCTCTAAAATCAAGGATTACCTTTTTTTCCTCTCCCCTTTTTATCTTGAATTTTTCTGTTTCAAACCAGTTATATTCATCATCTTTAATATAAACAATAAATTCACCATCTACTCCATCTTCTTCGGGAATATAAATTTTAAAAGAAAGATAATCAAAATACTTAAAATTTAAATTACCCTGATAAAAAATTCTTACATTTCCTGAATTCTTAATTTCTGAACATAAAGAAAATTCTCCAGTATTTGAATATCTTTCCGATGAATAAATTTTAAAAGTTTCAGGATAAATTTTCCAGTTGTTTGTAGTTCCTTCAAAGTCAAAAATCATTTCACAGAAAACAGGAAAGACAAAAATAAAGAACAAAAAGAATATTTTTTTCATCTTCTGAATATCCTCTCCTTAAAGTTGTAAATTTTAATATTTTCCTCTATTATCTTTATATTTTCAGGTATAAAATTATCAATTTCAATTTCAAAATTTTCAATATCAAAACCTTTTCTTTTTCCTACAATCACTCTTTCCTGTACATTTTTCTTTTTTATCTCTATTTCAGGAAAATAAAAAACAATATTTTTATTTTCAGGATATTCAATTCTTATTTTAAAGTTTTTATTATCCACATTCCAGAAAAGAATATTTCCTTCTTCTCTAACTGGTTGCGGTTCAATTTTCAATGGTTTTTCATAACTTCTTATATTCCTCATACTTATTTCCCAGTTTAAATCTGAAAAAGTAAAATCAAAATTTAAAACAAATTTGTTTTCAACTGACTCATTTTTATACTTCAAATCAAAGTCCTTTGGTATAATTTCTTTAACAGGATAAATTATTTTATAAAGATTTTTCTTTTTCCAGTCATTTTTATCAATGGAAATTTCACCTTCCCATTTTAAAAAGAAGCCATTTTCATCCTTATCAATCAAAACATATGGTTCAGAAGAAAACTCTGTTCCATCTATCTTACACTTTAAATAAAAATTTGTTTTTCTTTCATTACTTGAATAAGGATAAAATTCTATTTCTTTTGTAATCTGATTCAAAAAAACAGTCCTCTCTTCTGGAATTAATCTTGTAGAGTTTGAATCTGTTTTTCTTAAAATAATATAAAGGTAGTTGTCAGATTTTTCTTTCATTTCAAAAAAATTATTTTTTAAATTTTCTATTTCTCTCTGTATACTTCTATTTTTTGTACTTGTTTCAATATCTTTTAAAACTTCAAAACCTTTTTTAATTTCACCCTTTTCAATATATATCTTCACAAGTAATAGTTTCGCATTTTCATTATCTCTATTTTTATTTAAAAAATTTTCAACTGTTTTCTCCGCCTCATCTAAATTGCCTTCTTTAAAATAACTTTCTGCAATTTGAAAATAATAATTTTCTTTTCCAAACAACTCTATAATCTTTCTGTAGTTTTCTCTTGCTTTCTCATACTCTTCTATCCTCATATACTGGTCTGCTATTTTTCTCATTATTTCCTCTCTATATCTATCTTCATCTATCCTTTCAAGAAATTTTTCATACATATTTATCTTTTCTAGATAATCATCATAAGTTGAAAGCCGTCTATCAAATCTCCTTTCTATTGTATTCATTACAAGGTCAACAACTGTCTTTTTATTTTTTTCGTCTTTTAACAGACCTTCAAATAAATCCCACAGATAACCTTCAAGAATTTTTCTATCATTCTCCTCAATAATTGTATTGAATAAACTATTTATAATCCCCTGATTTCTTGAAGAGTTTGGATATAATTTTATAAATTCCATATAAACCCTGCTTGATTTTAAATCATATGGGAAAATTTTATTTATTATATTTAAAGTTATATCTCCATTTGTCTTTCTCTTTTCTTCCTCATCCTTTAGAATTTCAAAACCATCTTTAATTTTTTCTGCTTCAAAGTCCAAAAAACTTTTAAATATTTTATATGAAAGTGAATCTTCAGGAATGGATTTTAAAATTAATAATCTTTCTTCTTTACTTGAAATTTCACTATAAAAAGAAACAGAAAGAAACAATATGTACCAGTTATTTTTTTCATTTTTAATCACTTCTAAAAACTGCTCTTTACTTTTCTCATATTCTCCGATATTATAATATGCCTCACCAAGTCGTTCCCTTATATAATAATCCTGTGGATTATAGTTTAAAGATTGAATATAATTTTCTATTGCTTTTTGATAATTTTTTCGCCAGAAAAAATCATTTCCTGTTTCATTATATGCTCTTGTAAGATTATATTTTATACTCTGTAAA
>ERZ795045.1736-NODE-1736-length-23285-cov-5.670512_pt1 | contig 23285 bp, 16 predicted proteins | sample MGYA00375129_ERZ795045 | MGnify/ENA primary metagenome ERZ795045 (study PRJEB30174, sample SAMN05720166) | activated sludge metagenome | isolation source: anaerobic digester from wastewater treatment plant | place: Japan | collected 2015-05-15 ...
GCCCTGATCTCGGTGTATGCGACTGCGACCCTCGCGTTCTCGAGCGCCGCCTGACGGGCCAGGACCTCCGCCCTTCCCGCATCCAGGGCGGCCGAGGCGGCTTCGTACCTCGCACTCACCGCGTCGAACTCCGAGGCGGATATCGAGCCGGACTCCACGAGGGCCTTCCTGCGGCCGAAGTCCAAGCGTGCGTTCTCGTACTCGGAACGCGCCTGTTCGAGGCGGGCCTTGGAGAGCTCGAGGTTGGCCAAGGCCTCTCTGAAGAGCGCCTTCGCGTCGTCCCCCTCCAAGCGCGCGATGAGGTCCCCCTGCCTGACGACGCTCCCTTCGCGGACCAGCATCTCGGTGATGCGGCCGGTGACCTTGGCCGCCACGTCGGCCTTGCGCTGGGCGACCACGTAGCCGCTCGCCTCCAGTTCCGATACGAGCTGGGATGGGTACATGCGGGCGACCGAGGCGACCTTGACCTCCGTGCTCCTCGTGGAGAAGTACCATACGAGCGCCGCGGCGGCGACGCACGCCGCACCGGCCGCGAGAGCGGCGAGCAGGGTCCTCCCCGCGGGCCGTGTCGCGCCTCCGGAGGGTTTCTCCAGTGAAAGCCTCTGAAGATCCTTCTTCTCCACCCCTGGGCTTCTCCCCGTTCGTGCCTGCCGCACCATCCTATCACAGACCCCCTCCCTCCCGCATTCGCATTCTCATGCAGGCAGGCGGCAAGGCCTTCCCCCCGTTCTCTCCGTGTGCCGTCATCCCACACGCCCTCCCGCACCCCGCATCTCGTGAACACAGGGGAAGGCGGCCCCTTTCGTCCTCGACAAACGATGCAGGCCAGTCATGGAGCCGGGGAGCACGTCCCCGGCCACGAGGGGTCGGCCGCCTCACCTCCTCCCGCTTGGTGGAACGGCGGAGGGAAATTTCGCATAGGCGCATTTTCTCTCTTGCATTTTTCGATCGAATGGTGAAAAGAACAAATCGAGCATATCTTGCCGAAAGGTTGGTGCAGGCGGGTGTACAGCGATCGGGCCGAGGTGGTCGCGACCATGCGACGGCATTCAGAACTGGGGTCGGCATGCCCCACGGACCATGCCGCCAGGCATTGACAACCGACCATGAAGCCGGTTGCGCGAAGGTTCGAGGCCTCACCGCACAACGTCACCGTCATTCTCCTTTCGTCGTTATCATCGTCAGTCTCACAGCCGATATCCCACCGTAAAAGGAGTGTGCGATGAAGATCAGCGGCCGTCTGGTTCCCTCGCCGGCAAGAGACTCCGAGGCCATGACCGCGGAGACACCAGAAGAACCCCCATCGATATCACCCTCCCCCGTACAGGACCTGCTCTTCGAAGAGAGCGCGACCAGGAGGCTCACACCGGCGCGAATACCCGTCAGCAGGCGATCCAGGGCCTTTCTCCACGAGTTCTTCCCCCGCACGAGCGAGGCCGAGTGGTCGAACTGGAACTGGCAGGTCCGAAACAGCATCACGAGCCTGGAGCAGGTCAGGCGCATCGTGAGCCTCACCCACGGCGAGTACAAGGGCATCGTGAGGCGCTCCTCGGGTCTCCCGCTGAGGATAACGCCCTACTACGCGAGCCTCCTGAGCGGGCTCGACCCCGACCAGCCGATTCGCAGGGCGGTGATCCCGGTGGAAGACGAGTACCTCGTATCCGACGGAGAGGAGGCGGACCCCCTGTCCGAGGAGCAACAGAGCCCGGTGCCCGGCATCGTCCACCGATACCCCGACCGGGTGCTGTTCCTCGCCACGGGCTTCTGCTCGACCTACTGCAGGTACTGCACGCGCTCTCGCATGGTGGGGAACCACGAACGCTTCAAGGGCGGCTTCAACCAGTGGCAGCAGGCCATCTCGTACATCGAGAAGACACCCCGGATACGGGACGTCCTCCTGTCGGGCGGAGACCCGCTCACCCTGCCTGACGGTCACCTGGAATACCTCCTGTCGAGCCTCAGGCGGATACCCCACGTGGAAATCATCCGCATCGGCACCAAGGTGCCGGTCGTGCTCCCGCAGCGCATCACCTCGCGCCTGCTGAACATCCTGAAGAAGTACCACCCGCTGTGGATGAGCGTACACTTCACTCACCCGGACGAGCTCACCCCGGAGACGCGCGCCGCATGCAACCTCCTGGCGGACGCGGGCATCCCCCTGGGCAGCCAGACGGTCCTCCTCAAGGGCATCAACGACGACGTGGGCACGCTCCGCACGCTCTACCAGGGTCTCATGACCGTGCGGGTCCGGCCCTACTACCTCTACCAGTGCGATCCCATCTCGGGATCCTCCCACTTCCGCACCCCAGTCGAGAAGGGCCTCGAGATGATCGAAGGCCTCAGGGGGCACACGTCGGGATACGCCGTGCCTCACTACGTGGTGGACGCCCCGGGCGGGGGGGGGAAGATACCCCTCCTGCCGGATTACTTCGTCGGCCGCGACGAGGGCGGTGTGCTGCTCAGGAACTACGAGGGCAAGACCTACAGGTACCCCCAATGCCCGAGCACGCGGTGAACCATCAACTGCCCGCATGAAGATCGGCTTCACATACGACCTCAAGGACGACTACCTGCGGGAGGGCTTCTCGGAAGAGCAGGCCGCCGAGTTCGACGGGACGGACACCATCGAGGGTATCGAGAACGCCCTCTGCTCCCTGGGGCACGAGGTTGACCGCATCGGCAACGCACAGGCCTTGGTTCGAAGGCTCGCCAGGGGTGAGCGCTGGGACATGGTCTTCAACATTGCGGAGGGCGCCCACGGCTACGGGAGGGAAGCCCTCGTCCCCGCCCTCCTCGACTCGTACGGGATTCCGTACACCTTTTCCGACCCCCTCGTCATGGCAGTGACGCTCCACAAGGGCATCGCGAAGACCGTGGTGAGGGCTGCAGGGGTCCCGACCGCGGACTTCGCGGTGGTGGAAGACCCGGCCCACGTCGAGAGCGTGGGCATCCCCTTCCCCCTCTTTGCGAAACCGGTAGCCGAGGGCACGGGCAAGGGGATCGGCCCCGCCTCCAAGGTCTGCTCCATGGAGGAGCTGCGCACCGTCTGCACGAGGCTCTTGGCCCAGTTCGGGCAGGCCGTGCTCGTGGAGGAGTTCCTCCCGGGGAGAGAGTTCACCGCCGGCATCCTGGGAACGGGCACGAGGGCCTGGGTGGTCGGTGTCATGGAGGTGGGCTTCAGGCCCGAAAAGGCACCGGAGCGGATCTACTCGTTCCATACCAAGAAACACTACGAGGAGCTGGTCGACTACAGGCTGGCCGACCGCGACGCGGCCAAGGCGTGCGAAGAGGTGGCCCTCGGGGCGTGGAGGTCGCTCGGGTGCAGAGACGGGGGTCGGGTGGACGTGCGCATGGACGAAAACGGCCGACCCTGTTTCATCGAGGTCAACCCGCTCGCGGGACTCAACCCGGTGCACTCCGACCTGCCGATCGTGTGCAGGCTCGCGGGCATGGATTACCGGGAGCTCATCGGCCGCATCCTGGAGAGCGCGGTGATGCGCATGGAGGGCGGGTCCGGGTGAGAGACACGGTGGTGATCCTCCACCAGGAGGTGGGCCCCGAGGCCCCGGCGGACGAGCTCGACGTCCTCGACCAGGTGGAGTGCGTGGAACGGGAGCTCAGGGACATGGGGTACAGGGTCCGCACCCTGCCCTTCGACCTGGACCTGAGAAATCTCGCGAGGCGGATCCACAAGCTCCATCCCGCGCTGGCGTTCAACCTCGTGGAGACGGTCATGGGCGACGGCAGGCTCGCACCCCTGGTCTGTTCTTTCCTCGATCACCTGGGGATCCCGTACACGGGCTCAGGGGCGCAGGCCATGCTCCTCACCACGAACAAGACCATGGCGAAGCGGTGGATGGGTCCCTGGGGCATCCCCACGCCCGAGTGGTTCGAGCCTGGGCGTCCCTCGGAAGGTGCGCCGCCCTTCCCCGCGACATACATCCTGAAGCCGGTCTGGGAGGACGCTTCCGTGGGGATCGAGGCAGGGTGCGTGATCGAGGCCGAAGAGACGAGCGCTCTCGTCAAGGCCCTGCACGATCTCGAGCGCTCGATCCATAAGCCGTGCTTCGCGGAGCGTTTCATAGACGGCCGCGAGTTCAACCTCGCGTTGCTCGCATGCGGGGATAGCGTCGAGGTGCTGCCCGTTTGCGAGATCGTCTTCGACCTGCCCGAGGGCATGCCCCGGATCGTGGGCTATAGGGCCAAGTGGGCGGAGGAGAGCGTCGAGTTCAAGGGGACCGTGAGGGTGACCGACTTTCCCGGCGAGGACTCGGCGCTCTTGGAGCGGCTGAGGCGGACAGCCCTTGCGTGCTGGGACCTCTTCGATCTCAGGGGGTACGCCCGGGTGGACATGCGCGTCGACAGGGAAGGCAGGCCGTTCGTCCTCGAGATCAACGCGAACCCGTGCATCTCCCCGGACAGCGGGTTCTGCGCGGCGGCCTCCAAGGCCGGCCTCGCCTTCAGGGACATCGTGGAGCGCATCGTCCAGGCCGCGGCGAGACCCCCCGTCCAAGGGCGGCTGGAGCCATGCAGGTAGGCGGACTCACCCCGGGCTTCAGGCACGAAGTGAGAAGCGGCGACATTGAGTCGGTGAGATGCATCGTGAGCGCGACCGGCTTCTTCACGGAAGAGGAGATCGCCGTCGCCATGGAGCTCGTGGAGACGGCCCTCTCGGACCAGGCGTCCTCGCCCTACCGATTCCTGTTCGCAGAGACCGAGCCCGAAGGGGTCGTGGGCTACACCTGTTTCGGCAGGATCCCCTGCACGGCGTCATCCTTCGACCTCTACTGGATCGCGGTCACGCCCGCGTGCCAGGGCAGGGGCATCGGCAAGGCGCTCATGGGCGCAACCGAGGAGGTCATCCGCGGCATGGGCGGTGAGCGCATCTACATCGAGACCGCATCCCGGGCGCTCTACCGGCCGACGCGGCTCTTCTACGAGAGGTGCGGCTACGTCCCCGAGGCCATGCTTGCAGACTTCTACTCCAGGGGAGACGGCAAGATCATCTACGTCAAGCGACTGTGATGAACCCGGGCGCTGTCGAGCCCGGCACACCTGCATTCCACCCCCTGGGTGCCCCGCCGGTCGCCTGTTCCCTGTCCCGCCTCCGTGAAGCGAGAACGAGCGGCAAGGGCGCCCCTTCCCGACATGGTCCGTGCGGACGACGATCTCCCGCCCCTTTCGCGGCGACCGGGCGCGGCCTTGGGACATCGGGACCCCTGGCGCTTGCGCTCAACAAGGCCGAGGAGAAGTCGCCCGGGCAGGCCCCGGTTGGGTTCGGCAAGGCGGGGAAACCGGTGGGCCGGCTTGCACGTCCTCTCACCCCTCAGGGTCGTCCCGCGGCACAAGACCAGAGGTCCCGTCCATCGCCGGCATCCACATTCCCCTTTACTTTGGCGACGGAGGTGCCGATACCCCCTGTAGCGCACCTATACCAAACAATGGAGCACGTATGGACGTGAATCTCATCAACCCGTTCATCGAGGCGACGCTTCATGTCCTGTCGTCGCTGGCCTTCACCCAGGCGAAGGCCGGGAAGCCCTACCTGAAAAAGGACCAGATGGCCAGGGGGGACGTCTCGGGCATCGTGGGCCTGTCTGGCGAGGCCAGGGGGACCCTGTCGGTGAGCTTCTCCGAGCGGAGCATCCTCTCCATCGTGAGCAACATGTTCGGCGAACCGGTCCACGAGATCAACGACGAGGTCAAGGACGCGGTGGGCGAGATCCTCAACATCGTCTCGGGGCAGGCACGACAGAAGCTCGAGTCCATGGGACGCTCGCTCAAGGGCGCCATCCCCACGGTGATCACGGGCAAGAACCACACCATCAGTCACATCACGAAACAGCCGATCATCGCCATCCCCTTCGACACCGACAACGGCCACTTCACCATCGAGGTCTGCATAGAGGAGAAGTCCCAGCCCGGGTGAGAGGGCCGCTCCGGCAAGCCCTCCTCGGGCGGGCAAGCCTTGCAATACCGATGATCCGCAGACGTCCGCGGTGGGGGCGCCACCTCGGGGGACGCAAAGAAACCGTGTCCCGTGTCATCTTATCACCCGACCCCGGGTGTCCCGCCGGGCCCCGGGATACCGATTGAGACCGGCAAACCACTTAGTAAAGGCCGACCGCGAGGCTTCCGCTTGCCTTGACCAGACACCATGATCGCGACCTGATGCCACGACACAGAGGGTCAGACCCCTGGCCAGGCGTTCCTCTCCTGTAGGGAAGAACGGAGCCTATCCCCCTGGGGGCTCTCGTCGTCCGAACACCAGGCTGGTCGTGTATTCAGGAGGCCCTGGACCTCTTGGGGCTACCAAACCCGGGGCGGGCGTGGTAAGAAGATGGCGGACCGAGGGACCGAGACACCCACGCCTGAAACCCGTGCGCCATGAGCTTCCCTCGATACCCCCACCTCTTGTGGAGACGGGCCCATGGACGCGAACACCAAAGAGAGCGGACAGAGCACGAAGAAAGAGGGCGGCCCCAAAGGGCGTTTCCCGTCGGCCGTCACAGGCCGTCCCCACCCGGCGTGGTCGGTCTCGCGCGCCTCCTACACCCTCGCGAGGGCGTACAGGGCGTTTTCGAAAGACGCGTGCCTGCTGCGGGCGGCCTCCCTCACCTTCTACACCGTCATGTCGGTCGTGCCCGTCTTCGCCGTCATGTTCTCCTTCGCCAAGGGACTCGGGTTCAGGTCGATCCTCGAGCGCCAGTTGAGGGACAACCTCTACGGCCAAGAGGAGGTGCTCACCTACATCATCTCCTTCTCGGAAAGGCTCCTGGAGAACGTCAAAGGCGGCGTTCTCGCGGGGGTGGGCGTCCTGGTGCTCCTGTGGACCGTCCTCATGATGCTCGGCAACATGGAGGAATCGTTCAACCACATCTGGAACGTGAAGCGGCCGCGAAGCCTCGCGAGGAAGTTCAGCGACTACCTCTCGGTCATGCTGGTGGGCCCCGTCCTTCTCGCGTCCTCGAGCAGCATCGCCATTCTCGCGATCACGCGCCTTGGCGACATCGGCGGCCGAGAAGGCGTCGGCGGGATCGTGGGCCCGCTCGTCGCCCTGTCGCTGAAGGCCGTACCCCTGGTGCTCATGTGGGCGCTGTTCACCTTCATATACGTCTTCATCCCCAACAGGAAGGTGCCGCTCAAGCCCGCCATCGTCTCCGGGCTCGCCGCGTCGATCTCGTTCATCGCGCTGCAGAGGGTCTACCTGGGATTCCAGATAGGCGTGTCGCACTACAACGCCATCTACGGGAGCTTCGCCGCCGTGCCCCTGTTCTTGACCTTCACCCAGCTGGGATGGATCATCGTGCTCTTCGGCGCCGAGCTCTGCCACGCCATGCACGATGCCGGAGGGTTCGCGTCCTTAGGGCCCCTGGACCCGTTCGACGCCAACGTGGCGGCGTTGGCCGTCGTGCACCGGGTGGTGACGAACTACTCGAACCGGGGCGACTCGACGACCAAAGACGAGATGAAAAAGACGGCGATGATCCCGGGCGAGGTCCTCGAGGAGATCTTGGTCCGCCTTGAAGCCTCGGGGATACTCCTGGGAGTCTCTTGCGACGAACCCTCGGGAAGACGCTACGTGCCGGGCCGCGACCCGTGCGGCATCACCGCCTGTCACGTCATCGAGGCCGTCTGCGGCCTGCTGCCGCAGACGGCCCCGCATGCCTCCTCGAAACTCAGGGACACGGCGCCCGCATCCATCCTTCTGGGCCTTGCGCGTGATCTCGAGCACTCTGAGGCGGCGAGGCCGCTGAAGGACCTCGACATCGAGGGCGTCTCCAGGACGGCGAACCAGGCCGCCGAGCCCGAGCCCGGCGATCCAGGCGGCGGGAGCGCAGGGTAGGGGGTGGACGGCCGTCCTTCCACACTCGCGCGCATGCGCACAGGACGGCCCGGTTCGACTAGTTCCTGAAGATGAAGTACACGGCGCCCACCAGGCACAGGCCCGCCCACAGGTAGTCGAGCTTCAGGGGCTGGCGCATGTAGAACATCGAGAACGGCACGAAGACCCCGAGCGTGACCACCTCCTGGAGGACCTTGAGCTGCGGGAGGCTCATCTGGGTGAAGCCGATGCGGTTCGCGGGGACCTGGAGCATGTACTCGAACAGGGCGATGCCCCAGCTCGCAATGGCCGCAACGTACCACTGGGCCGTGCTCAGGTTTCTGAGGTGCCCGTACCATGCGAAGGTCATGAAGACGTTCGAGAGCACCAGCAGCGCCGTGGTCTTGAACACGATGGGCATGATGAGATATCTCCCGTTGCAGTGTGTTTCCCGGCCGACCCTCTACCAGAAGTCCCCGGCCTCGTTCAACTGGTATTTCGGCAGGAAGACCGGCGCACTCGAGACACCGGGGTCACACTGGATTTTCCCGGGACGTCGAGCCTGGCTCTCGAGCGCCCGGCGAAGCGGGAACCCCCCTCGCCCCAGGCACGCTGTGGATCCGTTCGCGTTTTCGGGTGAGGGAGTCTTGACAAAGACATCCTGCAGCCGAAAACCCCACAAGCGGGCGGTTCCTCCCGCGGCCAGGGTCGAGCGTCGCCGGAGCGCCCTGAAGGGCTGCATCCTGTTGACCAGGGCCGGTTTTTTCCCTATAGGGGGTGTCCGGAAGACACGAGAAGGAACGCCGATGTGAGGGTGTCTCTCATGACGGTTCCCGAACTCGACCACGAAGCGATCGTACGGCTCAACACAGAAGAACTCGGGTCCGCATCCGACGGCATCCCGTGGGTCTCGGCAGAAGGCGCCCGCAGGAGCGAGGAGACGAGGAAGGGACTCCTGGCAAGGCTCGGCCGGGGCGTATCGTACTCCTTCAAGGGTTCGAAGCCCCACCTGGGGCCGCTTTCACCCGGGTGCACGCTCTGCGGAGAGGGGTCGTGGTCGTGCCTCTTCGTCAACAACCTGTGCAACGCCTCGTGCTTCTTCTGCCCCGCCCCCCAGGACGACGCGGACATGCCGGGCACCTCGACCCTCACCTTCTCAGACCCCCTGGAATACGCCGAATACGTCGAGCGGTTCGGGTTCAGGGGCGTGAGCATCAGCGGGGGAGAGCCGCTGGTGCACCCCGAGAGGACCCTCTCCTTCATAGAGGCCGTGAGGCGAAGGCTCGGGGGCGATGTGTACCTGTGGATGTACACCAACGGGAAGCTGCTCAGCAGGGAACTCGCCTCCCGCCTGAGGGACGCGGGTCTCGACGAGATCCGCTTCAACATCGCGGCCTCGGGCTACGACCTCGAGGCCGTGCGGACAGCTCTAAAGATCATCCCAACGGTGACGGTCGAGATACCTGCCGTGCCGGAGGACCTCGAGACCCTCGAGAAGATCTCCCGGACGCTTTCAGACCTCGGCGTCAGGCACCTCAACCTCCACCAGATCAGGTGCACGAGGTTCAACAAGGACAGGCTCGCGAAGAGGGGATACACCTTCCTCCACGGACCGCTCTCAGCGGTCCTCGAGTCGGAGCTCGCGGCCCTGTCGTTCTTGGCGTACGCACAGGACACGGGCCTGGCGATCCCGGTCAACTACTGCAGCGCGATCTATAGGCACAGGTTCCAGGCGCGGGCATCGAGGAGGCGCTGGGCGCGGTACGTTGCCAAGCCCTTCGAGACCGTGACCGAGGCGGGGCTGATCCGCACCGTGCACCTCGAGGGGGAAGGCCGCGTCCTCTCCTCGGTCCAGGAGTCTCTACGCGCCGGCGGGACAGATGGCCGCCGGTGGGATGTCTCCAACAAGGGGAGACGCATGAGCATCGACGCCGATCTCCTGGGCCTCATCCACACCGACGGCTTGGAGGTCAAGGTCGCCTACAGCCTGGCCACGATACGGCCGACCCACTCGTACCTGCACCCCTTCACCGAGATCACCCTCTCTTCCGGCAGGACGCTCGTCATCGAGAGGGCCACGTGCCTGGGCGCGACAGCGCTGGACGCAGGTGAGCTCCGGCTCTTCACCGAGAGCTTCCCTGGCGGGGGCGCGGCCGCAATGGAGGCGGACCTCGTGTACGAAAGGGCCGCACGGATCTCCGGGGACCCTTCGCGGGTCGCGGCCTGGAAGAGGATCATCCAGGCGGAGTCCATCAGGAGCGGCCTCCTCGAGTACTACTGACCGCGCTCCTCATGCCGCCCATTCACCGGCCGACCGCACCCACCGGGCCCGGTTGTCGTGGACGAGGAAGCATACGTCCTCGAGCGGGGAAAGAGCCCGGTCGGCCCGTCGTCGTGCCCGGCTCGGTCCTCCCCCCGCCGGGTCAGGCCCCAGGGATGGTCCTTGGGCCTGCCTGACACCCGCACAACCGGCTCGCCGCCCCCCACGAACCGACCCGGCCCTGTGCCCGGGCGTCACATGTCGGGGTGCCAAGCGGTTTTCTCCGCGATGGTGAGCGTGCCGAGCCGGACTTAAGTCCTGGCACCCCACGGCCGCCTGCGCCCTCATCCGACCACCAGGGTGCAGAGCCGCTCGGCGATGGGGCCGGGCTCTCGGGGTTCGAGGTCATGGAAGCGCACGGTGAGGCCTTCGCCCACGAGCGAGGAGACGATCCCCTGCACCCTCTCTTCCTCGTCGCCGCCTGCGTCTCGTGGGAGTCCCGCCCACAGGGGACGCGAGGGGTCGCGCTCGAGCGGCACCATGACGTAGGACGGGCCTCCCGGTCGCGTCTCGACCTCGAGAAAGACCTGGAGGGAACGCACGGGCGTGTAGGTGGACATGTAGTCCCGGTCTATGGGGTGAGGCGCCCTGTGGCTCAGGGCCTTTATCCGTTCCAGGGTCTTCCCCGGCACGAACAGGCGCTCGGGCACGATCCAGCTCACCAGGGTGTAGGGGTTCTCGGAGAGCAGGGTTTTCAGCGAGCAGGAGAGGTCTTCCCGCTCGAGCCAAGCAGCCTCTCTCAGCTCGATGCACAGGGCCTGGCCTATGCGCGATGGCTCGCAGGTCACCCCCTCTCCCGCGCCGGCGAGCACGATCCTCTGCACGAAACACCCCCGCCTGTCCCCTCGCACGGGGGCGCCGCCCGCCATGAGCGGCATCTCCACGGGGAAGAGATCGGTGCACAGCGCGTCCTCGCACCACGAGATCACCTCTCGCACGTCCGCGGCGCTCATGGTCGGGGTGCGCGTCAGAAGGTAGGGCGGATCCTCCATGTACTCGATGCCGAGCGCCTCGGCCTGAGACCTGAGCACCGTGCCCGGCAGCACGCACAAGGGGTGCATGGCCAACTCGTCGCACAGGCCGTTGTCGAGCACGAAACGCACGGCTCGCATCACGTCGCCCGGGCCGTCGCCCGGCAGGCCCACCATGACGTCCGTGGTCACCTTCGCACGGGCCGACCTGAGGGCCCTGACACCCCTGGTGAAGGCGTCCCTGTCGAACTTGCGGCCCACGGTGGCGAGCGTCGCCTCGTTCACGCTCTGGAGCCCGACCTCCACGTGAACGAGGCGGGCTTTCGCGAGGGCGTCCACGAGGCCTGGACTCACGTCCTCGGCGTTGAGCTCCAGGCTCAGGGCAAGCTCGTCCGACCCCTCCCGGACCACGGCCTCGAGCAGTTCCAACACCCCCGGCCTCTTCGCGAAGCACGGGTCCACCAGCGTGATCTCGCCCACACCCCTCTCTCTCCCCCAGGCCACCTCCCTTGCCACCCTCTCGAGGGAGAAGGCGCGGACGAAGGGCGCGCTCTTGTGGTAGTGGCAGTACGTGCAGCGCATGGGGCACCCCCTGAGGGTCTCCATGAGCATCGTGCCTGCGAACGATACCTGGAGGAGCCCCGAGAGGTACGGAGAGGCTATGTCGTCGAGCCTCCCCACCAAAGGCCTGGGGCCGGTCCACTGGATGCGTCCCTCCCGCTTCGCAAGGAGCCCGGGGATCCCGCCCGGCACCTCGGCCCCCTCGCGGAGAGACTCCACGAGTTCCAGGAAGGTATCCTCGCCCTCCCCTGTCACTCCCAGGGAGAAGGCCTCGTGGCGAAGGAGGAGGTGGTTGTCGACGGCCACCTCAGGCCCCCCCATCACGAAGGTGACGCCGCCCAAGCGCCTCGCCGTCCTCGCGCAGATATGCAGGGAGCGCTCGACGTTCCACACGGAACAACTCATGCCCACCACGTCAGGCCGCGTCTGGACGATCCATTCCTCTATGGCGGCATCCCCCCCGAGGTTCGCGACCTCCATGGGACAGATCTCCACATGGATCTTCGCTGCGCCGCACCTTGCCAGCCGAGAGGCGAGGTAACCGGATGCGAGCGGGACGTTCTCGAGGGAGTAGGCGTAGTCGTGCGACTGGAGAGGAAGCTGGACGAGCGCGACCCTCATCGCCCTTGCCCCCCGGCCGGGGTTTGACCTGCGCCGTAGACGGGATACCTGTATCGAACCCTCATGCACGTCACGTCTTGATGTCCGGATAGAGGCGCCTGAGGCACTCCGGGCAGATGCTGTGCGAGAACTGTGCGTCGGAGTGCTCCTGGATGTAGCGCTCGATCTGGTTCCAGTATCCCTTGTCGTCCCGGATCTTCTTGCACGAGGAGCAGATGGGGATGAGCCCGCTCAACACCCTCACCTGCGCGAGCGCGTCCTCGAGCTCGCGTTTCTGGACGGAGAGCGACTCCTCCGCCCTCTTGCGCTCGCCAAGCTCGTGCTTGAGCCTTTCGTTCGCCTCCTCGAGCTCCATGGTCCTCACGTGCACCAGCTCCTCGAGACGATCCCTGTGGCGGGCGATCTCCTCGTTCATGACCCTCAGGCGGGCGGCGGTCTGGCCGAAGAACCTCCAGGACACGAACACGAACGGCAGCGAGCAGAGGAAGAAGAACACCGCCGTGAGGGCGGATTCGACGAGGGTGGCGCGCTCGATGGCCGCGATGCGGCTCATCTCGTAGTCCGCGCAGGCGAGGTAGCGCCTCTTGCCGGGGGAGGTCTCGGGCACGGCCACGGACCTGAAGGTACCCCACCGGTCCGAGTAGTTCACGTATGCGACCTTGCCGCTCGCGTACGCCTCGACGAACTCGCGGGGGATGTCCTCATAGGGGTAGAAGTACCAGGAACGCCTCTGCCTCGCCTCCTCCTCGCTCACCGTCGGCGCCGCGAAGAAGAACCTGCCGTCTTTCTCGACGAGCGTGTAGATCCACTTGAAGTCGGCGTCGCGGCAGAAGCCGTTGACCGCCCTCCGGTTGCGCAGCTCCTCGTCGAAGGGAATCGATCCCGCATCCACGGCCCTGTCGTGGAAGTCGGGCGCGAGCATGTACTTCAGGCCCCGGGCCGCCATGAGAAGACGCCTGTCGATCTCCCCCTGGAATTGTGTGACCCGCTCGTGGTTCGCCCACACCGCGTAGGCGACGACGCACGCCGCATACAGGCAGAGGCTGGCGATCCCGTAGGCGAGGTGTCTCCCCTGGCCCTTCTCGCTCACGGCATACCCCCTTGGTGGACGTGATGACAGACTCACGTGTCATACACCATGGGGGCGACTCGGTAAAGCCGGCGTGGCGACCCGGGCGCGGGCGGGGACGTGCCGGGGGTGACCGGAGGCGGCGAGGTTTGCATCCAGGGTCGGCAGCCTCGATGATACAATCCCTCTGTGACGGGCGGGTGATCGGTACGCGACCGGGCAGGCGGACGCATCTTGGGCGGGTTCGAGCTGCGATCACCCCCGAGGCCCGTGCATGCGCGAGCCCGTCGGGCATGAGCATCTTCGAGCCCCCACGCCAAGCCGGGAAGACGCTCTCGCCCATGCACGTGTCGATCCCTTCAAGAAACGGTGACCAGCCTATCCGATGGGTGTCTCCGGCCGGAGCGGGGCTCGGGCTCGGCCCTTGGCGCCCCGAGGAAGACGGTGCGTCGGCCCTTGCCGGCAGAGCGCGGGAGTCACGAGGCCCACGACACGGGGGACACCCCTGGGCGGCCGTGCATGAACCGCGATTCCCGGGGGTATCCCTGCGCCCCGCATGAACAGCGGGCGGCCTCAGGACTTCTCGATGAGGACGAAGCCGTCCATGTGGAGGTAGCGCCTCCTGAGCGCTTCGAGCATCTCGGGGGACACGTCCTCGAACGCCGGATACGGGTTGGGCATGCCGAGGCACTCGTACTTGTGCTCTCCCCACCGGTGCAGGGGGAGGAACCAGCACCGCTTTGCGCCGACCTCGCGGGCCATCGAGACGATCTCGTCGGTGACCTCGGGGCCGTCGTTGTACCCGGGGACCAGCGGCGTCCGGGTCCAAATGGCGACCTGCCCGGCGAGCCTGCGGAGGTTCTCCAGGATGAGCGCGTTGTCGGCATGTGTGGCCTCCACATGCCTCGCCGGGTCCGGGTGCTTGATGTCGAACAGCACGAGGTCCACGTGCGGGAGCACCTCCTCGAACGCCTCCCACGGCGAGCATCCGGACGTGTCGAGCGCGGTCTCTATGCCGAGCCGGTGGAGCCCCTCGAGCACACAACGGGTGAACGCGGGCTGGGAGAGCGGCTCCCCGCCCGACACCGTCACACCCCCGCCGGTGTGCTCGTAGAAGGGACGGTCTTTGACGAGCCTCTCCACGAGGCTTTGGGCGTCTATCACGGTGCCGACCGTCGATATGCAGCCGTTGACGCACGCGTCCACGCACACCAGGCAATCGTCGCACCCCCTGCGGTCGAACCTCACGCGGCCGCCCACCAGGCTCAGGGCCCCCCTCGGGCATGCCGCCACGCAACGGCCGCAGCCTTCACACCGATGAGGCGTTACCCGTATCTGGACGGCGCTGGAGATCGACTCGGGGTTGGAGCACCAGGCGCACCTCAAGGGACAGCCCTTGAGGAAGACGGTGGTGCGTATGCCCGGGCCGTCGTGGATGCTGAAATGCTGTATGTTGAAAATCGTCCCCTTCGCCTCGCGCGGGTTCATGTCCATGGCCGGCTTTCCCCCGCGCCCGGTCTCCGGGCGCGGGTCGCTTCAGAACGCCTGCTCGGTGCGCCTGATGATCTCGTCCTGCATGGCCCTGTCGAGGTCGATGAAGTACGCGGAGTAGCCGGCGACACGCACGATGAGATCGCGGTACTTTTCCGGGTTCTCCCTCGCATCGATGAGCGTCCTCGCGTCGACGCAGTTGAACTGGACGTGGTGGATGCCCAGGTCCTTGAGCGTCTTCAGGTAGCCCTCCATGACATCGTAGTGCTCCGGGTCGAAGAATGCCGGCATGAACTTCTGGTTGAGCAGGAAGTTGCCCGTCTCGAGCGGCTTCACCTTGGCGACGGATCGTATGGTTGCGGTCGGGCCCGAGGTGTCCCTGCCCTGGACGGGCGATATGCTGCCGTCGTGGAAGGGTTCCCCTGCCTTCCGTCCGTCGAAGGTCGCGGGCAGGATCATGCCGGCGCCGATGGGCGCGGATGCCGTGGTGCCGTCGAGGATGTACGGCTTGCCGTAGATGTCCGTCCACCTATCGCACTGGGCGCGCACCAGGCGCATGATATCCCTGCTGATGAGATCCACGTAGTCGTCGTCGTTGCCGAACTTCGGGGCGTCGCGCTCGATCATGAGGCGCACCCTCTCGTGCTTCCCCTCGTAATTGTTCCGGACAGCCTCCACGAACTCCTCGAGGGTCAGTTTCCCCTCCTCGAAGACGAGTTTCTTGATCGCGGCGAGCCCGTCGGCCGCGTTGTTGCACCCGAAGACCAGGTGGTGCCTGAGGCCGAGGTATTCCCAGTCGCGCATGTCCCTGCCGTGCTCTATGTTCCCGTCCAGGACGGCCGAGAGGAACGGCCTCGGGATGTACTCCTTCATGAGCACGTCCGCGATGTTGGATATGATGCCCAGGGTCTCCGCGGCGAACTCCACCTGGGCCGAGAAGGCCCTCCACACGTCCTCGAAGCTCCTCATGGAGGAGACGGGCGGCGTCGGGGCGCCGACGACCTTGCCGTTGAACCTCCCCTCGTCGAGCGCCAGGTTCAGGCACATGGGGAGAACGAGACCGCCGCTGTGGCCGGCGCGGTAGTGGCAGTTCTTGCCCGGGATGACGGGCTGCATGCAGTTGTTGATCGAGTAGAGCCTCGCCTCCTCCAGGGGGCAGCCGAGCTCCACGAGCCTCGGCACGTTCACCTTGTCGTTGAACACGGCGGGCTGGGCGCACCCCGTCCGTGCGCACTTGAGGATTGCACGGTAGAGCCCCGCCGGGGTCCCGTCATGGATGCGCACGGCGATCTGGGGCGCTATGGTCTGCAGCTCCCCGGTGACCTCGAGGGCGAGATAGGTCATCTCGTTGGTGATGTCGTTTCCCAGCTCGTCCGTGCCGCCCAGGGTGATGGTCTGGAAGCCGAGCCCTCCGCCGCCGTTGTTCACCCATTGCGGAGGCTGCACGTACCCCCCCTCCTGCATCTTCACCCAGACCGCCTCGACGAGCTCCTTCGCCCTCGCCCTGTCGAGGGCCCCGTCCTGGAGGTCCTTCTCCAAGAACGGGCCCATGACCTTGTCGAACCGGATGCCGTTGCCCACCTGCGGCTGGTCTATGTAGTTGACGATGAACGTGATGAAGATGAAGAACTGGAGCGCCTCGTGCAGGTTCCTCGCAGGCCCGGCGGGTACCTGGCGGCAGACCTCGATCATCCGTTCGAGCTCTCGGACCCTCTCGGGGTCGGTCACCGACTTCTTGTGCTCCTGGAGCATGGAGGCGTACCGCCTGCCCCACCGCGCGGCGGCCTCCGTGGCTATCTTCATCGCCCTCAGCTCGTCCAGGGCCCGCATGCGTCTTTCCGTCGGCAGGGAGACGTCCGAGAGGAACCTCTCCAGGATCCTGTCGATCTCGGAGACGATGCCGTCAAGACCAACGGAGAGGATCTTCTCGTAGTTCGGCGTCGATATCTCCCACTGCCACATCCAGCCCCCGGTGATGAAGTCACCGATCCTCCACGCCCTGCCGGGCGGTATGTAGTCGCGTTCCCTGCCGTGGATCGAGAAGGGCTTCCAGTACTCGTGGATCTCGAAGAGTTCCTTCCTCCCCTCCTCGTCGAGCATGGCGGCATAGTCGGGAAGCTTCGTCACCGCCTTCTCGAGCCAGCGCCAGTAGAGCTCGGGGTACGTGGGAAGACCCTTGTCGCTGCTCGCGTAGCACCCGACGATCAGCTCCCCCGGCCTCGTGAAGAGGGTCATGGTGTCCAGGACCGCGGCAAGGGCCTTCGCCCTGCGGATACACATGGGCTCCCCCTCGGTTTTCCTGAACACGTCGGTCATGATCCTGGCGCGCTCCAGGCATATGGTGAGACCTTCACGCACCGTCCTCTTGTCCGCAACCCTCCCGAGCGACTTGATGCACGTCTCGTCTCTGAGCACCTTGTTCCTTGCAGTACAGGACATCGAACGACCCCCCTCTCCCGGTTCTTCACGGCGTCCAGGCCTGAAGACACGACCACGCAGGCGTCAACCGGACTCTGCCTGGCACCATCCGCATGGTTTCTCCGACGCATCCAGGCAAGGATGGTGCCAAGGGACGCATACCCTCCAACATTATGTTATTACGCGGTAATTCGAGAACACCCCATGTCCTGCATCCCTGTCGGGTGGTCAGATATGCCCGGCCTGGTGTCTCCCGGTCCCCTGCACGGCACGGAATGTCAAAGACTTACGGGCGTCTCCGCCCTGCGGCACAGGTGTCCAGGTGCGTCAGGACGGTATCCTGCCGGCAAGGGGGTTCCCCTGGCAAGGTTCCAAGGCCGCTCCAGGGGCGACGAGATGGGTGTGCGCCTTGCCGGCGCAGGCACCCCGGGGCCCAACCCGGCACACGACGGACACACCCGGTGCCGGGAGTACTGCCGGCTTTACGCCCCATGACACGGCAGGTGGGCGCGTAGAAGGCTCGAGACCCAAAAGGAGGGTGCGAAGGCCGCGCGCGAAACGGGCGCCCCACCGAAGGGCCAAGCGCGCCTGCGGGCCTTGCGGCATTCTACCCGAAGGGGCTACGCGCGGCCTGCCCGCTTTCGCTCGAGGATGATCTCCATGAACGCGTCCGCCCTCGCCTGGAACTGGGCCATGGAGAAGGACCTGCTGTCCATGTGGTCGGCGTCGATGAACACCGATGGTATGCCCAGCTCCTCGTCGAGCGCCCGGGCGATGTCCTCCTGCCCCAGCGAGATGGGCACGCACGACCTGTTCCTGTGGAACACCGCCCCGTCGATGGCGTAGTCGCGGCATGCCTTCAGGACCATCTCCTTCCGGCGGTCGATGGAGACACAGGACACGAGGGGGTACGACATGAGGCTCTTGAGCGCTAGGGACCTCACCGGGTCGTCGGGGTCGAGCCTGAGAGACCAGGCAGCCGAGTAGGTCTCGGCCACGAACACCCCTCCCGAGCTCTCGAAGTAGTTAAAGATACCCATGTTGTGCCACAGGGGGATGTTGTCCCAAAAGAGCCTCACGCGTTCGTCTTCCACGGCGCCCATGCCCTTGTGCGCCCTCTGGGCCACCTCGTCGCGAACCCTCTCGAGGAATTCCACGGCGGTTTTGGTACCCTGCCTGGTCACCATGACGAACATGATGCCGATCTCGGAGGCCGTGATCGGCGCCGGAGAGAACCTCCGGTACGACATGATCTCGTCCCAGAGCCTGCAGGCCTCGTCCGACAGGGCAACGACCTCACGGAGCCTCTCCATGTCGAGCTTCCTTCCGGTGGTGCGCTCGAGGAAGTCGATGAAGCGGTGCATCTCGCTCGTGGCGTACTCCACGTGGTGCTCACGGATCTCTTCCACCGCCACCTGCGGCATGTCGGCCCTGAACACGGCGGCGCCTTGGAACCTGTGTTCCAGGATGTGGAAGATCTTCATCGCCGGGACGCACCCGCCGCCGAAGGACATGATCATGTCGGGCTCGGGGAGCCCCTGCAGGGGGACACCCGGCCCGTGCATGTCCGAATGAACGTACCCCACGATATTGCGGAGGTACCCGCACAGGTCGCTCGAGTACCCCATGGCCTCAGCCGCCTCGAAATGCGACAAGGCTGCGCCGAAGGCCGCGCACACGGGAGAGAAGTTCTCGGGGAACACCGGCTGCAGGCCCATGGCGTAGAAGATCTCTATCCCGCCGTTCATGGGGGGCATCCACCCCACGGGCACCCCCTCGGCCTTCGCCCGGTGACATTCCTCGTAGTACCCGGCGACGAGCGTCGCCAGTTCCCTTGCGCTGGCCAGCCTCTTGACCGACTTGCCCGTCTTCGCCATGTCAGCCCCCCACGAGCGCCGCGAACGTCTCGAGCCGGTTGGCCGTTCGGGCGTCGATCGTATCCTCCACGTCCAGCTCGATGAGGATGGACGGGATGCCGGCATCCCTGAGGCCGCGCTCCACCAGGGGGTGGTCTGCCAGGTGCGGCGTACAGAACTTCTGGATCAGGAAGATCACCCCGGCTGCGCCCGAGTCCCTCGCGAGCCCGGCCAGCAGCGGGACGCGATCCTGGGGCCTCGACCTGGAAGGGCAGGGAAAGCGCGCCGCGTGCCTGGAAGCGAGCCTTTCCATGGGCGTCGACCCTGTCCCGGCATGGGGCGTGTAGGCGCGTATCCCGGTGCACAGGTCGCAGGCCACCACCCTGAACCCCGTTTCCTCGATGAGCCCGATCACGCCTGCATCCTCCAGGACGCTGCCCGAGACGAGAACCGGGACCCCTTCCCGCCTCACGCGCGGCGCGCCCTGGAGAAGGGCTTCAAGCTCCTGCAGCATGGCAAGGTAGGTCTCGGGCGGGGTGGAGAAGAACGCCTGCACCACGACGCTTATGTCCATCGCGCTCAGGCAGGCGCTCTCGCCGCTGCACATCTCGCCCACCCTGGCCAGAGACTCCCTGATCCTCTCGTAGAGGCCCACCGAACGCCCCAGCCTCTCCTCGGAAAAGCACCCTCCCAGGGCCTCGAGCCTGGAGGCGAGGTCGTGTGCGCACGAGGCGAAGAAGGTCCTGGCAGAGGCGGACTCGTTGTAGGGCAGCGGCAGGTTCATGCAGATACCGCCTCCGAAGGTGTTCTTCCAGACGTTCACGACCCCGCAGGCCGCGTCGCAGGTGTAGCCCTGGACGATGCCCACGAGGAAGTCGAACGTGGAGCATGCGGCACGCTCGACCACGAGCCTCAGGTACGGGCAGACAAACGGCGGCACGTGGGAATAGGCCTTTCTCACCTGCCCCGCTCCACCCCACAGCCTTACCGGGAGGAAACCGCACGCATGGATGAGCTCCACGGGCGTGTACGTGCACAGGTAGCCCATCGGGCGCGCGCCCAGAGACGCCCATTCCCGGAGTCTTTCCTCCCTGTTGTCCACTGCCTCCACGAAAGGCGCCACCAACGGCGAGCATCCATCATGCCTGTTCATCATGTATGATTGTATTACAACATAAAGCCGGGTGCGTCAACGCTCGAGCCCTTGCGGTGGCGCGATGGACGACAGGGTATGAACAGGCGAGGGACGAGGGTGCCCCACCGTCGAGGCAGGCACGGCCGCCACGGTCTCGAGGCGGCCGCTCGGGCCGGTGGCACCCCAGCCGGGCGCATCTTCAGCCACGGTACAGGCGCGGCCCGGGAGGGAAAATCCGACCCCGCCCGCTGGTTGCATGGGGGATGCGTCAAACGCCACGCCCTCCTTCCAGATGTAGGGCCCCGTCCCCTGCTTGCAGGGGGGCGGCGTCATCGCGCCGACACTCGAATCCCCCTGAATCCATGGTCACTCTGAAAGAGTGCGCCGCGCCGTATGCCGACACTCCTGCGCGCGACACGGTGGTGACGGCCTCCCGCCCGGCCCCCACGGTTCGGGTAAGCCCAACGGCCGAGACCTTCCCGTCCCGAAGAACACCCAGTGGCAACAGGGGCAACACACATGCCCGCATACCGCAACGCCCAGGCGGCATCCTTCCTGCAACGGGCACCGACAGGCGGCGCCCTGTTCCCCTTGCAGGAGAATGGTCAGCCGAGCCTTTCCCTCAGGGCGAGGAGCTGCGCGCGCAGGCGCTCGGGAAGCCTTGACCCGAACTGCTCGAGGTGCTTCTCGATGCTCGATGCCTCCGCCCGGTAGGCGTCGTCATCCACCCTGAGGAGTTCCCTCAGGGTCTCGGGCGCCAGGGCGAGGCCCTGCAGGTCGAGATCCTTCTCCAGGGGCATGAGGCCGATGGTGGTCTCCTGAGCGCCCACGGCCCCGTCGACACGCTCGCACATCCACTTGAGGACCCTGCTGTTCTCGCCGAAGCCGGGCCACATGAACCTTCCTGCGTCGTCCTTCCTGAACCAGTTCACGTAGAAGATGCGGGGGGCCTTGCTCCCGAGGCGGTCGCCCATGTCGAGCCAGTGCTGGAAGTAGTCTCCCATGTTGTACCCGCAGAAGGGCTTCATGGCGAACGGGTCCCTCCTGAGGGCGCCTATGTCGCCGATGTTGGCCGCCGTGGTCTCGGAGGAGGCCGTCGCCCCGAGGAAGACGCCGTGGTCCCAGCTCAGGGCCTCGTGCACGAGCGGCACCACGGACGCCCTGCGGCCGCCGAAGATGAAGATGTCTATGGGCACGCCCTCGGGGTTCTCCCAGTCAGGGCAGATGCACGGGCACTGCCTGGCCGGGGTCGTGAACCTGGCGTTCGCGTGGGCGCCCGGCTCGGGGGAAGACGGTGTCCAGTCCCTGCCCTTCCAGTCAATCCCGTGGGCTGGCGGATCGCCGTCCATCCCTTCCCACCATATGTCGCCGTCGTCGGTGAGAAGGCAGTTCGTGAAGATGGTGTTCTCCCTGACGGTCTCCATGGCCATGGGGTTGGAGCTGTAGGATGTCCCCGGCGCCACGCCGAAGAACCCGGCCTCAGGGTTGATGGCGTACAGCCTCCCGTCGGGCCCGATCTTCATCCACGCGATGTCGTCGCCTATGGTCTCGCACCGCCACCCCTCGACCGTGGGCTGGAGCATCGCCAGGTTGGTCTTCCCGCAGGCCGATGGGAAGGCGGCCGCGATGTGGTACCTCCTGCCCGAAGGGCTCGTGAGCCTCAGGATGAGCATGTGCTCGGCCATCCAGCCCTCTCTTCTCGCCATGGCGGACGCGATGCGCAGCGCCAGGCACTTCTTCCCCAACAGCGCGTTCCCGCCGTAGCCCGAGCCGTACGACCAGATGAGGTTCTCCTCCGGGAAGTGGCTGATGTACTTCTGCTCCATCGGCGCGCAGGGCCATAAGGCGTCTTTCTGCCCCGGCTGAAGCGGCGCGCCCACCGAGTGGAGGCACGGGATGAACTCGCCGTCCTTTCCGAGCTCGTCGATGACCCTCGTCCCCACCCTCGTCATGATGTGCATGTTGCAGACCACGTAGGGGCTGTCGGTTATCTCGACGCCGATCTTGCTGATGGGGGAGCCTATGGGGCCCATGGAAAACGGGATGACGTAGAGGGTCCTTCCCCTCATGCACCCGTCGTAGAGCCTCCTCATGGTTTCCTTGAGCTCGACAGGGTCTATCCAGTTGTTCGTAGGGCCAGCATCCATGGGGTCGGGGGTGCTGATGTAGGTCCGGTCCTCGACCCTCGCCACGTCGCTCGGGTGCGACCTGAACAGGAAGCTGCCGGGCCTCTTGTTCAGGGGGATGGCCGAACCGCTTGCGACCATCGTCGCCATGAGACGGTCGTACTCTTCTCTGCTCCCGTCGCAGAGGTAGACGGAATCGGGACGGCACATGGCCGCCACCTCTCTCACCCAGGCCTTCAGACCCTCGTGCCTGCAGGAATCCATGTTCATCTCTTCCTCCTCGTGTCGGTCCGGGTAATGTAACGGAAGACTATATAAGAATCGCCCTTTCCGATCAAGGGGCATCCGCCCGGCATCGCGCTCATGGGTCCACCGGTCCGGGCCTGCATCAGTGAGAGCCCGCCACGAGCGGCCGGGCTCGGGTTCCTCGTCCATGCACCCCTTCAACGGGCGATGCATTCCCCTGCCGCCAGGGACAGGTCATCACCCGCCTTGCGGGTGCCTGGCGCTTCGAACCGGGGAGAGAGTGCGCCATGCACAGGGACCCGCAGTTCCCGCCTTCAAGGATCACCCGTGGACACCGGTCTTGCCTGCGGCGTCTAGGCGGCGACGCACCGCCTGGCGGCATCCCGGATCGTCGTGCATTCAGGGGACCCGACCTTCGTCGTGCAGGCGCACGAAGGCCCTCCACCGCAGGGCAGCTCGCTCTCGTGCCCGCAAGGCGGCACGACGAAGGCGCGGGAGTGTCCGCGGCCGAAAGACGCTTCCAGGGGCAGCCGTGGTCGAAGGCCGGATGTGAGGGGGGCCCCTTCAACCCTTACGCCTCCCGGATCATGGGATCTCAGGCTGGAGGTCCTCCTGCATCGTCGTGCCGGAAGGCCCCCTCGGGCGG
>ERZ795045.1740-NODE-1740-length-23266-cov-7.531989_pt1 | contig 23266 bp, 17 predicted proteins | sample MGYA00375129_ERZ795045 | MGnify/ENA primary metagenome ERZ795045 (study PRJEB30174, sample SAMN05720166) | activated sludge metagenome | isolation source: anaerobic digester from wastewater treatment plant | place: Japan | collected 2015-05-15 ...
CTACCAAAAGAGCCACCCCTACGGGGTTGGAAGGGCTAAAATTTTTAGGGTCGTATCCCTCAAAGGATAGGTTGAAATAAAATCTGAACTTCCCTTATCAGACATCCTTCTCCTACAACCTCACCCCGCCCTGGCGGGCACCCCTCTCCTTTGTAAGGAGAGGGGATGGGGGTGAGGATTGAAAGGATGAGGGATTGGGGGTTAGGTGGCCATCCCATTGCTACCAAAAGAGTCACCCCTACGGGGTTGGAAGGGCTAAAATTTTAGGTTCGTACCCATTAGTGTATTGGATGCAATAAAATCTGACCCTACCTTACCAGTCACCCCTCATCTATATCCTCCCCCCCGTCCTGTCGGCCACCCCTCTCCTTGGAAAGGAGAGGGGACGGGGGTGAGGATTGAAAGGGCGAGGGGCTGGGGGTGAGGATAGAAAGGATGAGAGGGGCCGGGGGTGAGGATTGAAAGGTGCTGAGCAGGGAATAGTAAAAAACTTTTAAGAACTATGGTTCCTTCTCACCCTCCCCCCACAATCTCGTATACCTTCTTAATGGGTAGCTGTTCCAGTACTATGGCGGTGCGGTTGGGCAGATATATGCGTAGCAGATTTACTTTTGAGGTAGATACTACGCTACCCGAGTAGGTATAGTAGATAAATTCTTTATCCACACGGTTGAAACCACCAAAACAATCGTCGTCGGTGGTGAGTACCACCCGGTATTTTCCTGCGGGTACAGGCAAGCTGTAATCGGTGTACGACTGGGTGGGATGAAAGTTAAAAAGGAAGAGAAAGTTTTTTCGTGAGAAGGCCAGTATTTTATTTTCCTCATCGGCACGTCGGAGTACGGTGCAGGGGTCGTCGAATAGTTCTACTCGCTTAACCCAATCGATCATGGCACGGTCAAAGTCGTTGAGGTAATGATATTTGAGGTTGGGGTTATCGACCAGCGACCATTGTCGTCGGGCGTATTGGTACGACCAGTTGTTGCCCTCTCTGGGAAAATCAATCCATTCGGGGTGTCCAAATTCGTTTCCCATAAAATTTAAATATCCGGCTCCGGCAGTGCTAATGGTAGCCAGGCGTATCATTTTGTGGAGGGCTATGGCACGGTCGATAATCAGGTTGACGTCGTCCTTAGCCATGTGAAAGTACATTTCCTTGTCGGCCAGCCGGAACATCAGGGTTTTATCGCCAACCAGTGCTTGGTCGTGCGATTCGGCGTACGAGATAGTTTTTTCCTCGGGGCGGCGGGTCGTAAGCTCGTGGTAAAGCTCGCCCATACGCCATTGTTCGTCAGGGAGCTCTTTTATAATTTTAATCCAGTAATCGGGAACTCCCATAGCCAGTCGGTAGTCGAATCCGTATCCGCCTTCGTGTAAAGGGGCAGCAAGGCCAGGCATCCCGCTCATCTCTTCGGCTATAGTAATGGCCTGGGGACGAATTTCGTGCACCAGCTTGTTGGCCAACATCAGATACACAATGGCGTCTTCGTCCTGATTGCCATCGAAATACATGTCGTAGTGGGTGAAGTTTTTTCCCAGTCCATGGTCGAGGTAAATCATGCTGGTGACCCCGTCGAATCGAAACCCGTCGAAGTGATACTCGCTTAGCCAGAACTGACAGTTCGACAGCAAAAAGTGTATTACCTCGTGTTTTCCGTAGTTGAAGCAAAGCGAGTCCCATGCAATATGATGACGTCGATGGCCTGTATGAAAATATTGGTAAGGACTTCCATCGAAGTTTCCCAGTCCTTCCAGCTCGTTTTTTACGGCATGCGAGTGTACCAGGTCCATGATTACGGCTATGCCCATCTGATGGGCTGTGTCGATAAGTGCCTTCAGGTCGTCGGGGGTGCCAAATCGCGACGATACGGCAAAAAAATTGGATACATGATACCCAAATGACCCGTAGTAAGGATGTTCCTGAATGGCCATGAGTTGTATCGTATTGTATCCCAGGCTTTTTATTCGGGGTAGTACCTGTTCGGTAAATTCGCGAAAGGTGACAATTTTTCCTTCTTCCGACGACATACCGACATGAGCTTCGTAAATGAGGGGATGTTTGAAGTTTGGGGTAAAGTCGGGGCATTGCCATTGATATGGGGTAGGCGGGTCCCAAACGGTGGCATCGAATACAAGCGTTTCGGGATCCTGAACAGCATAGCGGGTATAAGAGGGGATACGATAAGCACTTCCGCCTGTCCAGCAAACCAGCAACTTGTATTTTTCGCCATGATGAAGTGTATCAAGAGGGAGCGCAATTTCCCAGTTGCCATGATTGAGCCGTTTTAAGGCAAATCGCTGGTCTTTTTGCCAGGCCGAAAAATTTCCTACCAGATATATGGCGGTGGCATTAGGTGCCCATTCGCGAAATACCCATCCCTCGGTGGTTTTATGGAGTCCGTAATATAGATGTCCTGTAGCAAAATCCTGCAATCTTCTATGACCGCATAATAGTTCCTCTTTCTGTAGTGCCGCCCGGTACCTGCGTACGATAACCTCGCGGTAGGGCGTAAGCCATGGGTCTTTTTCAATGAGCGCGAGACTTGCCAATTCCATCGCAATGCTTTTTTTGCAAGATAGTACAAAATTTTGTTTGTAGCCATCGAAGTCGACCAAAATGTGTAAATTTTTATATCCCTTGTCTGGATAAATCTTGTTAAGACAGCGTTAATTTGTCTAATATGTGCATGATTTTCAATTATCTTTGTAAAAATGTAACGAGTATTATTCATGCGTAATCGGGTGATAATATTGATAGTGGTTTTATCGGCGGTATCGTTGGTAGGACTGATGGTTACCCAGGCATTCTGGGTTAACAAGGCTATAGAACTCTCGCAGAAGCATTTTGAGCAGCGTGCTTACAATGCCTTGTGTGGAACGGTAGATAGAATAATAAAACAAAGTAAAATGCAGCCTTTTCCCTTAGCCGATAGTAGCGCAAAAGGCATTTTAATGCAACTGGATCATTATCGTTTTGACTCCACCTTTAAAAAGCTGGTCGAGTTTAACAAGATACACGACCCCTATGAATATGCTGTGATACTCAACGACAACGATTCCATCATCTATCGGACAGCGGGCTTTACCTCTTATGGCGATGAAAGCAAAAAATTTAAAAAATGCTTGTACGATTTAAATCCTAAATTGTCGGCTCGTCTCGAGGTTGTTTTCCCAACGGCTTCGCGCAGTATTATATGCAGCATCTGGAATTGGCTGATTTTATCGGCGGTATTTCTGGTGATTATTGTGCTTTCTTTTGTGTACATTATTTTTTCGGTGTTCTGGCACAAGAAGCTTTCGGAAATGAAGTCGGACTTCATCAACAATATGACGCACGAGCTTAAAACACCCATCAGTACTATTGCTATTACCTCCGAAATGTTGATGAAACTCGATGCCACCAAAAGCGGCGAAAAAATTCAAAAGTATGCCCGAATCATTCACGAAGAAAATCGTCGGATGCAATTGCAGATTGAACAGGTGTTGCGTATGGCGCAGCTCGATAAAAAGGATTATGAGCTGAATAAGGAAGAGGTCGACCTGCATGAACTTATACAGAATGCTATTGATAACCTGTTTGTCGATTTACAGGAAAAACGGGTGAGCCTCCATTACCATTTCGAGGCTACTCGCAGTACTGCTATTGTTGATCCGTTACATTTTTCCAATATCATCAAAAATTTGGTCGATAATTCATACAAGTATTCTTACGATGATCCGGTGATTGATATTTATACGTCCAATGTCGATGGGGGCATTATGATATCGGTAGTAGATAAGGGGATTGGTATAGCCCCTGAAAATCAAAAGTATATTTTCGACAAATTTTATCGGGTGCCAACCGGCAATGTACACAATGTAAAAGGAACAGGCATTGGTTTGTATTACGTAAAAATTATGACGGAAGCACATGGGGGAAATATCACCGTAAAAAGTGAGCCTGGTAAGGGTTCGAGGTTCGATGTGTTTATACCCTTTCAGTAAGGTAGTTTTCATTCAATAAAGGCAAAAGCTATGAAGAGTTTAGCTAAAATTCTTCTGGTCGAGGACGACAAAAACTTAGGCGAGGTCATTCGCGACCTATTAGTCGATGTGGGCTATCATGTGGATTGGGTAGAAAATGGTCAGCAAGCTTTGAGTACCTGGGGTACTGTTTTGTACGACTTGATTCTGCTCGATGTAATGCTTCCTGTAAAGGATGGATTTTCTGTTGCCGAAGAGATACGCAAGCAAAACGATCGTATACCCATCATATTTATCACCGCTAAAGCTATGCGCGAGGATAAGGTACGCGGTTTTCATATAGGTGCCGACGATTATCTTACCAAACCTTTTTCGACCGAAGAAATGTTGTTGCGTATTCAGGCCGTTCTGCGACGTACCCAGCAGCAGAATGCTGGAGTGGTGGTTGAAAAAGAAGTATACCAGATTGGTCGATATACCTTCGATGCCAGTAACCAGATCATTAGTATCGATAACAATACAAGAAACCTTACCAAGAAGGAATCGGCTCTATTACGACTACTTTGCGTGAACAAAAATCAGCTTGTCCGTCGCGATTTTGCCCTTAAATTAATTTGGGGCGACGACGATTATTTTATGGGACGAAGTATGGATGTGTATATCACCAAACTGCGTAAAATTTTAAAAGATGATCCCAATGTTTCTATTCAAAATATTCACCGTACGGGATTCAAGTTGGAAGTAAAAGAGTAAATTTGTTGCGCTTATACCCTTGTATATACCGTATGGCGTTGATAATAAATAATAAACAGATAAGACGACTGGTGCTGGGCATAGCTTTGTTGCTGCATTATTCCCCTGCTATCCTGGCTCAGGATGTCCTTATTAAGCCAATCTCCAACGAGCTTTTTGTGGCTTTCGATGGATGGGGCATAGCCGAGCAACTGGTTATTCCAGGCAAATATTCTATCATTGGTAAAACAGGCTGGATACATAAAACCTCCTTCGCCATTACAGTCGATGGGGGGTATATGAATTTTTCGCAACAGGTAGCCGACAGCGTAAAAAGTTATGATTATCGTTCCTCGGGATACTATGTACGTGGGGGATTCGAGCGAAATATCTTTCGTCGTAATCGACCCGATGAGCGAAATTTTATCTTTCTGGGCATGCATGTGGGGTATGCCAATACTACGCATCAGGCCGATCGTATCGTTATCCCCGACAGATTCTGGGGTGATCGTTTTTACAGCTTTGGGTCTCAAGCGCATCAAAGCGTGTGGCTCGATTTTTCGATCGGACTTCGAACGCAACTTGCCCGACACATTGCCCTGGGTTGGGAGGTTAAACTCAGTCGAATTATTTACACTCCCCACCAAAGCTCTATTACACCGTACTACATTGCAGGGTTTGGAAAAAGTAACCAGGATTTTTCGATCGGACTCAACTATTACCTTTATTATACCTTTGGCTGGTAAGGCGTTGGTTATATTCCATCCACCCGGATAGCCGTATATACCCCTTTTATTTTAAGCAGCTTGTGGATAAGCATGTCGAGATATTTGACATCTTTTACAAAAAGTTTGATGATGCCGACAAACTGATTTTCCTGCGTATCGATGTTGATCGATCGCATGCGTACGTGTAAATCTTTGGCTATCACGTCGGAAATTTTGCTAAGGATACCAATTTCGTTACTCCCTGTAATTTTGATAGCTGTTTGAAAGTTGGTATTGCTATCTTCACCTACCCACCGTGCTTTTAATACGCGATACCCATACCGCGAAAGCATATCCGGGGCATTGGGACAGGTGATTCGATGTATCTTTATCCCATCGTTGATGGTCACAAAGGCAAAAATTTCGTCGCCAAAGATGGGCGAACAGCATTTGGCTAACTTATACTCAACGTTGTTCAGTTGTTTTTCATCTATTTCCAGTACCTCCTCTGGCATTCCGGTGAGTCCGGGGACAATTTTTTCAAGAGGGACATTTTCAATTTTATCGGGAACGGATTCGGGTTCTTTTTCGGTCGACTTTATGATGCTTTTAACCTCGTTCAGGCTGATTTTTTCATTGGCAATAAGTGCATAAAAGTCGATTGCATTTTTTAGCTTGTAATGTTTAAGCAGTCGGCTTACCAGCAGGTCGCTGTATATGATTTTCCAATTGCGCAATCGACGTTTGAAAATTTCTTTACCAATTTCGGCCTGTTGAATTACTTCTTCTTTTAGGGCGAGTTTAATTTTGGCCTTTGCTTTCGAGGTAATTACAAAGTCAAGCCAGTCGGGTTTGGGTTTCTGGTTTTTTGAGGTAATAATTTCAACGCGGTCGCCGTTGTTGAGTTCGTAACGAATGGGAACACTTTTTCCGTTTACTTTGGCTCCGATGCATGAATTTCCTACATCGGTATGGATTTCATATGCAAAATCCAGCGCTGTTGAACCTTTGGGCAATACTTTGAGCTGCCCTTTGGGGGTGAATACGAAAATTTCTTTGGCATATTGGGTAAGCTTCAGTTCCTCTTCCTCGTCGGCAATATCGATCTGGCCTTTTTCGAGCACCTCTCTTACCTTGTTAAGCCATTCGTCAAAATCGCTGTTAGTTCCTCTGCCCTTGTATTTCCAGTGTGCTGCCATGCCTTTCTCGGCAATCTCGTCCATTCGGGTAGTTCTAATTTGCACCTCCACCCACTTTTGCTCGGGTCCCTGGACGGTGGCATGCAACGATTCGTAACCGGTCGATTTGGGTACGGTAATCCAGTCGCGCATGCGATCGGGATTTGAGGGATACAGGTTGGTGACTACCGAAAATACCTTCCAGCATTCGCTTTGCTCATCCTGGCTTTTGGCGTCGAGAATGATACGAATGGCGAATAAATCGTACACCTCATTAAAATCGATATTCTGCTTGCGCATCTTGTTGTATATCGAAAATATCGATTTGGTACGACTTTTTATGGTGTAACGAATTTGCAATTTGTCCAGTTCGGTTTTAATGGGGGCAATAAAATCCTTGATGTATCGATTACGAGCGGGAGCTGTTTCCTGTAGCTTTTTTACGATGTAATTGTACATGTCGGGATTGGTGTACTTGAGGGCAATATCTTCCAGCTCGGTTTTAATTTGGTATAGTCCCAGCTGGTGTGCAATAGGGGCATAAATATCAAAAGCTTCGTACGACAAGCGATTTTGCGTTGCTGGTTCTTCGTTATCGAGATTTCGCAGGGTGTAGAGCCTATCGGCCAGTTTAACCAGGATGACTCGAATATCGTCGGTAAGGCTAAAAAGCATTTTTCGGTAGGCTTCGGCTTGCTCGTGAGTGTAGTTCGATACGGTCGCAAGTTTTGCCAGTTCGTAGGTTTGACGGGCAATTTTTTCGCCTAAATAGTTGCGAATCTCATCATGGCTAAGACTTTGGTTTTCAACAAATTTGTGCATAAGCGCGGCACAGGCTGGAGCAGTACCCAGTCCGATTTCTCCCACTACAATTTGCGCTACCTGTAACGACTGTACGAGCATGGGTTCGTTAATCTGCTGGTGTATCCTACGGCATGCCCGCCCCGATAGCATTAAGGCTGTGTGTATTTGATTTACATCCACCGGCACGGCCGACTCTCGTGCGTACCGAAGTAGCTTACGGTATTCACGGGTGGCATATTCCGATAAATATATCTTCTCTTTTTCCATCTTGTTCTCGAATCCCGAAATTCTCAGTAGTTACGTCTTGAGCTTAAAATTACCGATTGCACTACAACGCGCCTAAATAGTACCGGTTTGCCTTTTTGTTAAAACATTTTTGCTTTCGCTTCCAATCCAGCTTAATCTCAAAAATTTTATGGACGAACAAACCATTTTTTCGAATACTTATACATCACAAGTCCCAATACCGGTACCAGGGTAATTAATAAATAGGCTAAAATTTTAAGCCATATATTACGAAAAGGGAGCTTCATCCATTCTATCAAATAGACTACGTACACGACCAACAGCGTGAGTACTACTATTCCCATAAATAGGCTAAAGATGAAATTTGCCATAACATTACAAAGTTATAGGAAAGTTCAGTAGGTAACTATTTCAAAGGGTAATCGAGCCTGGATTCCTTCCATTCGATTCAACGATATCAGCGTTTTTATCCAAGGAAATTTTTCGCCGATGGCTTGTAATACTTTTACTTCCTTGCTTTCGGTGAGTTCTTTTAAAATTTTTTCAAAGGGTTCTTCCAGTTTGGGCAAAGCAGTTACCCGATATTCATCAATTTTAGCAAGATTTGCTGCTATGCGAATGGCATCCTGAATATTTCCCAGGGTATCGACAAGACCAATTGCCAACGCATCGGTTCCACTCCATACTCTTCCCTGCGCATTTGCATCGACACGTTCGGTCGTCATGCGGCGTCCTTCGGCAACATGATGAACAAAGGTCTGGTATATCCGTTCAATTTCCATTTCCAGCCTTTTCTTTTCCAAACTGGAAATAGGCCGGGTTACCGAGGGGAAATCTGCATATTCGTTTGTTTTTACCACGTCGGTAGTTATGCCCAGTTTTTTGTTAAGCAATTCTTTTCCATTAAAAAGAATACCGAAAACGCCAATGGAACCCGTAATTGTGGTTGGTTGTGCCACAATAACATTTGCAGCACAGGCGATATAGTATCCTCCCGAGGCTGCGACGTCGCCAAATGAGGCTACCACGGGTTTTATCGGAGTGGTGAGTTTAATTTCACGCCAGATAATTTCTGAAGCCAGAGCACTTCCGCCAGGCGAGTTAATCCGAAATACTATGGCCTTTATCGAAGAATCTTCGCGTGCCTGTTGGATGGCTTTTGCAATACGATCCGACGAAACGGTTCCCTCATCTCCTTTTCCCATAATAACATCGCCGTAAGCATATACGATGGCAATTTTATTCTTGGCCAATCCTTTGCCTGAATAGTTCTTCGGTACTTTGGCGTATTTGTTATAATCTACCAGATTTAAATCTTTTTCATTGCAGTTAGCCCAGTTGCTGAGAATTTTATTAACGTCATCCTGATAGGCAAGACTATCTACCAGGCGATACTGGTAATTACTTTCGGGATTATACGCTAAAAGCTGATTAGCTACATATTGTAGCGAATCTTTTTCTATGCCGCGGCTTTTGGAGATATCATTCACCATGTCCTGCCAGAGGCTCTGAACCAACAGTTGAATTTGCTGACGATTTTCGGCGCTCATGCGATCGTTCGTAAAGGGTTCTACAGCGCTTTTGTATTTGCCGTGCCGTATCACGATAGGTTCTATACCCAGTTTTTCCAGGGTACCCTTGAAAAACATAACTTCCGACCGTAGTCCCTGCCATTCGATGCTTCCCTGCGGATTTAAATATATCCGATCGGCTACACTGGCCAGATAGTATGCTTTCTGCGTCATGTAATCGCCATAGGCAATGACAAATTTTCCACTCTGCTGAAAGTCTTTTAATGCCTGCCGAAGCTCTTTAATGGTGCTGATCCCTGCATCGATGTCAGAGATTTCAAGATAAATACCAACAACGTTAGCATCTTCCTTTGCTTTGGCAATATTGTCGAGCAGTTCGTTTAATCCATAAACATTTCGGCGACTCATGGAGCTCAGATCGATTTCATCAAACGGATTGTGCGAGCTCCGCTCAACGATGGGTCGATCGAGGGTAAGCTTGATGATTGCATTGGAGCTTATCGTAGCTACTTCTTGACTCGGAACAAGACTGGATAATATGCCGATCATAAAAAAGAACAATAGCAGACTGGTAATAAAAAAGCCAACTACCACTGCCAGCAACATCTTCAGAAAAGTTTTCATAGCAACATTTTTTGTGATTGTACCTTTATTGCAAATATACTTTTTTCGTTTGGTTATTTTGAAACGAACTAATCAAAAAGCATATATCTAATGAAGAGTTTTTTCATCGTTCTACTAATTTCGGAAAACGATTATGATGTAACGCTCACTTTTCGGCTTCAGCTTAATTGTTTGTACATCAAAATCAAACCTTTTTTAAATTGACTATGAAAAGGGTGGGGGTAGTACGAAAGTTACCAGTTGCAGACGGTTTCTATCAGATGCCAATACATAATGCGAGTTACAATTCATGAAAGACCTATAAATAGAAACCCTTACATGGCATGTTAGCACTCATCACCATGAATGATACATTTGGCATATTACCTTTCGGGGGCATATCCTGTAAAGGAATCAAGTATTTTAATCCTTTCCAAAGGTATATCTTATTCCAGCAGAACTTTGAAAAATCAAATCAGAGCTATCAAAATCTATCATCGGTGCGAATTCAATTTGTAGAGAAAATCGTTTGAAATTTTCAAATGGTGTAAATTGCAGTCCCATTGGAATAATCAATCCATTAAAATAATTGACAACTCCTCCAACTCCAATATAGATTTCATGTCGATCTTTCTTCGAAACATTGTAAAGTAAGGCTAATTCTGGAGTAAAATTCTCTAAATTAGTATTGCTATAAATCCGTAATTCAGTCCAGATTCTTTGCGAGAAATTATAGCCTACTCCCAATTTATTTAAGGACGAATATTGGTACGACAGGCTTAGCTGTCCATATACGTAATTACTCAAACTGAGTAGACCAACAATGAATCCATAAATCAAAAGACGTTTCTTCATAATTTTTTCATTTAAAAACAACAACATATATAATTTATTGGATATCAAGTTTTCTAATATTCTCAATTGACCAGTATGGGTCATTCACGCTAAACGAAAAGCTGAAGCTGGCTAAAACTTTCGCATATCAATGACCCACCCCTTGGCAATATTTTTATTACCTACCAGAATGTTCCATCTTGCTATCATATATATGTAAAAAACTTGTCACTCAAATATACAAAATTTAGTGATTTAACCCGCAATCTCATGATAATAGATAAAATTAATTTAACGCAAAACCTACGACCATTGGTTAACATAGTCTGGAAATTTTAAAACCAAGAAAATTCAAAGAGTTTTTTAATAAATCCGACGCAGAACCAATAGTTTGTCTAAACTCCAAAAAATGATTTTGTTATGTAAGTTTTGGGATAAGGCACATACCGTTTGTAATGGCAGTTATTGGTCGGTTCATCCGATATTAATTTTTAATTTTTCAAAGGTCGGATGAAACTTTTTTCATACCCGTCTGTGAATACTGCTACTGTGTAAAGTACATTCATCTGCAATAAAAAAAAGTTACTGTATCGATCATTGTAGCAGATAAACAAAAAAACCCGCTCACTTTTTACGAGCGGGTGAATGTATGGTGCTGCATCATGTTATAGCAGGCGATTCTTGATCAGATATTCGGCAATCTGGACGGCATTCAGCGCTGCCCCCTTTTTAATCTGATCGCCAACACACCAGAAGGTTAGTCCATTAGGATTGGCGATATCTTTGCGTAAACGACCCACATAAACAGGGTCTTTACCAGCCACAAATAGCGGCATGGGGTAAATGCTATTTTTGGGATCATCTTCCACTACCAGTCCTTCTGCTTTTTCCATAGCAGCTCGTACCTGGGCTATTTCCAGTGGTTTTTCGGTTTCAACCCACACAGCTTCGGAGTGAGCACGATATACAGGTACACGCACGGTTGTAGCACTCACCGAGATATCGGCATGCATTATCTTGCGGGTTTCATTATGCATTTTCATTTCTTCCTTGGTATAATCGTTATCCAGGAAGACATCGATTTGCGGAATGAGGTTGAAAGCCAGCTGATATTTAAATTTACTAACGGTGACGGGCTGGTTGTTCAAGACCTCACTGACCTGCGTTTTTAATTCTTCCATGGCAGCTGCTCCAGCACCACTTGCTGCTTGATAGGTGGCAACATGTATGCGCTTTATTGGCGACAGGTCATGTATGGGTTTTAGGGCTACTACCATGATGATGGTTGAACAGTTGGGGTTAGCTATGATGTTACGTGGTCGGTTTTTACAGTCCTCGGGATTTACTTCAGGAACTACCAGAGGTACATCGTCGTCCATGCGAAATGCGCTTGAGTTATCGATCATTACGGTACCAAATCGGGTGATATCGGCAGCAAACTCCTTTGATGTACTGGCTCCGGCCGAAACCAGCGCAATATCTATTCCCTTAAAATCATCATTGTGCTTGAGTTCTTTAACGGTATAGCTTTTTCCTTTAAAAGTGTAGGTGCTGCCAGCACTACGTGATGATCCAAATAGCACCAATTCGTCGGCAGGAAAGTTTCTTTCCTCCAAAACTTTTAAAAATTCCTGACCTACGGCGCCGCTAACTCCAACTATGGCTACTTTCATGGTTTTTAATTTTTTGTAAAATTTTAGTTTGTCTGTTCTATTTTTTTATATAAACGCTTTGCATTTCAAAAATGCAAAGCGTTTTTACTCTTATTTAAGCGTTCTTCATCAAAAATTCATGTACATGTTTGGCCATTTTTCTTCCCTCGGCAATAGCATGAACTACGAGTGATGGGCCTCGGGTGGCGTCGCCTGCTACGAAAACCTTATCTACACTGGTACGCTTGTCGGGGGTAGCCTTAACGTTGCCGCGCTGGTCGTATTCAACCCCAAGCTCATCCAGTAGTCCCTCATGTACCGGGGAGACAAATCCCATGGCAAGTAGTACCAATTCGGCTTCAATGATTCGCTCAGTACCCGGGATTTCCACCATGGTCATGCGTCCATTGGCATCTTTTTCCCACTTTACTTCTACTACTTCGGCCCCCTTCACATGTCCGTTTTCGCCGATAAATCGTTTGGTCGAAAGGCTCCAGTAACGGGAACATCCTTCCTCATGCGAACTCGATGTTTTTAGCACATTAGGCCAGTAGGGCCAGGGGTTGTCGGGAATACGCTTAATGGGCGGCTTGGGCATAATTTCAATCTGGGTAACACTTTGCGCCTTTTGACGATTTGCCGTTCCAATACAGTCGCTTCCAGTATCGCCACCACCAATTACAAGCACGTGCTTTCCGCGAGCATGAATTCGTTCCTCGGGACTAAATTCTTTGCCAGCATTTACTCTATTTTGCTGGGTAAGATATTCCATGGCAAAATGAATCCCTTTCAATTCTCTGCCGGGAACATTCAGGTCGCGGGGTTTCATGGCACCAATGGCAATACATACTGCATCAAATTCTTTCATGATGTCTTTGCCCTTGATGTCGACGCCTACGTGGGTATTGGTTTTGATGATAAGCCCTTCTTCTACCAACAGGTTTACCCTTCGGTCGATGACGCTCTTGTTGAGCTTAAAATCGGGAATACCGAAACGGAGTAAACCTCCTACCACTTCATCCTTTTCGTACAGCACTACCGTATGCCCCCATTTGTTGAGCAGGTCGGCAGCTGCCAGACCGGCAGGACCTGATCCGATGACTGCTACCTTTTTCCCTGTGCGCACTTTGGGTGGCTGCGGCTTAATGTAGCCCAGTGCAAATCCTTTTTCTACAGCAGCACACTCATTTTCTCGAATCGTTACAGGTTCTTCGTGTATATTCAGCACACATGCTTTTTCGCAGGGTGCGGGACAGATACGCCCCGTGAATTCGGGAAAATTGTTGGTATAGTGCAATATCTTAATAGCTTCTTCCCAATTGCCACGGTACATGGCGTCCTGAAATTCAGGCATTGTGTTTCCTACCGGACATCCCCACTGGCAGAAAGGAATACCACAATCCATACAACGAGAGGCCTGAAGTTGACGCTCATTGTCATTAAGCGTCTGTTCAACTTCGCTGTAATCCTCCAAGCGTTCGGAAACCGGTCTATTCCCCGCCTCAATCCTCGGAACTGTCATGAATCCTTTTGGATTTCCCATTTTCTTTTGCTTTTATGATCAGACAATAATTTTTTTAATATCTACGGTGTGGCTCATCTTCCGTAAGCTCAAGTTTGGCCTGCAGTTGCATGAGCTTCTGTTCCTCAAGAACTTTCTTGTATTCAAGCGGTATTACCTTGACAAATTTCGGCAAATATTCGTTCCAATTTGTAAGGATTCTTTCTGCCAGGCTACTATTGGTATAGTGCAGATGATTGCTAATCATTTGCTGTACCTCTTTAATGTCTTCAATGCTTTCGAGAGGTGTTAGTTCCACTAGCCCTTTATTGCAGAAATAATCAAAGTTTCCATCGACATCGAGCACGTAAGCAATACCACCACTCATACCAGCAGCAAAGTTTCGGCCGGTGCGTCCCAGCACAACTACTCTACCGCCTGTCATGTATTCACAACCATGGTCACCTACCCCCTCTACTACCGCATAGGCTCCCGAGTTACGTACACAGAAGCGTTCGCCGGCAATTCCTCGGATGTAGGCTTCACCACTGGTTGCCCCATAAAGTAAGGTATTTCCTACAATGATATTTTCTTCTGGTACAAAGGTTGAACCCACTGGGGGTACTACAATGATTTTACCACCACAAAGTCCTTTGCCCAGATAGTCATTGGCATCCCCCTCAAGCTTAAAGGTAATGCCTTTGGCCAGAAAAGCGCCAAAGCTTTGACCAGCCGATCCAGTAAAATGTACATTAATGGTGTCGTGTGGCAAACCTTCGTCTCCATATCGTTTGGCAACTTCGCCCGATAGCATAGCGCCTACAGTGCGATCGACATTACTGATGGGTTTGGCAATCCACACTTTATCCTTGCTTTTAAGGGCAGCATTGGCCAAACGTATAAGCTCATGGTCAATTTGCTTGTCGATATCGTGATGCTGGGGGGTGGTAAAGTGAAGTGGGTATATTTTCGCTTCCTTGGGTACATAGGCCAGCCTTGAAACATCCACTGTTTTAGCTTTCCAATGATTGGGGAAGCTACGAATGGTAAGCAAATCGGCTCTACCCACCAGTTCATCAAATTTGCGTACGCCTATTTCAGCCATAAGCTCGCGTATTTCTTGAGCCAGCATGGTGAAATAATTCACTACATAGTCGGCTCGACCGGTAAAGCGTTTGCGAAGCTCTTCCTCCTGGGTGGCTACACCAACAGGGCAGGTGTTCAGATGGCATTTACGCATCATCACGCAGCCCAGTACAATGAGGGCAGTGGTGGCAAATGCAAATTCTTCGGCGCCAAGCATGGCTGCAATTACTACGTCGAGCCCTGTCTTGAGCTGACCATCGGTTTGTAGGCGTACCCGTCCACGCAGGTTGTTCATTACCAAAGTTTGATGTGCTTCTGAAATACCCATTTCCATGGGTAGTCCGGCATGTTTAATAGAGCTAATAGGCGATGCCCCGGTACCACCTTCGCACCCTGAAATGATGATGACATCGGCTTTGGCCTTGGCAACCCCTGCGGCAACAGTACCTACGCCGTTTTCCGATACCAACTTAACGCTTATTTTTGCGTTGGGGTTGATACATTTGAGGTCAAAAATCAGCTGTTTCAGGTCTTCTATCGAATAAATATCGTGGTGGGGTGGAGGCGAAATAAGCGTAATACCCGGTGTTGAGTGACGTAATTTAGCAATTACCTTGTTGACTTTAATGCCGGGCAATTGGCCACCTTCGCCAGGCTTTGCACCCTGTGCTATCTTTATCTGTATTTCATCGGCGTTGACCAGGTAGTTGGCGGTCACCCCAAAACGACCCGAAGCTACCTGTTTTACAGCGCTTCTAAGGAAACGCCCATCGGGAAGTGGTTTGAAGCGTTCGCTGTCTTCGCCCCCTTCGCCAGTGTTGGATTTACCACCAATCTTGTTCATCGCCTCAGCAAGCGCTTCATGTGCTTCCTTGCTGATTGAACCAAACGACATAGCGCCTGTGATGAAACGTTTGGTTATCTCCGAAATGGGTTCTACTTCGTCGAGGGGAATGGGGTTGGTTTTGTATCCAAAGAAGCCACGCAAAAACAAAGGCGTTTGGTTACGCTGGTTGACATACGAGGTAAATTCTTTAAATTTACTATAATTGTTGGTACGCGTAGCCCATTGGAGCAATCCAATGCTTTCGGGGTCCCAACCATGTTGTTCACCTTCTTTACGATAGTAGTAAAATCCAAAAGTTTTTAAGTCACCATTAAGCCCAAGTTGGAAGAATTCGCGATGCGGTTTAAGCGCTTCTTCCTGTATTTCTTTGAAATCGAGTCCACCAATACGGGAGGGTGTTCCAACAAAGTATTTGTTGATGACCCTTTCGCTAAGTCCAACTGCTTCAAAAATTTGGGCACCGTGATAGCTTCTTAGGGTCGAAATATCCATCTTCGACATAATTTTAAGCAACCCAGCGTCGATAGCTTTGATATACAATTCGCGGGCTTTAACATAGTCGTGTTTGATTTTGCCCTTCTGGCATAGGTCGCTGATAATAGCAAAAGCTCCGTAAGGATTTACTATGCTGGCACCATAACCAATTAGGCAGGCAAAATGATGTACCTCACGAGGTTCTGCACTTTCAACAATCAGTCCCACCTGCATGCGTTTTTTGCTTTCGATGAGCTGATGGTGTACCGCAGCCGTTGCTAGCAGCGATGGAATAGGTGCCCATTCGGCACTAATGCCCCGGTCGCAAAGCACAATGTAATTGTAGCCTTCATCTACAGCCTTTTCTGCTTCCTGGCATATTTCTTCCAATCGTTTTTCAAGCGCATTTTCTCCTCCATTAGCCGGGAAAAGAATCGATATCTCTTTGTGACGGAATCCCTCTTCGTTGAGGTTTTTCAGCTTAGCCAGGTCGGTATTTGTGATAATAGGCGATTTAAACTTGATAGATTTACAATGAGCTGGTGAGTCGACCAGTATATTTTTTGACACAGAGCCAATGTAGTTGGTCAACGACATTACCAGGCTTTCGCGGATGGGGTCAATGGGAGGATTGGTTACCTGAGCGAAAAGCTGGCGGAAATAATTAAACAATCGATATGGCTGCTCACTCAATACGGCAAGCGGCGTATCGTTACCCATTGAACCTGTGGGCTCATATCCCTCAGAGGCCATCGGGATCATAACCATTTCAACGTCTTCCTTGGTATAACCAAACACTTTCGTGTATTTGGGAAGATCTTCCCCCAATTCGGATGGAACACGTTGACGTACAGGAATATCCGAAAGTATCAGCCGACTATCCTTGAGCCATTGCTGGTAAGGATGCATCTTGGCCAGCTGTTCCTTGATTTCGTAGTCGGGAATGATAATGCCCAACTTGGTATCGACCAGCAGAATTTTTCCAGGGCGCTGACGGCCTTTTACCAGTATATCTTCCGGTGGAAATACCTGACAACCTACCTCAGAACCCATGGCAATGATATCGTTTTTAGTAATCACATATCGTGAAGGACGTAAGCCATTGCGGTCGAGTGTGCCGCCTACGTAGCGACCGTCGCTAAAGACAATCGATGCTGGTCCATCCCAGGGTTCCATGATAGTTGAATAGTATTCGTAGAATGCCTTTAAACTTTCTGGAATGGGATTTTTTTCATTCCACGACTCGGGAATGAGCATGGCAAGTGCATGGGGCAGGCTGCGACCTGCAAGGTGGAGAAACTCCAAGGCATTGTCGAGCGATGCCGAATCACTTTTTCCAGGCTCAATGATCGGAAATAGTTTTTGTATGTCTTTTCCAAAAAGATCGGTTTGTAGCAAGCCTTCACGGGCTTTCATCCAGTTGCGATTACCCTGAATGGTATTAATTTCACCATTGTGGGCAAGATAACGGAAGGGCTGAGCCAGATCCCAGGTTGGAAAAGTATTGGTACTGAAGCGCGAATGCACCATGGCAATAGCGCTTATCATGCTCTTGTCGCTTAGATCGGGAAAATATTCTTTGAGCTGTAGGGGGGTGAGCATACCCTTGTAAATCATCACTTTGGTTGAAAGGCTGGGAAAATAAAAATATTCCTTATCGGGTATACTCGAATTTCGTACTGCATTCTCAGCTAATTTGCGGACAATATATAATTTACGTTCCAGTTCTTCCTGCTCGTATTTGCCAGTTATAAAAACCTGCTTCATAGCGGGTTCATTACTCTTAGCTATTTCACCAAGACAACCGCTATTGACAGGAACTTCACGGTAGGTGATAATCTGCAATTGCTCGTCACTGACAATTTTCTCAAAGATTTCGAGGCACTGCTTAGCACTTTTTTCATTTTTGGGCAGAAATACTATGCCTGCTCCATAGCTACCAACAGAAGGTAATTGTATCCCTTTTGAGATGAAAAACTCATGCGGCATCTGAATTTGAATGCCCGCACCATCCCCTGTTTTGTTGTCAGCACTTTCAGCTCCGCGATGGGTCATGTTTATGAGAACATCGAGCCCACGCTGAACTATCTCGTGCGATTTCTGACCCTTAATGTGCGCCACAAAACCTATCCCACACGAATCGTGTTCGTTTTCCGGACGGTACATCCCCTGTGCTTTGGGTAATCCTTTTTGAATTCTCATTTTTAACTCCCAATTTTGTATTTTAGCAATTTTATTTATAAAAATACATTGTTTTACTTATCCTAAAAAAATCAGCCGTTCATAAAGGTGAGAACGGCTGATTTAATTTCCTTCAGGCTATTAAATAACCATTCTCACCCTCGCAGGCGCTTCTTATCAATCATGGATATATGCTTGCTTTTATTCATACTTTCATTCAAAATTTTCCACTACAAAGATACATCATTTTTATTTTACACAAAAAATATTCCATTTTTTTTACATTTTTCAAGAAAAATTTCTAATTAATTTTAAAATGAAAATCAAATATTTATCTAATACTTAAGGTTATACATATTTGAATAAATATTCATTTTTTAAGCATATGTATTCATGCTACCTTATTAAACAACCTTAGTTTAATTTTGTTGTGTACTCAAAAAAGGTGTGAAATTCTAATAATTTTCACAAAATTTGGCATCGAGAAAATCGTAAAATTTGCAACAAATATAAATTTTAACCTTAAGACGAATAAAATGTGAGAAGTTTCACTGACATGCCTGCCATATGTTACAGGGTTTCGTGTTACGAAGTTATGACCACAGTAAAAATTAAAATGATTATTGGATGAAACGAGCATGTATGGCAGAATTAACAAATAGGAATGAAAATATTTTATCAGACTTGCTTGATTTTGTGGCATAAAACATATTATATACGAGTTCCATCCGACCGCTATAAAAAATTAATAAATATTTTCGGATGAAAGTGGTTTTTTTAGGAACAGGTACTTCGCAGGGAGTACCGGTTGTGGCTTGTAGTTGTAAGGTATGTCAATCGAATGATCCGAAAGACAAACGATTACGATCATCTGTGTTGATAGAAAAAGGAGGCGTGAATCTGGTAATTGATTCGGGTCCCGATTTTCGTTATCAAATGCTTCGCGAAAAGGTTACCCATCTCGAGGCAATTCTTTTTACCCACGAACATAAGGATCATACGGGTGGACTTGATGATATTCGTTCTTTTAACTACTTAAGTAAAAAGCCCATGGATGTATATGCCGAAGAACGTGTACAGCAGTCTTTAAAACGCGAGTATGCATATATTTTCGAAAACAATAAATATCCGGGTGTTCCTGAGGTAACATTACATACTATTTCAAATCAACCTTTTGAGGTTGCAGGGATACGGGTTATTCCCATTCGTTTACTACATCATCGATTACCTATTTTGGGCTTCCGAATCGATAATTTTGCCTATTTAACCGATATTAAATATATTAGCCAGGAGGAAAAAGAAAAACTGTTAGGTTGTCGTTATTTAGTAGTTTCGGGTTTGCGTAAAGAAAATCATATATCGCATTTTTCTATCGATGAGGCCATCGACCTGATACGTGAAATAAGGCCCGAATATGGATATATTACCCATATCAGCCACCAGTTGGGTTTCCATCGTGAAGTAGAAAAAGAACTTCCAAAAGGGATTTACCTGGCTTACGATAGGTTGGTACTGGATTGCGATTTGTAATGAATGTAAGTTGTTGATTATTTTATTTTTAACGGATGGATAAATTAAAAAAAAATGTTCCTAAACCTCGGACATGCCTGCTGATTTTGATTTCCTTTTGCACCATTTTATTTCTGAACGTTCGCGAACTTTACGGTCAGTCCAACCAGTACAAGCCTATACGATTGTTACCGAATACTTTCTTCCAGGGAGGGGAAAAGCTTACCTTTCAGCTTCGTTATGGCTTTATTGTAGGCGGAAAGGTGTATCTTACCCTTGAAGATAAGGGTAATACCTTTCATATAAAGGGTGAGGCGATTACCGTAGGATTGGCTGATGAACTGTTTAGCGTAAAAGATGTGTACGAAAGCTATTTCGAAAAAGAATCTAATCTACCAGTCTTTGCCATTCAAAATGTGAAGGAAGGAAAGCGATACAAATATTATAATGAAACCATTTTTGATCGGAAAAACAATAAGGTACGATCGTTGCGAAGTGGTGAGCACGACGTGCCCCCCGATATTATGGACATGATGTGTGTTTTTTATTATATCCGTCGAATCGATCTTTCCGATGCCAAGAATGGCGATATTTACAAGATTAACACTTTCTTTTCCGATAAGCTGTTTCCCTTTGAAATTTGCTATAAGGGTAAAGAGGTGATAACTACCCGTTTTGGCAAAATTGCTTGCTTAAAGTTTGCACCGATAGTCGAACCCGGCAGAGTTTTTAAGTCAAAGGACGCTATGTTTATCTGGTTTACCGATGATGTCAATCGTATCCCGGTGCTCGTATCGATGCAAATGGTAGTTGGTCATGTGTACTGCGAACTAATCGACATGCAAAACTTAGTAACAAAACCCGTTTTTACTCCGGCCGATTAACCTGCTGCAAGCCATTACTGGTCATTGTCCATGTTTTTCCAGGCAATTCGCTAATCCATCGGTTCTCGTTGAGATCGGCATCAACAAGAATGTCTTTCAAATTTGATGAAATGTAAATGGTTTGCCCTGTCGGAACTTTAACAATTACTTTTAATTGCTGAGCATGCCATTCTTTTCGATGATGTAAAGTAAAATAGGCGGGGAGATACAATATGCTGTCATTTTGTGATACCTGTATTACAAGGTTTTGTGCCCATTTTTCGGCTTCGTATTCGTCCCTTCCTCGGGCTGTTTTCTCAATGAGTACTTCAACCTCGTTACCGACATTACGTTCAATTACAAGCTCCGTTTTTCCAATAATTTCGTTCTTATTATTTACATAATACATGGTGCGGTCATTTGTTTTCAACTGGTGCCTGGTGTGTGTGGGCTGTGACCATGGTTCCGGTACATCCAATACCAGCATACGGTCGGGTAACGACTTGAACAATAACTTTTCTTCAACAATATGTTCACTTCTAATGCTTTTTAACGATGAAATTGCCAACACTACCCATAGCACGAGTCCCAATAGCCACAGCAATAGGGTCGATTTCCATACTATACGATCGTTGAATTTCCAGCCAAGCAAAAGCTTTAATCCGAGGTAAATTATCGCTAAAATGGGTAATACGAAAACCAGAAAGTTGGCCAGTTGAAAACACCAGTGTCCTTGTATAACTCCAAAGTGGAAAAGCATAGGCAAACTAAAAGAAAAGTCGGAGGGATGAAAGCCATCGAAAATGCTTGTATTTAAAATAAGGAAGAAAAATACCAGAACGGTTCCGACTACAATAAGAAAAAGTCCTCCGAATACGGCTATTATTTTAGCTACGGCTTTAAAAATGCCAGTCAAAACTTTTCCTACGGTATCGAAAAATGTTTGCCATCCATTTCTTGGCGAATCCTGAGTCGACATGCGGCTGGCTTTTTCAATATTGGACACATTGATATCTTCGCCACGCATTTCAAGTTTTTGTACTGGTGTACGGGCTGCCGGTAAGGCTATCCACAGGATTAAATAGAGCAATACCGAGGAGCCTCCAAAAAATAATAGTACCAGAAACAATATTCTGAGAATTACCGGGTCGATGCCAAAGAATGCTCCAAGACCACCACATACGCCCCCAATTACGGCATTGTCAGGATCGCGATATAATTTTCGTTGGTACCAGCGCTTAGTTGTATTTCCTTGATTAATCGTACTGTATTCGGCCTCCTGGGCAACCTCCTCAGGGCCACCCATTATAGCTATTACATATTCTACATCTGCAATATCGACCGATTGCTTTTTGGACGATAGTCGTTCCTGCAACAGCTCTGCCATTCGCGACTCTATGTCGTTGATGATTTCTTTCGATTCTGCCGTATTGCCAAATTTTCGCTCTAAGCCAGCCAGGTATTCGTGTAATCGTTCATAGGCATCTTCGTCGATATGAAAAACGATACCCCCTAAGTTAATGTTTACTGATTTTTTCATAGTGTTTTATTTTATGAGAATATACTTGCCAAATTGCTTAAGGTCACTGCTGTGTTTAATTTACTATTTCACCCTTTCGGATGCTTTCGATAGCCGATACAAGTTCGTCCCAACTTTGGTTCAATTCTTTGAGATATGCTTTTCCTTTCTCAGTGATCGAGTAATATTTTCGTGGAGGACCATACGGTGACTCTTCCCAACGGTAGGTAAGCAAACCAGCATTTTTCTGACGTGTAAGCAAGGGATATAGTGTTCCTTCTACTACAATCTGATTAGCTTTTTTGAGCATGTTGATGATATCCGATGCATAGGCATCTTGTTTTGCTAATATCAACAGAATGCCAAACTCGAGTATTCCCTTGCGCATCTGCGCTTTTGAGTTTTCATAGTTCATTGAAAAGAAATTTTATGTTGTATTGCCTAATAATTTTCTTTGCAAAGATATATAAAAAAAATAATATCATGCAATACAAGGTAGTATTTTTTTAAATTTCAAAAATGAAGGAGTATGAGAATAGAATGAACGACCTCCTTTACTGGAAAACCGGTTTATTGCCTGTAAATTCTATTCATCAATTTAAAATATATCCATATTTTGGGTTGAAACGAGCATGTATGTAGTATCTGCAAGGAGTATGCTAATAATATCATCTTGGCGCTGGCGTTGGGGTGGCATGCTTATAACATGCAGTTCCATGAGGTCTTAGAAATCTTTAAAAATTATTTTTGTAGAAAAATGCTTGGGTATACCCTTCCTCTACAAGCCTCAACACTTGTTGTCGGCCAGCCCTCATCTACAACCTCACCCTGCCCAGGCCGGGCACCCCTCTCCTTGAAAAGGAGAGGGGCCGGGGGTGAGGATAAAAGGACAGCGGCAGGGGTTGAAATTAAAAAGTAGATAGATTGGGGAGAAGAAGTTTTAACAGCCTTAAAATTTAGCACTACCCATAATCCAAGCATTGTGCGGTGGGCTGCACAAATGCGCGGAGGTGTGGAGCAGTGAATGGTCAAAAC
>ERZ795045.1743-NODE-1743-length-23254-cov-5.077891_pt1 | contig 23254 bp, 2 predicted proteins | sample MGYA00375129_ERZ795045 | MGnify/ENA primary metagenome ERZ795045 (study PRJEB30174, sample SAMN05720166) | activated sludge metagenome | isolation source: anaerobic digester from wastewater treatment plant | place: Japan | collected 2015-05-15 ...
CCACGGAGACTGCGAGCTAGTTTACCGCGATAGGCACAAGCACCTGGCGCTATCCCTTCGATGGGGCTTCTAATTTCATATCCGATAAAGAATATAGTTTGAAAGTAAGAGCTACGGATAAAGCAAAACCGAGCGGGAATGTTGAAAATCCGCCCAAAGAAATTAAGTTTATAGTGGATGGAACGCCTCCTAATTCTAATATAACGACTCCTACCGCTAACGGTTATATGACAAATATAAACAGTATTTCCGGCAATAGCTATGGCGGTTTGAGCGGTTTACAGGATTTGAAACTTAGAATTTATTATTATGAAGGAGCGGATGTTTATTACTGGGATGGAAACTCTAACTGGCTTTTAAATACGGTTACCGATCTTCCGGTAGATTTTGCGGTTTCAAAAGATACTATAACCTGGTCTTATCCTCCGGTAGGTTATAATCCGCCTGCTATTTTAATAAACAATAAAGAGTACTGGATGGGTATTTACGGAACGGATAAGGCTGGAAATGTTGAGACTTTAAAAACAATAAAAGTGACATCCGATTTTAACTATCCGACAATAGTAATATCGACTCCTATGAGCGGTTCAAACGCTTTCTACGGTACAAATAGAACGATTAATCCGATAAACGGCCAGGGGGCGGATACTCCGGCCGGAATAGTTCCGCCGATTAAAATTCAGATTACAAATGTTTCCGAGTCGGGGGCCGTAAAACCAAAATGGGACGGAAACATATGGAGCGTAGTGGATTCCACTTATGTGGGTGTAAATAATATAAATCCCTGGGATTATTCCGTTTCTAACTGGGTTAACAATAAAAAGTACAGATTGGATGTTTGGTCTGTAGATTACGCAGGCAATCAAACTCCGGATGGCGCATATAGAAGATTTTTCATATACGATGTTAATAAACCTTCCTCTTCAATAACCTCGTTTAACTCCGGTTTTAGAAAATTAATAGATATTTCAACAATAACCGGAAATTCCATAGATTGGGTTTTAAACGCTTCAACCGAATCTATGAGCGGTATAAAACCTAACGGCATATTTATTCAAATCGCTGACAACTCCGGAAAAACATTTAACGGGAGCGGGTTTGTAAGCGGTGATAACTGGAGAGCTGTTTCTACGGTTAGCGTTGTCGGAGTTGCGGATGCTGATATCGGAGCAACGATTTATTCTTCTATGACATGGAGATATCCCGGAAACACCGGAGATTTGTGGCCCGCGACTTTGGAGTTATCGGAAGGTACTACTTATTATGTAAGAGTTAGAGCGGTAGATAGATCGGAGAACTTGGAAAATTACATTGAAAAATCTTTTATATACGATAATACTCCTCCGACCGTTGGGGTATCTACTCCATCGGACGCAAAAGCTTATACTTCTTTGCCGTATATAAGCGGAACGGTTAGCGAACCTATATCTTATCTTCCTTCCGACGGCGTTCAGGTTCTCATACAAAGAGATGCGGACGGCGCTTACTGGAATGGAACAGGTTGGGATGGAACTTACAATTACTCCTCTCACTGGAAAAATGCGACGGAGATATATCAATCCTCATGGGTTTATACCGACTCTAATCTTTCTACTTATTTTAATTCTCTCTCGGGGGCTTTGAGATTTAAAGTTTTTGTAAGAGCTAAGGATATAGCTAATAACTTAAATATTCCGGATACCCCCGCTCCATCCTCCGGTTACAATTTATTTACAATAGACAAGTGGGCGCCGGTTTCAATAACCACATACCCGGCTTTGGGTAACGGCTCAACCTTTTATTATAACTATCCGATAAATAATATAGCGGGAACAGCAAACGAATACGAGTCGGGTTATCCAAGCGGTGTAGGCGAGGTTTATGTAAAGATTATAAGAAAAGATAAAAACGAAGTCCCCTGTTATTATAACCTTTTAAACAACGACTGGGTTAATACTGATCAGGGATGGCTTAACAGAAACTTGGGAACAGTTAACGACTGGATAAGAACTATATCGGATACCGCGTTTAAAGGAAGCAATACCGGAAACTGCTATCCGTCGGTAGATAAAGGGAACGGATTTAGATTTGAAGTTATATCTTACGCTAAAGATAATACCGAACCGTTTTTCGGCGGACCTAATGTGGAAACCGTTTATTCTACGGCTACATTTATAATAGATTATTCTACGCCGATAGGAACCGTTAACGATAATAACACTTATTTTAAAACTAAAACTCAAATTTCGGGAACCGCTTCGGATCCGGAGATCGGTGGCGAAGTAATATCCGGATTAAATAACGTAGTAATAGATTTGAAAGACATGGAGAGAAATAAATACTGGAACTTTAATAGTTTAACCTGGTCGGATACTTATGTTTCTACGGCTATAACCTCCAATCTTTCCAACTGGTTAATTACGGCGCTTCCCTTAAACGATAACTCGGCAAACAGCTGGTCTGTCGGACGAGGAAGCGCGACATTCGAGCTTAGAGCAAGGGTTAACGATAAAGCCGGGAATTATTTGGATTTTAATTTGAATAAATCGACATTTACTCTCGATATTATAATTCCTACTTCAACCGTAACTTATCCCGACGTTGAAAACGGAAGTTTCCTGCCGTTTGCTCAAATTACTGGTACTGCCGATGATTTCACAAGCGGTATATCCACGGTTCAAATCAGGATACAGCAAGATACCACTCAGGGCGGAGACTGCGTAGCTCCTGCTTATAACGGTCAGTATTTTAACGGAAACGGTTTCCAGAGTTTGGAGTTGTGGCTTGGAGTTTCTTCGTATAACAGCGGAACAAAACAATGGATTTATAATATAGACCCAACCAAACTAAACCCCTTATGTTATTACATAATAAAATCTTCGGCCGCAGATAATGTCGGAAATGCTCAAAGCGTTTACGGCTCAAGAAGGTTTAAATTTGCTCCACCGCCCTCTTTTACTTCAATAACCCAGCCGCCCAATAATTCGTATAGAAAACAGATAAGCAATATAGTCGGAACGGCAAACCCGGACACAAAATCGGTGAATGTTTATATCAAACGAAACTCGGACAGTTGGTGGTGGAACTATTCTGGATCTTTTACGGCTACAAAAATTTCCACATCGGTTACTCCTTCCGGCGGAGCATGGACTTACTCCGCGTCTTTACCTAATTTCGTAGACGGCTCATCTTATACCTTTATATCCGAAGGTATAAACTTCTATAATGTTCCCGAAGCCTCTCCCCTTGAAAATATAGTATTTTTCGACACGACCCCCCCGGCAGTTTCAATAACTACTCCGGACGGTATAAAACAGTATTACAACAATATATCCACTTTTACAGGTACGGCAACCGACCCGCCGGGAACGACTCCCCCATCGGCCGGTATAAATAATGTTTTTGTCGAGTTAAAGGCATTAAACGGAGATTATCAAGATAAATACTGGGATAACGTTTTGTCTACTTTTACATCAAGCTGGAGCGAGTCCAATAATATAGCCTCTTATTACGCGGTCACTTCCACATGGAGTTATTCCATATCCGTTCCTACGGCCGCTTTGATAAACGGAGTAAAATACTCTGTCAGAGTGAAAGCTCGCGATAATTCTTATAAAGACGCGATTTTTGAAGGAAACGATTCCGCATGGTTTGGTCCGTATAATTTTAATTACGACATAATAACTCCCACCGCTACTATCTCCTCGGTTTCAAACGGTCAGATAAGAAGCGACGTCTCCATTTCAAGCGGAAATATTTTGGAAGATTTGGTTTTAGAAAACATCTCGGGATATCCTTCGGCTCAGATATCCGAGATAAGATTATTTTTGAAAAATAATAATCAAAATCAATACTGGAACGGCTCGGGCTGGAGTTTAGACCCCAATACTTACGTTTCGGCCAATATTTATCAATCCTCGTGGTCCGTTTCTTCCATGCCTTTCTGGACCGACAATTACACCTATACCTTTTATTCTAAGGCATACGACAAAGCAGGAAATATCCAAAATAATTTCGTAGTAGGATCATCCTCTCATACGATAAGAATAGACAAACTTATGCCCGTAGTTTCAGTGTCCTCGCCGGCTCAAAGCGGGATATATTCGGTTTTCCCTACGGTTTACGGCACGGCATCGGACCAAAATCCAAATACCGCAAGCGGTATAAACGGAGCTTCCAATATTCAGGTTTCGGTTTCTTATGTGGACGGCGGAACGACTTATTATTTCGACGGCGCCTCTTCTTTTATAAATACTCTAAACGAATACAACTCTTTCTTTAACGCTACCGGTTGGTCGGCTTCGGGTCCGTCATCGGGAACCTGGACTTTTGAGCCAGCTGGACTTTCTTCGGCATTAGTCGGTAATAAGATTTATAGAGTTAGAGCCAGAGCTCAGGATAACGCCATACCCATACCAAATCCATCGGACCTGATGCTTAACGTGGCTACCAATTATAACATAATTTACGATACCACTCCTCCGGTTTCAATGGTAACTCTTCCTATAAACGGTTCCACCGTAAATGCCGTAAGTATAATAGCCGGAAGCGTAAGCGATAATATGGCCGGAGTTTCTGATAAATCTCAGATATTGTTAAGCATCTGCGAGGTTCAGCCCGCGGGGATGTGCTGGAACGGTGTGGTGCCCGGGACTTTTACTGTGGCGGGCGAAGTGTTTTACCCGCTTGATAACGACGCCTCGCTTAACGGAAGCTATTCAAACGGTTCGTGGCAGATAACCGCTCCGGCATTTAGGGACGGATATAAATACAGGGTGAGGGTAAAAGCCAGAGACAATGCTATACCTTATAACGAGGAAGTGGATATAAGTTCGATAACTTTTATTTACGATACTACACCTCCGAACATAAATATAATAAAACCGATAAATAACCGATACTATGGCGCAAACGTATCCAGCGCTCCATATTATTTAGATATGATAACCGGAACCGCATCTGATACGTTTGGGGTGAATCGTGTAGAGATATCGCTTTATGACGTAATATACAGCTCATACTGGTATAACACCGGCGGATGGACCGTTGGAGCTTCGTCGTTTAACTATGTCGGCGATACGAACTGGAGCTATTCTACGCCTCCTTTATCCGACGGCCATAGATACAGGTTAGAAGTCAGAGCGTATGACATAGCCGGAAACTTAAGCCCGTATGTAACATATTACTTCTATTACGATAAGACCGCGCCTTCTGTAAATATAACCAAGCCAGGGAATGCTTACTGGTACAATAATGTAAATCAAATAGAAGGAACCGCGACTGATCCGAATGTGGGAACATTCCCGAGCGGCATGTATCACACATATACCGCCATACAACAGAACCCGCCGACGGGTATGTGGTGGGATGGTAGCGGATTTAATTCAAGTAACGAAGTATGGCTAATAGATACTAATAACAGCTGGCCTAACTGGACATTAACGGGAGCATCAACACCTACATGGACCACGAACACATTGTACAGGGTAAAATCGCAAGCGTATGACATATCGAGAAATACATCGACTATATACTCGGTGGATTTTGTATACGATACTCAGATTCCTACTATAACGGTGTTAACCCCCGAGGCTTTAATAACTCACTATTCGTCCATAAGCTGGATAGTTGGGACTTCCGCCGATACTAACGGACTTGGAAGCATGGACAAAGTGGAGCTCAGGGTAAAAAGCTTTACCAATAATCAATACTGGGATTGGGGTAGCGCAAACTATACTCAAGCAAATGCAGAAAATGCATGGTTTATATCGCAAACAACAAATAACTACGCCAACTGGATATCTACCGGAACGCCTAATACCGGCGGAATAACATTTGCAAACGGAACGCAGTATGAAATCAATTTCAGAGCCTGGGATAAAGCGACTAACTTTACAACTTTATATACCACCAGAACATTCGTATATGATATAGGAAAACCGACCGGAGCGTTAACAACTGTAGGCGGAAACGGTATAGTAGCTTATCATAGCATAATTAATCCGATAAACGGAACAGCTACCGATACGCCTAACACAAACTCCGCGGGACTTGATTCGCTTGCAAACGGAGGGAGTCAGATAAGGATATTGGATGTGGACTCAAATAAATGGTGGAATTATACCAACAATGAGTTTGATATAACCGACGGTAATAACGGATGGTTTAACGCGAATACCGGAACAAGCGGAAACTGGAGCTATGATAATCCTCAATTAAACACAAAATCTGTAAGCGGACATAGATACTTAATTCAATACAGGGGAAAGGATAAATCGAATCCCGCAAATATCGGGCCTTCGTCAAACGGAACGGATTCCAACTTTACCGTAGGCAAAGACTCGGTAACTATAACATACGACATAACGCCGCCCATATCGAGAGTTGTCGGTCCTATAGACGGTTCTACGGTCAATGTTGTAAATTATATAACAGGAACGGCGACGGATACCATAAGCGGTATATCTGATCGTTCTCAGATATTTGTAAGTATCTGCGAGGTACAACCCGCTGGAATGTGCTGGAACGGGTTGGTGCCGGGGACGTTTACGGTGGCCGGCGAAGTGTTTTACCCGCTTGATAACGACGCCTCGCTTAACGGAAGCTATTCAAACGGTTCATGGCAGATAACCGCTCCCGCATTTAGGGACGGATATAAATACAGGGTTAGGGTAAAAGCCAGGGACAATGCCCTACCTTATAACGAGGAAGTTAACATAAGCTCGATAAGTTTCGTATACGATACTACGCCGCCCGAGCCCGTAATAACATATCCTATTTCTTTGCCCGACTCTAAAGGAAATATTAATTTTGTTCCAACAGTATCCGGAACGATTTATGAGCCTTTCTCTATAGATTACGCTTCCATAGCGGTACAGGAAGCGGATACTTTAAACTATTACGATCCGCAAACTTCGACATTTAATTCTTTGACTCAAAAATGGATAGGCGCATCTATAACCGGTACGGGACCAAATTACAACTTCTCCGTTTTGTCTCCGGCTCTTTCCGACAATAAGAATTATAATATTTATGTTAAATCCGGAGATAAAGCCTCAAACTCTAAGGTAGGAGACGCAACCGTTATAATAAGATACGACGTAACTCCTCCCTTGTCGGATATTTCGTTTCCCGTTAATCTGGAATTTTATAATTTTATATCCTCCGTTACCGGGACCTCTTCGGATCCAAACTCCAATCCAAGCGGTGTAAAAAACACTCAAATTAGAATACAACAACTTTTCGGAAGCAATTATTACTGGAACGGTACCTTATGGGTTAGCGCCGAAACCTGGCTTAACCCGGTTTCGGGTCTTAACTGGACTAAAACCACTCAACTTCCGCCCAATAATACTACGAGCGGTTTTGAAGATAACGGCTTATACGAAATAAAATCCCGCGCTTTTGATATAGCGGGGAACACTCAGACGGTTCTTCTTACCGGCGCCGTTTTTAGATTCGATACATCAAGTCCTACCGCGGTAATAACTCAACCGATAAACGGGTACAGATATAACTCTCTTAACTCGATTACCGGTACCGCTCAGGATAGTTATAATGTAAGATTTCCGCTTGTAAGAATTTACGATATATCTCTTAACGCTTACTGGAACGGAACTATATGGGCAAAGGATACTACGGACGATCCGAATTATCCGGAGATATGGCTTGTTACAAACTCTTCTTCGTCTACCGGTTCTCCTTTCGGTTGGTCTTTAAATACTTCCGCGGTTAGCTGGCCGGATAGAGACAACGGGCTTAGAGCCGATGTTAAGGTGATAGACAGGGCCGGCAATTTTAATATTTTTAGCTCCACTTTCAGTTTCGATAAAACTCCGCCGCAAACCAATATAACTTATCCGCCGGTAAACGATGTCAGATATTCTTCTATGAGCGCGATAAACGGAAACGTTTACGACCAGACTTCGAATATAAACTCGGTTTACATTAGAATGTGGTATATAAACGGAGGAACCACTTATTATTTCAGCCCGGCTACTCCTCACTGGAACTTATCCGATACCGGCTGGTGGTCGGTAAGCGGAACAAATAATCTGCCTAAAGGGGTAATAAATAACTGGAGTTACACAAATTCCGATTTTACAAATCCGGGCAACTTAGATTTTGTCTGGAAAGAATCCACCAACGACGGAAAGAACGGTAAAAAATTTTATATTGCGGCAAGATCGGTGGATATGACGACCAACATGGAGGTTTCATATACCACAAGAACGTTTATATTCGATAACGAAGGGCCGATAACTCAACCCATATTCCCCGAACCGAACTCTTCTTATAACAACATACCTACGATTATAGGAACGGTTTACGACGATAGCCCAATTAACTGGATAAAAGTTTCCATATTAAATCAAGATACGACAAAATATTTCGACGGCTCCGGTTTTAATTCAAGTTCGGAATTATGGCTTGACGTAAGCAATATTTATCAATCCAGCTGGACATATATAAACGGATTATTAAATTATACAAACGGCAATCATTACGTTATAAAATCGAGCGGAACCGATATTATAGGAAACATACAATCTTCTCAGGGAATCGTAAGGTTCTTATACGATACATCGGAGCCTAACTCTTATGTGGCCATACCTCAAAACGGACTGGTTTATAACGACGATAGAGTCGTGCTTGGGAACGCCTCCGACCCGGGTTATATACACCAGGGTATAAACGGAACAGGAAGCGGAGTTTATCCGTATGCGGGATGGGCAAAAGGTAAGGTTCAGGTTTGCATATTCAGAGATACCGAGCCGCTTATGGGAATATCCGGCCCGGCAACTTACGGTGCGGGCACCGGTTGGGATAGTTCGGGTTATTTCTGGAACGGTTCGACCTGGACGGCGGTAAGCGGCGGGCCGGTATGGGTTGACGCTACGTTTACCGATCAGTTAGGCAACTGGAGTTATGACGGCCTTGTTTGCGACGACGACAGCGAAAGAGCAAACAATACCTGCTGGGTTAAAGGTTATCCGTATCACGCGTGGATAAGGGCCCAGGACAACGCAAATAATCTACAATCTATAATATCCGCGGGGCCTCGTTTCTATATAGCTGCTCCCGCAAGAAGCTTTCTAGTAAGCTTTGCTCAAGGAAGTTTTTCCGCCGGAACGGATGTGGATGTTACGGTTGAAGCAAAAGACGGAGATAACGGTACGGGAGCCAGAGCCGCAGCTTATCAAAGCACCGTTACTTTCTATGTTGACGGAGTTCCGGGCGGACCCGAAACGATGGATAGCGATTATATTCTCGACGATGTCTACGGTTTGCCTCCGGCTACAAAATTTGAAGCCGGAGATTACGGAATAAAAACTTTTAAAGTGAGACTCAGAAAATCCGGTATAAGAGCTTTAAGAGTTCAGGACCAGGATAATCCTTCGATTTACGGTTCTCAAAACGCTACGGTTAATCCCGATATTGCGGATAGAATATCAATAATAGCTGATTACGATTTGTCTGGAGAACAGCCGGACCCCGGAACTGTTAGCGGCAAAAAGGGAGCTCCGAGACAAAAATTGGCCGGGGCTTCTGTTACTTATCTTTTGCAGGTTACCGATAAATACTGGAACCCGGTAATGTCTTCCGCAACTACAGTTAATGTTTCGGACGACGATCCAAATAACGATTCCATAAGCCCGAACTTAAGCAACTTCGTATTTACGGGAACGGCCACGATAACAAGAGTTTTTGTCTCGGCTAATTCTTCCGGTTGGAAGGTTAGCGCTTTAGGCGCCGGAAATTATCCGAATAACAATAATCCTTCTTCGCCCGTTATAGTAAATCCAAATCCCGCGGACAGATTATTATTGGTAATGCCGGGCGAGTCGGTTAACCAGGGTAAATTTGCCGTTGAGCCGAAAGGCAAAAACGGAGTTCCGGATCCTCAAAGAGCCGGAGTTCCTTTTAATATAACCGCATACTCGGTAGATCCTTATTACAATATAGTTTCGACAAATAATATACAGGTTTGGGTGGATATTCCTACCGATAAATATTACATAAAACAACCGACTCAAACTCTTGTAAATGGTTCCACCACATTCACTCTTACCCCTGTTGTGGCCTCTACTCATAACATTTTTGGCTATACTTTGCAGCTTTCAAATACTTATTATGTTACACCAAATCCCGTGAATGTCTGGTGGAATTCGCCTGTAAAACTGCAGGTACTTGCCGAAGGCGAGTTTATAGATAGCGGAAAACCGCCTTATGATTCCAATCCTACATCCGGCGGTAAAACCGGAACAAAAGCCGGGCTTACGGCCGGAGTTACAAGCTATGTTACCGTTAATCTGGTGGATAATTATTTCAATATTGTTAAAGGGACTACCCCGTGGCTTAACCCGGCAAACAATAATCCTATCGTTAAGATAGATTTCTTAAATGATTCTAATATAACAGCAAGAAATCTTGTTCCAATTCCATATACAAAGAGTTTAATAAATGGAACAACAACATTTTCATTTATTCCTGTTACAAGAAATCAATCATCAGGTTTATCTATAAGAGCTACGGATACAGGGGCAACAGGAACAAATTATTCAACTGATACTGTAAGCGGAATAATAGTAAATCCTAACTCCCCGGTTTCTCTTTTACTCTTTGCTCCAGGAGAGTCACCATCCGAAGGAAGTATAACCGGCAAATCAGGAACATTAAATACATTAACAGCAGGAACAACATATCAGATACTTGTTAGAAGTGTTGATCTTTATAATAATAAATCACCTGATGGCAGAAGTGTCAAGTTAACTGCAAACGATATTTATGCTGATATGCCTGTTGCTGCTCCTCTCGCAAATGGAGAAATATTATTTGATGGATTTGTCCCTTCAGCTTCAACAGGAAATCTTGTTATAAATGCTGTAGATAATGATAGTATAAATCCAAAACTTGCAACTTCAACCGTAAGTGGAATAAACGTTGTTCCGGGAACTGCTGTAAGGTTGATGTGGAGAATTTTAAACCAGTATCTTGTTGCAGGTAAAAATGTATATCCATATGGTGTTGATGGAAATGTATCAACTCAAACAGCAGGTGTTGGCTTTGATGCTTATGTCTATGCTGTTGATTCAAGGTATAATCCAACTACAGTGAGTGATAGAACAATAAGAATTACTTCAGATGATCCATTCTACTCTACAGTTGGTAATTTTAATATGACTGCTGGAACTGCCGTTATAACAGGAATAACATTTAGAACTGCATCACCAAGAAAACTTACTGCAACAGATCTTACAGGATCGCCCACACTTATCTCTCAAACTTCAGTTGATATACCAGTTAACCCGAATACCCCAACAAAACTCAGAGTTTTACTGCCAGGTGAATCAAGGGTTCCGGGAGATAATAACCCTATTACTAAAGGAAGAACAGGAACGCCATCAACAACACTTAAAGCAGGAGATACCTTCTATGTTACTGTTGATATAACCGATTCTTTCTGGAATTTAGTTCCGGGTGCAAGTCAGGAGATAAGGGTTATAATAGATGACCCTTTTGGAACTGTTATACCATCATCTCAGGTTGTTATTACAAGTGCTACATTTGCTGTAATTCCAAGAAGAGCTGGACCAATTTCAATCAGGGCTGAGATGGTAAATGACCCGCCTTTATGGGGTCCTGTTTTAAGTGTAGATACTGCAACCCCTGTTAATATAAATCCTAATATTGCAAGAAGACTTTTAGTTCTTTTACCTGGAGAGAGTTTCTATCAAGGTTCTTATGTTGGTAAACAAGGAAGTTTAAATCAAACAATTACTGCTGGTGTTTCTTTCAATGTAACTGTTGGCGTTGTTGATGATTATTTTAACCTTGTTCCCGGTAGAGCAGTAACCGTTAAACTGAATACTCCTGTTGACGGTTACGCACCTTATATATCAACTGTTGATATAAATACATCTGTTGGATATACTGATCCAATACCTGTGGATCTCAGAATAGCAACACAGCAGTATATAACCGCTATAGATTATTATGATTCCGGTATTGCTGCTGATCCTCAATCTTCAACATTTACAGTTAGGCATAATAACCCGTACGGATTGCAGCTCCTTATGCCTGGAGAGTTAAATATAGCGGGGAATGGAGTTTATCCAAATGGTGGTAAATCTGTAAATATATCTACACCTGTAGCAGGAACGCAGTTCTTTGTAAGAGCAAATTTAGTAGATAAATATTTTAATATATGTAAAGATATAATAACTGGACCTGATGTTTACATTTATACAAATGATCCGTATGATATTGACCCAGCAACTGTTACAATGTCTTATGGAGTTGTTGATATTCCTGTAACGCTTGTAAAAAAATCAACTTCTACATATATAAAATTATATCCTTCTTCAGCCATTGGTAATGATATATGCACTGCAAATAATCCTTCAAATATATGTCTTAATAATGATCAGCAGGCAAAGTCAGTATTTAAGGTTTATGCTTCGACTGCAACTAAACTTCACATAACACTTCCGGGTGAAAATATTGTTGAAGGTTACTGCAATACAAGCCCACCATGTAAATTTGACCAGATTCAAAATCCAAATCCTGGCAAAAATGGAATTCCTATCCCCTATACAATAGATTCCGGACCTCTTAATATTAAAGTTTATCTTGTTGATAATTTTTACAATATAACTACAGAACAGACAGGTGCTTTGCAGGATACAAATCCTATTGCTGTTATGCCAGACGTAAAACTTATATTTTTAAATGATACAAAAATAACACCTCCTGCAAATCAAACACTTTCAAATGGATATACGCTCTTTTCAACTCTTCCAAAAACATCTTCAAACACTTATACAGTAATTGCCTCAACTTCTTCATCAACAGTAAGTTATTCGTCTGGTTCTGCTTCGCTTGTTGTATGGCCTGCCCCAGTTTCTAAACTTAAATATACAATGCCATCAACAACAGTTGTAGCAGGTGTTGCGTTCGATGCTTATTTAGGTGCTTATGACCAGTATGATAATTTATGTTCTACAGGTCCCAATATATATCTTGGAACGGTTACATTTATAGTGACAAATCAGTCAAATCCAAATCAACAGCCATCATTAATTTCCCCTACAACTAACTTCTTTACATCAGATAAAGGATTTAAATATCTTCCACTCTGGTTTACACTTAAAAAAGCTGGAACTGATTATATTGGAGCTATTGATATCAATAATCCTCTTGTGTATGTAAATCCACTTCAGGAGATTAAAATATTACCAGGTGATTTGTATGGATTTAAGGTAAATCCATACGACGATACTCTTGTAGGTGCTGGCTCAGTTTCAAATCCAGGAAGACAGCTATTAACTGCTCAGGCTGTTGATGCTTATGATAACAACATATCTTCACAAGGAGTTGCTGGATATATACAAATTGCTGAGGTTTCAGGTTCAACTGGCTCTCTTGAATGGCAGGATACGGGAACTGGTTTTTGGTATAATATTGGAACTTCAACTGTATGGTATACAAATTCTCTGGGTATTATAGGAACAGATATTCCTCTTTCTTATAAAGTTTCTTCAAAAGCAAATGATTGGGCAAGAATATGGATAGGTACCACGACTATTAATACGCTTCCTGGTTATATAGCTAAAAAGCAGAATGTAACCGGAAGGCTTGTTACTAAAGGTGGAATACCAACAAAACTTGTATGGGTATCAACACCAGCTTATATAACCGTTGGAATAGATGAAGTACCTGGAGCAGGTGGACTTTTTACTGTGGAGAGAAGAGATGATTTTGATAATGTATCAACTGATGGTGATCTTATTATTTATCCAACACTTTTAAGCTCTCATGTAGATATACATACCAATTTAGGTAAAGTAATGGGAACCTTCGGTACATTTGGTGATTATGGATTTAGAAATTTATCCAATACTGGTTTTATTCCACAGGCTACTATATATAATGGACAGTCGCAGGTATCTTTCAGATATCATGATAGAGTTGCATCTTTCAGTGGGGTATCGCCTTCTTCAAATACAGCAGAAGGAGGAAGGCCTGGATACTGGAGAATTGAAGCAAGAAGTGGTTCGCTTGCTCCTGCAGTTTATGATCTTGAAACAAGACCGTTAGAAGTTTCTAAAGTTTCAATAGTCAATAACCCAAGAACTTTGGTGGCAGGTAAGATAACAGATTATGTTGGAACTACTCAGGAGTTTGAAGCCCAGTTAAGAGATATGTTTGATAATCCTTCAGTAGCAACATATACATATACTATACAATTTTCAACATTTATAAGAGAAAGTTCAAAATATAATGATTATTTTGGTTTCTCGCTTTCGACTAATACTGACTTGGTATACAGTTACAAATTTGCATTACCAACATCAACAGCAGAAATAAATTCAAATTATTACAAGGTTAAGTTTTATTATATAGACACGAAGGCTTCTGATGAGTATTCAGTTTATCTTCCAACCAAACCAATTATTTCAGCAAATGTAGTTGGAAAAATAGGATGGGAGGCATCAACACAGAGTGTTAAAGTAGTTCCTGATTATACCTATCAGATTGGATTCAGGCAAGGACAGGGTCAGTCTGTAGTGGCAGGAACAACTTCTCAGATGCTTATAGTTTCTCTTGAAGATTATTTTGGAAATAGAACTCCTGTTGTTACTGAAGATTCAACTGGTACTGGTGTTGGTTTTTATGTTATGTCCACGTCAAGTGGAAGTTTTAGAGTCAGCTGGCCGGATGACCAGAATTTTGTATCAACAAGACCTGCAACTATAAGAATGAGTTTGGGTCAATCTACAACATCTTTCTATTTTACAGATACGCTTGCTACATATAACTCAACTCATACTTTAACAGTGGATACTATTATAGAGAAGAACTGGCAGATTGCAATTACAACTTATTCAATTATCCCTGCTTCCCCTCATCATCTTAATATAGAAACTCCATCAAGAAGACTTATTGCTGGAACCACCGTACAGTATGCTGATTATGCGCTTGGCATAACAACGCCAACAAATATTACAGTTTCTATTAGAGATATATTTGATAACGTTACAACCACATCCTCTATAGTTAATATTACTGTAACTTCAACAAGAACTACAGTTTATGGTGGCATACTCCCTGACGAGGAGACAATTCCTTCTAATCCTAATTGGAGACTTTTAAGTGTTAATCCGCTTAATACTATAATACCCCCAGGTTCTTCAAATTCTACATATTATATATGGGATACTATCGTTGGAACATTTGGAATTGTTATGAGCGGTAGTGTTGATTCTGTTATTTTAAGTTCGGTTACACAGAATCATTATATAACTCCAAATAAGGCAGATTACATAACTCTACATCATCCATATACTTTTACAAATCCTCTCGGTGTGCTGCAGAATGGATTTGTAACTATAAAAATGAGGGATAAGTTTGGTAATCTTGCAACAGGTGACCATATTAACGGCCAGTATTACACCGGAACAATTATATCAACTAATAACTCAATACAGGGTGCGGATTTCAGAGATTTAAATACTAACAATACTTATTATACATTTACTCCATCAGATCAAGGAGTAAGAGTTTTCAGGCTTGTTGATAGATATATAGAAACACTTAATATAAGAGTTACTGATTATGCAAATCCACAAATATACGGATATACCAATGACGCGGCGAGGGGAAAACCTGTATCATCTGATATAGACGTTCCATTAAGTGGTATTCTGGTAACGCCGGTGGATATGGCACCGGAAGATCCGCTGCCTCCAAATAAGGTTTCTATGGGGCTTTACAGAACATCACTCTATCAGGGTGATGGTCTTGTTAATGGATCTCCTGCTCCTGTTGCTATGATGCGTCTTACCATGCAAACAAAACCTTCGGGAACTGTCGATGGTATACTTAAAGCATTGATAGTAAAATCAAGTGGAACATTGCCGCCTGGTGATGTGAGAGAGATAGGTCTTTACTGGGACAATCCTTCAGATGGTCAGGCAGGTCTTTTTGATGGCGAGGATGTTCTTGGAGGAATTCCTAAAGATATACTTATTTCAACCGGAGTATGGGATGTAAATCAGCAGGGATGGAGATTTGAAGAACTTGATATAAAAAATTCAACAGCAACTCTTATAACCAATATTCCAAAGAATTATTTTATAGCTGTTAGAATATCTACAACAGCAACAGTTCCTACAAGTCTTGGGCTTGTTATAGATAATCCAACCTTAATAACTGTATCAACAAATATAGGAGTGGCTTATAATAACTTCCCGATAGCCACATCAACTTCTCCTGTTACCCGTGCTCCTGCTGAAATACAGATTGCAGGTGAGGATATCGCTGCATGGTGGCAGCCAACTGCCATGCCTCTTGGAAAATATTCTTATGTTGAGCAGGGTCAGTCAAGAGTTGGTATGTTAAAGATAAAAGCATGGACAAATGAGTTTTATGGATATATAAGAACAGTAAAAGTTATCAAAACAGGAGATGGTAATCCTGCTGATATTAAATCAATGAGATTATTCCTTGATTCTATAGGTGGAGATCCATCTCTTGGAGATGGAGATTTCCAATTTTCAATAGATAAAGAGATAACAGATCCGTTAAATCCACCAGTAATAGATGTAAATGATCCAAATATGTGGACACTTCCGATACAGTATCCATCTATAGATGGCTTTATAGATACATCCTCAAGAACATATTTTGTTGTATATGAGTTTGATGAAGCGGCAATACCAAACACATATCATGGAGCAAGAATTGATGCTGATGGTATAGTTACTGAAAAAGTTGCATCATTCAGCCCGATAGTTTCATCAACAATACCTGTATTTGCAACAGGTGATATTGTAAGACTTGAAGATGTTAACAGGTCAGCTCCAAATGATTTTTCAAAACCATCCTTTTTAACTCAGAATGATAAAAATAAGCCAGTGGTAAGAATGACACTCAAAATAAATGCTGCAAAAGGTTCAGCTCTGTGGAAAGGAATAAAATTAGACAGATGGATAGTTTCATCAGAAAACGGAGGAACGCCGGTTTATAATAAGTATGATGATGTAACTTCAATAAATGTCTGGTATGATATTGATAAAGATGGTTTGTTTGATGAAACAAAGGATAGAAATGTAAATCTTCCATCAATAAATAAAAGAGTTTTCCCTGCATCTAAACTTTTTACACCGATAACTGCCACAGATACTACAAGCATAAGAGTTGCAGATATATCAGTTTATTTCCCTGTAGACAGTCCATTCCCGCCGGCACCTGGAAGATTGATTATAAATGATGATCAGCCGGATCCATCTTTAAAAGAAGTTGTTTATTATTCGAGTGTTGATTTTATAAATAATTCATTTACTCAAATAACAAGAGGTGCAGAAGGTACTCTTGCACGCGATTGGTCGAGTGGAACAGTAATAAGCGGACAGGCAGTAATACCGCTTGTTGGAGATGAAAATAATCCTGATGGACAGGTAATATATCCTCAGGAAAAAGATTATTTCATAACTTATGATATATCACCTCTTGCCTATGTAAGCGATTATTCTAACCTTGGTATAGCGATAAGAACAACTGATTATTTTAATCTGCAGAGTCCAAAGATTATGTCAACTTACAATATAGGTGTTACTCCTCCGGGAAAATCTGTATCACTTGTTTCAAGAATGAGGGAATATGCTGATAAAGTGGTAATAATAGCAACTGAAACAACTCATGGCCCAACGCTTCAGCAGAAAGCAAAAGACCAGCCAGTACTTAATCTTGAAATAAAAACAGATATAGCAGATGCTAAATGGAGATGGATAATGATATATGCAACAGGTTCTGTTATATCTGAAGGTTCTGCTTTAAATGATGTTGAAGCGGTTAAGATTTATTATGATCAGGATAATAATGGATTTTTAGATACAACCAAAGATGTTTTTATAGGAAGTGGAACATTTGGAAATACTATATACGGACCTCTTGTCGCAAGGGTTGATTTCTCAACAGCTGTTAGAGTTATGACTGAATTTGAAGCGCAATCTAAGAATCTTTCTCAGAGATATTTTGTAACTTATGATATAAAAGAAAGCGCCATGCCAAATGATCAGTTTGGAAATCAAAGATATTTAGGCGCATATATAAAATCAGATTCTCTGCCTCAGAACAGTCCGTTATTTGATGACCCTGCTAAAAACTCTATATCATTACCAAATTATATTGACCTTTCTTCTTCAACTCTTCCGTATTCTTCTATGTTAAGAGAAATAATTGCTGCGCCTTCAACAGTGACAGTTGTGGCCACACCGTTAAGAATATCAACAGATAATGTTGTTTCTCCAGCAATAATTCTAACTCAGAATATAACAACACCCGGGCCTCAGGACGCAGCATGGACTGTAAATACAACTACGGGTCTTGCTGATAGTGGATATCTTGTGGTTGATAATGAAATAATAAAATACAACTCAATAGCTCCAGGTGCATTGCTTTTTGTGGATAGAGGACAGTTCGGTTCACCTGTTGTGAACCATACAAGTGGAACAGTCCTTACTGGTTCAATTTACCAGGGTAAAAATAACTGGCCGATTATGAAAATGACTTTAACCACTCCTGGATATGGAGTTAGATGGGAAGGTGTTAAGTTTACAAGAAATCAACCGGCTCCATTAAACGGATATGACTCAGATGTATTATCATTAAAAGTATGGCTTGATAATGCTAATGGAGTTTTTGATAGAGATCCAATTACAGGGCAGAACCTCAGTGATTACCTTATAGGAACAGGAAGATTTGGTGAAGTTGATTCTATGGGTAAGGTTACAGTTTATGTTAAAGATCCAAGGCTTGGACCCAATCAGAATTATGTTATACTTGGTTCAACACCAACAAATGTTTTTGTAACTGTTGATATTTCTCCGACATCCAATTTCTCTCATATTCTTTTAGATCCTCCGAATGATGTTACAGGAACTAATGTTGTTGATCCAGAACATTTTATATTCGGGCCATCATATGCAGGTCATACTGCTAATCTGCCTCAAGGGTTAATAACTTCAGGTGCTAATGTTATACTTCCTGAAATTAACACGATAACTGTTACTCCGGAAGATATATCTCCTGCTTATACAACTCAGAATGATAAAGATGTTGGAGTACTTTCACTTAAAATGAAAGTAAATAAAACCTCTGCTAAAGTAGAAGCTATAAGACTTAAGAAAACCGGAACAGCAAATGATACAGATATAAACTTAGTTAAAGTTTTTGAAGATTCCAATAATAACTGTATATTTGATATTGCTGATAAATCTAAGGATGAAAATGGAGCATATAAGCATCTTATGTCTTTTGGTAATGAAAGTTTTGCTCAGAATCAGGTTGCAATGGTTCTGAAAAAACCGCTTGTGGTAACCACTACAACTGCATGTTTCTTTATAGCATATGATATATCCCAGTTTGCTGTTTTAGGTTCAACTGTTGGGCTTTTACTGCCTGATACATCCTATTTCACAGTATCAATACCAAATGATATAACGCTTTCAACTTATCCGGTTAATACATATCCAATGCTTATTCAGGAAGTGGGCTCTGATGTTAGAATGGGATTCTATGATATAGCTGATGAGGTGGTGGTTGGCGGAGGAGTCGGTCAGGCACAGAGAGATGTTCCTGTTCTTAGATTTAATATGAAAACGGATGCAGGTTTTGCAAAATGGTACTCTATGAAACTCAGAAGAACAGGTGCATCCAATGATCCTCAGGCTCCTTTTGGAAAAAACACTGATGTTAAATTTATAAAGATATACCGTGATGCCAACCAGAATGATATGCTTGATATAAATGATGTGAATGTTTCTGAAAAAGAAACAAAATCTGTAAATCTCTTTACATCAACTGACAGCGCAAGCCAAATTACACCTTTTGAACTTGTTGTTGAATCAACAGAAGGATTTGCATCTAAAGGGTATTTGATGTTGAGCGATGCTGAGCTTGTTTATTTTTCAACTGTTGGGTGGAATACCATATATAATAAGCCGTATCTTGGTATAACTTCAAGAGGTATGAAATTAGGTGAGAGCTACACTCCAGAGATAAATCATTTTGCTGGTTCAAAGGTAAAGAAAGTGGATCTTTATGATCAGGAAAAACTGCTTGAGTTACAGGCTGAGATTAACCTTTCAGAAACTCAGATACTATCTCCACTGCCTCAGACATTTTTCATAGCTTACGATATAGGCGAGACTGCTGTGCCTGGTAATAAGGTTGGAGCACTTGTAAATGATAACTCATGGATAAATGTTAATTATCCGCATAATGTTAATCAGAATATATATGTAAATGTATCAAAATTCAACCCTGAAGGAACAAGAACTCAGGCATTTCCGTTTAGCTCAAGCCTTATACCTGTAAGAGCAGTTTATCTTAATGTTAATGGTATTGATATATCACCTCTTTCTGCTGAGATAAACAAAAACGATTTGCCGGTTATGAGTCTTAAATTAAAATCCACTCAGGATTTTATAAGAATAGGACAGTTTAATTTCTATCAAACAGGAACAATAGAAGAGTCTATTACTGGAGTTGGTGATGGTGATTTTAAAGCTGTGAGTGTATGGAAGGATATGGACAATGATGGTTCATTCTCTCCATTATTTGATAAACGACTTGGTATTACTTACTGGTCATCAACATCTACATTTAAAAATGGAATAACTGTGAATATAATGGAAAATCAGCTACCTTATATAACAATTACAACAAATACCACCATATTGCATATACTTATAAATACTGGTGATGTTGATGCTTCATCTACAACCATAATAGGTCATAAAGCAGGTATTATGATTAATAATTTTTCAGATATAAAAGGGCCATCAGGTCTTCCTCTTGCAGCAGGTCAGTATTTCTCGGATAGGTACCCGGTATCTATAAACAAAATATCGATAGTTTCAGGTAATATAAAGCTTACTCCAGTTTACTCTCCTGTAATATATGCAGATAATGGATATCCTGCTTATGCACTGTTAGATTCAAGTGGAAATGTGGTTATAGGCTCAAACGGTTATCCTGTGGCAGATGAAACTAAATGGATATACTCTTCAACTCAAACATCATGCAAAGCCGGAGAGCCACTTATAGATATAAATGGTGATGGTAAACCTGATAATTTTGACTACTTTAACTCTGGCAGATGTGTCAATATATCTCTGAATAACTCACCATTCCCGAGCTTTGATATAGATGGTGATAGAATAATAGATTTTGAAACAAATCTGGATTATATACCTGATAAAATAGTTGATAATGGATGGAAAGAGCCGCTTTATTTTGTTGGTGATAGATATCAGAATCAGAGATTGTATTATTCAGTTCCTCAGGTAGGAGCAGTACCTACTGCATGGAGTTCAAAAACAAATGAGCTTATTGCTAAATGGCAGCCTGCTACCACATCAGTTGTCAGATATGAGGTTACCGTTGGTGAAAACTACAGAGATGTAAGCGGTATTAAAAAATCATGGGATCCTGTTGGAGATACTTTATCAGGTGCTGTTAAGAATATATCATTATCACCCGGTAATATTACAGTTTTAACATCAAGAATAACTCTTGATTCTTCAAGCTTTACAGTTAAAGATGCTTCTAACTTTTCACAGGAAGGTGTTGTTTATGTTGGGAGTGAGATAATGATTGTTTCAAAGATAGATAACCAGACTTTCAAAATAATAGAAAGAGGAGTTCAGGGCTCTTACGCATCAATGCATACCCCGTGGGGTGAAGTTGTAAGTGATAGAGCTTATATAGTTTCTGTAAGAGCTTTAACAGCCGGTGGTGGTTATATACCTAATGAAAATGGAACACCGGTTCTTATATTCAGAATAGATACCACCAAGCCAACAACTCCAGGAGCCCCGCAGCCTCAGGTTCCAGAAGGAGTTGCCGCAGGAACAAGTTATTCACTTAAATGGACTAACTCTACAGATCCTGAGTCAAATATAATGGCATATGAGATACAGGAAAGAGAAAATACAAGCCCGATATGGAAAACAATAAATGGAATACCGGGTTATAAATATGGCGGTGGTATAAACAATCTTTACAGCGTTGGAGATCCAGTTGTGCCTGGTGAAAAACCAAGAGCTCAGGGTAATTACTATACATACAGAATAAGAGCATGGAACTTTGCAGGACTTGCATCTGACTGGTCTGAAGTTTCAAAACCTGCCGCAACAACTATAGGACAGGATATAATACAGAAAGTTGATGCTTATCCAAATCCTGTTGATTTAAGAAAAGGTGGTAAAGAAGGTAAAGTAACAATAGCTTATATATTAAATGATGATGCTGAAGTTACAATAAGCATATATGACCTTTTAGGTTATCTGGTAAAAGAAATAAAGATATCCAGAGGAAATAAAGGCGCACAGATGGGTTCTAATTATATAGAGTGGAACGGTAAAAATGATCTTGGTGGTATAGTTTCTAAAGGCGGTTATATTGTTAGAATTAAAGCTTCAAGCCCCAAAGGTTCCAAATCTATAACAAAGAAAATAGGAATAATACACTGATTACCAATTTCTTCTAAATTTCGAAAGTTCTTTTGCAATCATTCTTGCAACTTCATCTGCCTCTTCTTTTAACTGGCTTTTCATTAAAGTTTCAAAAGCTTTTTGAGCGTATCCTGATTTTAAGTTATTAAGAGCTGCCTCTTTTGATAATCCAAGTTTGGAATTAGATTTTCTTTTTGTTGTTTCCCATATTATTCTGCTGGTTTTTGGGTCAACAAGCTTTACATATACTTCAACTGTCCTTGAATAATAAAAACCAATATTTTTGTTGCTGAATTCCCTTACTTCTCCATATAAAACTGCGTCAACTCCAAGAAGATTTGCAAGTTCTAAGGGTGTTTGAGAGTTTAACTGTCCGCCATCAGTTATTCCTATCAAATTAAGTTTTTCACGGGTTATTTTCATATCCTGAAGATCAAACCCTTGAGAATCTATATAAGATTCTATAAGATTTTCCATTATATCTGATGCATCTATATCAACAGACATATTATCAAATGGTAGAAGTGCTATTTTCTCTGGGAAAGGCTCGTTGTGTTTCTGAACAACCGGTGCAGAAGCACATGAATATAAAAAGATTAGAAATAAAATTATAAATTTATTTTTAAATATTTCTATCATAATTACCTCTTTTTTTAGTATAATCAAATTATAACACATATAGTTTGTGTTTTAAAGGGATCGAATCAAATCAAATATAATCTAACTATAATATGATACATCTTGTCAAAAAT
>ERZ795045.1744-NODE-1744-length-23251-cov-27.180203_pt1 | contig 23251 bp, 22 predicted proteins | sample MGYA00375129_ERZ795045 | MGnify/ENA primary metagenome ERZ795045 (study PRJEB30174, sample SAMN05720166) | activated sludge metagenome | isolation source: anaerobic digester from wastewater treatment plant | place: Japan | collected 2015-05-15 ...
TTAAGAGCGCACAAACTGTGGCTTATTCTCTCCAAACACAGAATTGTGTTCAAGAATCTGTTTGGTTTTCAAGGTGCTTTCAGAAAGAAACAAGCCTCAAGAGCAAGGCTTGGCTGTGGCGCCCATCTTGCAGCGCCTTTAATAATATAGCACTTATTGCAGGGGAATGCAAGCCCCCGTCCAGCTTTTTTTGTGCCCTAAATCTTCCCCCCTTGCCAGACTTCTACACCTCCCGCGCCGCCTGCTCCAGCATATGCCTGTTCCCTCGCCATGGACCCCGCCTTGGGAATTCTTCCTTTTTCTTTTTTCACTCTCCGTCTCAAGTCTGAGCTCCAGACATACTCCAGGCTGTTACTTCAGCTTCCCAACCGTGCTAGAATTGAGTTGACTTAGAGGAGTTCTTCGTTGGCGGAGCTAATTATTACCTTGGGCTTCGGCCCCTGCCTTGAAGGAGGAAGGACAATGTCCTATAAGCTGCCCATAATCTTGATTATCTTTGGCATAGGTTTTCTGCTGCACAATCTCGGCATCATCGGCTTTACTCCTTGGATTCTGCTCTGGCCCGGAGTGCTGATCTGGTTTGGGCTCCAGCAGCTGATCCAGATCAGCAAAGAACGCAGAGGCTCTCAAGATTCTTGGGAAATCGCCCTTTGGTTGGTTGTGGTTACGGTGGGCGTTTATCTGCTCCTACCCAAAATTGGAATCACGGTTCCTTCCATACCGTGGAAGCTGATTTGGCCCCTGTTCCTGGTGATCCTGGGCATCATGCTCCTTTTCCCCGGCAAGAAAGGGAAGGCGGTTTTCAAGGTGCATTTCCAGCCAGGGGGAAAGACGCAGATGCGGGAGTACAAAAGAGCGTTCATGGGCGAGTTTGTCCGGGGCCCCGGCAGTTGGGTTTTGGATGATCTCACTCTGCACCACTCCATCGGCACTGTCAACCTGGACCTCACCCACGCCATCATCCCTGAGCGGGAAGTCTTTCTGGACATATCGGGTTATGTCGGTGAGGCCAGCATTTACCTTCCCCCTGGACTTCCCTTTAAGGCCGAGTGCAGCATCGGCCTGGGGGAGATCACCGTGCTGGACCAACACGAGTCCGGCAGCGGGCGCTACGTGCAGATCCAGAGCGAAGGTTATGATCAGGCCACGAAAAAGGTGAACATCCAGGTGCATTGGAAGATCGGGGAGATTAACATCCGGCAGATCCGCTAGGCGGTGACGGTATGTGGTTTTTTCGCCTCAAATGGACTTTTTACCACTTCCTAAGCAGCCTCCTGGCCATTTTGGCCTGCGCCGTGCTGCTCCATTTCCTGTTCCCGGAAGTTGTGGCCCTGCCCAGTTCGCCAGAGGTATTCCTCACCGCCGCGGGCATTGGCCTGGTGATTGCCGCCATCAGCGCGGTCTTGGGCGGCTTTTATTCCAGCAAGGAAATCCGCAGCGAACTGGAGGAAATCACCTTGGGGGCCAAGAACCTGGCCTACGGTAACCTGGACTACCGCCTGCCGTTCAGTGGAAATGCGGAATTTGACGGGATCATCCAAGCCTTCAATGAAATGGCCAGCCGCCTGGAGGCCCAGGTCGAAGCCCTCCAGAAACTGGCGATGGAAAACGAACAGCTGATCCAAGAGACTAAAATCACGGCCATCTCCGAAGAACGCCAGCGCCTGGCCAGGGATCTCCATGATGCCGTGAGTCAGCAGCTCTTTGCCATCGCCATGATGGCCGCCACTGCATCCCGCTTGGCGGAGAAAAGCCCGGAAAAAACCGCCGGCCTCATTGCGGAAATCTCCCAAGCTGCCACCAGGGCCCAGGCGGAAATGCGTGCCCTTCTGCTCCAGCTGCGCCCCTTAACCCTGCAGGATGAAAGCCTGGCGCAGGCTCTGGCCTCCCTGGCCGCGGAACTGGAAAGCAGGCAGACGATCAAGTGCGCTGTGGATCTAGACCGGGTGAACCTGCCGAAGAACATAGAAAACCAGCTCTACCGCATTGCCCAGGAAGGCCTCTCCAACGTGCTGCGCCATGCGGAAGCTGATCTGGTCCGCATCTCCCTCAAGGTAACAGAAACCCCGCCCCGGGCCATTTTGGTCATTGAAGACAACGGCAAGGGGTTTGTGCTGGAAAGAATACCCCAATCGTCCCTGGGCATCCGATCGATCCAGGAGCGCTGCACCCTCATGGGCGGCACCGCGCAGTGGCTGTCTGTACCCGGCCAGGGCACCAAACTGGAGGTCAGGGTTCCCATCTCCCAGGAAGTAGAGGCAAGGAGAGATGAATAGTGGAAAGAATCCGAGTCTTGGTGGTTGATGACCACGAGATGGTCAGGCGCGGCATCTGCGCCTATCTGGAAACGGAAGAGGATCTGGAGGTAGTGGGCGAAGCCGCCTCCGGCAAAGCCGCGGTGCGGCTGGCCCGGGAGCTGCAGCCAGATGTGATCCTCATGGACTTGCTCATGGAAGAGGGCACTGGCGTGGAGGCCACGGAGCAGATCAAGGCGGAGCTGCCGGAAACTCAGGTTATCATCCTCACCAGCTTCATCGATGACAGCCTGATCTTCCCCGCCTTGGAAGCGGGGGCCCTCAGCTATCTGCTGAAAACCGCCAAGGCCGAGGAAATCGTGGAGGCCATCCGCCGGGCAGTGAAGCAGGAAGCGGTGATCGAACCGAAGGTTGCCGCCAAGATGGTGGGCAAACTCCATCACGGCAGCGAAAAGCTGCCCCACCATGAGCTCACGCCCCGGGAACTGGAGGTGCTCATCCTCATTGCCCAGGGCAAGACCAACCAAGAAATCGCCGATGAACTGTTTATCGGCATCAAGACGGTGAAGACGCACGTGAGCAACGTCCTGAGCAAACTGGGCGTGGAGGATCGCACCCGGGCTGCCATCTATGCCCACCGCCATAGGCTGGTCTAGGGCTTTAGTCGGTAATTTCCTTGGGATAACCTAAATAGCGCAAAAGGGCAATGGCATTCTTCGTGGTGGCCGGCCCTTTTTTCAATTTGTAGTCGAATTCCAGGCCCAGCGCGCCCACCCGCTCGCTGAAGTGGAAGCTGTCATAGTGCTCCGCCAGCAAGCTGGTGAGCTCCAGGTCGTGGGTGGCGGTGAGCACCAAGGCGTTCCGCCGCACCAGGTATTCCAAAACCCGCCTAGCCGCGAAAATCCGCTCCTCGGAGTTGGTACCCCGGTAGAGCTCGTCAAAGATGACCAAAGCCGTCAGCCGGTCACTTAAGGCCTCGATGACCCTCAGAACACTCAGGGCCTCCTCCAGGTAATAGCTCTTCCCTTCGATGATATTATCCGCCCGGCCGATGGAAGTAAGCAAGCGCAGGGGGCAGCCGCGGTACTTCCGGGCCAGGCAGGTGGCGATGGACTGGGCCAAAAGCACATTCACCCCAACCGTCCGCAGGAAGGTGGATTTACCCGACATGTTGGACCCGGTAATCAGGATGCCGCGGCCACCGATCTGGACGGAGTTGGGCACCGGCTCCGCCAAAAGCGGATGATAGGCCTCCTTTAGCTCCAGGCCGCGCCCTTGGGTGAATTCCGGTTCGCAATAGTAGTCCAGGGAAGCGCGGTAGGAAGCCACCGACTGCAGGGCATCGATTTCCCCCACGGCCAAAAACAGCTGCTGCAGAGGCTTTCTGTTTTCCTTGATGAAATCCAACGCCCGGTAAAACCCCCGCACTTCCGCCAGGTAGAAAATGGTGAAATACTGCTGGAACATGTAGGTAAGAGGATCGGTGCTTTCCGTCCCCACATAGCGCACAATTCGGCGGAAGCCCTTAACCTGTCCCAAGGCGCTGCGCAGGGCTGCGGGAAGCTCCCCGAGGAACTGGGCATCTATGCGGGCCAGCTTGCCTCCTACCGTGATCAGCTGCCGCAGGGCCCGTACCCCTTCAAAATGGGCCTTGGTCTCCTTTTGCACCTTAAAGTGCAGGTACATGTTGATCTGGAAAATGAAAACCATGACCAGGAAAAAACGCAGGGACAAGAGCAAGAGCAGCGGAGAAAACAGCGCCAAAACGAACATCAACCGGTAGAGGATCAGGGGATGGCGGGGTGTGATCTGGGGAGTGTTCCAGATCAGCGTGGGCAGCCCGGAGCCGAGGCGTCCCTCCATGCCGCTGAGGATCACCTGCACCGCTTCCCGTACGCTTTTCTCCTGCTCAAAACCGGTCACCGCCCGGCTTCTGGCCCGCAGCTTCTCCAAGTTGTCAATCTCCGGGAGGCGCAGCAAACGGTACAGGGTCTGCATGCCCGGCCAGGTCAAGGTGCGGTCCAGGCGGGAGAAGACCGCGTCCATGGTCAGATCCTGCCAGGTGCGATCATCAAGGGCCGTGTTCGGCCGTTCCGCCTGCTCAAAAAGGGAAGCGATGGCCGCGAAGTCCCGTTCCTTTTTCATCTCGGGAATTCCCCACTGGGCCCGCAGTCTGGAAAGGAGCTTGCGGCGCTGCAAGCGCCGGTACTCCAGGTAGCTCAGTCCCGCCCCAAGCGCCCCGGGCAGCAACAGCCACAGGTACCGGGGGGAGATATGGCTGCCCAAAAGAAAAGCGAAGTAAATCAAGACAGCAGTGAGCAGCAGCAAGCTGTAGAGGATTAGGTTTTCCCGGAGTACCCGCACATTCACTTCCGTCGCCTCCTAGTTATCTGTGGAGCTGCCCAAGGATTTGCCCCAAGCATTTCCCGAACTAAATTTCCCTGGTCCTTTTTACATAGAAGAAGAAATACACCACCCAGTCCACCACATAGATGGCCACGCCCAGCAAGACAATCCACAGCTGCACCCGGGCCAGGGAGAGAATCAAGAGAAAGGGCGGCACTAGAACATGGAGAAAGTCGAAGGCCTTGGCCTTGGCGAAGCTGTTGATGTGGACTAGGCGCTCATCCTGCTCCTCAATCTGCACCTGCCTGGCCAACTTGGGATCCTTAGCCACAACCCAGCCCGTGTAAAGCCGCGCCGCAGACATGCCCATCAGGCCGGCTCCCACCCCTAGAAGTACTCCGCCCACCTTGTTCTCCCAGAGTGCTATGCCCACTATCAGCAAGACCAATCCCAAAGTGAACACGGCCACCTCACGGACCCTCTGCTTTTTCATCGGTACTCATCCTCCTGGAAGATCTCTTCAATGGTCAGCCCGAAAAACCGGGCGATACGGAAAGCCAGTTCGAGAGAGGGATTGTACCTCCCGTTTTCGATGGAGCTGATGGTCTGGCGCGACACCTCAAGGGCATCGGCCAGTTCCTCCTGGGTGATGCCCCGTTCCCGGCGCAGTGCTGCCACTTTGTTCTTCAACTGGAACCACCCCTCAGCCTCGATGTAAAGTGTGCTTTGCATCCATTGCCATTGTACGCCCTGCCGGGCGCATTGTCAAGCTTGCTTTACAACAAAGGGCAAAAAAGGACCCGCCGGCACAGCAACCGACGAGTCCGTTGTCCCGATTCTAGGGTCCCACCACCACACTGGTGTAGTGCTGGAAGTACTTCTCCGCCACCCGCTTGATGTCCTCCGGGGTCACGTCGGCGAAGAAGTTCATGTACTCATCCACCCAGGCATAGCCGCGGCCAGAAAGCTCAGCTTGGGCCAGGAGCACGGCTTGGGACAGGTTGGTTTCGTTCTTAATGAGAAATCCCCCCCACCTTTGGGCGGCCACTGCGGCGATTTCCTCCTCGGTAAGCCCTTCGGTGATAAAACGCTGCACCTGCTGCCGGATCTGTTCCTTCACCGTCTCCACCGCCGCGGGGTGAGTTACGGCCAGGGCGTATAAGTTGCTCGGACCCACCCGCTCATCGTAGGCGGAGAAAGCCAGATAAACCAGGCCCAGATTCTCCCGCAGTTCCGTCCAGAGACGGGAACCGGAATCCATGCCCAAGACCGTGTTGATCACGGCCATGGCTGCACTATCAGGGTCAAAGGTATCGGGTGCAGGGTATCCCATGATCACAAACGATGCTTCCATGGGCACCTGGACCTTAACCTCACGATCTTCCGGTGGATGGGAAAACGGTACGGTTTCCCTGGGCACCAAGGATCCTTCATACCCAGGCTGCCAAGGGCCGAAAGCTGCTTCCAGCTGCGGCAGCAGCTCCTCGGTGTGGAAGTTGCCCACCACCGCGACAACCAGGTTCTCAGGAGCGTAGATGTACTGCTTCCACTCCCGCAGGTCTTCGGCGCGGACAGCGGCCAAGCCCTCCAACGAGCCGTAGGCAGTATTCCGGAAGGGATGATCACCGTAGAAGGTCTCCAGATAGGTCAGGAATGCCGCATTGATCGGGTCATCAGCCAGGCTGCGCACTGTTGCCATGGTGAGCTCACGCTCCCTCTCCAGTTCCTCCGGGGGGAAGGTGGAGTGGTTCAGAACATCTAAAAGGATCGCAAAGGCCTGGGGGAAGCTGTCGGGCAAAGCCTGGAGGAAAACCGGTGAATAACTGTGCGAGGTAGCGGTCAAAAGCTGCACGCCCAGTGACTCCAATTCCGTGATCAACTCCAGCGCCGTGCGGTTAACCGTCCCCGACAGCAAATTGCGCTGAGTGAGGTAAGTCAAACCCTCCAAACCGGCTGGATCCTGAATGGTACCCACCCGGGACAGCAAGGTGAGGGCGATGATGTCAAAGGCGGGATTCTCCTTAAGGAGCAGAGTCACACCGTTGTCCAAAACGACCTTCTGCACATTGTAAGTGTAGCGAAATGCTTCCCCGGCCAGAGCCGGAGCCGCTGCCAGGACAACCACCAACAACACCAGGGCTATGCTGTTCCTTTTCACTGGATATTACCCCCCTCCGGCCTGATCTCGTTGTGCACATAGCCGTCTGGACTCAAGTAGAGCTGGGCGGCACGCTGAATATCCTCGGCGGTGAGCTGGTCCAACATGGCGCTGTAATTCACGGCCCAAAGTGCTCCGCCCATCAGCTCCGCCTGCCCCAAGAACAAGGCCACGTTCAGGCTGGACTCAGTGCCAAAGGCCACGGTGCTGCGGACCATAGCTTTCGCCCGGGCCAGTTCCTCTTCGCTTACGGGCTCAGTCTGGAGTCGCTGCAGCTCAGCCCGGACGATCTCCAGAAACCGGTCCCGCTGTCCCGGCTCCAGTTCAGCCTCGAGGACAAAGAAGCCCACTTGGGAAAAACCTTCATACCATCCGGAGATGCTGTTGACCACCCGTTCCCTTTCCACAAGCTGCCTGTAGAGGCGGGACGCGCGCCCCTGGGCCAAAATGACGGAAGCCAGCTCCAGGGCCGCGGCCTCCCGGGTGTACATGCCGGGAACAGGATGGGCCAGCAGGATGTAGCTCTGCTGCACCGGCCGCTCTTCTTCTTTGTGCACTACCCTCTCCAAGATCGGCACTTCTATGTATTCCGGTGGGGGTAAGGGCCTCGGCTCCAGATCGCCGTAGAGCTCGCGGGCCAGGGCAAAGATTTCCTCTGCCACCACGTTGCCCGCCACCACCAAGACCATATTGTTGGGTACATAATAGCGGGCGTAGAAATCCAGTATTTCGGTGCGGTTGACTCGAGCCAGATCTTCCAAAGTTCCGGGAATGGGCTTGCCATAGCTGGTACCGGCGAAGAGTTCCTGCAGAGACGAATGGAGCAGATAAGTTTGGAGGGACTCCCGCACCATGCTGATTTCTTCCTGAATGACCTGGCGCTCCCGGTCAATTTGGGCCTGATCAAACAGGGAGTTCCGGAGGGCATCTGCCTGGATTTCCATGGCCTGGCGGATGTGCTCTGAAGGGACCACAATGTAGTAGAAGGTGAAATCCAAACTCGTCGCGGCATTGATATCCCCGCCCAAGAGTGCTGTCTCCTGCCAGATCTGCCCCAGCGGCCGACTTGGTGTCCCCTGGAACATCAGGTGCTCGAAGAAGTGGGCCATCCCCGACAAACCATCTGGATCATCCTTGGCTCCGACTCCTACCCAAACATTAGCCACGGCAATGGGATACGATGGGATTTCCTTCACAATCACCCGCAGACCGTTTTCCAAAACCTGCATATGGAAGGGAATCAAGGTGGACTCGGGATCCACGGATTGATGAGCAGCGGCCGCTTGGCCAAGTAGCAGCACAACCGCAACCAAGAGAACAACAATTCGTTTCTTGCGCATTTTCACCCTCCTTGTCGAACACTTTTGTCGCGCAATTCGAAATACAGAATTATCTCAATCTTATCCCCTTGGCCATCGTTTGTCAACCGAAAACCCGGGAGGCCAGAAGGCGGTACCGATTAACGGGAACCCCCCGAACTGGTTCTCACCCACTCGGCATAGGGTGCATACACAGGATGAAGGGGCAGGCCATAGATGGCCGGCAGCTCATAGGAGTGCAGCTCTTTGATGGTTTGCTCCACATCTGGATAGCGCTCCTCCGTGGTCTTGGCCACCACCCTGTATTCCGGCTCCTGCTGCACTGCCCCCTGCCAGATGTAAAAGCTCTCCAGGGCAGAGATCTGCACGCAGGCAGCCAAACCCCGGTCCACCAGTGCCCGGGCAATGGCCCTGGCTTCCTCCTCGGTGGCGGTGGTTGTGATCACAGCAAGTAAAGCCATTTTCCTCAACCTCCTCTTCCTTGGTCCTCAAACCATTTATTCCACGGCAGCTTGCCTATACCTTGTTTTGCCCGCACAAGAAAAATGGCCCCCAGCCGCTGGGCTGGAGGCTTACCTTCCCTATCTTTAGCGTGTCATCAGTGCCGCTACTTCCTCGGCGCTCAAGGCTTCGGCGAAGAGGTAGAACTCATCCATGAAGCCGTGGAAATAGGGATCCTCGAACTGGGATTTGCCCAGGTAGTTTGCCATAACCACATCGGAACCGATCTCGCTTGGCTTATGGGTCACGGGCAAGGACGCCAGTTCTTCCCCGTTTACGTAGAAACGGTAGTTCTCCGCATCGCTCACCACCGCGATGTGATACCACATGCCGAGCTCAAAGGTGTCCGCGGGGATGGTAAGAATGGGTTCCGTATCCGGATCGCCCACATAGATGGAAAAGCGCGTGCCCCCGGCCGGATCCCCTGAGTTGAGGGTCAAGTACATGAACCCCTTGGAGCCCTGGAAGTCAAACACCCTGGCCCACATGGGGTTGGAGTCTAGCTTCACCCACAGGGCGATGGTCATGCTGTCCAGGTGCCTGGCCACATTGTCAGGCAGACGCACAAAACCGTCCTCGCCAGCGAAGTAGAGTGCCCCGCCCTTGTAGCCATCAGCTGTCCAGCTGATGCCCCCTTCCAACAGGGCGTTCCTTTGATTGCCGGACCCATCCAGAACCAGGTCCTCCTGGATTTCGTCGAAGCTGTAGTAGATCATAGGCTGCTTTTCCGCAGCTGCCCCCAGGCCCGCGGCGAACACCAGAGTCAAAGACAGGACGACCAGCACAAAATACCTCTTATCCATGCTAACCTCCTCCTTCATGCTCAGAAAGCTTCCTTTCCCATATTCACTGGTCAAGCAGTTCTCGCTGGAGCTCCTTGCCCCAGAGGGCCACACCCGCTTCAGACAGGACGGTGAAGGTCATCACCCGATCCAACGCCGCGGGATCCCACTGGCGCACAAACACGCCCTTGTACAGCACGCCGTCGATTTCCACACGGGCGAAGTAGTCATCCACCAGATGCCAGGTACCTGCCGCTTCGCCGGAAATGGTCCCATCGGCATTGAGGCTGATTTCCACCGCCCGCTTTCTCACGAACGAGATATCCTTCCCGTGGTTTACGTACAGATAGTCCCCTACCACCTCCTCCGTGCTAACTTTACCCAGCGTCTCAAAAGCGTAGGGCAGCACGGCCATGACAGGCCAGCCATCTTCGTTGAAAAAGATCTGGTGGGTGCGCACTTCGTGGTATTCCCCTGATTGGGGAAAGCGGGTGTGCATGATCACGAAGTAGCGGTCCGTTTCTGGGTCATGGTAGGCAGAGTTGTGGCCCGGTGAGACATAGCCGTAATACTCATAGTCGGAGCGGAAGAGGAAGCTTCCCACCAGTTTCACCCCGTAGGGCTCAATGGACCGGTCATCGAAAAAGCTGCCCCTAGGTCCGTGGGCATCCAGCATGTTTTTCCCTTCCGCATCGAAGTAGGGTCCGTCGGGGTTTTTCGACCTGGCCACCCGGATATTGTACCCTCCCCTGGAGTCCAAGCCGCCGAAGCTGAGGAAAAGGTAATAGTAGTCTAGGTCGGGGTTGTAGAGGATATACGGTCCTTCGATGCGGCTGTGGTTCCCGCCCACCAGGCGCTTCCCGTAGCCTTGATCCGGGAGGGGAAAGCCCGTTTCCGGATCCAGCTCCAGGATAAAGATCCCACCAGAATAGGAGCCGTACACCATCCAGAGCTCGCCTTCCGCGTCGAAAAAGACATGGGGGTCCACCACGTTGGGATGCTTGGTAGCATCGTACAGACTTCCGTCCGGTGCCCGCAGGCCGCCAGAGAAGAGCATGATCCCCAGGTTCTTGTAAGGGCCTTCGATGTGGTCAGATACGGCCACCCCCAGCGCAGACAGGGGAGAATCTCCCCGGCAGGCGCAGTAGTACATGTAAAAACGCCCATCGGGAAGTTGGATCACATCCGGTGCCCAGAGGGTATCCGTTTCCGCCCAGGCGAACACTTCCTCCAGCTCCTTATACACATCGGGGATCAACCTGTTCTGGTCGTGTACCCGGGTTTCAATGGCCTGCCAGTTGCGCAGATCGGTGGATTTGGCCGCAGCCAAATGGGAACCGAAAACGTAGTAAACGTCCCCGACCTTGATGATGGATGGATCGTGCACCGAGGCGCTGAGGAGCGGCGGCAGCAGATCCTCAGCTGGTTCCCCCTGGGCCGCTGCGGTGCCCGCAGCCACAAGGATAAAAAGTGCCAGTACCGCCAGATGCTTCATGGTTGCACCCCTCCCTATCTACTGATCCCTGAAGTGGAAACCGCCCGGACAATATACCGGCTAGCCAAGGAAAAGATCACCAACACCGGAATGGCTGCCACAAAGGCCCCGGCCATGATCGTCCCCGCTTCGAACGTGCCGTGGTACTCACCCCTGATCCTGGTCAGGGCTGGCTGCAGGGGCAGCAGCTTGCTGTCGGTGATGACCAGCATCGGCCAGAGCAGATCATTCCAGATACCTAAGAAGGTCAAAATGGCCAAGGAGGCCAGTGGCGGGCGCATCAAGGGTACAACTATCTGCACCAAGAAGCGCAGAGGTGAACATCCGTCGATTTTCGCCGCATCCTCCAGCTCGTCGGGGATGGTGAGCATGAACTGCCGCAGCAGGAAGACACCGAAGGCAGGCCCGATGGGCGGCAGGATGATGGACCAAATGGTGTTGAGCAGCCCCAAACGGTCCAGGAGCAGATAAACCGGGACAATGAACATCTGCACCGGGAGGATCAGGGTGGCCACAATCAGCCAGAAAATGACGTCTCTTCCCCTAAACTCCATGCGGGCAAAGGCGTAGGCCGCGGGAGTGGCGGTGACCAAGACGCCGAGGGTAACCAGGGAGGCGTAGAAGACACTGTTCAGAAAGGATCTGCCCACGTTCACGCCCCTGGTGCTGAACAAAATTGTGCGGAAGTTCTCCAAAGTAATGACCCGGGGAAGAATCCGCGGCGGATAGATGAGCAGCTCCGAGTTGGGCTGCAGCGACGAGAAGAACATCCACAAAATGGGGAAGAACCAAACCAAGCCCAAAAGAAGGCCCACGATACTCAAGACAATCTTCTGCCTGCGCTTAGCCGCACCGATCACTCTCTAGACCCCCTCTCCCAGCCAGCGAGTTAACAGTTTCGCCTGGAGCAGACCAAAAATGGCGATCATGATAAACATGTACCAGCTGACCGCTGCAGCCCGTCCAAACATGAAATCGCGAAAACCCGTTTCGTAGAGGTAAAAGGCCAAAGTGCGCGTGCTTCCCGCCGGTCCCCCGCCGGTCAGGATGTAGACCTGGTCGAACAGTTTGAAGGAAGCGATGATCTGCAGGGTGGTGATGAACAGCATCCGATTGCGCAGCAGGGGCAGCGTTATGTGCCAGAACTGCGCCCAGCCGCTGGCGCCATCTACCGCGGCCGCCTCATAAAGGTCCTGGGGCAGATCCTGCAGGCTGCTTAAGAAGAGAATGATGTTGTAACCCGCGGTCCACCACAGGGTGACGAAGACGATCACGCCCATGGCGGAGCCCTGCCGGCTCAGCCAGGCCTGACCGGGCAGGCCCACAGCCTTGAAGATCTGGTTGATCATGCCCGTCTGGGAATCGAGCATCCAGATCCAGAGCAACAGCACACTGCTTGAGGGAATGAGAAACGGCGAGATGATGGCATTCTGAGCCAGCTTTTGGCCGACAAAGGTCTTGTTCAAAAATAGAGCCAGAACGAGCGGCACCACCAAAAGCAGGGGCACGCTCTGCACCGCGAACATGAACGTGTTCTGGACCGCCGCCCGGAAGCGCCTTACATCCAGCAGTTCGATGTAGTTATCCAGACCGACGAAGACGGGGTCGGAAAGCAGCGACCACTCCTGGAGGCTGAGGAGCAAACCGTGGATGAGGGGGATGACGATGAACACGAGAAAGAAAGCCATGAACGGTAGGATGAACAAAAAGGGAGTAAAGTCGCGCCGCTTCTTGCCAGTACCCATGGGCCCTCACTTTCCTTTCTGGGTCAGGTTTCGCTGCGTGCATGAAGAACGGGGAGCGCCCCCGTGCAGGGTCAGACCCCGGGGGAGCGTCCCCTTTTCCATGTTACCTTCTTCGCAGGATGTCCTCCACTTCTTCCGCCGCGTAGTCCAGAGCTTCCTCCGGATCCATGTCCCCTAAGTAAGCGGCGTCCATGTACTCCAAAAGCACGCTCTCTATTTCGGCCAGCCTCTCGGTCTGGGGCAGAAAACGCACGTAGGGCAGCTGCTTGGCAAATTCGAATTGCTCAGTGAGTGCAGCAAACTCCTCACTGTCCACCACCGACTTGCGCACAGGCACCTGCCCGGCCTTGGCCCATTCAATGGAGTTGTCGCTGAGCCATTTGGCCAGCGTTACGGCGGCTTCCGTCATCTCCTCTGACTGCTGGGGGATGCACAGCAGATGGGCATCGCCCCAGACCACTCGCTCCTTACCTAAAACGGGAACGGGGGCAACCGCCCAGTTCAGGTCGGGCTGCTCTTTGAACAGGTTGATCATCCACGGCCCGTTCACATGCAGGGAGAGCAGGCCGATGCGGAACGCCTCTTCCGGATCAGCCGGATCTTTCGGGGCCACGTTTTCCTTGTGGATCAAATCCACATAGAACCGAAGGGCCTCCACTCCTTCCGGGCTGAAGAACGCAGCACTTCTGCCGTCCTCGCTCAGGAGGGCACCGCCGTTTTGGAAGAGCAAGGTGTACCACTGCCAGAGCACCCGGAAAGCCCAGCCGCCGAAGGAATACCAACCCCACTGATCGGGTGTGCCATCGCCGTCTTTATCCACGGTAAGCTTGCGCACATAATCCAGAAACTCTTCCCTGGTTTCAGGAGCCCTGGGTTCCAAACCCGCGGCGATAAGGTGGTCAATGTTGTAGTACAGGCCCAGGCAGTAGGTACCTAGCGGGATGGCATAGATCCGCCCGTCCCTGGTCACAGACTGCAGGATGTTCTCACTGAAGTCGGCCACATCCAGACCGTACTGCGTCTCCAGTTCCTCTGGGGTCCAAGAAGTGAGGTTATCCAAAAAGCGGAAATAGTCATTGGGAGAAAGGACCACAACTCCAGGAGGGGCGCCAGTCCTAATGGCCAGAGCGAGCTTGGTGATGTAGTCGGCACCACCGGGCAGGATAAACAGCTCCACCTCGATCTCGCCAGCATGTTCGGCGTTGAACTGCTGAACCATACGCTCCATGTAGGCGCCATCGGGACCGGTGAAGGGCGTCCAGAACTGCAGCTGTATGGGCTGGGCCGCGACCACCGAACCCAAGAGCAACACACAAATCACTGCTGTGGAAAAGGCCTTCAGCCAATTCCTCACTGGTGCTCATCTCCTTTCCTTCTGCAGGTTCTACGCACAGCACAAAGAAACGGCCTTAGCACTAATCCCCGGGGCACCACCCCCCATGCAGTGAAGCAGAAGTATTCCAATTGTCCCAACCTTGGCTTTATCGTGATCTTTTCTTCAAACTCTAGCCAATACCTTCTAAACCGACACCGTCTCTTAACAAAAGAACCCCCGCCAGATCACTGCCGAACACTCACCATCCAGCACTGAGCCGTTATGTAATTGGTAAAGAATTGCGATCTTCTCTGCGCCTAGCGTTAAGCTTTGCTAAATCAATATCAAGTCAGGGAGGAAATCTACTTTTTCCGCAGAATGATCGGGAAATATCGTCTGAAGACGTAAAACACGTGGAGGAGTGTGACGAAATGTCCCATGCTCGATGGAAGACAATGCTTGTGTGTGTGATGGTGATCCTGGCTTTGACCGTTCCCGCTGCCGCCCAGGGGGATGCTATTAAGATCGGCGTGATCTCTTCCCTAACGGGCAGCGTCTCCACCTATGGTCAGTCGGTGCGGAATGCTGTGACCATGGCTGTGGAGGACATCAATGCTGCTGGTGGCATCAACGGGCGCCAGATCAGCCTAATCATCCTCGACGACAAAGGCGATGGCACCGAGGCTGCCCAAGCCGCCAGGCGGTTGATCGACCGGGAGAATGTAGCGCTCATCCTAGGACCCGTGATTACTCCCGCCGTTATGGCTGTGGCCCCCATCTGCCAGGCGGCCGGTGTGCCCATGCTCACACCCACCGGCACAGGCGACCAGATCACATCTGTGGGGGACTACATCTTCCGGGGAGCCTACAAGGACTCGTTCCAAGGCCGGGTGATGGCCCAGTTCGCCATCGAGTATTTGGGACTCAAGGAAGCGGCAATCATTTATGATGTGGCCAATGATTACTCTGTTGGCCTGCGGACAGCCTTCAAGACTACCTTTGAAGAGCTCGGAGGCAAGATCGTCGCCGAAGAATCCTACTCAACCGGGGACACGGACTTCAGTGCGCAGCTGACTTCCCTGGCCATGCGCAACCCCGAGGCGCTTTTTATTCCGGATTACTACTCCACCGCGGGCCCCATTCTGATGCAGGCGCGCCTGATGGGCATGGATGCGGTTATGCTCGGTGTGGATGGTTGGGATTCGCCCGATCTCAGTGCACTGGCTGGAGGCTTTGAGGAAGGCGGGTATATCGTCAATCACTACTCCGCAGACGTCGACAGCCCTGCAACTCAAGACTTCATTGCCCGCTACAAGGAGGCCTTCGGGCAGGCACCCGATGCCCTGGCCGCTCTGGGGTATGATGGCACGCTGATCGTAGCCAAAGCACTGGAAGCAGCGGGCTCCACCGACCCTGAGGCGCTGAAAAACGCCCTGGGTACCGTGGGCGACATCGAAGGGGTTACGGGCACAATCAACATGGATCCTGAAGGAACCCCCATCAAGTCCGCTGTCATCCTGAGAATCACCGGCGGGCAGTGGGAGTTAGTAACGCGCATCGATCCTGTGGGAAGGTGAAGCCATGGCTTGGCAGGTTGCGCTCCAGCAGCTCCTCAACGGCCTGGCCTTGGGCAGCGTGTACGCTCTGATCGCCTTGGGCTACACCATGGTCTACGGCATTATCAAACTGATCAACTTCGCCCATGGCGAGATGTATATGCTGGGCGCCTACTTCGGGTTCTACGCCATCACCATGTTCAGGTTCTCACTGGTCCCGGCCATGCTGCTTTCCATGACGGCCGCGGCTGTGGTGGGAGTGCTGCTGGAGAGGATCGCCTACCGGCCGCTGCGGAATTCGCCGCGCATCTCCGTGTTGATCACGGCCATCGGAGCGTCTCTTCTCTTCCAGAGCACCGCCCAGCTGGTGTTTGGGGCATCGTTTAAACCTTTCCCTCAAGTCATGTCCTTCCGCCGCATTCAGCTGGGGCCGGTGTTCATCACCAACAGGCAGCTCCTGATCTTCGGGGTGGCCCTGCTGCTCATGGTGGCACTGCACGTTCTGGTCACCTACACCAAGTTCGGTAAAGCCATGCGGGCAGTGGCCCGGGACAAAGAGGCAGCCCTGTTGATGGGGATCAACGTTGACCGCATCATCTCCTGCACTTTCGCCCTAGGTTCAGCCTTGGCCGCTACGGCTGGTATCCTGGTCGGGATGTACTACAACCGCATCGACCCCTACATGGGGACGATGCCTGGCCTGAAGGCGTTTGTAGCGGCGGTGCTGGGCGGTATCGGCATAGTTCCAGGGGCAGTGCTGGGTGGGCTTTTGATGGGTGTTGCCGAGAACCTAGTGGTCACGCTGGGGTCCTCCACCCTGAGGGATGCTGTGGCCTTTGCAGTGCTCATCGTGGTCCTGCTCTTCCGCCCCAACGGACTGCTCGGCAAAAAAGGCATGGAGAAGGTGTAGAGAGTGAAAAACAAGCTGATGGGCTTGCTCTGGACTGCGGTTCTCGCCTTGGTTTACGCGGCAGTGCGGCTCCTGGAGGGCCGGGGAGTGCTCCTTCCCTACCATGTGCAAATCCTGAGCCTGTGCTGCATCAATATCATCCTCGTGGTCAGCCTGAACCTGATCAACGGTTTTACGGGACAGTTTTCCATAGGCCATGCCGGGTTCTTCGCCATTGGTGCTTACCTCTCGGCGTACCTCACAGTCAAGCTGCAGGTGCCGTTCGTGCCAGCCCTGCTCTGCGGGGGTCTGCTGGCCGGGCTGACGGGCATAGCTGTGGGGCTACCGGCGCTGCGGTTGCGCGGCGATTATCTGGCCATAGCCACTTTAGGCTTTGGCGAGATCATCCGGGTGATCATCCTGAACACCGATGCCGTCGGCGGTGCCAGGGGGTTTTCTGGAATCCCCAAGTACACCACCTTCGGGCTGGCTTATCTCATAGCGATCATCACCGTGGTGGCGATCCGCAACTTCGTGTCTTCAGATTTTGGCAGAGCCTGCTTGGCTGTGCGGGAAGATGAGATCGCGGCGGAATCCCTGGGCGTAAACAGCACCTACTTCAAGGTCCTGGCCTTCGCCTTGGGAGCATTCTTCGCCGGGACAGCAGGTGCCCTTTTCAGCCATTATCTGCAGTACATGGCTCCCACGGCCAGCCAGATTGGCTTCCTAAAGTCCATTGACATACTGATCATGGTCGTCTTGGGAGGATTGGGCAGTCTTACCGGTTCGGTGATCGCCGCCATCGTTTTAACTATCCTGCCGGAGTTCCTGCGGGGATTGGCGGAGTACCGCATGGTGATTTACCCCCTCCTGCTTATCGCCGTGATGATCTATCGCCCCGCAGGACTGATGGCAGGCAGAGAATTCTCCCTGGGCTCTTTACTAGCGCTTGGGAAAGGAGCGAGGACACATGGCCAGCACAGCTGAACTCATGGTCAATAACCTCTGTGTGCAATTTGGGGGGCTGAAGGCTGTTGATGAAGTGAGTTTCGCCCTCAAGGAGCAGACCCTGGCAGGGTTGATTGGCCCCAACGGTGCCGGCAAGACCACCATCTTCAACGCCCTGACGGGTCTTTGCCCTGTAAGCGGCGGCGAGATCAGCTTCAACAACCAGCGGCTAACGAACCAGCCCGCCCATACCATCGCCAGGTACGGGATTGCCCGCACCTTCCAGAACATCCGCCTGTTCAAGAATCTCACGGTTCTGGACAATCTGCGCATTGCTTATCACAAGAACCGCCGGTATTCTCTGCTCTGCGGTCTGTTTCGCTCCCCTGCTTTCCAGCGGGAGGAAGCGCAGATCACGGGTAAAGCTAGGGAAGCCCTTGAGCTCGCGGGTCTGGCAGACAAAGCCCACCAGCTCGCCGGGAACCTCCCCTACGGTGAACAGCGGCGGGTGGAAATTGCCCGGGCCCTCATGCTCTCTCCGAAGCTCCTGCTTCTGGACGAGCCGGCCGCCGGCATGAATCCCCAGGAAACACAGGATCTTCTTGAACTCATCCGCGAGCTGCGGGACAGCCTGAAGATCACCATTTTGCTGATAGAACATGACATGAAGTTGGTGATGAACCTGTGCGAGAAGCTGTTCGTGTTGGATCACGGTCATCTTATAGCCACTGGCGATCCCAAGTCCATCCAGACCGACCGGCGGGTCGTCGAGGCTTACCTGGGCGGCTCCCTGAACTGACCATGCTGGCGGTGGAGAATCTCACTGTGCATTATGGAGTGATTCAATCGCTCAAGGGGATCAGCTTTGAGGTCCACGAAGGGGAGATCTTTACCCTGCTGGGCTCCAACGGTGCAGGGAAAACGACTACGCTCAAGGCACTCTCCGGCCTGCTCCCCAAGACTTCTGGTCGAGTGCTTTTCGCCGGCAGGGATATCACCTCGGTCCCCAGCCACGCGCTGCCGGGGCTGGGCCTGGTGCATGTGCCTGAGGGTCGCCGGATCTTTGCGGGCTTGTCTGTGGCGGATAATCTCCTTTTGGGCGCGTATTCTCGCCGTGATAAGGCCGGGATCAAAGAAGATTTGGAGGCGGTCTTCGAGCTTTTCCCGCGGCTGGCCGAACGGCGCAAACAGGACGCCGGTTCCCTCAGCGGCGGTGAGCAGCAAATGCTGGCCATGGGCCGCGGCCTGATGGGCCGCCCGAAACTGCTTCTGCTGGACGAACCCTCCATGGGCCTTGCGCCCATCTTGGTCGAGGAGATTTTCGCCTTCATCAAAGAGATCAACCGTCGGGGTACCACCATCCTGCTCGTGGAGCAGAACGCCCAGCTGGCCCTGGCCATTTCGCACAAGGCCTGTGTTCTGGAAACGGGCAGCATCGCTCTGGCCGGTAGTGCCCGCGAAGTGGCCTCCGACGGTCGCATCCAAGAGATCTACCTGGGGGTGGGCTGAAACCGGCCCCCACCCAGGCAGCTAGCCCTTCTCAACGACAGCCCGGGCCATGGCCCGGGCTTCGTCTGCGTCTAGCCTTTCTCCAGCTGTTTACTCCTTCTCCTTGCCCCAGACAGCAACCCCGCGGTGGGAGAGGGCTGTAAAGGTCATCACCGATCTGGCCAACGCCGGATCCCACTGGCGAACAAACACGCCTTTGTACACTTCTCCGTCAATGATCAGGTGGGCAAACCATTCCCCCACCAGCCGCCAGGAACCGCTGACCTCACCGGATATGGTCCTATCAGGGTTGAGGGTGATGGCCACAGCTGGTTTCATCTTCGAGGAGATGTCCTTCCCGTGGTTTACGCAAAGGTAATCCCCGATGACCGCTTCCTCGCTGACCGGCTCCAGGAACTCGTAGGCATAGGGCAGCACAGACATGACCGGCCAGCCGTCTTCGTTGAAAAACAGCTGGTGCGTTCGGACCTCATGATACTCTCCCGTTAGGGGAAAGCGAGTGTGCATGACAAGGAAGGTGCGGCCGGTCTTTGGATCGTAATAGGCGGAGTTGTGACCGGGGGAGACGTATCCGTAGATCCCCCGGTTCAGCCTGAACAGGAAGTTCCCCACGAGCTTGACCCCGTAGGGCTCAATAGCCGCATCGTCGAAGAAGCTTCCACTGGGGCCGTGGGCATCGATCATGTCTTTCCCTTCGGAGTCGTAATACGGTCCATCTGGGTTTTTCGAGCGGGCTACCCTGATGTTGTAACCTCCCCGGGAGCCGAGACCGCCGAAGCTGAGGAAGAGATAGTAGTAGTCCTGGTCAGGGTGGTAGAGTATGTAAGGTCCCTCAATGCGGCTGTGATTTCCGCCAGCCAAGCGCTTCCCGTAGCCCTGATCGGGCAGTGGAAACCCGGTTTCCGGATCCATTTCCACGATGAAAATGCCGCCGGAGTAAGATCCGTACACCATCCACAGCCTGCCCTCTGCATCAAAGAAGACTGTGGGATCGACTACGTTGGGGTGTTTGGTGGCATTGTAGTAAGTACCATCGGGTGCCCGTTTGCCGCTCCCCCCCGAGCGAAAAATGATCCCGAGGTTGCGGTAGGGCCCTTCGATCTCGTCGGCAACGGCCACGCCTAAGGCTGAAAGCGGGGAGTCACCCCGACAGGCACAGTAGTACATGTAGAAGCGCCCATCGGGCAGCTAAACCACATCTGGCGCCCAGAGAGTGTCGGTCTGCGCCCACCGAAACACCTCGGCCAGTTCGGTCTAGACATTGGGAATAAGTCTGTTGCCGTCATGCACTCTGTCTTCCAGGGGTTCCCAGTTCCGCAGATCGCTCGATTTGGCAGCGGCTAGATGGGAACCGAAGACGTAATACAGGTCACCCGCCTTGATAATCGACGGGTCGTGCACCGAGGCGCTGCTCAGTGGGGGCACCTCTGGCGGCAGCCCCCCGGCATCTGCATAGACGGTGCTACCGGACAAGAACAGCACCGCAGCCGTGACAAGAGTAATCACTATCCGAACCTTCATACCGTGCAAACCCTCCCTCTCCTGTCCCTCACGGGCTAGCCTATAGTGTGGTGGTTCCCCAGACCGAGGCGGATCCCTGCTTCGCTGCCCTGCCGATTTACCCTCCAACTACAGGGCAAAACGTTGTATAATACCACTAACACACACTTTTCTCCCATGGAGGGACAGTCATGGAGCAGCGAGTTGACGTTTCCGGCGTTGTACTGACTACTGAGCGTCTCATTTTGAGGCCCTGGCAAGAAAGCGATCTTGAGGATCTTTTCGCCTATGCCTCGGTTCCAGGTGTGGGCGAGATGGCAGGCTGGCCCCATCACCGCACCCGGGAAGACAGCCAGGAAGTTTTGAGGGGCTTTATGGAAAAGAAGGACGTGTTCGCCATTGTCCACAAAAAGGACGGAAAGGTAATCGGCTCCCTGGGCATCCACAATTCCTGGGCCGCCAACGATCCCAAGTACAGCGACCTGGTGGTTAAAGACATCGGTTTTGTCCTCTCCAGGGATTATTGGGGACAGGGCCTGGTGCCTGAAGCGGCCAGGGCAGTGGTCGACTACTGCTTCGATGTCCTGGGGTTAGATGCCCTGACCTGCGGCTACTTCGTGGACAATCACCGCTCCCGGCGGGTCATTGAAAAGCTCGGCTTCCACTACGTCAAGACCGTTCTTTTGCATTCGGAAGCGCTGGAGCGGATGTTTGAGACCAAGTGCTACATTCTCTTTCGTGGGCAGAGGGCCACAGCGGCCAACTAACCGGTAATCCACAGGCCAGATCTGCATCTGGCTTGTTGCTTTCGGAGCGCGCAAAAAGCCCCGCATTGCTGCGGGGCTAAAATACTCCTGGCAACGAGCTACTCTCCCACCACGAGATGTGGCAGTACCATCGCCGCTGAAGGGCTTAACTGCTGTGTTCGGAATGGGAACAGGTGTGGCCCCTTCGCTATCGCCACCAGGAAAATACCTTCAAAACTGCACAACATGATGTGATATCTCTTAAGGTCAAGCCCTCGAACCATTAGTACCGGACAGCTCAAGCCATCACTGACCTTACACCTCCGGCCTATCTACCTCATCTTCTATGAGGGGTCTTACCAGCTTAACGCTGTGGGAGATCTCATCTTGAGGTGGGCTTCGCGCTTAGATGCTTTCAGCGCTTATCCACTCCGCACTTGGGGTGCCAGCCGTGCCCCTGGCGGGACAACTGGTAAGCCAGCGGTGCGTCCATCCCGGTCCTCTCGTACTAGGGACAGATCCTCTCAAATCTCCTACGCCCGCGACAGATAGGGACCGAACTGTCTCACGACGTTCTGAACCCAGCTCGCGTACCGCTTTAATGGGCGAACAGCCCAACCCTTGGAACCTACTTCAGCTCCAGGATGCGACGAGCCGACATCGAGGTGCCAAACCTCCCCGTCGATGTGAACTCTTGGGGGAGATAAGCCTGTTATCCCCGGGGTAGCTTTTATCCGTTGAGCGATGGCCCTTCCACTCGGAACCACCGGATCACTAAGCCCGACTTTCGTCCCTGCTCGACTTGTTTGTCTCGCAGTTAAGCTCCCTTATGCCTTTGCACTCGAAGCGCGATTTCCAACCGCGCGGAGGGAACCTTTGGGCGCCTCCGTTACCTTTTAGGAGGCGACCGCCCCAGTCAAACTGCCCGCCTGATACTGTCCTGTGACCCGATTCAGGGCCGCCAGTTAGAATTCTAGCATGAAAAGAGTGGTATTCCACCGACGACTCCACCGAAACTAGCGTCCCGGCTTCTAAGTCTCCCACCTATCCTATACATTCCATACCAAAATTCAATACCAAGCTGCAGTAAAGCTCCACGGGGTCTTTCCGTCTTGTCGCGGGTAACCTGCATCTTCACAGGTACTACAATTTCGCCGAGCCCCCCGTCGAGACAGCGCCCAAGTCGTTACGCCTTTCGTGCAGGTCGGAACTTACCCGACAAGGAATTTCGCTACCTTAGGACCGTTATAGTTACGGCCGCCATTGACCGGGGCTTCGGTTCGAAGCTTCGCTTGCGCTAACCTCTCCCCTTAACCTTCCGGCATTGGGCAGGCGTCAGCCCCTATACTTCGTGTTTCCACTTAGCAGAGACCTGTGTTTTTGGTAAACAGTCGCTTGGGCCATTTCTCTGCGGCCTGTTCGTGCTCCATCTGTTCAACTTCACACTACTTAGGCACTCCTTCTCCCGAAGTTACGGAGTCATTTTGCCGAGTTCCTTAACAGGGGTTCTCTCGCGCGCCTTAGGATTCTCTCCTCGCCTACCTGTGTCGGTTTGCGGTACGGGCACCTTGCATCTCGCTAGCGGCTTTTCTCGGCAGCATGGGATCAGTCAGTTCGGCTACTAAATTTCGCCTCCCCATCACGCCTCAAGGTTTTGCAAGGCGGATTTGCCTACCTTGCCCTCTACACGCTTGGACACCCACATCCATCCGGGTGATGACCTACCCTTCTGCGTCACCACTTCGCTCAAGCGATGCTCGGTGGTACAGGAATTTCAACCTGTTGTCCATCGACTACGCCTTTCGGCCTCGCCTTAGGTCCCGACTTACCCTGAGCGGACGAGCCTTCCTCAGGAATCCTTAGGCTTTCGGCGGGAGGGATTCTCACCCTCCTTTTCGCTACTCATACCGGCATTCTCACTTCCAACCGCTCCAGCAGTCTTCACAGTCTACCTTCAGTGCTGTTGGAACGCTCCTCTACCGCATGCTGGTTATCTCTGTTGCCTCCTCTACAGCGGACTTCAGCTTGGAGTCATTTGGTCAAAACGTTCCACCAAAATCAAAAGGTTCGTTTTGACAAAATGTTCCCAACTGACGTTCACCTTCAGGAGAAAACAGAGATAACCAGCATGCCCGAAGCTTCGGTGGCGGACTTCAGCCCCGTTACATTTTCGGCGCACAACCACTT